>Ga0129307_1000185_pt1 | contig 108800 bp, 90 predicted proteins | sample P1105metagenome_FD_94437 | JGI IMG/M metagenome (GOLD analysis project Ga0129307, IMG submission 94437) | Capybara group fecal microbial communities from Wisconsin, USA - P1105 metagenome | ecosystem: Host-associated > Mammals > Digestive system > Large intestine > Fecal | place: USA: Wisconsin... | reverse complement strand
TGCTGTACTGCCTGTGTGGTTGTGGGGGCTGTTTCTGTGGTTGTTGCTGTTGTGGTTGTAGTGGTTTCTTCTATAATAGCTTCTGTACTTGTAGTCTTTTCGCTTGTTGTAACAGCCGTTATTGTCAAGGTTTCGGTTGTGGTTGTTGTAGTTGCTGTGTCCGTAACGGTTGCCTCGGAACTATCAGAACCAGCGTCCTTACCGCAAGAAGATACACCAAATATGGCTAAACCGAGCGCACAGGCTATTCCTGCTCCTGCTATTAATATTCTACTTGCTTTCATAATAATTCCCCCTTAATAAATCCAGTATATCAAAACAAAAGTTAAATGTCAATAATATAACGAATAAATTCGTTTATTGCATCACAATCTATTATATCACATATAATGATGCGTGTCAATCGCATTTTGACGTTTTTTACAAGGTTTACTATTATTCAAAATCGCATTATGCTTATATTATAAAGCATTGCGAGGTTATCATTATGAAAGCAGAGTTTAAAGACAAATACGAACGCCTAGGGCTAAATATCGGTTTTTACCGAAAAAGAAAGAAGCTCACACAGTTACAGCTTGCAGAGCTTGCTGATATTGACCGCAGTCACATCAGCGCTATTGAGCTTGGTAACGTGGGAGCTTCTCTCGATGTGATATTTAAGATTTGTGATGTCCTTGGGGTTTCTCCGAAGGAGCTATTTGATTTTCGTGACGAGGATTGACTATCTCTGCAAGCTCGCGTTTTATCAAGACTAATGCCCTGTTTATTAAGTCCGCTCTTGCTTTGATATCCTTGTTGCTTTCGACTTTTTCAAGCAAGCCATTACTCTTGATATTGACTGAAATATCAATTTCGGCGTTGTTGTCGTCAAGCTGTATTTCCTCATAATCGCAGAACATTTTTACTTCGGCAAAGTCCTTTACACTGTCGTAGCAAATCATCAAGTTCATATCTTCGCCGCTGTAATCTTTTCCGTTAATCGTAAAGCTAATCATAATCAGTTACCTCCATTTTGTTTTAAGTATCGTCTGTAACGATACTGTAAGGTCGATAGTGGAATATTCGTCTTAATGCTAAGTTTTTGCCAACTCATGGACTTTTTCAAATTATACAGTTCAAAGTCACTGTAAATATGATACTCGCCAGTTAACAGCTTGCCGTTTTTCTGAATTTCGTTTTTCAGTTCGGCAAGCTGTTTCTCTATTCTGTCCAAATGCTTTTCATTATTCATGCTGATATTGTTTTGACTTATCACAAGGCTTGAAACTGTTCTGTAAATGGACTTACAGACTTGAATAATCATATCCAGCTTTTGAACTATCCCATTTTTCTCTATCATACCATTTTCCCCCCCCTTTCTCGGAATCGATAATCCCGAATCTAATAAAACTTAATAACCCCCTCTCAAAATCGCTCTAAAATCACTCAGAATCAATCCTGAATCACAAACACATAAATCTACCCCCCTTATCAACAGAATTGAAATTTGCCCCCTTCTGGCGCTTCCTGAACAACCATTCAAACATTCTCATTTTTCCAAACCTCTTCGGGGAATTTTATATAAAAAATAAAACTAAACACTATTCGCATCAAAGTATAAAAAAATGGCGGTTGCACCGAATAATTACGATGCAACCGTCAAGGACAAGTAAGCTCTGTTTTTCTTATGATTTGAAGGCAAACAACTCATTTTCTTATTTTCAGTATCCGTTTTTCCCTAAGAATCGAAGGGAATCGCACTTTGCTCGTGTCACACTTGGTGTCACACTACATTGAAAAACGCCTTAAAAGCACGAAATTCAATTCCTAATATGGAAATCATTATCACAAGAAAAAGCCTATATTTCCACGTTTGCAGAAATATAGGCTTTCTCAATGGTCGAGGTGACAGGATTTGAACCTGCGGCCCCTACGTCCCGAACGTAGTACTCTACCAAACTGAGCCACACCTCGATACCTGTAATATTATACATTAATTTTGCTCTCTTGTCAAGGGGAGCTTTTACCGCTAAGATATATTTCACATATTTATCATAAGCTTGTAATATATTAAAATAATACAAAACAGGTTGACAAACTCGTCTGCATATAATATAATAGTGGATAGTTACTTTATCCGTTTAAAGCTTTACAGGTTTATACGGTAAAATATTGAAAGGTCGTGACACATATGAATCCAAAGACCGCCACCTTTATCATACTTGCGATGTATGTCGCAATAATGGTCGGTATCGGAATCTACACATCAAGGAAAACAAAGTCGAGCGAGGACTTCATTCTCGGCGGCAGAAGCGTCGGCTCGTGGCTGACCGCTTTCTCCTACGGAACTACATACTTCTCCGCAGTCGTATTCATCGGCTATGCGGGACAGTTCGGCTGGATGTACGGTCTGTCGGCGGCGTGGGTCGGAATCGGCAACGCCATAATCGGAAGCCTTATCCCCTTCTTCCTGCTCGGACGCAGAGCTCGTCTTATGTCCAATCACCTGAACGCGAGGACAATGCCCGAATTCTTTGAGAAGCGCTTTGATTCGCAGACACTCAAGACTATTTCGGCTCTCATCGTGTTCATATTCCTTATCCCGTACACAGCCTCCGTTTATAACGGACTTTCGAGGCTCTTCGGTATGGTATTCGACCTCGGCGAGCACGGACACATCATTATTATCGCTCTTATGGCTCTGCTCTCTGCGGCATACGTTATGCTCGGCGGATACAAGGCTACAGCACTAAATGACTTCTTCCAGGGCATAATAATGCTCATCGGTATCGCTACCGTTGTCGGACTCACGATGTCAAAGAAGAATGGTCTTATGGCAGCCTCTGACGCTCTCAACCTCATCTCCGACGCAAAGACTCCCGCAGGCACGCTCGGCTCTATCCTCGGACCCGACCCGATAAACCTCCTCGGAGTTGTTATCCTCACATCGCTCGGTACATGGGGACTTCCTCAGATGGTGCAGAAGTTCTACGCTATCAAGGGCGAGGAGGCCATCAGAAAGGGCGCTATAATCTCGACCTTCTTCGCTATCGTTGTAGCAGGCGGTTCATACTTCACAGGCGGCTTTGTTCGTCTCTACAACAATGATACCACAGGTGCCGCATTCGACGCGAACGGCTCTCCCATCTACGACCAGATGGTACCCGAGCTGCTCAAGCAGGCAATGCCGAATATTCTTATCGGTCTTATAGTCGTACTCGTGCTCTCCGCGTCGCTTTCGACGCTCTCGTCACTCGTTCTCACATCGAGCACGACCCTCACGAACGACCTCATCAAGCCCCGTGTCAAGGGCTTCGACGACAAGAAGCAGATGCTCACGATGAGAATACTTATCGCGGTATTCCTTATCATCTCCGTCATCATCGCAAGCAACAAGAACGCTTCGATATCCACACTGATGTCCTACTCGTGGGGAGCTCTCTCGGGTGCTTTCCTCGGACCCTTCCTCTACGGACTGTTTATGAAGAAGGCAACAAAGGCAGCCTGTGCTGCAAGCCTCATCACAGGCGTTGGTATCAGCGTGCTGCATATGGTGCTGTTCAGACTCAACATCTCCGCCTTCGACGGACTTGCAAAGGCTGTAGCTGACCTCAACTGCCCGCTCAACCTTCTCTCGCCTATCAACGCAGGCGCGTTCGCAATGATAGTATCGCTCATAATCGTGCCCGTGGTAAGCCTTCTCACAAAGGCTCCCGAGGATAAGATCGTTGATAATGCGTTCAGCTGCCTCAGCACAAAGGAATAATTCAAGACAAACAAAAAGTCTGCAATGCACACGCATTGCAGACTTTTTTCAGCTTATTCAATAGTTACCTTCTTCATTACCTGCGGCTCGAGAGGCTTGTCCCTGTAATCCGTAGCCGTCGCTGCGATAGCATCGACTACGTCCATACCCTCTACGACCTTGCCGAATGCGGCATACTGTCCGTCGAGGTAGGGAGCGTCCTCGTGCATAATGAAGAACTGCGAGCCTGCGGAGTTCGGATCCTGAGCGCGAGCCATTGAGAGCACGCCTCTTGTGTGCTTGAGGTCGTTCTTCACGCCGTTAGCCGCGAACTCGCCCTTGATGTGCCAGCCGGGACCGCCCGTGCCTGTGCCGTTCGGACAGCCGCCCTGTATCATAAAGCCCGATATTACCCTGTGGAAGATGAGCCCGTCATAGAAGCCCTGCTTTACGAGCTTCTCGAAGTTCTCGCAGGAGACAGGAGCGATGTCGGGATAAAGCTCAAGCTTTATCTTGCTTCCGTTTTCCATTTCGATGATTACCATAGTGTTTTCCTCCGTTATTCAATAATTAATACAAAATCCGACGGCAAAGTAGGTATCGGATTACCCTCGTCGTCGTATTGTCCGTGGTCAAAGCCGCCTATCCTCGGCTGTGCGGCAGTTGTGGGAGCTGTTACCGCCTCACCGTTCTCGTCGGTGACAGTCTCTTCATCTATCGGAGCAGTGACGATGTCTTCGTAGAAGTCCGCCGCCGTTTCGACTGTCGTGGTCACAGGTCTGCCGAAGATGTCATACTGCACCGCCGTAGTGGTCGGGACTATCGTCATACCGAGAATGTTAGTCTCGTATGTCACAGGCTCGGAATCCTGCGCGTAAGCCTGTTCGTCGGGATATATGATATTATAGGTTGCTGCTGAAGTCGCAGTCCTTTGTTTCTGAGACTGCTCCTTTTTTTCCATCGCGTCATCTGTGCAGCTCTTGCCTGCGATGAGCACCAGCGCAAAGGCTATGACAGCACATACCGCGGCTATTATCTTGCTTCGCTCCATTTACGACTCCTTTCAGCGCACGCTCACGAAAGCCTTATGAGCTTCAGCTCATTCAGCGTGAATCTGCTGCTGTCGGTTCCTCCTATCATAAACACTATCTCGCAAACAGCGTCTTCGGGCGAGGTAAACTCCTCCTCGAGCGAGAAGCTGTCGCTGTCGTTACCCGTCTTGCCCTCGAAGTAGACCTTTCCCGTCTCCTTATTTCTTATGAAGAACGGTATATCCGTGATATTCTCGGTCTTCAGCGCGAGCACCAGCCTGTATCTGCCGTCCTTTTTCAGCCCGATATCTGACATCACTGTCTGTATCGAGCCCTTGCCGCTTCCGCCTGTGACAGTGGTGACATAGTAGGACTTGTCCCAGTCGTTGAGGTAGTCTGACATCATCGCCGTATCGGAGGTGACAGTCCTTATCGTCGAGCCTGCCGCAACGTCAAGCCCCTGCTGAGCGGAATCACGTCCGAGCGCCTGACATATCTTGTCCGCAAGCACATACGCACTCTTCTGCTGCGTTATCTCATTGGGGTGCCAGTCCGAGCCGAGCCCGTCGTTCATATCCTGCGTTGCCGACTCGTAGCACATTATCCTGTCAGTGCTGTATTCCTTCTTGTAAGCCTCGACCGCCTGCTCAATGCAGGGGTAGAGCTCGGTGCAGCCCATAGTTCCGAGCGTGCATATGATGTACGACTCGGGGTGCGCTTCGTGGAGCTTGCCGAGGAACTCGGCGTAGCCCTTGGTGAACTCGGGCGACCGCACATCGAAATCCTTGGAAACGTAGGTGTCGTCGTTCGTTCCGAGGTTTACAACGATAACGTCGTAGCTGTGCGCGGAATGGTCCCACTCCTTGGCGTAGCTTGTCGGTCTGCCGATGATATCGTAGAACTGCGGGAGCAGACTGCCGTCGTTCTTCACTCCCGAGGCTGAATAGCCCGAAACTATACCGTATCCGCTGTAGCTGACGCAGCTGTAGTCAGCGTCGAGCTGCTGCGCTGTGAGGTAGGCATATGACTTCATAAAGTTCTCGGTCGAGGTCTTGAAGCTCTCGTACTGGTTCTCGCCCTCAACGCCGTAAGCACAGGTTATCGAGTCGCCGATGAACTCTATCGAGATGTCCTTCTTGAACTCAGGCACAACTGGCACGGGGATATCGGTATCGACCCTGATATCACTGACTCCGACTGCTCCGTTCGTAGCCTCCGAGAGATGTATTACTCTCACGTGAGCCGCGCGGGGCTCTGTCCCCTCGAACAGCTTCACTGTTTTCTTCTTGACGTCGAGGAGCTCATCGAGTATGACCTCCCCGTCAACTATGACGGCATAGCGTGGAGTCTGCTCCGCGCCGTTGCTTATGCCGTAGTCGCCGTTTATCGTAATTTCCGCAGACCTGCCGTTCACGATGAAATCCACCGCAGAGCCGCTCAGCACGAGCCATGCCGTGCCGTCCTTGCTGTCGTAGTAATTGCGTCCCGTGTACTTGACGTTTTCCTCGGTAACGGGAACTGTCTGCTCGGCGAATACCCCCGTGTGGTCGAACTGCTTGCGCAGAGCCACGAGGTCGAACGTATCCACAACGCTGTCGCCGTCAACATCTATCGCGCTTCCCGCCTTGCCGACGATGTGGTCGCCGAGCCCGCGAAGGTCAGCCGCTGTGAACTTCACCGCAGCCGAAGCTGATGTTACCGCGAGAGTTGCCGCTGCCAGTGCTGCCGCCGCAACGAATATGTATTTCTTCATTTGAAAATGTCTCCTTCTCTGCGGACCCTGTCATGACTTGTCTCGGCGTGCGCCTTTTCACGCCATTCTATGTCATTTTATGACAGGACACATAAATCTATGTTACATTATACCACCAAAGAAGCTATTTGGCAAGCGATTACACCTAATTTTCATAAAAAACGACCTTCCGCGCTCATCTGCGAAAGGTCGTATCCATTTTATCACATACTGTTCATATGCTCGCAGCAATGTACGAGCATATTCCACGTTCCGCTGTCCACCCTGCCGCTCTGGGGAATACCGCACCAGCGCTGGAAGCGCGACACAGCCTCGGAGGTCGCGTCGTTATACAAACCGCACACGTCCACAGCGGGCGCGTTGTCGTAGCGCTTGCCTATCGTTTGCAGCATAGCCTGCAATATGTAGACGAGCTGTCCGCTGTCGCCCTTTGCGGCTACATATTTCGGTGACGGGAACACCGCATACGGCAAAGGCTCACCGCGCAGTCCCTCACGGTAGACGCTGACTATCTTGTTCCACGTCGCACCGTCGGTGGTACCCGTATCGGGCAGACCGTACTCGCGCTGGAATGCCCGCACGGCTATCGCTGTCTCGCTGCCGTAGACGCCGTTGGGAATAATGAGCGGTATCCTGTCATTCATCAGCGCTATCGCGTGGAGATAGGTCTGCAGCTCGATTATATGCTGTTTACGCTGTATATTCGTATATGCCATTTCTCAGCCTCCTGTTATTGTGTAGCCCGGCTCCTGATAGGGGCGCTTGTCGAAGCCGTATTTCAGGTCGGAGTAGACGCCCGCAATGGCGTCCCACGTCACCGCACCGACAATGCCCGTCGGGTTTATCCCGAACTGCCGCTGGAACTCCGTCACCGACTGCCGCGTGATAGGTCCGAAGTAGCCCGTGTTGTTCACCGCGGGGATATTCGGGTAGGTGTCGTGTATGAAGGTCAGGTACTCCTGTATTATGCGGACATTACTGTTGGAATCGCCCTCGCGCAGGACAGTCCCGGGATATAGCGCGACCGCTGTATAATCAGGCTTCACGGACTCGGCTATGCCCTTGTAGGCGCGGTAGAGGTCGTTGCGGGTGGCACGGTCTACCATACCCGTCTGCGGCAGTCCGAACACGCGCTGGAAGGACTTTACGGATTTCTCGGTCTGCTCGCCGAAGTAGCCCGTTATCTCCACGGGCTGAACAGCCTCGTAGTACGCTCCGATGACCGCAAGGTAATACTGGAGCATACGCACCTCGTCGCTCTGCATACCGATACTGAGGTCCTCGGTGAAGGACGGCGTCACCTCCTCAAGGCGCACGCCCTCGGAGTCGAGCTCGGCAATGCGCTTGACGGCGGTGTATATGCTCGTTATGCGGTACCACGTTGACTGCTCGACCACGCCCGTGACCTCCAACCCGAACACCTGCTGGAAGGTGCGCACCGCCTGCACTGTCGCGTCGTCGAAAATGCCGTCGGCGGCGGGTATCTTGGGTATCGCGGGGTAGTTGCGGGAAATGCGGTTGAGATATATCTGGAGCGACTTTACGTCGTTGCCCGCCGAGCCGAATTCGAGCGGTATCCCGGGGTATGATGGCTGAGCCGTCCTGACGGGAGCATTTTTCACGATGTCTATGTCCTTTCCGTAGTAGTATTGCAGTATCTCATACGGCGAGTAGCCGCGGTTCGCGAGGTAGACCGTCCCCCACTGCGAGAGCCCGTCGCAGGTGGTGGTCGTACCGTTGCAGAACGCCGTGAACAACGGCTCGACGCTCCCCTGCCTGCGGACGTAGTCATTGTACAGCTCATCGACGAGATAGCTGATGTTCTCGAAATATTCGCGCCCGTTGATGAATTTCTGGTCGAACTGCGTGGTCGCGGTGATGTCGAAGTCATACCCGCGCGACCTGTACCACTCGGTGTATATGCGATTGAGCGCAAAGCTGATTATCGCGTAGATATTGGCGCGGAGAGCGCTCTCGGGCCACGTCGGGAATATCTCGCTCGAAGCCACGTTCTTGATGTAGGACGCGAAGTCGAGCGTGACGTTGGGCGCGGGAGAATCGGGCGCTCCGAGGTGTACCGTTATCGTCTCGGGAATAAATGGTGTGCCTGTAAGCATAAGTACCTCCTCAGCTCTCCGCGGTGTCGCCGAAGTCGGGCTCCTGATTGAAGTAGGTCAGTGTCTCGTCGCCCGCCCTCATCATCAGCGGGACGGGAATCATACTGAAATTCTGCACCGACGTGATACCGTCAAACACAGGCACATCGACGCTACGTGAGTTGAAGTAGCCGCTCGCGGTTACGCTGACGTCGAAGAGATTGTACGGGCGCTTTACAGCGTCGGGAGCCTGCGAGTGCACGATGTCGGGCGCGGGAACGGCAAATTTATCGGTAGTGCCGCTAGAATTGGTCAGTCCCTCCGCAAGTATAAGGCGATTGCCGTCCACTATCGCCGTGACCATTACAGTCGCACCCTCTATCGGCGTAGCCTCGTCGCCCGCACGGACGTTGACAAGGATATAGCCCTTGCCGACACCGAGGCTCTCCTCCGAGACGTACTGCGGCGGAGTATCATAGGCGCTGTCGGTTGAGAAGGTGTTGCCGCCGAGAACGGAGAGGTCGGGCTCGGGATAGCGGTTGTTGTAGTCGGTATCTGCGTCCTCATTCTCATCCTCGGTGTAATCCGAATAGGACGTATCATCGGGAGCGTCCTCGTCCACACCGAAGACCTCCTCGTCCTCGGGAGGGGCAGTCTCCTCGGCGGGGAGCTCCTCCTGCGGCTCGTCGTGCGGAGTCTCGTCCTGCGGTTCATCCGCGGGACAGCGCTTGCCGTAGAGCTTCATAAGCTCCTTTTTGTATCGCTCAGACTGAGCGCTGAGTTCATTCAGTTCCATATTATCGCCTCCATGATGTGCTGGTCAATAATATGAATAAAGCTCGGAGATTATTCCGTCCGACGCTGTATATATATTTTATATAGCGCAATATATATATTGCGTGAAACTTTATGGTCTTTTTCCCTAAGAATAATAGGTGCGATTTGTTTATTCGTACAATCTTTTCCGAAAGCCCTTTTTCTTTTTAGATAATTATGCTATAATGAAGCTGGTTAATTATTGTGATGCGCAAATTCCATATATTATCAAAGAATTTGCGCACCCCGAACGAAGTTCGGGGCAATAACCGCCTAACGGCGGTTATTGAGTACACATTAATTATATCTTTTCAGCACTATCGCGAGTGGCAGGAGGGAAGACTATGCGCGAAAACTCGTTCCGAAGAATTATCCAAAACTTTATAATAAATATGGAAGAAATACCGAATACCCTCACTCCCGAGATCCGCTTTGCTATGACCGAGCCGTGCGTTTTCCTCAGGATAGGCAAAATATTCGCCGACTTCTATGAGTCGCCGCGGGCTTTCCAGATGAACAGATTCGAGCGCTATCAGATGTACGACTGCGGCGAGTCAAACGAAGAGGCTTCCATTACCTACGTCAAGGAGACAAGGGTCGGCACGAAGATAATCTACCACGTTTGCCCGATAATCGAGGAGGAACCGTGGGACGCCACCGAGCTTGAACGTATAGACGTCCTGCTGAGAATGCTGTTCGTGTTCAACGGCAGAAGCAGGCTTATGATGACGAACTACAACCTCACCTTTTACGATCAGGACTTACAGGTATATAACCTCAAATATATGTTCAGGACATGGGCAGAGCTTATAGGGAAAGGCGTGATAACGCTGTATACCGCGATGTATATCAACCTCAAGCACTTCTCTGCGGTAAATCTCCAGCTCGGACATAAAACAGGCACGATCGTAATGAAGAGGTTCATTCTGCATCTGACGGATATCGCAGGCGAGGACGGCATTGTCGCACGCATCGGAGGCGATAACTTCGCTGTAATGTGCAGGCAGGAAAAAACAGATGAGATAATGGACGCGCTTAAAGGCACCGCTGTGACCTTCGACGAAAAAACAGGCGACCGTATCCTCATTACCGCTTATGCGGGCGTCTACGTCATCGACGGCGAGATACCCGTCCATACTCCCGAAAATATAATGGACAGGATAAGTGTCGCCATAGCAGCCGCAAAGGCTCGCACCAAGCACGATTACGCCTACTTCAACACCGAAATGATGGAGAAGAACAAGCAGCAGCTTATGATAGGCTCGCTGTTCCCGAGCGCGCTCGAAAACGAGGAATTTCTCGTTTACTACCAGCCCAAGGTCTCAACCGACACCTACAGGCTCGTCGGCGCTGAGGCTCTGTGCCGCTGGAAGCACGACGGACGGCTCGTCCCGCCTATGGAGTTCATTCCCGTGCTTGAACGCGGTATGGATATATGCAAGCTCGACTTCTATATGCTCGACCACGTCTGCCGCGACATAAGGCGCTGGCTCGACGAGGGCAAGAACGCCGTAAAGGTGTCGGTAAACCTCTCAAGGCGTCACCTCTCGGATATGGACCTGCTGGAGCACATCGTCGAGATAATCGACAGGAACAACGTGCCGCACGACTTCATCGAAATAGAGCTCACCGAGACGACCACCGACGTCGAGTTCAAGGACCTGAGGCGCGTACTCAGCGGCTTGCAGGAAACGGGTATCTCCACCTCTGTCGATGACTTCGGAATGGGCTATTCATCGCTTACACTTATCAAGGACCTCCCGTGGGATGTCCTCAAGATCGACAGGAGCCTTCTTCCCACGGCGATAAACTCCGACAGGAAGAAGGAGACTATCCTCAAATGCGTTATCGGTATGTCGAGCGATATAGGGCTCGATTGTGTAGCCGAGGGCGTCGAGACAAAGGAACAGGAACAGCTCCTGAAATCGACATCCTGCAGCATTATTCAGGGCTTCTACTTCGACAAACCGCTCCCAGTGAACGAATTCGAGATACGTCTTGACAATTACGACTACAGCAAGGATTGATACAACAAAAAAGCCGAGGCTCAGCCCCGGCTTTTCTTTTTCGTTTTCTTCTTGTTCATTCTGTCGGAGCTGACAATGAGTATGTCGTGCTCTATTGTCTCGATGTTATCTGTGGGGATTATCGTGAACCCGTCGCGCAGGAGAACGAAAATCTGCATATCGTAATCGCTCTTCAGAGCCGCGATGCTTCGCCCGAGAAGCTCACTCTTCCCGTCGATGAGTATCTCCCCTACCTCACTGATGTCGTGGAGCTTCATCTCCGCACGTGCACGTATACTGTACTGCTCGACAAAGCCCGCACTGATGATACCAGTGGGGATAGCCACGACTCCGACGCCGAAGAAGGCGATACATATAGCCATAATGCGCCCGACTATCGTCACGGGGTAGATATCGCCGTAGCCGACCGTCAGCAGAGTCGAGACGCTCCACCATATACCCGAGAAGGCGTTGGTGAAAGCCTCGGGCTGAGCGTCGTGCTCCGCGCTGTACATACCGAGCGACGACGCGAACATCAATATAATTATTATGAACAGCGACGAGAGAATCTGATTGCGCTTCTCGTAGAGAACCGTCGTGATGATGTTGAACGAATCGTACACCGAGTTTATCCTGAAAAGGTGAAAGATACGTCCGACACGGAGCATACGGAATGCGATAAATCCCGATAAATAGAAGAATGGCAGTATCGTGCAGAGGTCGATGATGCCGTCGAACGAGACGAGGAACCTCAGTCTTGCCTTCGCGGGCGAGAGCTCGGGATAGAGCAGGTCTGCCGTCCATATGCGCAGCACGTACTCGGCGCAGAACAGCACGAGCGTCACTGCCTCTATGGTATCGAGCAGCCACATTATCGGCGCAAAAACGTCGAAGGTCTGCATAAACATCGACACGATATTGATAACGATGACCACCGACAGTCCCCAGTCGAACAGGCGGCTCGGGAGGTCGTTCCGCTGACCTATCTGTATGATGTCAAATATTCTTTTCTTTGCCGCTTTGTATGAACCGCTCATTCTGTCACCGTCCTCAGTGCGGAGCTCCGCAGATAAAAACAGACGGACAGCTTTCCACCGTCCGTCCGCTGAATAGTATTGACTTACTTCTTGTCAGCTTCGTCCTTCTTGGACTCAGCGTTCTCTTCCTCGAAGTCCTCGATGGTGAGGTCGTCAACGTCAAACTCGAGGAGCTCATTGCAGTTGGGGCAGTTTATCGAGCCCTCTTCGATCATACCCTCGTCAATGAGGATAGTATCGCCGCAAGTGGGGCAGGTAACCTCATAAAGCTCATCGTCGTCTTCGTCGAAGTCGTAATCATCGTCATCGTCGAAGCACTCGCCGCAGTCGTCACAGCCATCGTCGTAGAAGTCGTCCTCCACCTGACCGAGGTCCTCGTCGAGTATATCGCAGAGCTCCGTGAGCTCGTCTACCTGTGACTGGAGATCCTCAACGTAGAGCACGAGCTCGCTCATGACCTCAGACATCTGAGTAAGAGCCTTGCCCTCCTTGGTCGTGGTATCTATCTCGAGACCGTCGATAAGTCCCTGTAAATAAGACATTTTCTCTGTGAGCTTCATAACAGCTCCTCCTTCCGTTATATAGGATAAGTTCGGAAATTATGCGCGGGACATATACTCGCCTGTACGAGTGTCCACCTGGATCTTCTCGCCCTCGTTGATGAAGAGCGGAACCTTTATCTCAGCGCCTGTCTCAAGAGTAGCGGGCTTTGTAGCGTTTGTAGCAGTATCGCCCTTGAAGCCGGGGTCTGTCTGAGTAACAACGAGCTCAACGAAGTTGGGCGGCTCAACGCCGAAAACAGTGCCCTTGTAGGAGAGGATCTTGCAGATCATCTCTTCCTTGACGAACTTGAAGTTGTCGCCGAGGATAGAAGCGCTGATCGGAACCTGCTCATATGTCTCCATATCCATGAAGTAGTAGAGGTCGCCGTCGTTGTAGCTGTACTGCATATCCTTTCTCTCAACGAAAGCTGTGGGGAACTTTGCGGTGGGGTTGAAGGAAGTTTCAACAACAGAACCTGTGATAACGTTCTTATACTTTGTTCTTACGAAAGCGGCGCCCTTACCGGGTTTTACGTGCTGGAACTCGATAACCTGAACAACCTGTCCGTCGAGCTCGAAAGTAACGCCGTTTCTGAAATCGCCTGCTGAAATCATTATAAATACCTCCGTATTGATTCAATATAATTATATGTAGTATTTTACCACATTTTCGGGCATTTGGCAAGACCTAAAGCGATAATATTATAAAGATATTATATTTTTTGCACTTTTTGTCAGATTAATGCATCCATTTTCGGTCAAAATGACAAAATCCTCTATCCTTACGCCGAATCTGCCAGCAATGTAGATACCCGGCTCGACCGTGACGACTGCTCCCTCGTTGAGAGCCTGCATATAATTCGGCGAGGCGTTGGGGCGCTCGTGAATCTCGAGACCTACGCCGTGTCCGAGCGAGTGCCCGAAGCACTCCCCATAGCCAGCATCGCTGATGATACTGCGGGCGATGGTGTCGAGCTCGTGTCCCGTCATACCTGCGTGAGCCGCATTTATAGCCGCTGTCTGCGCTTCGAGGACAATATCGTACACCTTCTTCATCTCGTCGTCAGGCTCGCCGACACAGACCGTGCGCGTCATATCGCTGTGGTAGCCATTGTAGACCGCTCCAAAGTCGAGCAGCACGAACTCTCCCCTCTCCACCTTCTTATCCGAGGGTACTCCGTGAGGCATTGAGGTGTTCGCCCCCGACAGAGCTATCGTCTCGAAGGAGAGGTCCTCCGCGCCGTACTCGAACATCAGGCGGTTGAGCTCAAGGGCTATCTGCCGCTCGGTGACTCCCTCGTGTATGAAGCCGAGTATGTCGTCGAAGGCTCTCTCGGCTATCGCCTGAGCCTTCTTTATGCAGTCAAGCTCGCACTCGTCCTTGACGCTCCTGAGCGCGTTTATCGCATTGCTGAGCACGTCTGTATCTATGACCTCGACGTCCTTTAGCTGTGCACGGAGCGTATGCAGTCTGCTGACGGTGAGGGTCTGCGCCTCTATCGCCATATTGGCGGCTTTGTGCTCGCGAATGAGCTCCGCAAGCTGACTGTACAGCTTCTTCTGCTCGATGACCTCGGCTGAGGTGACGGTCGCCCTTGCCTTCTCGATGTAGCGGAAGTCAATGATGAGGTATGCCCCGTCGCGGAAGGCTATAACAGTGCCGTCCGACGACTTCATACCAGTAAAATAACGTCTGTTGATATCAGACGTTATCAGTACGCAGTCAACGCTCTCGGGGAGCTGACCGAACAATCTCTGAAATTTTGTCATACGCCGCTCCTTAAAGCTCCGCCATAGCCTGTACGGCGAGGTAGTAGCTCAGGAAGCCGAGCCCGCAGATACTGCCCCTGCACACGGGAGCAATGACCGAATTCGCGCGGAACTCCTCACGTGCGTCGATGTTGCTGATGTGGACTTCGATGACTGGTATCTTTATCGCGGCGATAGCGTCGCGGATAGCATAGCTGTAGTGCGTATACGCGCCCGCATTGATGATAACGCCGTCGAAGGTCGTGCGTGCGGCGTGGAGCTTGTCGATTATAGCTCCCTCGTGGTTGGACTGGAATATCTCACATTCAAGTCCCTGTTCCTTGGCTCTGTCGATAATGCTGCTGTTGAGCGTATCTATGCCTGTATTACCGTAAACTCCGGGCTCGCGCTCACCGAGGAGGTTGAGGTTGGGACCGTGGATCACAAGTATTTTCTTTATCATTCTCAGTTCTCCTTATATGTAATTGCATCAAGCAGATGGTGGTCAATGGTAGTAAGACCGCCGCTGCAGTATATCTTTTTCGGAATGAAGGGAGCCTCTATAGCCTTTCTCAGCCTGAGCAGGCGGTTGTCCTTCCTGCCTATCGGCATCGTGTAGAGCATCTTTATCTTGAAGATGTTCGCTCCGAGGACGTCGGTGAATATCTGGTCGCCGACAGCTGCGAGCGCACGCTTCGGCAGTCCGAGCTTCATCGCCGCGAGCTTGTATCCCTTCTGGAAGGGCTTTTTGCTTTCTCTTACGTAATCAATGCCGACGAGCTCCGAGAACAGCTTGACGCGCAGATAGAAGTTGTTGGAAACGATTATCATTCTGATACCGTTCTCCTTCATACGCTCTATCCATTCGATGACGCCGTCAGCGGGCTGAGGGTCGTTGTGGTCGGCAAGGGTATTGTCGATATCGAGGATAAGACCGCGTATCCCGAGCCCAGCGAGCATATCGGGTGATATATCGGTTACTGTGTTGAATGCTGCGGTGATACTGAAAAGCATAGTGCCCTCCTTCCATATTTTATAGTAAAAGCGGTGCGAAGCGTGTCGAAAACGCTCCGTCCGCGGAAATTTTCTTTTGGGAAATACTCCTGCACATCGGTAAATGAAAAAGCGGACGTTAAGCCCGCTTTTATCAACATTTTTCAGTGCAAGAGATCAATACTTGCGCTTACGAGCTGCCTCGGATTTCTTCTTGCGCTTAACCGAAGGCTTTTCGTAGTGCTCTCTCTTGCGAACCTCAGCAATAACGCCGTCCTTTGCGCACGCTCTCTTGAACTTCTTGAGAGCGTTCTCAAGAGACTCATTCTTGCCAACGCGTACTTCTGCCACTAATTTTCCCTCCCTTGTTCAGAGGTTGTGCACGGTATCCCGTGCTCTATACTAATCACTCCGCAGGGAGTGTCAGTTGGCTATACCTCAACAAAACAGCAGATTAAAAAATCATATACGAATATAATATTATTTTATCACTAAAACCATAATATGTCAAGCTTTTTTTACAAATTGGAAATTTTCGTCATTTCGCAACAATATTAACAAGCTTATTTGGTACATATATCTGTTTTACGATATTCTTGCCGTCAACAGCTTTCTTCACGTCCTCGTTCTCCATCGCGAGAGCGATAACACTGTCCTTGTCGGAATCGACAGCAATGTCGAGCTTTGCCTTTATTTTGCCGTTTATCTGCACAACTATCTCGATAGTGTCCTCAACGAGGTGAGCCTCGTCGTATGTCGGCCAGCTCTCGAATGCGATTGTGTCATTATGACCAAGAAGACTCCATATCTCCTCGCCTACGTGGGGAGTGATGCACGAGAGCATCTTGACGAGTCCCTCGGCGTACTCCTTCGGGCACTTGCCGACCTTGTACACCTCGTTGACGAATATCATCATCTGGCTGATAGCGGTATTGAAAGCGAGAGCCTCGTAATCGTTCGTTACCTTCTTGACGGTCTGGTGGTACACCTTCGTGAGTGCGCCGTCGTTGTCGTCGGTGAGGTTTCCGGGCTCTGTGAAGAAGTTCCATACGCGGTTGATGAACTTTCTTGCGCCCTCAACTCCGTTTTTGCTCCACGGCTTGCTGACCTCGAGAGGTCCCATAAACATCTCGTAGAGACGGAGCGTGTCAGCACCGTAATCGCGTACTATATCAGACGGATTTACCACGAATTCGGGGAAGCGCTTGCCCATCTTGATACCGTTCTCACCGAGTATCATACCCTGATGAACGAGCTTCTTGAACGGCTCCTTCGTCGGAGCCAAGCCCTTATCGTAGAGGTATCTGTTCCAGATACGCGAGTACATAAGGTGTCCGACAGCGTGCTCGGGACCGCCGATGTAAAGGTCTACGGGCATCCAGTGCTTGAGGAGCTCTGGGTCTGCGAACTGCTTGTCGTTGTGCGGGTCGATATATCTGAAGTAGTACCAGCTCGAGCCCGCACTTCCGGGCATGGTCGAGGTCTCGCGCGTGCCCTTGATACCGTTGTTGTCGTACTGCTTCCACTCGGTGGCATTTTCGAGCGGAGCCTTGCCGTTCCTGCCCTTGTAGTCGTCAAGCTCGGGGAGAATGAGCGGGAGCTCGGAATCATCGAGCACGTGAATCTGTCCGTCCTCGCCGTGTACTACGGGGACAGGCTCGCCCCAGTAGCGCTGACGTGCGAATATCCACTCGCGGAAGTGGTAGTTGACAGTACGCTTTGCTCTGCCCATACCCTCCAGCTTCTGAGTGATAGCTTCCTTTGCCTCTTCAACGGTCATACCCGTAAACTCCTCGGAATTGATGAGCTTGTAGCCCTTGCCGAGGTACTCGGTCTTTTCCATTGCGGCTTCGGACACGTCGATGTGACCGTCCTTGCCGTCGATGACCTGTATCATATCAATATTGTGAGCTATCGCGTACTCAAAGTCGCGCTGGTCGTGACTCGGAACAGCCATAACTGCGCCCGTACCGTAGCTGGCGAGGACGAAATCGCCGATGAACATACGGACTTCCTTGCCGTTAACGGGATTTATGCAGGTAACGCCCTTGAGCTCGCAGCCCGACTTGGTCTTGTTGAGCTCGGTGCGGTCCATATCGTTCTTCTTCTTTGTCTCGTCAATGTAAGCCTGAACCTCTTCGCGGTTCTGTACGCGGTCGAGCAGGCTTGCGATGATGTCGCCGTCGGGAGCGAGAACCATAAATGTTATACCGTAGATAGTCTCGATACAGGTAGTGAATATCGAGAACTTGCCGCCGCCGACAATATCGAACTCGACCTCCACGCCCGTGGATTTGCCTATCCAGTTTCTCTGCATCGACTTCGTGGATTCGGGCCAGTCTATCTCATCGAGACCCTCAAGAAGCTTCTCGGCGAAAGCGGGCTGGTCGATGACCCACTGCTTCATATTCTTACGTACTACAGGGAAGCCGCCGCGCTCGGACTTGCCGTCGATGACCTCGTCGTTCGAGAGCACCGTGCCGAGCTCCTCGCACCAGTTGACGGGCATATCTATGTACTTTGCATAGCCGTCAAGGTAGAGCTGCTTGAATATCCACTGCGTCCACTTGTAGAACTCGGGGTCGGAGGTAGCTATCATCTTCGACCAGTCGTAGTCGAAGCCGAGCTCTTTCAGCTGCTTCGAGAAGGTCTTGATATTCTCCTGAGTAAAGCCGTTGGGGTGGTTGCCAGTATTTACGGCGTACTGCTCCGCGGGCAGACCGAACGAATCGTAGCCCATCGGGTGGAGTACGTTATAGCCCTGCATACGCTTCATACGCGAAACTATATCTGTAGCTGTATAGCCCTCGGGATGACCTGCGTGAAGACCTACTCCCGACGGGTATGGGAACATATCGAGCGCGTAGAACTTGGGCTTGCTGAAATCCCATACATCAGTCTTGAAGGTCTCGTGCTCCTCCCAGTATTTCTGCCATTTCTTTTCAATGGTGCTGAAATCGTATCTGCCCATTATTTATATCATTCCTTTTTCAATTATTTGCTGAAGAGTTCCTTTATCTCGCTCCACGGATTCGTGAAGTGCTCCTTTACCTGCGGCAGTATTATCAGTATCACCGCACATCCGACGTCCACGAAGCCTTCAAGGAGGTATATCCAGTTATCGGTGATATGGATAATGTTTGGGATAAAGTGCGTCACGAAGCCTATCGCAAGATAGCCCGCAACAACATAGTTGACATACTCAAGTCCCGAGAACATAAACACACCGATAACGACCGCTATGCCTATCGAGACGAACATACTGAATATCCCGCCGAAGGATATCCCTCCGAGTAGCATATTCAGCACCGCCTTCAGGAGCATATACGCCGTTATCGCGATACACACCGTTCTGCCCTGCTCGTTATTTGTTTTCATTGCCGTTCTCCTTTACGAGAAGAGAGCTTATATCCACCTGCTCGCCGTCTGCCCACAGACCCTCGAGCTTGTAGAAGCTTCTCGTTTCCTTGTAGAATACGTGCACGATGATGTCGCCGTAATCGAGGATTATCCACGTGTTGCCCGTGTCAGCCTCACGTCTTTGGGGCTCGATGCCCTTCTGCGAGAGCACGAACTCGACCTCGTCGGCGAGGGTACGCGCGTGGGTATTGCTGGTACCGTTTACTATCACGAAGTAGTCCGCGAGGATAGTGAGGTCAGCAATGCGCAGAGCCTGTATGTCCTCGCCTCTTTTGCTGTCGAGAGTTTTTACTATAAGTTCAAGCTTTTCCTGCTCGGTCATATATCAATCTACCTTCCAACTTGGTTTTTTATCGGGGTCTCGAAGCGGTTCGGTCGCAGTTTCGAGCTCCTCGAAGGTCATATTTGTGTCGTCGTATACATCATACTGGTGGTCGAGAACGAGCTCGACAATTGATGTGTCATAGGGTGTCATAGCAGTCTGATAGGGTCTGTAGTACTCGTTCAGCAGAGCGATAGTCTCTGCCTTGTGTACCGAGTACACCGCGTACTCCTCGCCGTCCTCGGCATAGAACGTAGCGTCCTCGCCCGGCACCATATTCACGCGGACATTGTCCATATCGAGAGTTGAAGCAAAGTCTGCTATCTTGCTCATATCGCCGATAGAGAGGTCGGTATATATGAGCTCCTCGTCCTTTATCTGCTTGATATAGCTGTAGAGCTTGAGTCTGCCTTCATTTTCGACGATGTCGAAGAGCTTCATCATAGCCGCCGACATAAAGCGGCGCTGATTCTGCATACGACCGATATCGCCCTGCAGCCACTCATTTCTGAAGCGTATGAACCACTCAGCCTGCTCGCCCGTAAGGGTCACATCGCCTGCGGGGATTATCTTGTCAGCCTCGTAGATTATCTCGTTATCGAGGTGTATCGGGATACCGCCCACGATATCGACCATTCTGACGATATCGAAGCAGGCAGTCGTGATATAGGCGTCTATCGGGATGCCGAAGTTCTCCTGCACCGCGTTTACCACACGCTGTATCGGCGGGTTTACGCTGTAATCGCCCATTGAGTACACGCTGTTGAACTTCCTCGAAGGGCTGGAGGTATAGTCGGGCAGACAGCAGTCACGCGGTATCTGAAGAATATTCATCTCGCCGTGACCGATGTCAAACTGGACTATCCACATAACATCCGAGTTGAACTCGTCCTCGTCGAAGCCGAGGAAGAGTATGCTGTACTGACCCTCGATAAGCTGAGGGAGGTCAAGACCGTCGTTGTAGTCCTCCTCGACCTTTTCGGTGTCGATGTTGAGTGTGACGTTCTCCTTGTTGAGCAGACCCTCCTTAGCCATAGGCTGGGCTGTCTTTATGAGATTGATGAGCGAGATGTTCCCGCCCGTCTTTTTGTCTGCAAAAATCGGGACATTTACCACCAGTGCGGCGATAATGGCAAGACTGGTGACCACTGCGAGCGTCTTGACGATGAAGTCCTTGAATGAGAAGCGCTTATTGCTGTACTCCTCCTCATAATCGTAATCGTCGTAGTATCCGCCGCCGTTTTCGGCTGCATATCTGCCCGCATACTGCGGCTGAGCCTCGTGCTGTCCGCGGTATCCGCCAGCGGGAGCCTCATGCTTTCCGTGGTACTCCTGCTGCGGAGGAGCCTCGTATCTGCCGTGATACTCCTCGTTCACGGGCGGATACTGCTGAAATGTGTCCCTGTTTTCTCTATTAACCTTCACGAGCTTCCGAAGCGGCTTGGGAGCGCTCTTCTGCTCACCCGAACCGTTCAGATTGACTTCGTTATTGTCCATTAATATCCTCTTTTCCTGATTTCATTGGCTCTTTGGTTTGTTTCTACTTTTTATCTGTATCTGTTTTTTCTGCGTTTACGAGTCGGTTGTAGAAATTGTACCCCTCGACCGTACAGAGCGGTATCACACCGTTCTTCTTGACCTGATTCTTTATTGAGAACGAAAATGCCTCGAGCATAGCCTCGTCGAGGCTGATGTAGGTTATCTTGCGCATCTTGTCCACGTCCTTGTAGTCGCGCTCGGCTGAGATAAGATCGCCGAGATAGACTATCTCTTCGAGGCGGGTCATCCCTGCCCTGCCTACCGTATGGAAGCGTATCGAATTGAGGATATCAATATCCTCCACTCCGAGTTTGCTTTTCACGTAGTATGCTCCCGCTATGGCGTGCCATAGCGAGCGTGTCTCGAGCTCCTCCCTGCAAACGGCATATCCGCTGCTCAGTACGAGCTCCTTCTGCTCCTCTGCGGGAAGCTCCTTGCATATATCGTGGAGCAGCCCCGCGAAATAGGCTTTATCGGGGTCTTCTCCGTATTTTTCGGCAAGCTTCCTGCACTCCGCCGCAACGTTCAGCGAATGCTGTAGCCTCTTCTGCGAAAGCATTGATTTCAGCAGCTTCTTTTTTTCGCCGATATCGTATAACAAACGCTCACCTCATTGTTTGTATAATTTCTTCAATCTAATATATTGTACTACATTTTTGTCAAGATAGCAATAGTATTTTTTATTTTTTGCAATTTTTTTGCGGATATCCGAGGACGATACCTCCACGGGCGCGGCTTTGCATATCACGATATTTCCGTATCTGCGCAGCTCCTCCGCCTTCTTTTCGAGCTCGGGCATATCGCCCTCGCACCTTGACACCACCGCAAGCGTGCACTCGCGCAGTATGTCCCCGAAGCGGTTCCACTTCTCGAATATCATCAGCATATCGCTCCCGACGAGCAGAAACAGCTCGTCGGCGGGGAAGCGTCTGCGGAACTCCTCTACCGTGAAAATGGTGTAGCTCACCCTGTCGGAGCGCAGCTCGTAGTCGCATACCTCAAGCTTGTCGCTCACCTGACACGCGAGCCTCAGCATCTCGACCCTGTCCTCCTCGGAGACGTACTCGTCCGACGAGCGGTGCGGGCTTATCTTCGAGGGTACGAGGAACAGCCTGTCGAGCTCCAGCTCACTGACAGCCGTAAGCGCGAGGTGGATATGTCCGTTGTGGACGGGATTGAAGCTCCCGCCGTAAATACCTATCCGCATAGCTTTACCTCCACGGACGCTTGCTGCCCGTCCAGCCCTTCGCCTTCCAGTAGTCGGCGTCGGCGGGATTCCAGCCGTTGCGCTGCAAAAGGCTCATAATCTTGAAAAAAGCCTTCGTTTTTATGCCGACGGGTACTTTTTTCTCCCTTTTGCGTATCTTTTTCGCGATTTTTACAGCTTCCGCATTTATTTTGTCTTTGAGCTCGGGCTTCACGCCGTCCCAGTCTGCAGCTGCAACAGCCCTTCCGAGCTTATACGTCTGCGGTATGCCCCAGAAGAAGCAGCTGTCCGCCATATCCTTCATTGCGGACTTCACGCCCGCTCCCGCGGCAGTCGATACAACGACCGCCTGCTTGCGGAACATCCTCTCGTCGGGACGGTGCGCCATCCAGCGGTAGCCGTAGTGGTCGAGCAGAGCCTTCATCTGTCCCGTAACGTGGTAGCAGTACACGGGCGAGGTCAGTATCACGACATCGGCTGAGTCTATCAGTTCCGTTATCGGGCGGAGCTTCTCATAGTGCGGGCATTCCTGTTCGCGCTTGGTGAAGCAGGTCGTGCAGCCGAGGCAGAACTCGCCGAAATCACGCGGCAGAAAGAACTCGTCGATGTCCTCGGGCTTGGCTATCTTCTCAGCCGCGATACGCCCGATGTGATAGGTCGAGCCCTTGTGGTTCGTGCCGCTTATGAGTACGACCTTCATCACTTAGCCTTGGGGATATTCTCGATGACGGGCTCCTTCTCGTTGCGCCTGAAGAGCACGAATCTGCTGCCTATCACCTGCACAACGTCAGCGCCTGTCTGCTCTGCGATGGCGTCGGCAGCCTCGCGGGCAGTCCAGCCCGAGTTGTCGAGGACTCTCAGCTTTATGAGCTCCCTCTTAGTGAGTGCCGCTTCGATGTCCTTGCACATAGCCTCGGTAACGCCGCCCTTGCCGACTTGGAAAATAGTCTCGTATGTGGAGGCGATACCGCGCAGGTACGCCCTTTGCTTGCTTGTCAGCATATCATTCACCGTTCCTTTCTCTGAGGAAGCGGTACAGCTCGCGCAGAGCCGCACCTCTGTGGCTTATACTGTTCTTTTCTTCAGCGGAGAGCTCCGCCATTGTCCTGTCGCCGACCATAAACACGGGGTCGTAGCCAAAGCCGTTCGAGCCGCGCTGCTCATAGCCGATAGAGCCCTCGCACGCGCCTGTGAACTCGGTGTGTCCGCTCTCGTCGATGTAGCATATCGTACACCTGAAAGCCGCGCCGCGCTCGCCGTCGGGGACGTCCTTCAGCTCGCCGAGGAGCTTCTCGCACTCCTCTCCCTTGGGAGCATACCTCGCGGAGTGCACCCCCGGTCTGCCGCCGAGAGCCTCCACGCACAGACCGCTGTCGTCGGCGATAGTGGGAAGTCCCACAGCATCATATACCGCAGCTGCCTTTATTATCGCATTTTCCGCGAAGGTTGAGCCGTTCTCGTCGGGTTCGCAGTCCGCGCCCGCCTCACGCTGGGACAGAACCTCTATCCCGAGCGGTGCGAGTATCTCCCTCGCCTCGCGGAGCTTATTGGCGTTATTGGTCGCCATAACGAGCTTATTCGTCGTCTTCATCGTCCTCGTCCTTTCTGCCGAACAGACGGCTGAAGAAGCCCTTCTTTTTCTTCTTTTCGGGGACTTCGTCCTCTTCGGAGTAGTACTCCGTCTCATAGGTCTCGTGCTCGGAATCGCCGAAGTCGTAGTCCTCGTCCTCTTCCTCGTCTGCCTCCTCGGCAGCCTTTTCCTCGGCGAGCGACGCCATAAAGCTCTCGTCTATATCGAACTCGGTACGCGCCGTGAACTCGGCGTTCTCATCGAAGTTGTCAACGTCAAAGGCTTCCTTGTCCCCTTCGTCTTCATCGTCCTCGGACTCTTCGTCATCTTCGTCGTAGTCGTAGTCCTCGTCTTCATCGTCATCGGACTCGTCGTCATCTTCTTCGTCGTCCTCGTCTTCATCGTCATCGGACTCGTCGTCATCTTCTTCGTCGTCCTCGTCTTCATCGTCATCGTCATACTCAGCCTCGGAGACGTCAGCCTCATCGAAGTCCTCGTCCTCAGTATCGGGAGCTGCCGATTCCACGTCCTCTTCCTCCTCGTCGTCGGGAGCGGGCATATCGAAGAGAGCGTCCACGAACATACGGCTGTCGAAGGGCTGGAGGTCGTCTATCTTCTCGCCCACGCCGATGAGCTTGACGGGTATGCCGAGCTCGTTCTTGATGGAGATCACGATACCGCCCTTTGCCGTACCGTCGAGCTTTGTCAGCACGATACCCGTTATCGGAGCAGTCTCGCTGAACAGCTTAGCCTGACTTACAGCGTTCTGACCCGTTGTCGCGTCGAGCACGAGCAGTACCTCGCGCGAGCTGTCCTCAGCCTTGCTGTCGATGATACGGTTTATCTTCTTGAGCTCCTCCATCAGGTTCTTCTTGTTGTGGAGACGTCCCGCAGTGTCGATGATGACAACGTCACAGCCGCGAGCCTTCGCCGCTTCGAGAGCATCATATACCACCGCACCGGGGTCGCTGCCCTCGGCGTGCTTTACGATGTCAACTCCCGCACGCTCAGTCCAAACCTGTAACTGGTCGATAGCCGCCGCACGGAAGGTATCAGCCGCCGCAACGAGCACCTTCTTGCCCTCGTTCTTGAACTGGTGGCACATCTTGCCGATGGTGGTGGTCTTACCTGCGCCGTTTACGCCGATCACCATAATTACAGCAGGCGATTTCGTGAGGTCGAGCCCCGTATCGTCGCCCATTATCTCGGAGATTACCTCGTGTATGAGCTCCATTATCTCCTGCGGGTCGGTGATGCCGCGCTCCTTGACCTTCTTGCGGACACGCTCGCATATCTCCACCGACGTATCCACGCCGATATCGCTCATTATCATCTGCTCCTCGAGCTGCTCGAAGAGCTCCTCGTCTATCTTGGTAAAGGAGTTGAAGACCTTCTGAAGTCCGCCGAGGAAGCTGTCCTTCGTCTTCTTCAGTCCCTTTGCTATTTTAGAAAATATTCCCATATTATCCTCTTTTCATTCAGCAGGCTAAGCCTGCGGTCACTGTATGTCTGCTACGTCCTCCTGGAAGTCCACCTGCTCCATTTTCAGCAGCTTCGATATACCGTCCTCCTGCATTGTTACGCCGTAGAGGACGTTTGCCTCCTCCATAGCGCTGCGTCGGTGAGTTACGAGCACGAACTGCGTGGTATCGGTGAACTTTTTCAGATACTGCGCATACTTCCTTACGTTTACCTCATCGAGAGCCGCGTCTATCTCGTCGAGTATGCAGAAAGGCGCGGGTCTTAATTTAAGTATCGCGAAGTATATCGCGATAGCCACGAATGACTGCTCGCCGCCCGAGAGCGAGATAAGGTTCTTGATGACCTTTCCGGGAGGCGCAACGCTTATCTCGATGCCCGATTCGAGCACGTTCTCGGGGTCGGAGAGTATCAGCTCCGCCTTGCCGCCGCCGAACAGCTCCACGAATATCTCCTTGAAGTTGCTGTTTATCACGCGGAAGCTCTCCGAGAATATCCTGCACATCTCCTCAGTGAGGTCAGCGATTATCTTTTCGAGCTCGTTCTTCGACTTCTGCACGTCAGCGAGCTGTCCCGACAGGAACTCGTATCTCTCGGATACCTCCTTGTACTCCTCGATAGCGGCAACGTTGACGCTTCCGAGGGCGCGTATCTTGTTCTTCACTGCGGTGAGCTCCGCCTGTGCGGCTGTGATGTCCTCGAGCTTTTCCGCGAGCTCGACAGCCTCGCTGCGGTTGAGCTGGTACACCTCTCGGAGCTGTCCGATGATGTAGTCGGAGTCGCGGTTGGTTGCCTCGCGGCGCTCCTCGAGTCGAGTCACCTCTCCCGAGAGCCTTTCCTTAGCCTCATTGAGCTGCTTCATACCGCTCTGTATCTCGTTGACGAGCTTGTTCTGCTCGGTGTGTACCGACTGATACCGCGCTATCTCTGCGAGGTAGGTGTCGGAGTTCGACTTCATACTTTCGAGCTCACTTTTCAGCTTTTCGATGTCGCTCTGCTTCATCTCGATAAGCTTGTTCTGGCGCTCAATCTCCTCCTCGAAGCGGCGGTTGCCCTGTCCGAGCTCGGAGAGTGCCTCCTCGACACGCTTTATCTCGTCCTGCTGAGCCTGTATGTCCTTCTCTATCTCGATACCGTGTATCTTCATATCCGAGAGCTTCTGCGAGAGCTCGGCGCGTTCCATTCTCAGCTTTTCACGGCTGTCCTGACCCTGCGCGAGCTTCTCCTCGGCTTCCTTTATGAGCTTGTCGGTCTCCGCGAGAGCCTTCTCGGAATCGTCGATAGTCTGCTTCGCGGAGGCTATCCTCTGCTCTGATTCCGTGAGCAGTCTGTCCGAGTCCTCGCTCTGCGCGGTGAGGTGCTCCCTCAGTGAGGTGAGGCTCGAAAGCTCCGCTCTCAGGCGTACTGCCTCAGCCTCGGCGTCGGCTATCTCCGACCTCGCGGCATTGGTGTCGAATCTGAGCTTTTCGGACTCCGCACGCAGCTTCTCCGACTTCGCGCTGAGCTCGTCACGCTGAGCTGTCAGCTTTTCTATCTCGGCGTCGAGCTTCTCTATCTCGTTCTTGCGGGTTATCACGCCGCCCGACTTCATCGCCGAGCCTCCCGTGAACGAACCGCCCGCGTTGATGACCTGACCGTCGAGGGTGACGATACGGAACTTGTAGCCGTACTTCTTAGCGATAAGGGTAGCAGCGTCGATGTCCTCGGCAATGGCGATACGACCGAGAAGCGAAGCGATAATGCCCGCGAATCTGTTGTCGTAGGTGACTATCCTGCTCGCGAGGGAAACGAATCCGTCGCAGCTTTCAAGTCCCTGCTCGCGGAGCTCGTTGCCCCTGACCGAGGTTATCGGAAGGAAGGTAGCTCTGCCGCCGTGCTGCTCCTTGAGGAAGCGAATACATCTCTTCGCGATGTCCTCGTTCTCGACGATGATGTTCTGCATCGCGCCGCCGAGAGCCGTCTCCACCGCGACCGCGTACTCGGGCTCGACGCTGATGTTCTGCGCGACCGTACCGAGTATGCCGCCGATACGTCCCTGCTTCGAGGCTTTCAGCACCTGCTTTACGCTTCCCGCGAAGCCCTCCATATTGTTTTCGAGGTCGCTGAGTATCTTCCTGCGCTGCTGTTTATCTTTCAGCTCGAAGAGTACCTTCTCGAAGTCCTCCTTTGCGCGCTCGAAGCCCTCTTTTCGGGAGCTGTACAGCCTCTCCAGTCCGCTCAGCCTGTTGCCGAGCTCTGCCGAATGCTCCTCGTTCTTGGCGGTGAGCTTCCCGTTCTCGGCTATCTTCTCGTCGTACTCGGCAAGTGCCTTTTCGGTGTCGCCCGACTTCTCGCGGAGCTCCGCGAGACGCGCCTCCTCATCGGCGATGGTCTGCCTTGCAGCCTCGGCTGCGAAGCGGTGCTCGCTCTGCTTTATGTAGAGCTCGTTTATCTCGCTGCCCGCCTTATCAACGTTGTCGCCGAGCTGATTGTTCTTCTCCTCAGCCTTCTCGAATTCGGCTGTGACCTCTGCTATCTCAGCCTCGAGCTTTTCCCGCTCGGCGGTAAGCTCCTCAATGCGCTTTTCAGCCTCCGCACGCTTGCCCTCAAGGTCGGACTTCGTCTTCCCCGACTCGGCTATGCTCTTCTTTGCGGCTTCAATAGCGGATTTGCAGTAGCTGATGTCGTTCTCGAATACCGCGATGTCCGACTTCTTCTCAGACGAGGTCTGCTCCTCCTCGAGCATTTTACGTCTCAGCTCATCCGACTTCATTGTGCTCTCCTGCATACGGCGGAAGCCGTCCTGCAGGCGCTGCTCTTCTTTTTCTATGTCGTTTTCAAGGTTCTCGTACTCGCCCTTGCTGACGAGTATCTTATCGTCGAGCTTGGTGAGCTTATCCTTCAATTCGTCAAGACGCGCTATCCACACGGAGATTTCAAGACGCTTGCGCTCCTCGGCGAGCTTGATGAACTTCTCCGCCTTCTGCGACTGTATGCGCAGAGGCTCTACGCGTCCCTCGAGCTCGGCGAGAATGTCCGTCAGTCGGAGCATATTCTCGTGCGCCGCTGTGAGCTTGCGCTCTGCCTCGAGCTTCTTGTAGCGGAACTTCGATATTCCCGCCGCCTCCTCGAAGATGTCGCGGCGCTCGCTGCTCTTGGCACCGACGATCTCGGCGATACGTCCCTGTCCGATTATGGAGTAGCCGTCACGTCCGAGACCCGTGTCCATAAACAGCTCGTTTATGTCTTTCAGTCGGCAGGGTCTGCCGTTGATGAGGTATTCGCTCTCGCCGCTCCTGTAGAGCTTACGCGTGACCGCGACCTCGTCCTCCATGTCCGCGAGAGTCCTGTCGGAATTGTCGATATTCAGCGTAACAGCTGCAAAGCCCATAGGCTTGCGTGCAACAGTACCGGAAAAAATAACGTCCTCCATCTTGTTTCCGCGCAGGGTCTTGGTCGACTGCTCGCCCAGCACCCAGCGCACGGAATCGCCGATATTACTTTTTCCGCTGCCGTTCGGACCTACTACTGCGGTAAGTCCCTTGTCGAATGTAAGGCTTATCTTGTCGGGAAACGACTTGAATCCCTGTATTTCCAGCGATTTAAGGTACACTCGCTCACCTCCTCAGCTCGCACTGATATTTCGGGACGCTCTCGTCCCCTATCAGCTTTATGTCTATGCCCTTGCGGGCGAAAAATTCAATGTTGGACCTCTTCTGTCCGACTGCCTTGCTCATACACGACGGAGCCACAGCGAAGACGAATTTGTCCCCGCCCGCCGACTGCTCTATCTGAAAGCTCATATTGCAGCGGTAGATCATGCCCTCGCAGAGCTCGCGGAATGCGGGGTGATAGAAGCCTCCGACCATATCCCTCTCCACGAATTCGCTCGCGTGCAGACCGCACTTTATCACGCGTATGCCGCTGCCCTCGAACATAACAAGTCCCGCAGCCGCGATGTCCACGACCTCGTCGAAGCTCATCGGCACGTATTCGCCGCTTGAGAGCAGCTCCGCAAGATGTGTCCCGCGCAGGATCACCGTCGGGTAGATACGCACGGTATCGGGACGCAGCTCCGCTATTTTCTTCATTGTCAGCAGCTCGTCATCGCGGGTGCTGCCGTACAGACCTATCATCATCTGCAACCCGAGCTCGAAGCCCCACTGCTTTATCATAGCGGCGGCGTTTTCAACGTCCTCGGCGGTGTGTCCGCGCTCGTTGAGCTCAAGCACCCTGTCGCTCATGGACTGCGCACCGAGCTCTATCGCGGTGACGCCGCTCCTTGCGAGTATGCCGAGCACCTCGAAGTCGATGCAGTCGGGACGCGTCGAACAGCGTATGCCTTTGAACTTCCCCGCTCCGACGAAGTCCTTCGCCGCGTCGAGCAGCTCCTGCATATAGTCGCGCGGTATCGCTGTGAAGCTCCCGCCGAAGAAAGCTATCTCCGTATCCTCGGGAGACCTCACCTCCGCAAGCGCCTTCTCGCATACCGCCCGCACCTCGTCGCCGTCGGGGAGGTGCTGAGCGCCGCTTATCGTGCGCTGGTCGCAGAAGCTGCACTGATGGGGACAGCCTACGTGCGGAATGAATATCGAGATGTTACTGTGTTTCATAGCCCATAAGTTCGAGCGCTTCCTTCGCGGCAAGCTGCTCGGCTTCCTTTTTGCTCCTGCCCTTGCCCTTGCCGATGACCTGCGAATTCAGCATTACCTCGACAACGAAGCGCTTGTTGTGGTCGGGACCCTCCTCGCCGATGAGAACGTACTCGACCTTCTCCTCGGGATTCTTCTGCACGACCTCCTGCAATACGGTCTTGAAGTCGCTGAACGCCTTCTTTGCCTCGTGTTCGAGGTCCTCGGGAATGAAGCGGAGGATATGCTTCCTTGCCGCCTCAATGCCGCCGTCGAGGTATATTGCCGCGATGACAGCCTCGAAAGCGTCCGCTAATATCGAAGGGCGCTCGCGTCCGCCTGTGTTCTCCTCGCCCTTGCCGAGGAGGAGGTAGTCGCCGAGGTCTATCTGCTTGGCAAAGATGTGAAGGCTCTTCTCACATACGAGAGAAGCCCTCAGCTTCGTGAGGTCGCCCTCCGCAACGCTTGTAAGGTGCTTGTAGAGGTAGTCGGACACCACTATCGAGAGCACGCTGTCCCCGAGGAATTCGAGGCGCTCGTTGCTGCCGTTGGGACGCTTCTTCTCGTTCGCGTATGACGAATGTGAGAGCGCCTGCTGAATAAGGTGCTTGTTCTCAAAGGTGTAACCTATCTTTTTTTCAAATCCTGCTATATCACACATTGTCCTGCTCCTTGTCGTCCGACGGCATATTGCTCACGTATTCCGCGATCGCCGCCGTGATGTTTTCCTCCGCGCATTTCTGCGCCTGCTTTATCGCATTGAAAAACGCATATGCGTCCGAGCTGCCGTGCGCCTTGATGACGGGCTTTCTCACTCCGAGGAGAACAGAGCCGCCCGTCTCACGGTAGTCCATCTGCTTTTTGAACTGCTTTATCTTGCCGAGTGAGAACAGCGCACCTATCTTGCCCGCGCCCGAGTACAGCCACTTGACCTTGTTGCCGAAAAGCGAGGCGACTCCCTCGTACAGCTTCAGCACGATATTTCCCGTGAAGCCGTCGGTGACCACGATATCGCAGTCGCCCGCGGGGACGTCACGTGCTTCGATGTTGCCATAGAAGTTGAGCCCCGAATCTTTGAACAGCTTGTAAGCCTCGATCTCGAGCTCCCTGCCCTTTGTTTCCTCGGCGCCGACGTTGAGAAGTCCGACAGCAGGCGATTTCACGCCCACGACCTTTTCCATATAAGCGCTGCCCATAATTGCGAACTGCACCAGCATTTCGGGGCGGCACTCGACGTTCGCGCCCGCGTCTATCAGTATGAAGCTGCCCTTGTTCGTCGGCAGCATTGGTGCAGGAGCCACGCGCTTGATGCCTTTGATGCGCTTGACGATGAAGGTCGCGCCCATAACAAGTGCGCCCGTACTGCCCGCGGAGACGAAGGCGTCTCCCCTGCCCTCGGCAAGGAGGGTCAGTCCGCGAGCCATAGATGTGCCCTTCTTGGACTTGATTATCTCCTTCGGCTCGTCATGTATATCAAAAACATCATCGGTGTGCTCTATCTCCATACCGTCAAGGCTTATCCTGTGGGCTGAGGCACACTCCCTTATCTTCTCGGCGCTGCCCGTCAGCACTATCCTCGTGCCGAGCTCGCGGACTGCTCTCTCGCAGCCTTTCAGCACCTCGAGGGGAGCTCTGTCCCCGCCGAATGCGTCAACTATTACTGTTGTTGCCAATCCTATCAAGCTCCCTTTGCAGAGATTCAACGGCGCGTTTTGCGTATACGCCGTACTTTTCCTTCTTGTCCTTTATTCTTGCACCGATATCGGGAAGTATACCCATATTCGCGCCCATCGGCTGGAATTTTCCGTCGTTGAACGGGTCGCTGATGTAGGCGCTGAGAGCTCCCGTCATCGTGTCATTCGGGAGGCGTATCGGTTCGAGCCCGAGCAGCCTCCTTGCGGCAGCTGTACCCGCGATAATGCCGCTTGCCGCGGACTCCATATAGCCCTCGACTCCGGTCATCTGTCCCGCGAAGTATATATCGGGGTGCTCGCGCATCGAGAAATCGGAGTTGAGCAGCACGGGACTGTTGATGAAGGTGTTCCTGTGCATAACTCCGAAGCGCATAAACTCAGCGTTTTCAAGTCCCGGAATCATCGAGAAAACGCGCTTCTGCTCGCCGAATCTGAGGTTTGTCTGAAAGCCGACGAGGTTGAAAAGCGTAGCCTCGCGGTTCTCGCGTCTGAGCTGCACCACCGCATACGGACGCTTCCCCGTGCGCTTATCGGTTATGCCGACGGGCTTCATCGGGCCGAATCTCATCGTATCCTCGCCGCGGGAGGCGAGCTCCTCTATCGGCATACAGCCCTCGTACACGCTGAACGGATGGGTCTCGAAATCCTTGAGCTGAACCCGCTCCGCACCGATGAGCGCCCTGTAGAACGCAAGGTATTCCTCCTTGTCCATCGGGCAGTTGATGTAGTCGGCGTCGCCGCGGTCGTAGCGAGAGGCGAAGAACACCTTCTCCATATCGAGGCTCTCGTATGTGACTATCGGAGCCGCCGCGTCGTAGAAGCTCAAACCCTCGCCGCAGAGCTTTTTTATCTCCTCGGCAAGAGCGCCCGCCGTGAGCGGTCCCGTGGCGATAATGGTAACGCCCTCGGGTATCTCCGTGACCTCCTGCTCTATGACCTCAATGAGCGGACAGCTCCTTATCTTCTCGGTGACCGCGTCCGAGAATCTTTCGCGGTCAACGGCGAGAGCTCCGCCCGCCTCGACTGCATTTGCCTTCGCGCAGGGAACTGTCAGCGAGCCGAGCATTTCCATCTCGGTTTTCAGCAGTCCCGCCGCGGATTCAAGGCGTGCCGCCTTCAATGAGTTCGAGCACACGAGCTCCGCGAAGCCGCCGTATTTGTGTGCGGGAGTGAACCTCTGCGGCTTCATCTCGTACAGCCGCACGCCTATCCCGTACCTTGCGAGAGCCCACGCAGCCTCACAGCCCGCGAGCCCTGCTCCTATAACATTGACTTTCGTCATTTTTTCAGCTCTCTTTCATAGCCGCAGCCCTCGTTCTCGCAGATGAGCCTACCCGACTTTCCGCCCTTGTTGAACAGTGTCTTTCCGCACACGGGGCAGACCTCAGCCGTCGGGACGTTCCACGTCATAAAGTTGCACTCGGGGAAGCCCTCGCAGCCGTAGAAGCTCCTGCCCTTCTTGGACTTTTTGAGCAGCATCTTCTTGCCGCACCTCGGACAGCTGCCCTCGGTCTCGGTGACTATCTTCTTCGTATTCGAGCACTCGGGGAACCCCGGGCACGCGAGGAATTTGCCGTATCTGCCGTACTTGATGACCATATTGCGTCCGCAGACCTCACATATCACGTCGGTCTCCTCGTCGGGCACCTTGACGCGCTTGCCCTCCATAGCCTCCTCAGCCTTGCTGAGGGTGGTGGAGAAGCCGTCGTAGAACTCGTGCAGGGTGCTCACCCAGTCCTTGACGCCGTGCTCTATCTCGTCGAGGTTGTTTTCCATCTCGGCGGTGAACTTCGCGTCAACTATCTCGTTGAAGTGCTCCTTCATCAGCTCGGTGATGACCTCGCCGAGGTTGGTGGGCTTCAGGGCCTTTCCCTCGTGCTCGACGTACTGACGCGCAGTTATCGTCGTAATGGTCGGAGCGTAGGTACTCGGTCTGCCGATACCGTTCTCCTCGAGAGCCTTTATCAGCGAAGCCTCGGTATAGCGCGGAGGCGGCTGTGTGAAGTGCTGATTGCCGCTTATGGATTTGAGCTTCACGTTGTCGCCCTTTGCGAGAGGCGGCAGCATCTTCTTGTTCTCGTCGGCGTTGTCGGTGGACTCGACATACAGCTTCGTGAAGCCGTCGAACTTCACGGAGTAGCCCGACGCGCGGAACATACAGCCGTTAGCCTCGATGTCCACGGACACGGTGTCGAGCAGAGCGTTCGCCATCTGGCTGGCGATGAAGCGCTCCCATATGAGCTTGTAGAGCTTGAACTGGTCGCTGGAAAGTCCCGATTTCACGCGCTCGGGCGAGAGCTCGGGAGTAGACGGGCGTATCGCCTCGTGGGCGTCCTGAGCGTTGCTCTTGGTCTTGAAGACGCGAGGCTTGTCGGGGAGATACTCGCTGCCGTAGACGGTGCTGATGTACTGCGCCGCCGCAGCCTTTGCCTCCTCGGAGATACGCAGGCTGTCGGTTCTCATATAGGTGATAAGACCTACAGCGCCGATACCCTCAACGTCAACGCCTTCGTACAGCTCCTGCGCAGCCTTCATCGTGCGCTTTGCGCTGAATCCGAGCTTGCGGGAAGCCTCCTGCTGCATAGTAGACGTGATGAACGGCGGAGCGGGCTGCTTCTTGGTTATCTTCTTCTTCACGGAAGTGACCTCGTACTGTGCTCCCTCGAGCCTTGCGAGGAGACCGTCAGCCTCAGCCTTGTTGGGTATTTCGAGCTTCTTGCCGTCAACAGCAACGAGCGCTGCCTCGAACACCTTGCGTGAAGCGGGAGCGGTGAACTTCGCGTCTACAGACCAGTACTCCTTGGGCACGAACTTCCTTATCTCGTTCTCGCGATCAACCACGAGGCGTACAGCCACCGACTGCACGCGTCCCGCAGACAGACCGCGCTTTACCTTCTTCCACAGGAACGGGCTGAGCTTGTAGCCAACGAGGCGGTCGAGTATGCGGCGAGCCTGCTGCGCGTTGACGAGGTCAACGTCTATCTTGTGCGGATTGCTCATGCCGTTCTGAACGCCCGTCTTGGTTATCTCGTTGAAGGCAACGCGGTTGTTGTCGTTCATATCGAGCTTGAGCATCTGCGCTATATGCCATGATATAGCCTCTCCCTCGCGGTCAGGGTCGGTCGCGAGGTAGACCTTGCCGCTCTTTTTCGCGCACTTTTTGAGGTCGCTGATAACGTCCTCCTTGCCCTTCATATCCGTGTACTGCGGAGCGAAATCGTGCTCGGTGTCAACTCCGAGCTTCGACTTCGGCAGGTCGCGGACGTGTCCCATCGAAGCGACTACCTTGTAGCCCTTACCGAGATACTTCTGTATGGTTTTTGCCTTTGCAGGCGACTCAACTATTACAAGATCTGACATTTATATTTATACCCCTCATCAACATTTTTCGTATATCTTCCCGGGAAGCGCCTTTACCGCCCCGAGTATCTCCATTTCGGTGAGCTCCGTCATCAGCTCGGAGCTGTCCATACCGAGCCTCTGCGCGAGCACATCGGCGTGGAGCGCACCGTCCGCGAGCGCGTCGGCTATCGCCTTCTGCACTCCCTCAAGCTTTGGTTCATCCTTTTTAACAGCGGGCGCGGGAGCCTCCTCGCCCTCGGGATTCGTGCCGTTTTCCGCGATGTAGGTCTCCAGCGCGGAGACAGCCTTCATACGGTGTTCGTGCACTCTCAGCGGGCGCTCCTCCTCGTCGAGAATACCGAGCGCCTCCGCGCGGACTTCCTCGTAGAGCACCGTCCCGTAGCCGAAAACGGACGCAATATCGTCCGCACAGAAGAACGGCACAGCGCCCTCTCTCAGCAGAGCAGCATTGCCCGAATAGGCGCTGCTGAAAATATCGGCAGGCGGCATACAGAACACGTCCCTGCCCTGCTCGGCGGCAAGCGAAGCCGTTATCAGAGAGCCGCTCTTCTCGGAAGCCTCGAATACGACGGTCGCCCGTCCGAGCGCTGACAGTATCCTGTTGCGCTTCGGGAAGTTGCCCGCATGCGGCGGAGTCCCGACGGGATACTCGCTTATGAGCACGCCTCCCGCTTCGATGATCTCGTCGCGGCAACGGAAGTTCTCGCGCGGATAGTCAACGTCTATGCCGCAGCCCATTACCGCGGCGGTAGGTCTGCCCTGCGAAGCCGCCGCCATATGCGAGGTTATGTCCACGCCGACAGCGAAGCCGCTCACGATGACTACACCTCTTGCAGCGAGCTCGCCGCATATCCGCTCGGTCACGCCGAGGCTGTACCCGCTCGCCTTTCTTGCACCGACGGTGGTTATCGTCCGCGTACCCGTCAGGCAGCATATATCGCCCACATAATAGAGTATTGCGGGCGGATTCATTATATGTCTCAGCTGCGGAGGATAGTCCTCGGAGCTGTAGGATACGGTCTTTACGCCCTTTTTGTCGCACTCCGCGAGCACGCGCTCAGCCGCCTCGACAGAGGTCGAGGAAACAGCCTCCTGCTCCTTCCCGTAGAGCCGCACCGCACTGCTCCCCGAACGGAGCTCATGATACGCCTCATCGGGAGTCTCGAACAGCGACATAAGCTCCCATATCCTGCGGCTGCCGATACCGAACACCATAGTCAGCCACAGCCAGTATTTCTTATCGTTCATTACAAGCCTCCCCCATATCCGCCGTAGTATTCACGGGTTGGACTTTCATTTTTTCAGCTCCCACATAAGGATACCCGCAGCCATAGCCGCGTTGAGCGAATTTATCGTGCCGTTCATCGGTATCGTTATGCGCCTGTCGCAGCGTGCCGCCGTCTCCGCGGACAGACCGTTGCCCTCGTTGCCGATGAACACCGCCTGACGTCCGCCGAAGCCGCACTCCGTGACCTTTTCCGCGTCCGTATCTATGACAGCAGCAGAGGTCGTAACGCCGCCGCTTTTCAGCACGTCGAAGAGCTCGTCCTCGCTGCCGATGTTGTATATCCTCTCACGGAACACCGAGCCCATAGTCGAGCGTATCACCTTGGGACTGTACAGGTCACAGCTCCCGCAGAGGAATATGCCGTCGATACCGAGAGCGTCGGCGGTACGGATTATCATACCGACGTTGCCGGGGTCCTGAAGACCGAACAGCACGACATATCTGCCGTTATCAGTAAAAACGGGAGCTGTCTCCTCGGGAATGGCGCATATCGCGAACACTCCCTGAGTGGTACTCGTCGAGGCTATCTTATTGCCAAGCTCATTTGAAATAACAAGCGTTTTTGTATCTCTCAAATCAGCCTGCAAAAGCTCCTCTCCGAAGCGTCCGAACGCCTGCTTCGTGAATATCAGGTGCGACACCCTTGCACCCTCTTTCAGCGCGTCCTCGACTATACGCAGCCCCTCCAACACGAATAAGCCGTACTGAAGCCTCTCTTTTTTTGACGCCGAGAGCTTCTGATACAGCTTGATCACGGGATTATCCTTAGAGGTTATGATATTCTCCAATACTACACCTCCGCGCGTGGTAAGCTCCTGCACAGGCGGGGACGACTTCCCCGCCTCTACAAGAAAACACGCTCTTTAATTAAAAGGAGCGTGTTGTTATTCTTGATTAAAGAGCAGCCTTAGCCTTCTCAGCGATAGCTGTGAAGCCTGCTGCGTCTGTGATAGCGATCTCGGAGAGCATCTTTCTGTTGAGAGTGATGCCTGCCTTCTTGCAGCCGTTCATAAATGTAGAGTAGTTCATACCGTTCATCTTTGCAGCTGCGGAGATTCTTGTGATCCAGAGCTGTCTGAACTGTCTCTTCTTCTGCTTTCTGCCGATGTAAGCGTAGTTGCCGGACTTCATAACAGCCTGCTTAGCCATCTTGAAGTGCTTGCTCTTTGCGCCCCAGTAGCCCTTAGCGAGCTTTAATACTTTATTTCTTCTCTTGCGAGTCATCATTGCACCCTTGATACGTGCCATAGTCTTTTACCTCCAAATTGTTATTTAGTAAGCGGTTTCTTCAGAGCAGTGCTCCCGAGATTACATATAGGGAACGAGCTTCTTGATTGTAGGAGCGTTAGCGCTGCCTGCTACGCCTGCTGTACGAGCGATTCTCTTGCGCTTTGTATCCTTCTGTGTGAGTCTGTGTCTCTTGTTTGTCTTCTGGTACTTAACCTTACCGGTTCCTGTGATCTTAAAACGCTTCTTAGCACCCGAATGAGTTTTAACCTTAACCTTTGCCATTGTTAATATCCTCCTTGATTAAGAACAGGTCAGTTCTTACTTATTTGTTTTGGGACTTACAAACATTACTATGCTGCGTCCCTCCATTTTAGCCGGCTTATCAACAGTTCCTGCATCTGCAAGAGCCCCCTTGAAACGGTCGAGAAGCTCCGCGCCGAGCTCTGGGTGAGCTATGGCTCTCTTGCGGAATCTCACTGAGACCTTCAGCTTGTCTCCGCCCTGTAAAAACTTTACAGCCTGATTAACCTTCGTTTCAAAGTCGTGTGTATCTATCGTGGAAAACATACGTATCTCCTTGATAGAGACGATCTTCTGGTTCTTTCTTGCTTCCTTTTCGCGCTTTGCCTGCTCGAAGCAATACTTTCCGTAGTCCATAATGCGGCACACGGGCGGTGTTGCCTGCGGAGCGATCTTCACGAGGTCAAGATCCTGATCAAAGGCTAATTTCTGTGCGTCCTTAGCGGACATCGTTCCAAGCTTAGTTCCGTCAGCGTCGATCACGAGGACTTCCTTGTCCCTGATATCTTCGTTGATCTGCAGTTCCTGTTTGCTAATCTTCAAGCACCTCCGACTAATGATTTAAAACAAAAATGAGTGCGGAATTATCCGCACTCACACAATACACGCTTAAAGACACACGGCGAGCCGCGCGACCTTACTCACATATTGACCGTTTAAGCAATGCCTGACGGTGAGAACGGGTAGTTCTGCTTTGTTTACTCAAATATTATATACTCTTTCCCCGTACTTGTCAAGCGTGCGCATCATTTTCGTCACTATGCACAATGACAGCCTCGGTCAGCTCCTTGATTTTATCCCAAATCGCAAAGCGTATCTCGTATTTTTCGGGCTCGTAGAGGATATCGAGCTCCTCATCGCCGAATTTCTCGAGCTCCTCCTGCTTGTCGTCGGTGACCTCACAAGCCGCAGGAACGCACAGCGACGGGTACATCACGCACCACCAGTTGTGTCCCTGCGCTGAGCCTATCTTCACCCGCAGAGCCCGATAAGTCCCCGCGGGCATGGTGATGTCGCCGTAGGTGCGCACGTCAAATTCCGTGTCGGCGAGCTCCGCCTCCACGGGCAGGTCACAGCCGTTCGCGCGCAGGACTGTTTCCGCTATGCGCTCAATGTCTGGCAGCCTGTCCGCCGCGATAGCCTCAGCCTCCGCGAGCGAATCCGCCCCGTCGAGTATGCCGCTCTCAAGCAGAGCGTCCCTTACGCGGAGCTTTAGCGTCTGGTCGCGCTCGCTGTCGGAGGCGGCAAGGATATGCAGGCGCAGTACGCTCCCGCGAAGCCTGTCAAGAGCCAGCCCGTCGCGCACAAAGCCGACCGTGTTTGAAATAAGTATCGTCAGGACAAGTCCCGCCGCAAGAATGAGTTCGTGTTTTTTTCTCATCAATATCACCTCGGAGGTAAATATTGACAGTGCGGGACGTTTTATTCAATTGGAGCTGAAAAGTTTGAGCCTTTAGCCATTAGTCTTTAGCTCGTGGTGTCCGCTGGCGCGGACTTATTATAAAAATTATCGCCGCAGGCGATACCTTTAGCTAACGGCTAACGGCTAATAGCTAATAGCTATTCCACCTGCTTGATCTTTTTGCTCTTCCTGAGCGCATCCATCTGATTTCTCCTTACAAAGTGCTCGACATAGCCGCAGTTGCCGCAGATATAGCGGTCAACGTCCACAGCCGAAAAAATCGTAGCTCCGCACATTATATTGCTCCCCGCGCCGTAGGCTTCCGCACTGCCCTTCGCATAGAGGATATCACAGCTTCCGCATTTGGGACATTGTTTCGTATATTTCATAGTACGACCTCCTTTCCGAAGTCAGCCACATAATACCACCTTCCGCTCCCCTTTTCAAGCCTTTCGTTTTTGCCGGAACTGTGCAATTTCCACAAAAAGCGCCGTCCCGTATGCGACCTCATACTCCCCGCAGCGACAGCTTTCGCTGTCACATTTTCGGCGAGCTCGGCTGTCCGCGGCGAACCACCGCCTACCGTGCCGCACCGTGTCGGGATATTTGGCTTTACCCGCACACGTGAATGTTATAAAATCATACAAAAAGGAGCTGATAAAATGAAGAAGTACATATGCACGCTCACAGCTGCTGTTATCGCCGTCGGAGCGCTTTGCCCGCGGGGGCTCGCCGCATTTTGCACCGACGAGCCGCAGTACGAATACACCATCATCAACAACGAAGCCACGATAACAGGCTTCAAGGGCGAGCCCGTATACATAGATATTCCCGAAACTATCGAGGGCTGCCGCGTGGTCGAGCTCCGCGACAACGCCTTCTACGAGTGCTCGTCGCTCAAACACATCGACCTCCCCGACACCGTCAAAAAGATAGGACACCACTGCTTCTACGCTTGCTCGTCGCTGGAGGAGATAAGCGTCCCCGGATCCGTCACCGAGATAGGTATGGGCTGCTTCTGCGGCTGTGCGGAGCTGAGCTCCGCCACCGTGCCCGACACGCTGTCCGCGCTGCCCGAATCCTGCTTCCGAAGCTGTACCTCGCTCGTCAGCTTCACAGTCCCCGAGAGCGTCCATAGCATCGGCGCTTTCTGCTTCTCGGGGTGCACGTCGCTGGAGAATGTCTCACTCGGCAGCGCGCTGTGGGACATCGGCGACTGCTCGTTTTATATGTGCACGTCGCTGAAGGGCGTGTACGTCCCGCCCTCCGTCAGGGATATAGGGATATGTGCTCTCGGATATGTCCCCACAGAGGACGGCGCGGAGGTCGCCGAGGATTTCGTCCTCCTCGGCGACGGAGACTCCGCCGCCCGCGACTACGCCAAGGAGAACCACATCACCTTCACCGATGCATCCGACACCGTCCACGCCTTCGCGATACAGCGAATCAGCGGCGAACGCGTGCCGATAAGCATACCCTCGGTGCTGCTTCTCGGAGGAGGCGTACTGCTCGCAGCATCGGCTGTTTTTGTAAAACGAAAATACGGTATACGTTCAAAAGCTAAAATTAATAAAAAAGTGCGTAACTGAGCAAAAAATAGCTTGCATTATCCCGAAAAATATGATATTATGATTACAGTATGTTTAATAGCGGATAGATTATCCGTATGATAATATTTTTGATAAAATTTTTTGGAGGGATAACCAATGGCAAAATTCAAAAACTCCGTGGCTGCACTGACCTGTGCTGTCATGGCGGCAGTCTCGGGCACCGCTTCGTTCGTCTCGGACGCGGCTGACACTGCCGGGGAGGAGCAGCAGTTCTGCGCTCCGATAAGCGAGGTCGTTACGGACTCCGGTCTCGATATCGACTACGCGCGTGCGCTCCAGTATTCGCTCTACTTCTACGACGCGAATATGTGCGGCGAATTCAAGGAAAACGAGAATGGTCTCTCATGGCGCGGCAGCTGCCACACCTATGACGCTCACGTTCCTATGATAGAGTGGGACGGGGAGACCAACAAGCAGAGCAAGGGCGGCACGAACCTCTCAGCTGCATTTATGGAGAAGTACAAGGACATCCTCGACCCCGACGGCGACGGAACTATCGACGTTGCGGGCGGCTTCCACGATGCAGGCGACCACGTTGAGTTCGGTATGCCCGAGAACTACTCGGCGGCTACTCTCGGCTGGGGCTACTACGAATACCGCGACGTATACGCAAAGCTCGGTCAGGACGAGCATATGGAGAAGATACTCCGCCACTTCAACGACTACCTTATGAAGTGCACCTTCCTCGACGAGGACGGCACTGTCATCGCTCACTGCTATCAGGTCGGCGACGGCGACATCGACCACGCTATATGGAACAGTCCTGAGGTCGATACTATGCCGCGTCCCGCATTCTTCCTCACAGCAGACAAGCCGCAGACCGACTACGTTGTTTCCGCGTGCGCTTCTCTCGCTATCAACTACCTCAACTTCAAGGACACAGACGAAGAATACGCTGAGCAGTCGCTCAAGTACGCGAAGGCTCTGTGGAAGTTCGCGAACGACAATCCCAAGGAGCTCTCCGACAACGCTGACGGTCCCGGACGCTTCTACGGCTCCTCCAAGTGGGAGGACGACTACTGCTGGGCTGCCGCTTGGATGTATAAGGCTACGGGCGACGAGTCGTGCTTCGACTACGCAGTAGAGATATTCGACTACTACGCTCCCTCAGGCTGGTGCTACTGCTGGAACGATATGTGGGCAGGCGCAGGCGTTATGTGGGCTATAGTTAATCAGGAGCACCCCGAGCTCGACCTCGTTCAGAAGATAAGAGACGCTCAGGGCAAGAACCAGTACGTTTTCGATGACTTCTGGGACGATGACTGCGTGGGCAAGTGCCTCCGCACATGGAAGCAGGACGAGACTCCTCAGGGCTTCGCATGGCTCGATACATGGGGAAGCTGCCGCTACAACACAGCAATGCAGCTCATATGCCTTATGTACGATAAGTACAAGAACAACGGCGAGGCTACCGAGTGGAGCGACTGGGCAAAGAAGCAGATGGACTACATCCTCGGCGACAACGACATCACCTTCAAGGAGGAGGCTGAATACTCCGTCCTTGCGGGCAAGAACGGCACTCACGGCTCAAGATGCTTCATCGTAGGCTATAACGACAACTCCGTAAAGAATCCCCACCACCGTGCGGCTTCGGGACTTCTAATGGCTGAGGACCCGCGTGAGCAGAAGCACATCCTCTGGGGAGCTCTTGCAGGCGGTCCCGACGGCTCTGACAGCCACGACGACGCTACCAAGGACTGGACAGAGAACGAGGTCACCATCGACTACAACGCCTGCCTCCCCGCAGCGGCAGCAGGACTGTACGCTCTCTACGGCACTGAGGATATGGCTGTAACTCCCAACTTCCCGCCTACTGACGAGAAGCGAGTTTACGGCGGCGGCACAGGCGGAGACGGCGGAAGCGGCTACTGGGTAGAGGCTATCGCATACGACGTACTCAACAACGACGGCACCGGTTCGACAAACGTTTCATTCAAGGTCCTTTCGGGCGAATCCAAGCCCTCCAAGAATATGTCGGTAAGATATTACTTCAACGTTTCAGAAAACAACAAGCCCGATATCTACGAGGTCAAGGAGCTCTACGACCAGTCCAGCACAGAGGACGGCGCTATCGGAGCAGACGGTGTTATCTCGGGTCCTCACAAGTACGACAAGGTGCCTGACACCTACTACGCCGAGATAAGCTGGGAGGACTACGTTATCGCGAACTCGGGCAAGAAGTACCAGTTCAGCGTTGGCTTCTTCGGCAAGGGCTATACCGACTCCACGACAAACAAATACATCTTCTATCAGTTCGACCCCGAAAACGACTACAGCTACGGTGAGCTGAAAATGGGTAAGGACACCGACTTCTTCGCTGTTGACGACCCGCCGGAGGAGCGCACCGAGAGGATATGCGTATACGACAACGGCGTGCTCGTAGGCGGTACCGAGCCCGACGGCTCCAAGCCCGAAGGCAAGGAGACTTCCACCACCACGACAGGAAAGTCCTCGACCACTACGACTTCAAAGGCTACGACGTCTGCAACAACTGCCAAGAATACAACAACTGCCGCAACAGACGGCAAGTACCTCGCAGGCGACGCCAACCTCGACGAGAAGGTAACAGTTGCTGACGCAGTTGCTATACTCCAGTCCATCGCAAGCAAGGACAAGTACGCACTCAAGCCTCAGGGCGCGAAGAACGCCGATGTTACAGGCGGAGGCGACGGTATCACAGCGGCTGACGCTCTCGCGATACAGAAATACGACGCACACGAAATAGAAACACTTCCCGTAACGAAGTAAAAATTAAAGGCTCACGGAAATTCCGTGAGCCTTTTATTATCATTCGTCAAAAAGCGGAGTTGAGAAATACCTCTCTGCGGTATCGGGAAGAATAGTCACGACAGTCTTGCCCTTGCCGAGTTTTTCAGCCATTTTCAGTGCCGCAGCGACATTCGTGCCGCTCGATATGCCGCACATTATGCCTTCCTTTGCAGCAAGGTCTTTCGCAGTCTGTATAGCCTCCTCGTCGGTGACGATGTAGATGTCGTCATAGATGTTCTGATTGAGGATATCGGGGATTATGCCATCGCCTATGCCCATCTGGAGATGCGTGCCGATGTTTCCGCCCGCAAGGATAGCGGCGTTCTCGGGCTCGACTGCCCATATCAGCATATCGGGATACTGCGATTTCAAGGTCTCGCCTATACCCGTGATAGTGCCGCCTGTGCCTATCCCCGAGCAGAAGCCGTCTATCCTGCCCGCGGTCTGCTCGAGTATCTCGAGAGCCGTGTGATACTTGTGAGCGTAGATGTTGTTGACGTTCGCGAACTGCTGCGGAACGAAGACGTTCTTGTCCTCCTCAGCCATTTTCAGCGCGGTGTCGAGGCACTCCTGTATACAGCGCCCGATGTCGCCGTCATCGTGTATAAGCACTACCTCCGCACCGTAATGGCGGACGAGCTTGCGGCGCTCCTCACTGACGGAGTCGGGCATTATTATCACGGTTTTATAGCCGCGTACAGCTCCTACGAGCGCAAGTCCGATACCCTGATTGCCGCTGGTGGGCTCGACTATTATCGTGTCCTTGTTTATCCTGCCCTCCTGCTCGGCGTGGAGTATCATATTGTACGCAGTGCGGGTCTTGATAGAGCCGCCCACGTTGAGTCCCTCGAACTTGACGAGCACCTCGGCGCTGTCGGGCTTGTTCATGCGGTTGAGCCTTATCATCGGCGTGTGTCCCATTGCCTCAATAATGTTATTGCAAACCATTCAGTCGATTCTCCTTAAAGTATACTTCTCTTATTATATACCACATCGGAGAAAAATGCAAGTGTTAATTTCCTGAATGCTCTTTATCTTGACAAAGCCTCACGCGTGATGTACAATATGTGTCAGACAGGAGGAATGACCTATGATAGTTATTATCGTCAATATTATATCCTCGCTCTCGATAGTGCTCGGCGGGATAATAATGATAAAATACGCAAGATCCCACGCGGACTTCACCATCGGCTTCAGAACAAAGCGCTCGATGTCGAGCGAGGAGACATGGTGCTTCGCGAATCGGAGCTGCGGATTTGCTTGGCTCATCATCGGAGCTGTCTGCTTTGTCCTGACGCTCGCCGCGCTGATAATTGCTCCCGAAGCATATATCGTACAGACAGCCATACTTATAATTCACATTTCTGCTGTCGCTGTTGCAGTAATATACACCGAAATGCAGCTGAGACGAAAGTTCGGCACTGACGCAAACAACAAAAAGCTCTGAGGTATCCCCTCAGAGCTTTTTCATTTTCTGCTGAAACCTGTAAGGTCCTTGATTACCTCGCCCGCGATGATTAGTCCCGCCACCGACGGCACGAATGCATTCGAGCCGGGAGTGCTCCTGCGCGACCCGCCGTCGGTACACATTCCCGCTATCTGAGTAAGAGCCTCCTCCTTCGAGTAGACCACCTTCAGCGCCTTAACGCCGCGCTTTTTCATCTCGCGGCGCATTACTCTCGCCAGCGGACAAACCGACGTCTTGTAGATATCCGCGACCTCAAACGCCGTCGGGTCAACCTTATTTCCCGCGCCCATACTGCTTATTACGGGAACTCCCGCTGCCTTTGCACGCATTATTATCTCTATCTTGCCTGTGACCGTGTCTATCGCGTCAACTACGTAGTCGTACTGCGTGAAGTCGAACCCGTCGGCAGTATCGGGCATAAAAAACGTGTTGTACGTCCGCACCTCGCAGTCGGGAGAAATGTCGCGGATACGCCTCTCCGCGGCTTCTGTCTTGTACTGCCCTATAGTGCTCTGCGTGGCAACTATCTGACGGTTCAGATTGCTCGGAGCTACCCTGTCGTTGTCGATGAGGTCGAGAGCTCCTATCCCCGAGCGTGCGAGTGCCTCCACAACGTGTCCGCCGACTCCACCAATGCCGAAAACGGCTACTCTCGAAGCAGCAAGCTTCTTCATAGCCGTTTCACCGAATATCATACCTGTGCGGATAAATTCCTCACGCATACTGTTCTCCTTACTTCTTTACAACTCCCGGGATGCGCTTGATGACGAGCTCGTATACCGCTACGGATATAGCCGCTCCGATAGCGCCCTGTACTGCGTTTGCGGGAACTCCGAGGAATGCCGTCGCGAACGAGTGGTAGAGAGCCGCCTCATACAGCGCATAGCCGACTATCATCACTACCTCAGCCACAGAAGCTGCCGCTATCCTCGAAACGAGCGAGCCCGAGTGCTTTGCCGCGGCTTTGAGCACGTAGAACGAGGCAGCAGCCATTCCTGCCTTTATCACGAGAGTTGCGGGAGCATATACCACGTAGCCGCTGATGATGTCAGCGAGTGCAGAGCCGATTCCCGCGGCAGCTGCGCCGTAAGCAGGTCCGAGAACCCATGCCGCTATGTTGACGATACTGTCTCCGAGGTTGACATAGCCCTTTGTCGGAGTGGGAATGTGTATGAGCAGGGTCGCTACTGTTGTCAGCGCCGTAAAAAGCGCAGCGAGAGTCAGTGTCCTGAGCTTATCCCTGTTATTGTTATTCATTTAAAAACACCTCTTTAAAAATTAAGGGAAGCCTATTTTCCTTGGCTTCCCTATTATATCACTATTTACCCGCAAATGCAAGCATTTTAAGGTATATAAGTCTTTTATAAACGGTTATCCGCAAAAATGATGTCTACCCTTACTTTACAGCCTCGAAGCCCTGCTTCAGGTCGGCGATGATGTCGTCGATGTGCTCGGTGCCGATGGACAGTCTCACTGTGGTCGGCTTGATGCCCGAGAACAGGAGCTCATCCTCTGTCATCTGCGAGTGTGTGGTCGAAGCGGGGTGGATAACGAGGGACTTAACGTCTGCTACGTTGGCGAGGAGCGAGAAGAGCTTGAGGCTCTCGGTGAACTTCTTGGCTCTGTCAGCGCCGCCCTTTATCTCGAACGTGAATATGGAAGCCGCTCCGTTCGGGAAGTAGCGGTCGTAGAGCTCCTTTTCCTTACCTGTCGCGAGGGAGGGGTGGTTCACCTTCTCTACGTCGGGGTGGTTCCTGAGGAAGTCAACTACCTTGAGCGCATTCTCTGTGTGGCGCTCGAGACGGAGAGAAAGTGTCTCAAGTCCCTGTAAAAGAAGGAAGGAGTTGAACGGAGATATTGCCGCACCCTGATCTCTCATAAGTGTGGTGCGGATTTTGAGGATATATGCGAGATTGCCGCAAGCCTCGGTGAATACTACGCCGTGATAGGACGGATTAGGCTTTGACAGACCGGGGAACTTGTCGTTCTGCGCCCAGTCGAACTTGCCTGCGTCGATGATGACGCCGCCCATTACCGTACCGTGTCCGCCGATGAACTTCGTCGCGGAGTGTACTACCACGTCAGCGCCGTGCTCGATAGGTCTGAGCAGGAACGGAGTTGCGAAGGTGTTGTCCACGATGAGCGGGATCCCGTGCTTGTGGGCAATCTCCGCAACTGCCTCGATGTCGAGAACATTGGAGTTGGGGTTGCCGAGAGTCTCGGCATAGAGAAGCTTTGTGTTCTCCTTGATAGCCTTCTCGAAGTTGACAGGGTCGGACGGGTCAACGAAGTCAGTCGAAAGTCCCTGATCCTTCAATGTGTGCGCGAGGAGGTTGTACGTGCCGCCGTAAACGTTGGTAGAGGCTACGATGTGGTCGCCTGCTGTTGCGATGTTCTGTATCGCGTAGGTTATCGCCGCCGAGCCCGATGCGGTCGCGAGAGCTCCGACGCCGCCCTCAAGTGCAGCGATGCGCTCCTCGAAAACGCTTGATGTGGGGTTCATCAGGCGGGTGTAGATGTTGCCGGGAACTGTAAGCCCGAATCTGCCTGCCGCTGTGTCGGAGTCCTTGAACACGTAGGAGGTCGTCGCGTATATCGGGACTGCTCTTGCGTCAGTGGTGGGGTCGGGCTGCTCCTGACCTGCGTGTACCTGTAATGTTTCAAACTTATAATTGCTCATTGTGAATACTTCCTTTCAAAAATTGTTTTAACTATCTCTACCTTTTCTGTAGGTTAACTATACTATAACACAGATTTCCTACTTTGTCAATAGGTAAACTCTATAACTTGGCGATTCTTTTTCTATATCAAGTTATAGGTTTTACCTATAACAGTTTTTGAGCTGACGGCTCAAAGCCTTGACGTGTGCTCGCTTTTATGCTATTATATAATGTAACGTGATGAAAGAAAGGATATAATATGCGATTCAATGAACTCAATCTCTCCGAGGAGCTCCTGCGCGCGGTAGACGAGATCGGCTTCGAGGAAATGACCGAAATACAGGCTCAGAGCATTCCCCTGCTCCTGCAGGGATGCGACGTTGTAGGACGCTCGAATACAGGCACGGGCAAGACCGCCGCATTCGGCATACCCGCCGTCGAGAGCATAACCGAGGACGAGCGGCGCTCCGTAGCGGTGCTGATACTGTGTCCCACGCGAGAGCTCGCTATGCAGGCTTGCGAGGAGATACGCAAATTCGCCAAATTCAAGCGCTGTGTCAAGGCGTGTGCTGTATACGGCGGCGCAAGCATGGAGCGCCAGATACTGGAGCTCAAACGCGGTGCTAATATTGTAATAGGTACTCCCGGGCGCGTTATGGACCATATCCGCCGACGCACCCTCAAGCTTGAAAATCTGCGCACAGTCATACTCGACGAGGCGGACGAAATGCTCAATATGGGCTTCCGCGAGGACATCGAGTCCATACTCTCGGACGTCCCCGAGGATAGGCAGACCGTCCTCTTCTCGGCGACTATGCCTCCCGAGATACTCGCCATAACCGAGAAATATCAGCGCGAGCCCGTACATATCAAGATAAAGTCCTCGCAAAAGACGGTCGAGCTCATCGAGCAGTTCTACTTCGAGGTGGCTATGGGTCGCAAGACCGACGCTCTGAGGCTTCTTCTCGCTGCTTATTCGCCCGATTCCGCAATGGTGTTCTGCAACACAAAGCGTATGGTAGACGAGCTGACTGAGGAGCTTGTCAAGAGCGGCTTCCGCGCGGCAGGTCTGCACGGCGATATGAAGCAGATACAGCGCACGCAGGTGATGAATAGCTTCAAGAGCCGCACTACAGCCGTTCTCGTGGCGACCGACGTCGCCGCCCGCGGTATCGACGTCAGCGGCATTGATATGGTCTTCAACTACGACCTGCCGCAGGACAACGAATACTACATACACCGCATAGGACGTACAGGCAGAGCAGGTCTCGCGGGCAAGGCTTACACCCTTATCACGGGCAGACGGCAGCTCCACGACCTCAAGGACATCGCACGCTATACAAAGGCTGAGATAACAGAGCTCCCGCTCCCTGACAAGTCCTACATCGCGGAGATGAAGAAGGAAGCTCTCGCGCTCGAGATCGCCGCCATTGACGAGCGTCCCGACGCGGGCGCTTACGATATCCTCGACGCTCTCGCCGCTAAGGGTATCGACGGTCGCGAAGCCGCCGCAAGGCTCATAAGCTCGCGTCTGAAAGCGGAGCTCGCGGGACTGCCCGAATTCGATATGCCCAAGCCCCTCAAAAAGGGCAGCAGAAGCGGCGCGAAAACGGTCAAGATAGACCTCAGCATCGGCAGGAACAAGCGCATAGCTCCCAACTTCATTCTCGGTGCTCTTGTAGATGCGACGGGTATGTCGGGGCAGGACTTCGGCAAGATAGACATCTACGACAGCCACACGACCGTTGAAGTCCCCGAGGCTGAATACGACTACATCATCGACAGCACCAACCCGATGAAGATAAACGGTCACCCCGTGGAGGTAAAGCTATACAAGGGCGGCAATTCAAAGGAGCGCCCGTACAGGCAGTCCGCCGAAAAGCGCGGCGATGGCAGAAGGCGCTCGGATTACGGCAAAAAGAAACGCACGGACATCTTCGGCGACCATATCCCCGACCGCCGCAAGCGTACCAAGAAAAGACACTGAGAGGTGATAATAATGAGCAGCGGACCACAGAAAAAAACGTGGATGAGGATACTGATACTCGTCCTCGCGGGAATTATGATACTCGGCGCGATACTGATGCCGTTCTTCGGCTGGATATAAGGAAATGCAGGCTCCTTCGGGAGCCTGTTTTTTTATGCCGTCATAAACCGACATATTCCGCACCTCGTCTGCATTATAATATTAACAGTAGGATATGAGGGGAGGTCATCGCTCTGACAATCTATATCGACGTGCTCATTATCCTCAACGTATACGTCAACTACTTCCTGCTGAGGACCGCTGCCAAGCTCACGCACTCGCCGCTGAGGACGTGGCGCTGTATCGCGGCTTCATTCTGCGGGAGCCTGTTCTCACTGATGATACTCGCTCCGAAACTGCCCGTACCCTTGACATTCGCGGTCAAGCTCGCGGCAGCTGTCACCATAGTCGTTGCCGCATTCGGAGTGCGCTCCCCTGCCCGAATTGCCAAGAACACTGCCGCCTTCTTCTCCGCGAACTTCATACTCGCGGGGACGGTATACGCCGTATATTCGTGGTTCAAGCCGAGCTCCGTGCACTTCGCGAACTCGTACTTCTACATAGATTTTTCGCTCCTGCTCCTGCTGATAACGACCGCCGCGCTCTACGGAGCGGTCTGCCTGCTGAGGCTCATCACCGACAGGGAGCGTCCGCTCGCGAGCCGTGTCCTTATACGCGCGGGAAGCCGTACCATCGGGCTGGACGGGCTCGCGGACACGGGCAACGCTCTCGTTGACTGCTTCACGGGACGACCTGTCGTGATATGCGCGCGCGAGGACATCGGCGCTGTCTCCGCGAAAATGAGGCTCATACCGTGCGCGACGGTGTCCGACAGCGGAGTTATGCCCGTATTCCGCCCCGATGAGGTCGTCGTCGTCAACACCGCAACAGGCGAAAAAAAGCCTGTGGACGTGATGATAGGACTCGGAGAGACGGGCGGCAAGGCGATATACAATCCCAAGATAATGAAGCTATAGAAAGGAGAATCACTATGAATATCGTGAAAAAAATGGTCGTGAAGCTGAAAAAGCTCCTGCGCGGGGAGGTGTACTACGTGAACGGTCCCGATACGCTCCCGCCGCCGCTGACCCGCGACGAGGAGGCGGAGGTGTTTGCGGGCTTGTCCGCAAACGACCCTGCCGCGCGGAAAAAGCTGATAGTCCACAATCTGCGTCTTGTCGTGTACATAGCGAAGAAGTTCGAGTCAACGGGGATAGGCATTGAGGACCTCGTCTCTATCGGCACTATCGGGCTTATCAAAGCCGTGAACACCTTCCGCCCCGATAAGAACATAAAGTTCGCGACCTACGCCTCGCGCTGTATCGAGAACGAGATACTGATGTTCCTGCGGAAGTCCTCGCAGTACCGCAACGACCTCTCCATCGACGAGCCGCTCAACGTTGACTACGACGGCAACGAGCTCCTGCTCTCGGACGTGCTCGGCACCGACGACGACATCGTCAACAAGGGCATCGAGACCGAAGCCGAGCGCGAGATACTGCGCGGCGCCGTCTCGGAGCTCTGCGACCGCGAGCGCGAGATAATGGAGATGAGGTTCGGGCTGATAAACGGCAAAGAGATGACGCAGAAGGAAGTCGCGGACACGATAGGGATATCGCAGTCGTATATCTCACGGCTCGAAAAGCGCATAATCAAGAAGCTGAGGGTCAAGCTGGAAAGTATCTGTTAATTCAAGGCTCTGCCTTGAAAATCCGCCAGAGGCTCTGCCTCTGGACACCGCAAGGGCTCTGCCCTTGACCCGCTGGGGCTCTGCCCCAGACCCCGTCGGGGAACACCGTTCCCCGAACCCCATATTTCGCGGCATAGCCTATACAAAACGGAAGCAATCTCCGCGCGGCTTACAATTAAGAGGACGTCCTTTCGGGCGTCCTTTTCGCGTAGGAAAAGGCTGTCAAATATTTTTCCACCTTTTCGGATAATATGACGATTTTTCCCGCCGCTATTGAAAACAAGCCTCCTTGATGCTATAATATAATATGTATAACTGTATTCGTAAGGAGCACTTTTCTATGAAAAAATGGAGTATCAGCGTCCCGCAGAGGGAGCTCGTCTCAAAACTGATGCTCGGGTGCAAGGTCAGCTCGCTGACAGCCGCCGCACTCGTATCAAAGGGGTATTCCTCGCCCGAGCACGTTGTCAGCAGTATGAACGTGGACTCGCTGTCCGACCCATTCCTCATCAAGGATATGCAGGAGGCGGCGGATACGATAAATTCCGCCATAGACGAGGGTCTGCGCATATGCGTGTACGGCGACTACGACTGCGACGGCGTTATGGCGACGGCGATACTCTACTCCTATCTTGCAGAGGCAGGCGCGGACGTGACCTGCTACATTCCCGAACGCTCCGAGGGATACGGTCTGAACAAGAATGCGATAGATAAGCTCAGCGATGACGGCGTACAGCTCATTGTTACCGTGGATAACGGTATTTCCGCTATTTCCGAGGCTGAGTACATATACGCTTCGGGTATGAAGCTCGTAGTCACCGACCACCACCAGCAGGGCGAGGCTCTGCCGAGGGCGGAGGCTGTCGTTGACCCGCACCGCCGCGACTGCTTCTCCCCTTTCAAATTCGCCTGCGGAGCCGTTATCGCGCTCAAGCTCGTTGCCGCGCTCGACGGCGGCGACTACACGATGGCTCTCGAGCAGTTCGGCGACCTCGCGGCTATAGCAACGGTCGCGGATATCGTCAGCCTCACGGGCGAGAACAGGTTCATCGTCTCCTACGGTATGGAGCTGATAGACAACTCCGACAGACCCGCTCTCATCGCGCTGAAGGAGGTCAGCGGGCTCACGGACAAGCACTGCGACGCCCATTCGATAGGCTTCGGACTCGCTCCGAGGATTAATGCGGCGGGACGCTTCGGCTCGCCGAGGACAGCGCTGGAGCTCTTCCTGTGTGAGGACGAGGAACGCGCCGTTGAGCTCGCGGCTGAGCTCGACAGGCTCAACTCCGAGCGCAAGCAGGCTGAAAACGACATCGTCGCGGACATATACTCGATGATTGAATCCGACCCATCCCTCGTGCGCGGACGTGTGATATTCATCTGCGGCAAGGGCTGGCACCACGGCGTTATCGGCATTGTCGCCTCGCGAATTATGGAGCAGTTCGGCAAGCCGTGCTTCATCGCCTCCGAGGAGGACGGCGAGATACGCGGCTCGGCTCGCTCGTTCGGTGAGTTCTCCGTTTTTGGTGCGCTCACTGCCGCCGACGACGTCCTCGAAAAGTTCGGAGGTCACCCCGGAGCGGGCGGCTTCACGATAAAAGAGGGACAGGCGGACAAGTTCCGCCGACTGATAGAGCAGTATGCGGCAGAGAGCTTCCCCGTAATGCCGACCGCGGAGCTCCACGCGGACGCTCCCGTAACTCCGCAGGAGCTGACAGTGCAGAACATCGAGGGACTTTCCGTGCTCGAGCCCTATGGCATGGGCAACGAAAAGCCGCTCTTCTATATGGAAAATGTGACGATAACCTCTATAGTGCCGCTATCGGGCGGGATACACTCGAAGCTGAAGATAAAGTTCGGCTACACCACCGCCGACGCTCTCATTTTCAGAAAGAGCCCGCAGGAGCTCACCGTCAGCGAGGGCGACGTCTGCGATATGATAGTCACACTCGGTACGAACGAATACAAGGGCAACGTTTCGGTAAGCATATACGTGAGCGATATACGTCTTCACGGCTTCGAGCAGAGCAGATACTTCAACGCGCTCGGCTCGTTCGAGGCTTTCACCCGCGGCGAGGCTCTGCCCGACAACCACTACCCGTGGATGTACCCGTCGAGAGAGGCGTTCACGAAGATATACAAGGCTATCCCCGAGGAGGGCATACCGATGGATACGCTGTATCTGCGGCTCGCCGACCCGAGGATAAACTACTGCTGCTTCTGCGTTGCGGCAGAGGCTCTGCGGGAGCTCGGGCTCGTGCGGATATCGCCCGCAGGCTCGGTCATAAGCAGGATAAAGGTAAGTCAGAAGGCACAGCTTGAATCTGCGCCGATACTCGTCAGGTTAAGAGGGATACTTGACGAGCTTTCAAGGAAAGTCAGAGGAGGAGAAAAATGATAGGCGACACCAAAAACAACGAACAGCACAAGGACATAGAAGTCCCTATCCCGTCAACTGCCGATTCCGTGCAGGCAAGGGAGGTCATCGACTCTATCCCCGACTACGACGAGAATTTCACTATCGAAAAGATAATCCAGAAGATACTCAAGGACGACAAGCAGTACGATATGAGCAAGATAATCTCCGCGTATGAGTTCGCGGCGAAGGCTCATGAGGGACAGAAGCGCTCGTCGGGTCAGGACTACATCATCCACCCGCTCGCTGTTGCGTATATACTGCTTGAGCTCGGTATGGACACCGACACTATCTGTGCGGCTCTGCTCCACGACGTTGTCGAGGACACGCCCGCCACGCTCGATGACCTCAAAAAGCGCTTCGGTCAGGACGTGGCAATGCTCGTAGACGGAGTTACAAAGCTGAGCAAGATACCGATGAACACCAAGGAGGAGCAGCAGGCTGAGAATATCCGCAAGATACTCCTTGCGATGTCGCAGGATATCCGCGTTATGATAATCAAGCTCGCTGACCGCCTCCACAATATGCGCACGCTGAAATACCGTCCGATAGAGAAGCAGAGAGCTACCGCGCTCGAAACTATGAACATCTACGCTCCCATAGCTCACCGTCTCGGTATCAGAGCTATACAGGAGGAGCTCGAGGACCTCTCGTTCCGCTTCCTCGACCCGTTCGCGTACTCGGAGATAGACCATATCCTCGAGACAAAGAAGGAGGAGCGCGAGGAGTTCATCGTCACGATTCAGGAGCGTATCGCACGCCGCTTCAAGCAGGAGGACTTCGCCGAGCCGCCGATGATAGAGGGTCGCGTCAAGAGCATCTACAGCATCTACAAGAAGATATTCCTCAACCACAAGGACATCGACGAGATATACGACAAATACGCCGTAAGGATCATCGTTACCACCATCGCCGAGTGCTACAACGTGCTCGGTCTGATACACGATATATTCCGCCCGCTCCCGAACCGCTTCAAGGACTATATCTCCACGCCGAAGGCGAATATGTACCAGTCGCTGCACACGACCGTTCTCGGCAAGGAGGGTATCCCCTTCGAGGTGCAGATACGTACGTGGGATATGCACGAGACCGCCGAATACGGTATCGCCGCCCACTGGAAGTACAAGGAGGGCATACGCGGCAAGGACAAGATGGAGAGCAGGCTCGCGTGGGTGCGTCAGGTCATTGAGGCGCAGCAGACCTCCGACGACGTCGAGGAGATAGTCCGCATAATCAAGACCGACCTTGCTCCGGAGGACATCGTCGTTATGACGCCCAAGGGTATGTCCATCGACCTGCCCATGGGCTCGACTGTCATCGACTTCGCATACCGCATACACACCGAGATTGGTCACAAGACCATAGGCGCAAAGGTTGACGGCAAGATAGTGCCGCTCGACTACGAGCTCCAGACGGGGCAGATATGCGAGATAATCACCACCAAGGACCCCGAAAAGGGACCAAACCGCGCTTGGCTCAACATCGTGCAGACCAACGACGCCCGCGCAAAGATTCGCTCGTGGTTCAAGAAGGAGCGCCGCGAGGAGAACATCGTCGAGGGCAAGGCGGAGCTCGAGCGCACGTTCAAGCGCTACCATATAAACGTCCCCGAGGATAAGCTCGGCGAGTTCCTGCAGGACGACTTCAAGCGACACAACTGCGAGACGCTCGACGACTTCTTCGCGTCGATAGGCTACGGCGGTATCACTCTCGAGAAGATGATACCACGTCTCAAGGACAAGTACAACAAGCTCTACGGCGACCTGCCCGAGCCCGAGAATACCAACCTCATCAAGCTCAAGCCCAATGGCAGGAGCAGTATCGTGCTCGACCAGATAACGGATATGGCTGTCAAATTCGCGCAGTGCTGCAACCCGCTCCCCGGTGATGAGATAGTCGGCTTCGTTACGCGCGGCTACGGTCTGTCAGTGCATACGACAAAGTGCAGCAACTACCTCGCCGCGAAACAGCGAAATGACCCTGCCGAGCTCGACCGCTGGTACGATATCGTGTGGTCGGAGAACAGCAATACCCAGCTCCAGACGAGCTTCGAGGTCGTGGCTACCGATCGCGTGGGACTGGTATACGATATCTCCGCGGTGCTTATGGAGGCAAGAGTGCCTATCGTGCACTCGTCGTCGCGTGTGCTCAAAAACGGCAATGCCCTCTTCGAGAGCACTATCGTGATATCCAGCACCGAGCAGCTTCGCAATCTCTTCGACAAGATCAGGAAGATAAACGGCGTTATCTCCGTTGACCGTTCTTCCATTTAAGGAGCAAACTATGAGGATAAAGACTTTTCAGCTCGGCGAGCTAAACTCCAACTGCTACCTCGTGGAGACAGCTCCCGCGAGGTGTATTGCGATAGATATCGGCGGAAGCCCGCGCATACTGCTTGAATATATGCGTATGCAGAAGCTCCGCCTTACGAAGATACTGCTCACGCACGGTCACTTCGACCATATGGGCGGTGCGGAGGAGGTGCGTGCGGCTACGGGTGCGGAGATATACGTCCACGAGAGCGACGCTCATATGCTGACGAGCTCGTCGGCGTCGCTGCACTCGTCCATATCAATTATGCCGTTCAGAGCCGTCACCGACTACACCGCTATCCGCGGCGACTGCTATATCAACGACGGCGACTGCTCGTTCCGCGTGCTGCACACCCCGGGACACACTCACGGCAGCGTCTGCTATATCACGGGCGACGTGTTGTTCTCGGGCGACACGCTGTTCTGCTGCTCGGTCGGACGCACCGACTTCCCGGGCGGCGACGCTCACTATATGCAGAGCTCGATGAAGCTGCTCAGGGAGCTCGACGGCGACTACAAGGTCTACCCCGGACACGGCGAGACTACTACCCTCGAATACGAGAGACAAAACAATCCTTTTATGAGATGATTTTATGAATAACGATACAAAAATGCCGATCGTGCTGATCGGCAATTCTTTTAAATACGAGATAGAGGCGACGCTGAAGCTCTTCTTCAACACCGCCCGTTTTATGTTCTGCGCGGACAGGAGCGAGATAGTCGGCGAGAGATACGTTGTCGCGGAGGTTCGCGGAAACGGCACGTTCGCGGTCGAGGTCTGCCTCGGCGGAGAGCCTGTTCTAACCGAGGGCAAAGCCGCTCCCGACAAACTCGAGCATGAGATCTGCCGCGCTCTCGCACACACGCTCACCGACCTGACAGGTATACGTCCGCCGTGGGGCATTATGACGGGTATCCGCCCCGTGAAGAAGGTCACGGAACTGATAGAGCGCGGGCTCGACAAGGAGCAGATACGCGCCGAGCTGACCGAGCGCTTCGAGCTGCTGCCCGACAAATTCGAGCTCGCCTACGAGACCGCCGTCAATCAGCTGCCGATACTCGAAAAGATCGACCGCTCCGCCGCGAGCCTGTACGTATCTATCCCCTTCTGCCCGACGAGGTGCAGCTACTGCTCGTTCGTCTCGCACAGTATGGACTCAGCACGAAAGCTTATGCCCGAGTATATCGCCGCGCTCTGCCGCGAGCTCGAAATAGTGGGCGATATTGTCCGTGAGACAGGCACTAAAATTGACACTATCTACTTCGGCGGCGGTACTCCGACGTCTATTTCAGCGGACGAGCTCCGCGCCGTAATGGAGGCTGTCGAGCGCAGCTTCGACCTCGGCAGCATACGCGAATACAGCGTCGAGGCGGGACGTCCCGACACCATAACAGAGGGGAAGCTCCGCGTGATAAGGGAGCTCGGGGCTTCGCGCATTTCCGTGAACCCGCAGACCCTCAACGACGATGTGCTCCGCGTGATAGGTCGTCAGCACTCGGGCGGGGACGCTATACGTGCATTCGAGCTCGCGCGAAGGCTCGGCTTCGACAACATCAACACCGACCTCATCGCAGGTCTGCCGACCGAGTCCGCGGAGAGCTTCCGCAACACGCTCGACCGTATCTGTGAGCTGTCCCCCGAGAGCATAACAGTCCACACACTCACGCTGAAACGCTCGGCGGAGCTGTTCGAGAAGAGCTCCGCGAATATGAAAAATCCCGCCGCGGAAATGGTTGACTACAGTATTGAAAAGCTCATAGGAAGCGGCTATCTGCCGTACTATATGTACAGGCAGAAGAACACCATAAACAACCTCGAAAACGTAGGCTACGCTAAAAAGGGCTTCGAGAGCTGGTACAATATCTTCATTATGGACGAGACGCAGACCATCCTCGGAGCGGGCTGTGCGGCGTCCACGAAGCTGGTCTACCCCGACGGAAAGATAAGCCGCATACACAATTACAAGTTCCCATACGAGTACATCAATCGCTTCGACGAGCTGATGACAAAGAAAACGGAGGTCACGGAATGCCTGAAAAAAATAAAGTCTATACCGCAGAAATAACGGGTCTGACCTCTGAGGGCAGCGGGGTCTGCCGCATTGAGGAAATGGCTGTATTCGTGCCCGAAACGGCTGTCGGCGACGTCGCGGAGGTGAAGGTCGTGAAGGTGCTGAGCAGCTACGCCTTCGGTATCGTCAGCAGGCTCGTCACGCCCTCCCCCGACCGCTGCGAGCGCCCGTGCAGCGCATACAAGAAATGCGGCGGGTGCGTGTACAGGCACATCAGCTACGAGGCAGAATGCCACGCCAAGGAAGCAGTTGTCCGCGACGCATTCGAGCGCATTGGCGGGCTGTCGCCGCAGTTTGACAGCTTCCTCGCGGCTGAGGACACCGACCGCTACCGCAACAAAGCGCAGTACCCGCTCGCAGTCGCGGACGGCAAGGCTGTCTGCGGGTTCTATGCACCGAGAAGTCACAGGGTCGTGCCGATAGAGGACTGCCCGCTCCAGCCGAGTGTCTTCTCGGACATCTCCGCGGCTGTGCTGGACTACATAAACGAGCGCGGGCTGTCGGTCTACGACGAGAAATCAGGTACCGGCATAATGCGCCATATCTACCTCCGCAGAGGAGCGCACTCGGGCGAGGTGATGGTCTGCCTCGTCGCGAGAAAGGACGTATCACGGCAGCTTATGCCGCTGTGCAGGGAGCTTGCCGTGAGCTTCCCCGACATCAAAAGCGTGGTGCTCAACGTCAACCCCGCGCGCACAAATGTCATTCTCGGCGAGAAGTGTCTGACGCTGTACGGCTCTGATACCATCACCGATGTGATGTGCGGCAATGAGGTCGAAATTTCGCCGCTCTCGTTCTATCAGGTCAACACAGTGCAGGCGGAGAGGCTCTATGCGAGGGCGCTCGAATACGCCGCTCTGACGGGCAGCGAGACCGTCGCCGACCTCTACTGCGGCGCGGGTACGATAGGGCTCTCCATGGCTCGGAGCGCGGGGCGTATCGTTGGCGTGGAGATAGTCCCCGAGGCGGTCGAAAACGCCAAACGCAACGCCGAGCGCAACGGCATAACCAACGCGGAATTCCACTGCGGCGACGCTGGCGAGGTGTTCGGTCAGCTCCGCAAGAGGGGCTGTGCTCCCGACATCATCGTCGTTGACCCGCCGCGCAAGGGATGCTCGGAGGAGACGCTCGGACACATCGTCGCTTCCGCTCCCGAAAAGGTCGTGATGATATCGTGCAATCCGTCCACAGCCGCCCGCGACGCAAAATACCTCTGCGGGCACGGCTACACGGCGGAGCGCGTCTGCGGCGCTGACCTCTTCCCCGCAACGAGGCACGTTGAGTGCGTGGTGTTGATGACTAAAATGAAAGGAGAGTAATTATGACAAAAGGTATTATTTACATTATGGAAACTGTTGTCCCAGGGCTTATTAAAATAGGTAAAACAGCTTCAGATCAATTTGAAAATAGAATGTACACTTTAGAACGAAATGGTTACAACAATGTTGTCGGACTAAAGAGAAAGTTTGCTATCGAAGTTGAAGAATACGACGCAAAGGAAGCATTACTGCATAGTCTATTTGATAAAAGTCGTTTGCAAAACTCTGAGTTGTTTGCAACAGATGTTAATCTGGTTATTCAGCTTCTTTCATCATTTGAAGGAAAACAGATTTATCCGAAAAACGAAACAAAAGAGCAATCATTTGTCGAGGCGACCGATAATCGAAATGATAGCCAAGACAGAGCAAGAATACCCGAAGGAACATATTTCTTGAATGAAACAAAAAAGAAATTTGGGGTGATAACCGCAAAAATGCGTGTCGAAAATGGAATGTTTATTGTATTAAAGGGAAGTAAATGTGCTCCGTCAAATGCACCATGGATGCCTGATTCACGGAAGGCTGCTGTTATCGAAAATGATACTCTAATGGAAGATATCGAGTGTAATTCTCCGTCAACAGCAGGCTGGGTACCGCTTGGACACGCAAATAATGGCTGGCTTGTTTGGAAAACAGAAGATGGACAACCTATAAATATTTTTAGGCAGAAAAAAGACAATGAATAAAAAAATCCCCGTACCACTGAAAAACAGTGATGCGGGGATTTTTCATTTAAGACTGATATGCTTCCTGAGCCTCTCCCCGAGAAGCACCGCCAGCGCGAGCTTAACGAGGTCGAAGGCGATATACGGCACTACGCACAGCGCGAGCGCTCCCTTGAACGATATGACCTTGTCGTCGAGGGCGTACACGTGCATAAACCACAGCGTCCCGAAGAGGTAGCACGCCGCCAGTCCGACCAGCATTGCCGCGACATTTCGCACTATACGAGCTGCACCCTTTGCGGGGATAAGCTCCGCGAGCCAGTATATCAGCACGGTCAGCACGAAGCCGAGCATATAGCCGCCCGTCAACCCGAACAGAGCTCCGACGCCGCCCCTGAACTGCGAAAACACGGGCAGTCCGAACGCTCCGAGCAGCAGGAACGTCAGCACCGAGAACGTGCCGCACTTGCCGCCGAGCAGCGTAAGCGAGAAGAAGACCGCGAAGGTCTGCAAGGTGAATACGATACCCCACGGCGTGGGAATACTTATCCACGAGCACACGATGAGCAGCACCGCCATCAGTGCGGTGAAGGTGAGCTCCTTGGTAGTGAAAACACGATTTTTCGGCGTTTCACGCATTGCTGTTTCTTCCATTTTATATCACTCCCTCGTTGTTATGCTTACAGTATAACACACTCGGGAACAATTGTCAACCCTTATTATATAACAGGTTGACATATATTTTTTATCTGACGATACCGCCGAATTTATAACCCGCGTCAGTAACGGCTTTTTTCAGCTGTTTTTCGTCCGCGGGAGCACTCACCTCCAGCACTACCGTCCCCTTTTCGTGGTCGGGAGCGGCACTCTCCACGAACGTGAGCTTCTCCAGCGCCGACCTCACTCGCGCCTCGCAGTGCTGACACATCATACCCTTGACCGCTATCGTCACGCGCTCGGAGGCGACCTCCTCGTCACTGAGCGAAACGGCTGTTTTCAGGCGTTTGTCGTGCTTGGAGCTGTGAATGTCCACGAGGTTGAGGCGCAGCGCATTCGTCACCACGAAGAAGCTCGAAAGGCTCATCGCTGCGGCTCCGAACATCGGCTGGAGCTCCCACCCGAAGAGTTTAACGTAAGCTCCCGCCGCGAGAGGAATACCGATGACGTTGTAGAAAAACGCCCAGAACAGGTTCTGCCTGATATTGCGGAGGGTCGCGCGGCTGAGACGTATCGCCGCAGGCACATCGCGGAGACTGCTCTTCATCAGCACCACGTCCGCCGCGTCAATGGCGACGTCCGTGCCCGCTCCTATCGCAATGCCCATATCCGCGCGGGTCAGCGCGGGAGCGTCGTTGATGCCGTCGCCGACCATCACCACCCTGCCCAGCTTCTGCAAGCCGCGGACAACGGCTTCCTTGCCGTCGGGGAGCACGCCCGCGATGACCTTATCCACACCCGCCTGCCTGCCGACCGACCGCGCCGTTTTCTCGTTGTCGCCCGTCAGCATTACAACCTTAATGCCCATATTTTGCAGCTCGCGGACAGCCTCGGCGCTGTCGGACTTTATCACGTCCGCGACCGCGATCATACCGAGCAGCCTGCCGTCCGCCGCGAAAAGAAGCGGAGTTTTCCCCTGCTCTGCGAGCTCGTCAGCCGCGCGGGAGATGTCCTCGCCGATGTCGGCAAGCGAGCCTATATAGCTCAGACTTCCGCCCGTTACAGTTGCACCGTTTATCACGGCGCGAAGTCCGTTTCCCGCGAGAGCCTCGAATCCTGCCGCCTCATACGGCTCTGTGCCGCGCTCCTCCGCAAGTGCGACCACAGCCCTCGCAAGCGGATGCTCGCTCATTTTTTCGAGTGAATAAGCGGCGCGGAGAAGCTCCTCCTCCGACGTGCCCGTAGCCGTAATTATGTCCGTTACTTCAGGCTTTCCTTCGGTAATTGTACCCGTCTTGTCAAGGACAGCTATCTGCGCCCTGCCTGTCTCCTCGAGCGAGACCGCAGTCTTGAAAAGTATTCCTCCGCGGGCTCCGACGCCGTTACCGACCATTATCGCGACGGGCGTGGCAAGTCCGAGAGCGCAGGGACAGCTTATCACGAGCACCGATATTCCGCGGGCAAGCGCGTATCCCGCGCTCTGCCCGACGAGCAGCCATATTACCACGGTCACGAGCGCTATGGCTATGACCGCAGGCACGAACACTCCCGATACCCTGTCCGCAAGCTTTGCTATCGGAGCTTTTGTCGCCGCCGCGTCGCTTACCGTTTTGATTATCTGCGAGAGCGTCGTGTCCTCGCCGACACGCGTAGCCTCGCACCGAATAAATCCCGACTGGTTGACCGTCGCCGCGCTGACAGTGTCGCCCGCGGACTTGTCCACGGGTATGCTCTCGCCCGTCAGCGAAGCCTCATTGACAGCGCTCGCACCGTCGAGGACAACGCCGTCCACGGGTATGCTCTCACCGGGGCGCACGACGAAGATATCGCCCTTACGAACGTCATCGGCGGGAATAGTTACCTCCGCGCCGTCCCTGATTACACAGGCAGTTTTAGGGGCAAGCTTGATAAGGGACTTCAGCGCATTCGTAGTCCTGCCCTTGGAGACAGATTCAAGCAGCTTTCCGACCGTGATGAGAGTCACTATCATACCCGCCGACTCGAAGTAAAAGCTCATCATATCACGCATAACGGCGTCCCCGTCGCCTCTTGCGGCAGCTCCCGTCATATGGAAGAGCACATACACGCTCCACAGGAAGGATATCCCCGAGCCCATTGCCACGAGGGTGTCCATATTAGGGCTCCTGTGGAGCACCGCGCGTGTACCGCTGATGAAGAATTTCTGATTTATCACCATTATCACTGCCGCGAGCAGAAGCTCCGCGAGCCCCATAGCCACGTGGTTCCCGTCGAGGAATGACGGCAGCGGCGCTCCGAGCATCATATGCCCCATCGAGATGTACATCAGCGGCAGCAGGAATACGAGCGAGGCAGCAAGTCTGCGGACGAGCACGGGCGTCTCCCTGTCCGCGAGAACATCTTTTTCGGGAGCAGACTTCGTCTCCGCCCCCTTTAGCGAGGCTCCGTAGCCCGCCTTTTCGACTGCGGCGATTATCTCAGCAGACGAGGCAGTACCCTCCACGCCCATCGAATTCGTGAGCAGACTGACCGAGCACGAAGTCACGCCCTCAATGCTCCCGACTGCCTTTTCCACGCGGGCACTGCACGCCGCACAGCTCATACCCGTAACGTTATATTGTTCCATAGGACAGCTCCTTTTGTTAGCTTTTGCAAATATTATATCACAATCGTCAGAAATTATCAAGGGGGAGAATTCAGATGTAGGGGACGCCGCCCTCGGCGTCCCGCGCCTAACAAAATTATTTGCGGCTACATAATGTAGGGGACGGCGTCCTCGACGTCCCACATTTCCGACAAAACACGGACGGCGGAACGCCGTCCCCTACATTCCGAGTTCTTCAAAGTACACTTGCTAATTATAAAAAAACGTGATATAATAAGAATCGACACATTACGACTTTTTACGAAAGGAGAGCGCGGACATTGAGCACTCCCAAGAACCACCGCCCGCCCGAGCCGCCGACGCGCATATTCGCCGAGCCCGACAAGGGTCTGACCGCCGAGCAGGTAAAGCTCCGCACCGATACGGGCTATGACAACACTCCCGCGAACCCGCCGTCGAAATCCGTCGGCGACATCATCGCGGACAACGTTTTCACCTACTTCAATCTGATATTCCTTATCCTCGCGGGACTGATCATCTACTCGGGGAACTACCGCGACCTCTCATTTATGCCGATAATCATCGCAAACACCCTCATCGGTATCGTGCAGGAGCTCCGCTCGAAGCGCGTGCTGGACAAGCTCTCGGTGATGAACGCTCCCGTGACCGCTGTCATTCGCGACGGCAGGGAGCAGAGCGTCCCCTCGCATGATGTTGTGCTCGACGACATCGCGATATTCCGTGCGGGCAACCAGATAAGCGCGGACGCCGTTATCCTCGACGGAAATGTCTCCGTGAACGAGGCTCTGCTGACTGGCGAATCCGACGAGATAAGCAAGTCTGCGGGCGATACGCTGATGTCGGGAAGCTTCATCGTGTCGGGCTCGTGCAGAGCGCGGCTCGAACGCGTGGGCATTGATTCCTACATCTCGCAGCTCACAATGCAGGCGAAAAAATCGCGCAAGGGCGAGCAGTCCGAGATGATACGCTCTCTGAACCGCATCGTCAAATTCGCGGGCATAATCATAATCCCGATAGGCTTCGCTCTCTTCTATCAGCAGCACTTCCTCGAGCACCGCGACGTCAGCAGCAGCATACAGGCAATGGTCGCGGCTGTCATCGGTATGATACCCGAGGGACTATTCCTCCTCGCGAGCACTACCCTCGCGATAAGTGCGATGAGGCTCGCTATGAGCAAGGTGCTCGTCCACGATATGAAGTGCATCGAGACCCTCGCACGCGTGGACGTCCTCTGCGTGGACAAGACGGGCACTATCACCGAGGGCAATATGAGCGTCAGCTCCGTTATCCCCATTGGCGATGACTGCGCAGAGGACAGGCTGACGGCTCTTGTCAGCGACTTCGCGGCGGCGCAGTCTGCGGACAACACCACAATGCTTGCAATAAAGAACCACTTCAACACGCCGACGGGTCAGCCGATAAAGTCATTCACGGGCTTCTCTTCCGAATTCAAATACAGCAGCACAGTCCTCGAAAGCGGCACCTACGTCCTCGGAGCTCCCGACTTCGTGCTCGGGGACAGTCTTGCGCAGTACAGCGAGACTATCAACTCCAACAGCAGCAAGGGCTACCGCGTGCTCGTATTCGGCAGTTATGACGGCATCCCCGACGGCAAGGCTCTCAGCGGAGCGATAAAGCCGATATGCTTCATTCTCCTGTCGAACCCGATACGCGCGAATGCTCCCGATACATTCCGCTTCTTCGCGGAACAGGGCGTTGAGATAAAGGTCATATCGGGCGACAACCCGATGACCGTCTCCGAGATAGCCAAGCAGGCAGGCATTGCCAATGCGGGCAGCTACATCGACGCGACCACCCTGCAAACAGAGGAAGCGATAAAGAGCTCCGTTCTGCATTATACCGTCTTCGGACGTGTTACTCCCGAGCAGAAGCGTATGTTCATACGTGCGCTGAAAGAAGCGGGACGCACCGTCGCGATGACAGGCGACGGCGTAAACGACGTGCTCGCCCTGAAGGATGCGGACTGCTCGGTGGCTATGGCTTCGGGAAGCGAGGCGGCGGCGCAGGCTTCACAGCTCGTGCTGCTCGAATCCGATTTCGCGAAAATGCCCGACGTCGTAATGGAGGGACGCAAGGTCGTCAACAACCTTGAACGCTCGGGCAGCCTCTTCCTCGTCAAGAACATATTCTCGCTGATAATGTCCACGATGGCGATATTCCTGAGCATAACCTACCCGCTAAAGCCCGCGCAGATATCGCTGATAAGCGTGTTCACGATAGGACTGCCTGGTCTGTGCCTGTCGCAGATACCGAACCGCGACCTCATCAAGGGCAAGTTTATGACGAATATACTGCTGAAAGCTCTCCCCGCGGGCATAACGGACGCTATCATCGTCGCGGCAATGATATTCTTCGGCAACATCTTCAAGTCCCATCAGGAGGACATCTCCACCGCCTCGACGATACTGATGAGCGTGGTCGGACTGATGATACTCCTGCGCATCTCGAAGCCGATGAACGCGCTGAAATGGGCGATATGGGGAATGTGCGGCATACTGCTCGCACTGAGTATGCTCTTCCTCAGCAAGTTCTTCGGAATCAGCGGAATGTCGGTGCAGTGCATACTGCTGTGCGTGAACTTCTCGATAATCGCCGAGCCCATGCTCCGCTACCTGACAATGCTGATTGACGGCATACGCAAGCTGTTCACTCATAACGGAACATAACGAAAAGCGCAAGGATTAACCTTGCGCTTTTTTATTCATCTGACAGACCGTCCAGCGATACGGCAGCTGTTGCAATAGCCGTACCATTGTTGTACCGCAGCGTAAACTCGCCATTGTACTTCTCGCAGGTTTTTTCAAGTATCCTCAGACCGTAGCCGTGTCCCTCAATTGTATCGGGCTCACCGAGCTCCATACCCTCGGCATAGGGGTTCTCGCAGCGGACAATGAAGAATCCGCTTTTCGCTCTGCTTTTGAGCCTGATGTACCTGTCCGTACCGTCGGGGAGCTTCTGGCAGCAATGGACGGCGTTATCGAACATATTCACTATTATCGAGCACAGCTCATACTTATCGAGCGGGAGCTCCTCGCAGTCGCGGAGGTCTATCTCGGTATCTATCGCCGCCATAGCCTCGTCCTCAAGCTTTATCGTCAGCACGGAGTTGACGGTATTGCTCGCACAGTAGTTGACCGCGCGTATCTCGTCGAGCTTTTTTCGTATATCTCCCAGAACGGAGACCATCTCGTCGGTACCGTCCGAGGAGAGGAAGCTCTCGGCTTTTTCGAGCTGACCGCAGAGGTGGCTCTGGAGCGAGGATATCGCCTTGTACTTGTTCTGCGCGAGCTCATAGTATCTCTTGTTGCTCTCAGCCTCTATCGCCGCATTTTCGAGCTCTGTCTCGGTGCGGATAAGGTCGAGCGCGTTCTTCGAGTTGAAGTACTGGAGGTATATCATAATAATGAGCAGCAGCTGGAATATCAGCTGAGTCCACAGCATCCTGTAGGTTATGTGCGTCCTGTTGACGGAGAAGAATGCAATAATGAACACGGTATGCAGCAGAGTGAACGACAGCATCTGCCACATACCCTTCATATGTGCGATAATGTTTTTCTTTCTTTTCGCGATGATACACACCAGTACCGTGAGGGGGAGCATAATGTCCACGATGATGAGCTTTCCGCACAGGAGCACGCTGTTGACGAAGTTCTGCGAATAGTAATCGCTCGGCGGCATATTGAAGGCATAGCTTGTGAGGGCTATGGTCAGCGGCTCGGCAATAATCGCCACGAACGTGAAATAGACGGCACATCTTAGCTTCTGCCATATAGTGTCGTCGAAGAAGAAGAGCGCAAAGATGAAGGTTGCAAACTTCGCTGTTGTCTGGAGTATCTCCTCTACCGCATTCGTCTCGAACAGCAGAAAGAGCCTGTGCACGATATAGAACAGCGAGGTCCACGTAAAACTGATGAAGAAGAAGCCGCGCTTGGGATGACCGAGCTCGAAGAAGATGAACGTACCAATTGAGAGCTGGAGGTAGAGGTTGATGAAATAGATAAGCTGGTCGTTCATATCTCGTCCCCCAGAAACTCGATATACCGCTGCTTTGAATCCTTGTAGCGGCTCTGGCTTATCGGCAGCTCCGTGCCGCATTTCAGCGTTACGGAGAATCGCCGCAGAGTCAGCACCTGCTTCATATTGATGTATATGCTCTGGTGGCAGTGGAGGAATGAATCGGGCAGCTGATCCTGTATATCAGCGAGCGAGATACCGTAGTATTCGCCTATGCACTTCCCTCCGAGGTCGAAAACCGCCAGCCAGCGTCTTATGCTTTCAAGGTATGATACATTTCCGAGCGGCAGCGCTATCATCTTTCCGCCCGAGCTTATTTTCAGAGTACCGCCGCTCTGCTGCTTGAACTCGATTATCTGCATCACCCGTCTCACCTTTTCGAGCGTGAACGGCTTGAGCAGGAAGGCAGCAGGACTTGTTTCAAAGATGTCCTCGCAGTACTTGATATGAGCCGTTATGTAGACGAGGCTTATATCGGGAAATCTCTCCTGCAGACTGTCTGCGAAGGAAATGCCGTTCTTATCGTTTTCAAGCTCGATATCGAGGAAGACTGTCGTAAAGCTCTCACTCGCGAGCAGCTGCTTTGCCTCGTCGGAGGTAACGGCGATCCTCACATCTGCCGAGCAGCCCTCGAGCTGACCTATCAGCTCCTTCAGCATCTCGCAGTGAGCTCTGCTGTCGTCATATATCAGTATTCTCTGCATTGCTGCCTCCTTCCGCCGCGGCTTCGGCTGTAGCGGGAACACTTATGGCATATGTCCTGCGCTTTATCTCATCGAGGAGCTCACGTGCGTCAGCCCTTCCCTCGGGCTGTCTCGCGAGAGCCTCGACCGCCGTCAGGTGATTGACGAGGTCGTGACGTATCATAGATATCTCCGTATACTTTTCCTCTGCCGCTTTATAGTAGTCGAACTCACGCCCGCGGTTCCTCTGTATCAGCTCGAGCCTCTGCTTGGCTTTCTCGAGCTGCCTTGTCTTTCGTCCGCTGTAGAAGCGGTGGAACATCATAAATATGAGCAGAGTCTGCATACCGAACTGTATGAGATTATTCACGTCGCTGAGAGGATTCTCGTCATCGGCGTAATACAAGTAGAGATATATCATATGTACGATATCGAAGCTCAGCACAATGAGTACGTCACGGACGTAGTATTCCTCCTTTATCGTGCGGTATTTCAGCATCAGGAAGAAGACAAAGGACACGAGCAGTATCACGTCCACAGCATATATCCTCCCGACAGCGACGATGTAATTCTCGTTTTGGAAGATGTAGAAATCCGTGACGGGTATCCTGAATATAAGGCACAGTATGCCGACAGTCATAAGCTCCGCAGCACCGCAGAGTATGACAAATGCACCCGCCGTACAGAATCGCTTGAAGACAGAGCCTTCAAAGAAGAGCAGTATCACCGTCTGATACAGTATACACAGCACCATCTGCACAGAGGAAGGCGGAGCGTGCTCTCCGAGAAGATGGAACAGCACGAACGACGCCGAGTACATCGCTATCCACACTCCGCACGGCACGCAAAAGCTTGTTTTCAGCTTTATCAGCTGTGAGTACAGGAATATACCGATTATAGCCTGATCCGTCAGAGTCAGGAAATATATCACATAGTTCATTTGAACACCTCAGATAATTGTTTCCGAATCATACATCCATTATATCATTTTTTCCGCTTTGTTTCAACCCCAAACAGCAGGCTGAATACCGTAAAAGTCGGCTTCGGATAACCGAAGCCGACTTTTTACATACTGTCGGAAATGCCGCTTAAGCTAAAGCAGTCATATCTCTTCCTTGCCTACGAGGAAACGCGAGAGAAGTGCGCAGTCACGGTTATTGACGCTTCCGTCGCCGTTGACATCGAGCGCTGTCATCTGTATCTCGTTTGCCTCAACTGTGTTTGTCTTTGCAACGTATGCATTCAGCTTGGCGAGGTCCTTGTTGTTGACCTTGCCGTCGCCTGTGTAGTCGCCCGAGATAATGACAACAGCCGAATCGAGAACAGTTCCGTCGGTGTCAACGAGTTCAACTCTCGCACCTGTTCCGACAACGGCGTCATCTGCGAGGACCTCGCCGTTAGCGTCCTTGATAACGATATCATCGTTAGCGAACTGTGCCTTTACCTGAGCAGCTGTATTAGCGTCAGCCTTGACGCCTCTGAGATTTCTTGCGCTGTCGAAGCCTGCTGTAGCCTTGCTGCTGAGCGTAAGACCCGTAACGTGAACGTTCACGGAAGCAGTCGCGCCTGTCTCAACGATAGTGACAGTGATAACAGCGTCGCCGACACCGTTAGCGGTGATCTTGCCGTTTTCGTCAACATCGGCAGCGGAGGCATTGCTCGAAGACCACTTCAGCTCGTAAGCAGAAAGCTCTGCGGGAGTTATAGTCGCCTCAAGCTTGTTGTAAGCGCCGTCAACATTGATATAGATGTCCTTCTTGCGGTTGAGGGATACCTCGGCGTAAGCCTCCTTGGCGATATACTTTGCAGTGATAGTCGTATCCGCGGAGATGCCCTCACCTGTGTTGTCCCAGCCTGTGAATACCATACCGTCATGCGCGGGAGCCTCGGGAGCCTTTGCATTATTGAGGTAAGCTACCTCCTGCTCCGAGATGACTGTTCCGTCGGTATCAACGTATGTTACCTTGTACGTCTTGGAAACGTACTTCGCATACAGAGTCTGTGTCTCGCCGACGACCTCTTCCTTCTCGAAGTACTGCTCCTTGAATTCCTCATCGAAGTAGAGCGAATCGAATACATAGCCCTCGACCTCGTCTGATGTGAAGTCCTTGAGCTTTGCGCCGTGTGCAACGAGGTATACCTTTGTTGAGCCGTCGATACCCGTATCAACGTCGAATACGTTGGTAACGGTCACGATGTGGTATACTGTGTCGCCGTTGTTGATAACGTAGATATAGCTTGATTCGGAGCTGTCATTGTGATTGACCGCACCTGCTACTGCTCTGAGCGTGCAGGACTTGCTTATCTCGACGGGCTCCTTGTACTCTGCTGCTGTAGCGGAGCTTCTGGGGTCGCTTCCGTCTGTGGTGTACCAGATGACCGCATTCTCTGTCTCAGAGCTGAGTGTCACCTTCTGAGGAGTCGTATACTCGCCCGTAGCGATGTCCGCCGTGGGATCCTCAGTGGTCTCGCTGAATGTGTATACGGGGTAGAGGACTGCCGAGTCATATGTTGCAGTATCATCGAGAGCCTCGCCTGTCTCTGCATTTACCCAGCCGAGGAAGATGATGTCGGTATTGTTCTCGACCTTCTCCTGAGCCTCTTCAAAGTTTACGTTCTCGCCGTTCTCGACCACTACCTCGGAAGCTATCTTGTACTGCTCGAGGTCGATAGTCTCGGAAGCCTCGATCTTATCAGCTATCTTGACATTGGAGTCGCTGTCGAGGAATGTTACTGTGTACTTCTTGGGAGTGCTTCTTGTTACGACTATCATATCGGAAACAACAGTCTTCTCAGCCTCTGTGAATTCGTCGATAGTCATTTCCTTCTCACCGTCCTGAACGACCCACTCTGTGATGTAGCCGTCATTGCCCTCGGGCATACTGTCGGCAACGAGATGCTCGCCGTAGCTGAACTTCTTCAACTCAACGCTCTTTACCTCCCAGTTTACGAAAGCAACGGTATATACCTCTGCCTCGCTCTCGGGCTTGACTACCATATCGCTCTTGACATTTACAACTGATTCGGACCAGTTGGTGAATCTGCGTCCTGCGGGCACGCTGAGCTTAGCTCTGTCGGGAAGCTCTGCGTTCTCGCCTTCCTTGACCTTCTGCTCGCTGATAACGGTCTTGCCGTCGAAGTCAACGAACTTTACTGTGTACTCGGGCTTGGGAGCCTTGATAGTACCGAGGCTTACAGCCTGAGTCTGACCGTCAATGGAAACTACGATGCTGAGATCGCCTGTATCTACCGAGGGAGCCTCAAGGAGAGCAGCCTTTTCGATCTTGACTGTTCCGTCCTCAGCGACCTTTGTATCGGCAACGAACTCTGTTGTGTAATCGGAAGCCTGATCGAACTTGTATACCCATACTGTAGCGTCCTTGCCTGCGGAAGCCGCATCGACCTTTCCGCCGAGCTCGAACAGTCTGTCCTCGGAAACAACGGGCTCTTCAAGGGTTATCTCCTTGTCGGACTTTGCTCTGTAGCGGTACTTCTTCTCGGTGACAGTCTTTGTCTCAACGCCGCTGTAGGTCTTGCCATCGCTAATAACAGCGCCCTCAACGGGGAGCTTCTCGCCCTCCTTGAGCTCTGTCCACTCTGTGTAAGCGCCTACCTTGTAGTAGTTGTAGAGCTTCTTGTATGTGGTGTAGGTCTGTCTTGTAACGTTGATCTTGCCCCACCAGTATGTATCTGCGCACTGGTTTACATCGGATACCTTGTAAGCGTCCTTGTTGGGCGACATCTCGGTGATGTTCTTTGTGGAATAGAAAGCGTGGAATGTGCTGTGCGAGCTTGTCTTGCTGTAGTCGATAGTTCTGTTGTAAGGCTTTTCGAGCTTCTTGCCTGCGCACCAGTGCCAGTAGATGTATCCGACTGTAGCTGTCGAGTCTATCTTCACGAGGCTTGTGGCATTCTCTGAAGCCTTGACGGGTGTATTATTGTACTTGGTGTAGCACGCATTGGACTTGTTGAAGCCCGACGGCCACGATGAAACGTAGTCGATTGTGCCGCTGGTGTTCTTTACAGCAGTATAGCCGTCCTGAGTATAGCCGTCGAGTGTGGTCGCGTAGTTGGTCGTGCTCTCCTTTATCTGGTAGCGGTAGTAGGTCTTCTCCACAGGGTCAAGACCGCTCTCTACCTCGAGAGTATCGCTGCTCTGAGGAACCTCAGAGTCGTCAGTGTATGTGATGAGCTCAGTCCAGTCTGTGAGCGTGCTGTTGTCCACAGCAGCATATGCAGTCTTGGAGAGCTTGCCGAGGCTGTCGTAGCCGTTTACTGCGTATACCTCGATCTTGGATGCAAGGTTGGGATAGAGGACTGTGAAGCTTACAGACTTATCAACGGGGATGCCGTCAGCTGCTCTGTCAACTGCGAATGCAGCGGATTCAGACTTTGCAAGGATAGTGCCGTTCTCGGAGAGGAGTACAGCAACAAGTCTGCCGCTGATTATCTCGTCGGTCTTGTTGCTGACGGTAGCAGTTACCTCATAGCCCTTGTCCGTGATGCTCTTTACAGCCTTGTCGATCTTGACTGTTGCGGAATGGTCAGCATCAGCCCACTTGTAAACAGTGTATATGCTGAGGTCTGACTGAACGTTTGTGAAATCCTTGTTCCACGAGGTGAAAACATAGCCCTCGGGAGCAGTCACCTCGGGAGCAGTCGCCGCGCTGTTGTACTTTACCTTCTGAGTGCTGAGAACAGTATTTGTGAAGCTGTCGATGAACTTTACGGTGTAAAGTGCGCAGTCATACTCCGCAAACACCTCAGTGTCAGCCGTCACGGACTCGAACGAGCCGTTCCACTTAGAGAAGGTGTAGCCGTCATGGGCGGGAGACTTTGGAGCGTCCGCGGTATGACCGTAGTGGACGTTCACTGTCTCGATAAGGGTATTGACTTCTGCGCCCTCAGCGTTGACTGTATCGTAGAAGCTTACCTTGACATCGGGCTTTACGGTGATGTCAGCCGAAACGCCCTCGGTCTTGCCTGCGGTGTTGACAGCAGTGATACCGACGGTGTAAACGCCTTCCTTCTCAAAGCCGTCGAGCGCATATGACAGACCTGTTATACCTGTCTTTGTCTGAACTGTATTGCCCTCGCTGTCCTTGACAGTGATGTCATAGCTCTTGGCATTGGCAGCCTCGTCCCAGAGGATACCTGCCTGATCGCCGATACCGATTATCTCGCTGCCCTTGGATATCTTGACAGCGGGCTTAGCGGGAACGCTGTTGGAGGTGGTAACGCTGCCAACGCCCGAAAGGTACCATGTACCGCCTATGTAAGCAGCTGTACGGTAGTAATACGTAGTATTAGCCGAAAGCTCCTTTTTCTTATAGGTCTTGATGTTCATATTCACGGACTTCTGATTTTTCGTAGAAGCGCCGTAGTCATAAGGTCTCTGACACTCAACAGTATCAAAGTTCCTGAAATACTTGCTGTTCGAGGTAGTTACCTTGTTTATATCAGTCTTATTGGTAGAAATGAAGTATGCCCATCTCTGAACAGCCCAGTTCTGATTGAGAGTGGGAGTAACAGTCACAGAAGTGTTGTTATTATTTGCTGATGCTGTTGCCTTGATCGAAGGTGTTATCTTGTTGACCGAATCATAGTTCTTGGCACGATAGCGCTTAACATATCGAGCTTTTCCCCTTATCCATGAATAAGGGTAGCTGTGATTGTACGTTATCATACACTCGCCGTTTTTGTTATTGTCATAAACCTTTATATCTCCGTTTTGAGTATAGCCAAGGAAGATTACGTAATGATAGCTCGGACACCAGCACCTGTTCTTTTTATCCCAATAATCCTTGATATATCTCCATTCTATCAGGTCGCCGGGACGACAAGCTGAGAAAAAGGTATTTAAAGATTTGTTTGAAAGATCGCTTGTAGAAGCAGTCACAGAATTGTCTATGAAATTCTTGCCAAATGTATATCCGTATACAAAACTGGCAAACGAATAACAAGACCAACCATTACAAAACTGTGATTTATTAAACTTGCAACCTAATGACTGAACAGTTTTGTTTTTTGCCATAATGTTTGACAACTTGCAATTATCATTGCAGCTGTCAGCACTTGCTTTTCCATTTGTTGTAAAATAAGTGCCTGTCGGCAATACAGATTTTACAATGTTTATTCTTGCCATTACACCCGCATAAGGGTCACTCGCCGCCTCAGCGGTAACAGCCGAATCTCTGAACAAATTCTCAGGGAACGACTGAACGACCGTAAACATCATCAGCAGCGAGAGAACCACTGCCAGCAAACGTTTTGGTGAACTGTGTTTCATTATTTTTCCTCCTTTATGATAGCTTATCAGCCATATACGCCTTCATCGAGCCGCTGCCGCCTGTCTGGAGATAAGAGTAGAACGAAAGAATCGCGGAAGCGTCCTTGGCATCGGTCTTGCCGTCTCCGTTGACATCTGCAACACGTCTCTGCCTGTCGGTCAGACCGTCCTCGCCGCCCGTTGACAGACTTGCGTATGCAACAAGAACAGCGGAAGCGTCCTTTGCATCGACCATACCGTCAGCATTCACGTCGCCGATGTCGTCATCGCTCGGAACTACAGGCTCTGTACCCGTTGTCGTAGTCGCTGACTCCTCGGAGCTTGAAGCCGCTGTGGTCTGCGAGGTCGAAGCGGTTGTCGTCTCGGAAGCGGTCGTGCTCGCCTCTGTTGAAGCCGCAGTCGTCTCGGAAGCGGTCGTGCTCGCCTCGGTCGAAGCCGTGGTAGTCTCGGAAGCAGTCGTGCTCACCTCTGTCGAAGCAGCAGTTGTCTCGGAGACGGTCGTACTCACCTCTGTTGAAGCAGCAGTTGTCTCGGAAGCAGTCGTGCTCACCTCTGTCGAAGCAGCAGTTGTCTCGGAAGCAGTCGTGCTCGCCTCTGTCGAAGCAGCAGTTGTCTCGGAAGCAGTCGTGCTCGCCTCTGTCGAAGCCGTGGTAGTCTCGGAAGCAGTCGTGCTCGCCTCTGTCGAAGCCGCAGTTGTCTCGGAAGCAGTCGTGCTCGCCTCTGTCGAAGCAGCAGTTGTCTCGGAAGCAGTCGTGCTCGCCTCTGTCGAAGCCGCAGTTGTCTCGGAAGCAGTCGTGCTCGCCTCTGTCGAAGCCGTGGTAGTCTCAGCAGAAGTAGTGGCTGTGGTCGTTGCTGTGGTAGTCGTCGTAGTCTCCCTGACATCTACCATTTTAACTCCGTCGGAGCCTGCGCCGTTGACGCTTACAGCGCCGCCGCTTACTTTAAAGACGATATCGTCAGCCAGACTGTATCCCACGGGAGCAGCCACCTCGTGAAGGGTGTACTCACCGTCCTCGGCGAATACTATAGTGGCTTCCTCGCCGCATATCCATACGAGAGACTCACCGACGCCGTTTATCAGCTGACCGTCGGCGACATTTATCTGTCCCTGAGTGAACTGTACCGCACTGCCGTCAGCTCTCACGCCCGAAAGGCTGAGCTGAGCGCCCGCGAGCTGCACGCCGTCGTCGCCGAGCTTGCTTATGCTCACGCTTGCCGTGGCAGCAGTCGAAGCGGAGGTCGCAGCAGCCGAGGTCGAAGCCGCGGTAGTTGCAGTCTCAGTGGAAGCCGCTGTTGAAGTTGACTCCGCAGCCGTCGAGGTCGAAGCCGTAGTTATAACGGTCACGGACGTCGAGCTCGTCGCCGTCTCAGAAGAAGCGGTAGTTGAAGCCGCTGTTGCAGAAGCCTCGGTCGCGGTAGTCGTTGCCTCCGTTGCAGGCGCCTGCGAAGCAGTCGCGGACGCTGTAGAAGCCGTCGCTGCCGTTGTAGTCGTTACAGTGGTCGTAGTTGTCGCCTCTGTAGTCGCTGACTCTGTCGTTGTCGCCTCAGTCGAGGTAGTGCCGACCGTAGTCACCGTCGTTGTATCCGCTGACGAAACTGTCGTTGAAGAGGTCACCGCAGATGATGAAGTCACCGCAGACGAAGTTGTGCTCTCCGCTGCGGAAGCAGTAGTTGTCGTTGTCTCAGTCGCAGTCGAAGCGGATGTCGTTACTGTTGAAGTCTCGTCTATCTTATTGAGCGAGACCGTGATATCCTTGCATATGAGAGCAACGTCGTTATAGCTCTCGTCGAAGGTATCCTCAGCGCTGTAGCTCACGCTGATAACAGTATCGCCAACCTTGTCGCCTGTTACGTTGAAGGTGAGCTCAATGAACTCGCCCTCGTCGGTCGTATTCTCGGTATTCGACCATCTGACGATGAAGCCGTCCTTCTCGACGCCGATGTTATTGTTCATCGAGCCCGCTAAGAGCTTTGTGGATTCCGCGCTGACTGCCTCAAGAGCGGTATCATCGAACTTGAATTCAACGATGAAGCCCATCAGACCGCTGTTCCTGCCGATAGAGACAGGCACGGTCAGGGTATCTCCCTTCTTGGCGGAAAGACCGTCGGGAGCGCTTATTATGGGTGAAGCGGACTTGACATCAGAGCTTATATCAGCCTTACAGCCTGTGACATTGAGCTGTTTACCGCCGATAGTACCCGTACCCTTGAAGGAGTACGAGCCCTCGCAGGCGTCGCTGTCCACCTTGAACACAATGCTGAACGGAGCTGTCGCCTTGCCCTCGGCACCTGCGATGTCGAACGCGATCTTGCCGTCCTCGTCGGACAGATTCGCTATCTCGCCCTCGGAAGCGCTTACCTCAGGCTCTGAAAACGACCACTTGTCGTAATCGAGCTCGAAGTGCATATCTCCGAAGCTCTCGGGCTTTTTGGTGTAGGCAGAGCTGATAGTGATGCTCTCCCCCGCCTTTGCCTTCTCAGCAGAAAGCGCGACCGACGGAAGGCTGTCGAGAGCCTTGTTTTCAATGCTCAGCGCAACGTCCGTGCAGTCGAATACGACCGCCTCATCGTCGGCGTTGAAGGTGATATCGGGGTCGGGGTCATAGCTCAGTCCGAGCGTAGTCGAGCCCGTCGCATCCGCACCTATGCCGCAGACGAAATCGAACAGTACACCGTTTTCGGTCGCGTTCGTATAATCCGACGACGTGAATGTGACCTGAACGGTATTCTCGGGAAGTCCCTTTAAATTGCCGCCGATGGAATCATTCACATCACCCGAGCTCGTGAGCACGCTGTTCTCGGTGGAAACGGAAACAGGAGTCACCACATCGGGGTCATATGAGATGTAGATATTGAAGCTTACAAATCCCGTGTTGTTCTCGATGAGAATGGGAATGTGAGCCTCCTCACCTGCCGCAGCGGTCTGAGCCGTCGAGTAAACGTGATTCTCCGACGCCGCCGACACGACCGCCGTCTGACCCATCAGAGTCGCAGCAGCCAGCGATAACGCCGTAGCTCCCGACAGTACACGCCGCAGCAGCTTTTTACTTTTGTGCATTTTTCCTCCTCCTTACACAGAATAATGATATACCTGAAACCGCCGCCACCGTTAAAACACCCAAAACGGCTGCCACAAACGGCAGGTTATCAGCAGAGCTATGTTCCGAGGCCTTGTCCGTCTTGATTTCAACGTCAGATTCCTCAAGAATATCGGAATATGCCTTTATGAGTTCGTCCCTGTCTATGTATTCGGCGTAGTCAGCATCGAGCCCCTCGTCCTCGAAGTGCCCGATAACGTCGTCTATGTTATCACTGTTTACCTCCGTATCACCGCGCTGCTCGAGCACATCGCCTATTATCTGTGCTGCGGAGAGGTCAGTGCCGAGCTTTTCAGCCTCCTCGGGGAGCCTTTCGAGGAGAATGCTCCCGTACTCGCGGCTGAGCTCGCCGAAGTCCGAAAAACGCTCCTTCTCGCCCGAAGAGCTTTCTATTGCTTTATTCACGCTGTCGAGCAGTTCCTGCTTCTGACTGTCGGAGAGCTCTCCCTCGGGAGCGTCCTTCATCGCGCTTTCGATTATGAGCGAAGCCGCGTCAGAGCCCGAGCTCCCGCCCTCGTATCTGCCGACCTCGGCAATATCTGCGGTAAAGACGGGCTCGCAGACGAAGACCACGTCCTCGTATTTTTCGTTGAAGGTGTCCTCCTGCCCGAAGTCCACATCCACGGTGAAGGGCTCGCCCGCCTTCAGCAGCTCCGCGCTTATGACCGCGAGCTCGCCCTCAGCGGGTACATCCTCGGTGTTGTTCCACAGGAGGTCGAATTCTCCCTCATTTACACCGATATTGTCGGTGAGCGAGCCTTTTTTCGTGACCTTGCCCTTCTGCGCGGCAACGGGTCGGAGCTTGTCCGCGGGATAGCCGAAATGCAGTCGGAAGCCCATAATACCGCTTCCGCCGTGCGCATACACTCTGATGATACAGCTGCCCGCCGCCGAGTTGTCTATGCACTCGGACACTATCCTCACGCTGTCGGCGGAGGAGGCGTTCATCGCAGGCAGACTGATGACAAGCAGAACCGCGAATAATACTTGGAAAGCTCTTTTCATAGGGAATTCTCCGTTCGTTAATCTATATAAACAAATATAAATATCATATACCATAGTGATATTCTATCACATAAGGTATCAGCCTTCAATTTGCACCGACAAATCCAAGCACTTTACCGACATATCAATGCACAGTGCTGATGTACTGCTGACCATAAATGCACACAGACTTAAACAATTTGCCCATATACTGCGGTTTCAAGATATTTCCCCGACAGCACAGCGAGCCCGCATAAAGAAAAAGTCCCCGAGGAACTATCCCTCGGGGACAACACATCAAACAGTAACGCCCTTGCTTATGCGGATATGCCCGTCCTCGGCGGCTATCTCGACCGCGTCGCCGCTTTTGACACGGGCGGCGATAATCAGCTTTGCGAGCTCATTCTCTATCATATCGGTGACGCGCCGCTTTATGGGACGAGCCCCGTAGCGGTCGGTCTCCTTAGCGGCAGCGATAGCCCGCACGACCTCCTCCGTGTAGCTGAGCTCAATTCCGAGCGCCTTAGCCCTGCGGCAGAGGTCGTCGATAGCTTTTCGGCTTATCTTCATCAGGTCGTCGAGCTCAAGGGTGCGGAAGACGATTATCTCGTCGATACGCCCCGTGAATTCCGGCGTGAAATGAGCTCTCACCGCCTCGAGTACGCGCTCCTCGTCGGCGCGGCTCTGCTCTGTACCGAAGCCGAGGGACGCCTTCCCCGCGAGAGCCTCCGCACCCACATTTGACGTCATAATTATCATACAGTTGCGGAAGCTGACCTTCCTCAGCGCCGAATCCGTAAGCGTGCCATAGTCCATTATCTGGAGGAGGATATTCAGCACCTCGGGGTCGGCTTTTTCAATTTCGTCGAAGAGAATGAGCGAGTACGGGTCGCGCCTTACCCTGTCGCAGAGGGAGGTGTTCTTGTCGTCGTAGCCCGCATAGCCGGGAGGAGCTCCTATCAGCTTCGAAACGGAGTGCTTCTCCATATACTCGGACATATCCACGCGGATGAGCTTCTTTTCCGAGCCGTACAGATTCTCCGCGAGAGCCCGCGCGAGCTCGGTCTTGCCGACTCCCGACGGACCCGCAAAGAGGAAGGAGGCGGCAGGTCTGCCGCTCTCGCGCAGTCCCGACTTTGCACGGCAGACAGCGTTCGTGACCTTTTTCACGGCGTAGCTGTGCCCGATGACGCGCTCGGACAGCTCCTTCGTGAGGAAGGTCAGCTTCACCGCGTCCTCGACGGTGACGCGGCTGAGCGGTATCCCCGTCCTGCCAGAGATGACGGACATTATGTCCTCGACCGTGAGGACGGGCTTCTCGCCGTTGCCGATTATATGCCCGAGCCTGCTCATATCGACGTTTTTCCCGCGCAGCTCGATGAACCGCGAGTCCTTCTTTCTTGCGCCCGTGTCGTGCCGTATCTTCGCGCAGGCGCACGCCTCGTCGATGACGTCTATCGCCTTGTCGGGCAGAAAGCGGTCGGAGATATACCGCGTCGCCATATTGACCGCGACATCTATCATCTCATTGGGTATCTCCACGCCGTGGTAGGCTTCGTATCGGCTTTTCAGCCCGCGTATCATCTCTATGCAGCTCTCACAGTCGGGCTCGCAGACCTGTATCGGCTGAAAGCGCCGCTCAAGTGCGGAGTCCTTCTCTATGGTGCGGCTGAACTCCTCGACGGTGGTCGCACCGATTATCTGCAATTCTCCGCGCGAGAGCTGAGGCTTCATAATGTTTGCGGCGTCGATAGCGCCCTCGGCGGCACCCGCCCCGACAATCATATGGATCTCGTCGATAAAGAGGATGATGTTGCCCGCGTTGACCGCCTCGTCTATGCAAGCCTTGATACGCTCCTCGAAGTCTCCGCGGTATTTCGCACCCGAGAGCAGCGACGCGAGGTCGAGCGAGAAAATGAACTTGTTTTTGAGCGAGTCGGGGACGAGGTTGCGCACGAAGAGCTCAGCCACGCCCTCGACTATCGCGGTCTTGCCGACGCCCGCCTCGCCGATGAGACAGGGATTGTTCTTGCTCCGCCGCGATAGCACCTGCAGCACCCGCTCTACCTCGGTTATCCTGCCGATGAGCGGGTCGTTCTTCTTGACGAGGGCTATGTCGGTGAGGTTGCGCCCGTAGCGGAAGAGGTTCGGCAGGTGTGAGAGCTTGGGCTTTATCGCCTCGTAGAGCTCTCCCCTCACCTCTGACGAGCCTATCATCTCGAGCTCGCTGCAGATCCCCGTCAAACTGCCGCCCGCCTTCTTTATTACGGTGCAGGCACTGCACGACGACTCCTTAATAATAGCCGCAAGGATATGCTCGGGAGCAGCCTGCTTCTTCTTGTCGCTGCGGGCGATGTCATACGAGTTTTCGAGGATCCGCTTGGTGGCGGTCGTGAAGTAGCGGTGGCTGAGTATCGACGGCGTACCGAGCCCGACGAGCTCGACAACGACACGGCGGAGGTCGTCGTAGGCGACGCCGTTGTCGATGAGTATCTCCGCGGCGGCGGAAGTGCCGTCACGCGTCATCGCGAGCAGGATATGCTCGCTCCCGACGTAGGTATGCCCCATTTCCGAGGCAGCCCCGACAGCTCCCTCAATTATCTCGGAAGCCTTTTTTGTGAATCTGTCTGTATTTATCATTGCTTCTCCTCCTTTGTTCTGCACAGATATGCACTATACATTATGCCACCGTCTCAGCGCGATAACGGTCGAAACTGTCGAGGCTTGAAAAATATTTTTAGCTGTCAGCTTGTGTGTGAAAGCCATTAGCCGTTAGCTCATGGTATCGCCTTCGGCGATATTCCAAATATGTCTGCGAAGCAGACACCATTAGCTAATGGCTAAGAGCTAATGGCTGACAGCTGACAGCTAAAAAAACAGTAACACAAATCCGCGGCAGGCATACTATGTACTATGAAACGCAAACGAAGCGCTTCAAATACAACCACCAAAGGAGAAATTCTTATGTGTAATTCATGCTTCGGAGACAACAGCTGTATGTGGATAATCCTCCTCATCCTCATCTTCATCCTTCTCTTCTCCAACTGCGGATGCGGTGGCTGCGACTGCGGCAATAACAACAATTGCGGCTGTGGCTGCTGAAATTACATCTGCAACAAGAAATCCCCTTGACCTCGCGTCAAGGGGATTTTTGCGCGGTGTCCGCGCTGCCGATTCGCGCGGACGCTCGCAAGCTCGCTCACCCATACAAACCGCATATTATTCCCGCGAGCCTTGCCAATTGTAGGGGCGGCGTTCCGTCGCCCGTTCAGTTGCTGAAGGCTTACGGACACCGCGCCGCCGCCCCTACGAGAAATATTTCCCCGCACTGTTGCAATTTCCGAAGCGATGTGCTAAAATAGTAGCGTACAATAATAATCGGAACGGAGATATGAAATGGATAATTTTGCGGAGCATCTCGTAAAGAAGGAACTCACAGGCAGCGACAAGGCAAAGCGTGTGGTGATAATCGTCGGCGGCATAGCTATGACAGTGGCGCTTGCGCTGTCGGCGGTGCTTATGCTCGGACAGGGACTTCTCCCCTTCGTGGGGCTCGTCCTCGCGGCGGTGACGGGCTACGGCACGTACTACATCGTCACGAATATGTACGTGGAGTACGAATACACCTTCACCAACGGCGAGCTTGAGGTGGACAAGATAATAGCTAAGAAGAAGCGCAGGTCGATGCTTGAGGTAAGCGTGGGCAAGTTCAGGGACTTCGGCAGATACAACGATGATACACCCGAGGAGACGGACGATATGACGGTGGTATTCGCCACGAGCAACATCGCCTCCGAGGAGTGGTACGCCGACTTCGACCACGAAGCCTACGGCAATACCCGCCTTGTGTTCTGTCCGAACGACAATATGCTGGAGAATATGAGTAAAAATCTTCCCCGCGCACTCCGCGCGAAGCTGGAGGACGGCGGGGAACAGAAGGAGTGATATAAATGCTGGCAGTAACGCCAAGACAGGTATCGGTCATCGAGGAAAAATCGGAAAAGCTCGGAGTTCCGAAGCGTGAGCTTATGCTCAACGCTGGAGGCAAGCTTGCCGAGCTGATAATGCAGTGCAGCACGCGCGAGAACGGCGCACCTCCCGAGGAGACGAACGTGGTCTTTCTCGCAGGCAGCGGCAACAACGGCGGCGACTGCTACGTAGCTGCGGAAAAGCTCGTCTACAAGGGCTACAACGTCACTGTGGTGAACCTCGTGAAGGCTCCGAAAACGGAGCTCGCACAGGAGATGTTCGCCCGCCTGCCCGACAAGGTCAAGAAGGTCACGGGCTACCGCAGCGAGGGCATCGAAGCGGCAATAGAGGCGGCTGAGCTCGACTATATGACGATACAGGACAGGGACATCTCGTCACTGAAGGGCAAGAAGGAGCTCACGCCGATGGAGAAGCTCCTGCTCCACGAGAAGCAGCGAATGACCGACGTGCGGGAGGCTGTAGTCTCAGCGGACATACTCGTTGACGGCGTGTTCGGCACGGGCTACCGCGGCGAGCTCGAAAACGACATCAAGGCTATCTTCGCCATAGGCACGGGAGCCTACAGGATAGCGCTTGATATCCCGAGCGGCGGCGACTCCGTAAAGGGCACGGTCTCGCAGGGCACATTCAAGGCTGACGAGACGCTGTGTCTCGGCTTTGTGAAGTTCGGTATGTCGCAGTACCCGCTCCGCAAATACTGCGGCAAGCTCACCATCGCCGACATCGGCATACCGCCGAAGGCTTGCGACGTCAGCGGCGAAGGACGCGGCTATATCCGCCTCGACAGGAACAGCCTCGCGGGCTTCCCTCCCAAGCGCGAGAAGGACGCGCACAAGGGCAGCTTCGGAAGCGTGCTCGTCATCGCGGGCAGCTCCTCTATGAGGGGAGCGGCGGCATTCGCGGTGCAGGGAGCACTCCGCACGGGCGCGGGACTTGTCCGCCTTATGTCGGTGGAGAAGTGCATAGACACGGTATCAGTGCTTGCCCCCGAAGCGACCTACATAGAGGCAGAGTGCGACGACTACGGCTATATGCTGTTCGACAGCAGTAAGGACGCACTTCTTGACGCGATGAAGAAATCGAAGGCAATAGTTATCGGCTCGGGAATGGGCGTGACAAACGACACCAAGGAGATACTGCGCTTCGTTGTGCAGAACGCCGAAATCCCCGTGATAATCGACGCGGACGGAATAAACTGCATAGCTGAGGACATAGAAATACTTATGAACAGGAAGTGCGATGTCATCATCACGCCTCACGCGGGCGAGATGGCGCGGCTTCTGCAATGCGACACGCAGATGATAAACGACAACCGCGTGACCGTAGCTGAAAAATACGCCGAGAAGTACGGCATAACGGTCGTGCTCAAGGGTGCGGGAACTCTCATCGCGGACGCGAATCACACTGCCGCCAACCACACGGGCAACCCGGGTATGAGCCGCGGCGGAAGCGGCGACATACTCGCGGGCATGATAGGCTCTGTGGCAGCACAGGGCTATGCTCCGTTTGATGCGGCGTGTGCGGGAGTTTATATGCACGGGCTCGCGGGTGACGCCGCCGCCGACAGGCTCGGACAGGAGGCAATGCTCCCGCGCGACATCGTCGATTCCATCTCGGACGCATTCAGGATACTCAAAGAAAAGCAGAAGCAGAATATATGAGCCATTAGCCATTAGCTCAAGGTATCGGCTGCGGCGATGATATTGAAAAAAAGTGAGCGAAGCGAACCCAATTAGCTAATGGCTAACAGCTAACGGCTAACAGCTCCGAAAAATAACGGACGTATAAAGTATACATAATATCTGATAGGAGAGATAGTTATGAAGCGACTTTTTACGTCCGTATTTCTTTTGGGAGCGATATTCTGCCTGACGTCCTGCTCGTCGCCGATGGGCGGGAGCTCCGTGCGCGAGAACAGGCTTGCGTGCGCATTCACGTCGCCCGTCACGATGAACCTCGACAAGCTCAATGCCGAGGGCACCATCACACGCCTCGGGGACGGCGAATGGACAGCAGAATTCGACTCGCCGAACTCCCTCAGCGGAGTGAAGCTCACGTTCAGCGGCGGCAGTGTTACCGCCGACTACAAGGGTCTGACCTTTTCCGTGCCGAAGTCGGCACTGCCCGTGAAATCGATGCTGAACAATCTCATAGAAGCCGTCGATAGCAACGCCCGCGAGAGCGAGCTCCACGGGAAGGAAAACGACGGCAGGTTCGAGATAAGCGGCACTCTCGACGGCGGTGACTACACTCTTGCCCTCGACAGCAGCGGCAATATCGCGAGCTTTGATATGCCCAACAATCTCCTGCACATCTCGTTCACGGACGTGCAGGTCAGAGGCGGTACCTCGCCGCCGACGGAGGAGACCGCGACCGCCGAAACAGAGCCGCTTACCACGCCAGCAGCAGGCGGCTGACGTCAAGAAATTACCAAAAATAATTGAATTGTGGTAGACTGATTTTTGCCTCCGTTGTATGATATAGCTAAGAAAAGTCCGCAGCCAAGCTGACGAACGGAGGATAAAAATATGAATAAAAAGATAATATGCACGGCATTTGCCGCTACAATGCTCCTTACCGCGTGCGGTCAGAGCGGAGCAGACAACGACAGCACCGCAACAACAGAACCCACCACGGAAGCCACCACGACCGAGCAGGTAGACGTGCCCGAGCTCGAGGGCTACGACCTTCTCTGGCACGACGAGTTCAGCGGCAGCGAGCTCGACGACAGCATATGGAATATGGAAGCCCGCCAGCCGGGCTGGACTAACGAGGAGCTTCAGGAGTACACGCAGAAGACCGACAACATCTTCACGCGCGACGGTTGCCTCGTGCTCAAGGCTATAAAGACCGACGAGGACGGCAAGCCCTACTACACATCGGGCAAGGTCAACTCACACAACAAGACCGATTTCAGATACGGCAAGGTAGTCGCAAGAGCCAAGGTGCCCGAGGGCAAGGGCTTATGGCCTGCAATATGGATGATGCCGCAGGACGAGAGCTACTACGGACAGTGGCCGAAGTGCGGAGAGATAGACATTATGGAGGTGCTCGGAAGCGACACCAAGACAGCCTACGGCACCGTTCACTACGGCGAGCCCCACGCTGAGCAGCAGGGCACGGTAGTGCTCGACAGCGGCTCATTCGCCTCTGATTTCCACGAGTATTCTGTAGAGTGGGAGCCCGGCGAGATGCGCTGGTACATTGACGACCAGCTCTACCTCACGGTAAACGACTGGTTCACAGCGGAGAACGGCGAGGACGACAAGCCCTACCCTGCTCCGTTCAATCAGGACTTCTTCGTACAGATGAACCTTGCAGTCGGCGGAACGTGGCCCGGCGACCCCGACGATTCCACGGATTTCGACAAGGCTGAGTTCATGATAGACTACGTCCGCGTATATCAGAAGCCCGAGTACGACACAAACGTACAGAAGCCCGCAAAGGTATTCCGCGAGGCAACCGAGGACGGCAACTTCATCTACAACGGCGACTTCTCCGAGGCTGAGGATCTCACCGACGACGAGAACTGGAAGTTCCTGCTCTTCGAGGGCGGCGAGGGCGCAGCCGAGATAAAGGACAACACAATGATAATCACGACCGAGAAGGAAGGCACGGTTGACTACTCGGTACAGCTCGTGCAGCCCGACCAGCCGATGATAAAGGGCAAGAAGTACCGCATCACATTTGACGCGTGGTCTGACGAGGAGCGCGACATCATCGTGTGCGTATCTGCACCGAATGCAGGCTGGATACGCTACTTCCCCGATACGCTTCTCACACTCTCCACCGAGCAGACGACCTACACCTACGACTTCGATATGACGAAAAAGGACGACGAGAACGGACGCCTTGAGTTCAATATGGGCAACAAGGGCTCGACCGCGACCATCTACATCAAGAACGTCCGCCTCGAGGAGATAGAGTGATAACCAAGAGATTCCCTCACAACTTATGATAGAATTTTTCCCTGAGCCGAAAGCTGTCACACCCGTGGCAGCTTTCGGTCTTTTTTGTTGAAAGTGCGGAAAAAGTTTAACGATATATTCATTTTCTCCACTTAATCTGCAAAAATGCGGATTGAAATTGTCTGACGATTATGTTAATATTGTATTAATAAGTATGTACGTGAAAAGAACTGCCGAGCAAATTGGCAGTCAAAAAAAGGGTAAACCGATCAGGAAGGGAAATAATTATAAAAGGAGAATTGGAATGAAAAAGGTAATCAAGACGGCTGCACTGGCTCTTGTGTCGGGTGCGGCGCTGTGTGTTGCGGCTCCTGCCGTATCGCACGCGGAGAATCCGATTGTACAGACATCTTTCACGCCCGACCCCGCTCCCGTCGTATTCGACGACGAGCTGTGGATATTCACAGGCTGTGACCGTCAGGGCAACAACGACTTCTACTATATGACAGGCTGGCAGGCTTTCTCCACGAAGGATATGAAGAACTGGACAGACCACGGACGCATCCTCGAGGACACGAGCTTCAGCTGGTGCAACGCGAACGACGCATGGGCTTCCCAGTGTATCGAGCGTAACGGCAAGTATTACTTCTACTTCACCACCACGAACAAGAGCGGCGGCGGACGTGCTATCGGCGTAGCGGTCGCAGACTCTCCCGAGGGTCCCTACAGCGACCCCAACGGCAAGCCTCTCTGCGGACCCAACTGGGACTACATCGACCCTACAGTTATGATCGACGACGACGGTCAGGCATGGCTGTTTTTCGGCAACCCGAAGTGCTACTACGTCAAGCTGAATGAGGATATGACGTCGCTGAACGGTCAGATAAAGCAGTTCGATATGACCACACAGGCGTTCGGCTCGGGAAGCAAGGGCACTACCTACGGCGAAGGTCCGTGGATATGCAAGCATGACAGCCGCTACTACCTGATATGGGCGTCATTCGTTGACGGCTTCGGCGGCGAGAGCCAGTGCTACGCTACAGGTCCTTCCGTAACCGGTCCATGGACATACGGCGGCGTTATCCAGCAGGGCTCGAACTGCTTCACCACACACGGCGGTATCATCGACTATAAGGATCACTCATATTTCTTCTACCACAAGAGCGGGCTCCCTGGCGGCGGCTCGTTCAACAGAAGCGCAGCGTGCGAGGAGTTCACCTTCAACGCTGACGGCTCTATCCCCGTAATGAAGCTTACCACCACAGGTCCCGACCAGCTTGAGCCTCTCAACCCGTTCGAGAGAGTCGAGGCTGAAACGATATGCTGGAGCGAGGGCATCAAGACCGAGAAGGACGAGAACAACTCGGTATGTATCGGAAGCATAAAGAAGGGCGCTTACATCAAGATAGCGGGCGTTGACTTCGGCGAGGGCGCCGATAAATTCACAGCCTGCGTGGCTTCCGCAAACAGCGGCGGCAACATTGAGCTCCACCTCGACAGCAAGACAGGACCGATAGTCGGCAACCTCAAGACAGGCGGCACAGGCGGCTGGCACGACTGGGAGGAGGTATCCTGCGACGTAATGGGCGCAGACGGCGAGCACGATCTCTACCTCGTATTCAACGGCGGCGACGACTACCTGATGAACGTGGACTGGTGGAAGTTCGACGGCGCGGGTTCATCATCAACAGAGGTTGACCAGACCTACATCTTCAAGAGCACCTTTGAGGGCAAGCTCGACGGCTGGTCAGACAGAGGCGGAGCGACCGTCACAGCAAGCACGGACGAGGCATACGAGGGCGACGGCTCGGCATACTGCTCTGACCGCTCGGCTTCTTGGAAGGGCATCGGCAAGAGCCTCAACTACAAGTTCAAGGCAGGCGAGAGCTACAGCTTCTCGGCTAATGTAAAATATACGGAGGGCGCACCCACGGTCAAGTTCCACTTCACGCTCCAGTACGACGACGCTTCGGGCGAGACGCAGTACGTGAAGATAGACACGCAGGACGTCAAGAAGGGCGAATGGGTACAGCTCGCGAACACGAGCTTCAAGATCCCCGAGGGCGCTAAGAAGCCGCTCATCTACATCGAGACAGAGGACGACTCCGACGACGATACACCCGCGACAAACTTCTACGTTGACAACATCTTCGCGGCAGTTGACGGCACAGAGATAGAGGGCGCAGGCAAGCCTGTAAAAGTTGACGAGCCTGTCACACTCGGCGACCTCAACTTCGACGAGAGAGTCGACAGCTTCGACGTTATCATCGCTCGTCAGACACTTATCCGCAGCCTTAACGACGGCGGACAGCCTATCGACACGAAGGTGCTGAAGGCGGCAGACGTAGACGGCAGCGGCGATTTCAAGGTAAACGACCTTGTACAGCTTCTGAACTACACTATCGGCAAGAGCAAGAGCTTCGGCGTAAACGAGGCCGATGCGCCTGTTCCTACGGGAGCTGCTACAGCCTCGATTCAGAGTCCCGCATTCATCACGGTGAATACGCTTCGCAAGACAGGATTCATCAAGTAAAAGCAAAGCTCCCGAGCTTAAACTCGGGAGCTTTTTATGTCTACTTAACTATTACTGTTGCCGTGACTTTTCGTAGAGTTTCGGGGATATACGGCTCGTTGACCGTATTTATCACAGGCTCTCCGTCGCTGTTGAAGCTGACCTTGCGTATGCGTGTGTGACGGCACGGGTCATAGAGCGGGTCGCTCGCGTAGGTACCGCACGCCTTGTTGATGTGCGAGGTCGGACGCGCATGGTACACGAACAGCGTGTCGCCGTTTGTGTCCTTAACGAAGCAGTTGTGACCGGGACCAGATTCACCGACGAGGTCGGCAGTCGAGAGCACGGGCTTGTCGAGCTTCTTCCAGCTCTTGATGTTCATAAGGTCGGAGCTGATATCGGCTTCCATACGTCCCACGCAGTATTCCGAGCCCGTACCCGAAGCCGAGAAGTACACATACACCTTCTTGTCCGTTTTCAGCACGGCAGGACCTTCATTCACGCGGTGGTTGACGAGCTCCCAGTCGTATTCTGGCTTGGTGAGGAGAATGGGCTTTGATGTGAGCTTCCACGGCTCCGAGGGGTCTATCTCCGCCATAAACAGCGAGGAATCGCCCTTTATCTCCGCCCATATCACGTAGTGCCTGCCGTTGTTCTCGAAGTAGGTCATATCGAGCGAGAAGCTCGTGAACGAATCGGTATCGCCTGCCGAAGCCTGCATCTGTCCGCACTCCGTCCACTCGTCGAGGTATGGGTTATCGCCCTCACATCTCAGCACATAGGGACGAATCGCCCACACATCGGAGCTTGCGCCCGCCGCGAAGAAGATGTACCACTTTCCGCCTATCTTGTGCATTTCGGGAGCCCATATATGCTTCGCCATAATACCGCTCGAATGGGCTTTCCAAATCGTTTTTTCCTCGGCACTGGCAAGTCCCGCTATCTCCTGACTGCACCGCAGGACTATCCTGTCGTAGCCCTTATCGACGCTTCCGTAGGCGGGATACGAAGCCGTGAAATAGTAGTAGCCGTTCTCGCCGTCAACTATGTAGGGGTCGGCGCGCTCGGTTATGAAGGGGTTCGCGTAGCCCTCCTCCGCAGAGGTGAGCTCCCCCGTTATCGTGAACACGCCCTTCTGACACGTATCGACCACGCAGAACTCGTCGTCGTTGTCCCATTTGACCTTGATATCGGCGGTAGAGCCGTCGCTCAGCTTCGCCTGCACAGTTGTGGGCTTGAAGCTCTTTATGCTGTAGGGACAGTAGTACACAGGCGGCTCTATGTCGCTGATTATCGGCTGGAGCCCGTCCGACGGGTACGCGCTCACGAGAGCGTTGTACTGGTCGGCATTTATCGGTATCACATAGCCGTGGCGCGGCGTGAAATCGAAGCTGTACTGTCCGCGGTCAACAGTGGTGAAGTTTTCGAGGTCGGTAGTTGACTGCATAACGTAGTAGCCGTTGCCGTAGGCGTCGGACATCATCAGCCACTCGTCGGTGCCGAGCTTCCTGTAGATATTCGGACCCTCAACGCCTATGCTGCCCTCGGATACCTGCTTTATCTCATTATACGGACCGCTCGCATTGTCGGACTTCGCAAGGTAGATGCGCTTGTTCGTCTCGTTCTTGTAGTACATATAGTAGGTGCCGTTCTCGCAGATGATATCGGAGTCGATAGCGTCGTTTCCGTTCGCGGGAGCAAAGAGCAGAGCGGGTGCTGTGTCGAGCGTCTTCAGATCCTTGCTGTATGCATAGTACATAACCGTTCTGTCGTCGATATTCGGGACTCTCGCCGCAAAGTAAATCATATACGAATCCTTCGCAGGGTCGTATATCGCCTGCGGAGCCCATGCGCGGTCTGCGCCCTGCATATTCGGGTACTGATTCGCTATCGGGATTATCGCCTCATCGAACCAGTGCACGAGGTCGGTGGACTTCGCGGATATGAGATCGCGGTTGCTGTTCCAGCCGAGCGACGACTTCATATCGGTCGCGAGCATATGGTACAGCCCGTCCTCGCCCTTGAATATGTACGGGTCGCGTATACACTTCGTACCCGAGCTTGAACCCCACACAGCCTTGCCGCCGTTGAGAGCCTTGAAGTTGTAGCCGTCGAGGCTCACCGCATACGACAGCCTCTCCTGCTCGGGAGCATTGCCGAGGAAGTACGCGAAGAGATACGCAACATCGGGCTTGGTGTATGCTATCTCACAATACGGCTTGATATCGGGCTTTGCGCCGAGTATCTGCTGAGTGAGGAGGTCGTAGTCCTTCTCGCTGACGATATTGTCGGAGTTGAGGTCGGCGACCGCGGACACGAACCTGTCACCGCCGCAGAGCACCGCCTTCTCCATCAGTATACGGTCGAAGGTATCGACAGAGCCGTCGAAATTGAGGTCGCCGCTGATGAGGCGGTATGTCTCGTCAACAGGTCGTATGTAGAATTTCTGTCCCTCACCCGCCCAGTAGTCCCACTGGTCGATATCGGCGCCGTTTTCGTAGCTGATGTCGTACACGTCGAGTGCCGCATTTCCCGAGCACTCCGCCGTGATGTAGTAGGCGTCGTCGGTGCAGTGGAGAATGAATCTCTGCGCGGGCGAATCCGTGAATTCGTCGAGGTAGATGGTGTTGCCGTCGGTGCTGTCGCCGTTTTTGACGGTCATCGCACGGGAGCTGTCCTGCGCGGAGAGGATATTGCACTTGCCGTCCCCTGCCGAGACTATCCGCCACTGCTGGGACTTGTCGCCCGTCTTCTCCCACTGGCAGACGTTGCCGTCGCTCGCCGCGGTGACGAATTTGCCGCTGAGGCGCACCATTATCGTGTAGTCTGCACCGCTCACAACATCGCCGTAGGTATCGGCGTACACAGCCGATAGCAGCTCCGAGCTGTCGGCAGTCCGCGCGGAAGCGGGGATCGGAGCTACAGCCGCAAGAAGTCCCCCACATACGGCGACTGCGGCAGGTCTGTAGAGCCTTTTCATATTTCAAACCTCCGTTCATTTAACAAAAATCGTAACTGATATGGTAATTTCATTATATCACGACTGAACTTCCCGTGTCAATGATAATATGTGCGGAGTTTTGAAATGGTCAAAATGCCCAAATCTTTGGGAAATAATTGTGCGATATGCAGATTGTAATAGTTTGTTAATAATGGTATAATTATGATGTGAAGATATATGCAATAATCAGATTAGGGTATGATCAGACAAGGGAATGATTAAGGGGATATTTTATAACAAAGGGGATTTTTACTATGAAGATCATTGCAAGAGCAGCTGCGGTCGTGCTGTCCGCGGCGGTTGCCGTGCCGTCCTTTTTCGGTACAGGCTTCAAGGCTGATGCGGCGACTACGGTGACGCTCTCGCCGTACAGCGTCTACGACATCAACGACGGCAAATTCGAGGGCTGGGGCACGTCCCTGTGCTGGTGGGCGAACAGAGTCGGCTACTCCGACAGCCTCGCTCAGAAGGCGGCTGACACCTTCTACGGCGAGGACGGTCTGCGGCTGAACATCGCGCGCTTCAACATCGGCGGTGGTGACGACCCGACTCATAACCACATCACTCGTACCGACTCAAATATGCCGGGCTATACCAAGTTCAGCAACGGAAATGTCACATACGACTGGAATGCCGACTACAACCAGCGCAATGTGCTCAGAAAGTGCATAGAGGCGGCGGGAGATGATATGATAGTCGAGATGTTCTCGAACTCTCCCCCGTACTACATGACGAACAGCGGCTGCTCAAGCGGAAACCGCGACGGCGGAAAGAACAACCTCAAGGACGATTACTACGACGATTTCGCCAAGTATCTCGCTGAGGTAAGCTACCACTACAAGAACGACTGGGGAATCGACATACAGAGCATCACTCCGACCAACGAGCCGTATACCAACTTCTGGTATGCGGGAAGCCCGAAACAGGAGGGATGTCACTTCGATATCGGCAACTGTGAGAGCAAGATCATCCTTGAGCTACAGAAGGCTATGAACGAAAAAGGAATGGGCGATGTCATCATCAGCGCAAGCGATGAGACATCAATAGATACTCAGATAGATGCCTATAAGGCTCTGTCTGCCGACGCGAAGAAAGCCGTCGGTCGTATAGATACCCACACCTACGGCGGAAGCAAGCGTTCCGAGCTGAGACAGCTCGCCGTAGATTCGGGCAAGAACCTCTGGATGAGCGAGGTTGACGGCAACGGTACGGCAGGCACGAATGCAGGAGCTATGGCTCCCGGTCTGTGGCTGTCCGAGCGTATCACCGCCGACTGCAACGGTCTGAATGCGTCCGCGTGGATACTGTGGCAGGTCATAGACAAGCACGTCTGCGCGGCAGGCTACAACGGCAAGAAGGACTCGGGCATGGTCGATATGACCAAGGGCTTCTGGGGCACAGCTGTTGCCGACCACGACCAGAACACGATAGTCCTCTCCAAGAAGTATTACTGCTTCGGTCAGTATACACGCTATATCCGCCCCGGTATGACGATGCTGAAATCCTCGGGAAGCACTATGGCGGCTTTCGACGAGGAGAACGGTCAGCTCGTTATCGTAAGCTATAACACGTCTTCGGGCAAGGCTGATATGAACTACAACCTCAGCCAGTTCAGCAAGGTCGGTGCGAGCGCCAAGGCTATACGCACCAGCAATACCGAGGACTGGGCTGACGCGGGCTCCTACGATATCAGGAACGGCGTGCTCAGCGTGTCGCTCGAGCCCAACTCCGTTACCACCTTCATCATCGACGATGTAAAGGGCGGCGTCGAGTTCACGGACAAGATAGACGTTGACCTCTCAAAGGTAACGGGCTCCTCTCCGTGGAAGGACGATACCAACTACGACTGCACAAAGGCTTTCGACGGCAAGACCAGCACCTTCTTCGACGGTCTCGGTCACGGCTGGGTGCAGGCTGACCTCGGCGACACCTATGAGCTCTCGGCTATAGGCTTCAGCCCGAGAAGCGGCTATGAATACCGCGCTGTGGCAGGCAAGTTCTCCATATCCGAGGACGGCGAGAACTGGACTGACCTCTACACCATAGAGTACACTCCGAGCTTCGGTATGAACTACGTGACGCAGTTCAATGGCGAGGCTGTCGGCAGATACATAAGATATCAGGTGCCCGACGGTACTCCCGACGGAACGGTCAACAAGGACAGCGTTTTCTGCTGCAATATCGCGGAGATTTCACTCTACGGCACAAAGAAGGACGAGCCTCCGAAGGAAGTCCTCGGAGACGTTGACGGAAGCGGCGATCTCCACGTGAACGACCTCGTGCTGATGCAGAAGTTCCTGCTCGGAAACGGTGAGCTCGTGAAGTGGAAGAACGGCGACTTCGACAACGACGACGTCATTGATATGTTCGACCTCGTTCTGATGAGGAAGCATATGATAGCCAATTCGTAAAGCGTCCTTCTATAAGGGGTGCGAAAAAGGCGTTTTTGCAACGGAAAACCATTGATTATTGAAAAAACTTTTTTGAATTTTGTATAAATGCACAAAGCGCGGCTCTTGTCCGCGCTTTGTTTTTTTGCATTTTCATCAAAAAGCTTCTGCCTTTTGAGGTATATAGACTGTGCCGACGGGTATTGAGCCGATTCCTGCCATTTGGTCTTGACTTTTTCGCGGCAAGCTGTTATAATAGTATCCGACAGTTCGTTTGCGCCATCCTGTCGTTAAACAAAACCACGGGCTATAATATCAAAAATGCGCGGCAGATCGCGCTTATTATGATGTTCGGATACGCCTGTCTTTTCGCAGGCGTATTTTTTATTGGAGGTCGTACCATGTACAGATTGAAAACGTCAGCCGCTTTCGACAGCGCCCACTTCCTCGCGGGATATAACGGCAAATGCGCCAATATCCACGGTCACCGCTGGACGGTCGAGGTCATCGTCGGGAGCGAAATGCTCGTTGATTCGGGCGAAAAGCGCGGTATGATAATCGACTTCGGCGACCTCAAAAAAGCTGTCCGTGCACTCGCCGACAGCTTCGACCACTCCCTCATCTACGAGGAGGGCTCGCTTAAAGCTGCGACTGTCGCCGCTCTGAATGAGGAGGGTTTCCGCCTCATCGCGGTGCCGTTCCGCCCGACTGCCGAGAACTTTGCACGGCATTTTTTTGAAGTCCTGAGAGCAGAGGGGCTGCCCGTTGGCTCCGTGACCGTGTACGAAACTCCCGAAAACTGCGCAACATACGAGGAGGTAATGTGATGCTGCCTGTTGTTGAAAAATTTATCAGCATAAACGGCGAGGGTGCCCACGCGGGCGAGCTTGCCGTGTTTATACGATTCCGCGGCTGCAACCTCAGCTGCTCGTACTGCGATACCTGCTGGGCTAATACCGAGAATGCGCAGGCTGAGTACGAGACGGTCGAGGAGCTCGCAGAATGGGTCACCGAGTCGGGTGTCCATAATGTGACGCTCACAGGCGGCGAGCCGCTGCTCCATAAGGAGGCTGGTACGCTGGCAAGGCTGCTTATCGCGGGCGGCTGCCGCGTCGAGATAGAGACAAACGGCAGCATTTCCCTCGAAAAGCTTGCCTGCGGCGACGACAGACCCATTTTCACTATGGATTATAAGCTGCCCTCGAGCGGTATGGAGGAGTTTATGTGCCTGAATAATTTCAGGCTGCTCGGCTGTCACGACACTGTGAAGTTCGTCTCTGGCAGCAATGAAGACCTCGAAAAGGCTGCGGAGCTCATCGAAAAGTACCGCCTGACGGAGCGCTGCCACGTATATATCAGCCCCGTTTTCGGCGAGATAGAGCCCGCCGCCATCGTCGAGTTCATGGAGGAGCACAAGATGAACGGCGTGCGCTTGCAGCTGCAGCTCCACAAGTTTATATGGGAGCCCACAAGGAGGGGCGTTTGATATGGATAAGGATAAGATAGAATATCACGTTCGCGGACTGCTTGAGGCTATCGGCGAAGACCCCGACCGCGAGGGGCTGAGGGAAACTCCCCAGCGCGTGGCGGGTATGCTCGCGGAAATGCTCGAGGGCATACAGTACAGCAACCACGACATCGCCGAGATGTTCGGCAAGACCTTCCCCGCCGAGGACAACGGCTCGTCCGAGGCAGTCGTGATGAAGGACATCACCGTTTTCAGCTACTGCGAGCACCACTTCGCGCTGATGTACGATATGTACGTCAATGTTGCCTATATCCCGCGCGGGAAGGTGCTCGGGCTCAGCAAGATTGCGCGTATCTGCGATATGGCGGCTAAGCGTCTGCAATTGCAGGAAAGGCTCGGGCGCGACATCGCGGAGATAATCTCCGAGGCTGCGGGAACTCCCGACGTCGGCGTGAAAATTGTCGGCTCGCACAGCTGTATGACAGCGAGAGGTATACGCAATCCCTCCGCACGCACCGAGACACGCACCTATACGGGCGAGTTCAAGTCGCGCCGCGATTTGCAGGAGCTGCTGGACTGAGGAAGTACAGCTGTTAATCGGAATTTGCCGCAATCATACATCAATCATTACAAAGCCAACGGACGCCCAAAGGGCGCCCCTACATGGTTAAAGGTGTAACACATTTGTAGGGTCTGCCTTTGGCAGTCCGCAAATTACAAATCGCGAAAGCAGACTGCTGTTCTGTTGAAAGAAAGCGAGCTTGCGAGCGACAGCGCGAACCGCGCCGCCCGCTTGGCGGCAAATTCTGATTTATATTAGTAAGGAAATCCACAAACGAAAAATTGGAACGCCGAGGGCGGCTTTATTGGGCAGTCTCAAAACTTAAATCAGCACAGGAGGAATACCATGCTCACCCATAACGGAACTCAGACTATCGAAACAGACAGGCTCATTCTCCGACGCTTTGAGTACACAGACGACGACGGTATGCTCAGGAACTGGGTAGCCGACGAGAAGATCCAGATGATGTACTCCGAGCCCGTGTACTCCACCAAGGAGGAGGTAAAGGGGCTGCTCGACAAGTATATCGGCTCCTACGAGAGGGACGACTACTACCGCTGGGCTGTCATCGAGAAGAGCTCGGGCGAGTGCATCGGGCAGATCGCCTACTTCCTCGTCGACAGCAAGAACCATTTCGCGGAGATAGAGTACTGCATAGGCGCGGATTTCCAGTGCAGGGGCTACGCTACCGAGGCGACTAAGGCGGTCATCGCTTTCGGCTTCGACAAAATGAACCTTCACAAGGTCCAGATATGCACCAAGACCATCAATGCTCCCTCGAAGCGCGTCATCGAAAAATGCGGCTTCCACTATGAGGGCACGCTCCGCGACTACTTCTTCATGAACGGACAATACGTCGGCAGGCTGTATTTCTCCATTCTGCGGAGTGAATACGAGGGGCACTGACAATGTGTAGGGGCGCATTCCGTGCGCCCGCCAACAAACGGCATTGTTACACTGCGCGGAATAATTCCGCGGCCATACAATTACGGAGCAGCAGCAGGGGACGCCCTCACTTGCAGGGCGTCCCCTCTCCAAAAACGATTCACTGAATCGTTTTTGGATTCACCCCTTGCGGAGCGCACTTCGTCCCCAAGGGCTCTGCCCTTGGAACCCGCCAAAGGCTCTGCCTTTGGAATCCGCGGGGCTCTGCCCTCGACCCGCAAGCCTTTGAAAAGGCTTGAGCGAAACTTTCGGTTTCGCGCTGTAGATATTCAAGACGGCGGTCTTTCGCCGCGATTCTTACAAAGGAGTAAATATGAAAGCACTCGTTCTTTTCAGCGGCGGCGTGGACAGCTCAACCTGCCTCGCTATGGCTGTCGATAAATTCGGCGCCGATAATGTCCTTGCGCTCTGCATCTACTACGGGCAGAAGCATGACAAGGAAATGCAGGCGGCTCGGCGCACCGCAGCTCACTACGGCGTGGAGCTCCGTACCCTCGACCTTGCGCTCATCTTCGCGGACTCCGACTGCACCCTCCTCTCGGGCAACGGCGATATCCCGCAGGAGAGCTACGCCGAGCAGCTCAAGAAGACCGACGGCAAGCCCGTCTCGACCTATGTGCCGTTCAGGAACGGGCTCTTCCTCTCCTCGGCGGCGAGCATTGCGCTCTCCAACGGCTGCGATGTCATCTACTACGGCGCCCACTCCGACGACGCCGCGGGCAACGCCTACCCCGACTGCTCCGACGAGTTCAACGAGGCTATGAACCGCGCTATTTTCCTCGGCAGCGGGCAGCAGCTCCGTATCGATGCGCCCTTCGTGAAGCTCACCAAGGCTGACGTCGTAAAAAAGGGACTGGAGCTGAATGTGCCCTACGAGCTCACGTGGAGCTGCTACGAGGGCGGCGACAAGCCCTGCGGCGTGTGCGGTACCTGCCGCGACCGAATTGCCGCCTTCGAGGCGAACGGCGTCACTGACCCGCTTTTAAAATAATGCGTAATGCGTAATTAGATGTATCGCCAACGGAGATTTTATTTGAAATATTGTCTGCGTTAGCAGACACCATTAATTACGAATTACGAATTCTAAAACAAGGAGAAAAATATGGCTGGCAGAACAGAAAACGAAAAGGGAGATATAACCCTCCTCGGCAATCAGAATACCAAGTACTCGCAGGACTATAACCCTGATGTCCTCGAGACATTCCCCAACAAGCACCCCGACCGCGACTACTTCGTCAAGTTCAACTGTCCCGAATTCACGAGCCTTTGCCCTATTACGGGTCAGCCCGATTTCGCGACAATATACATCTCCTACGTCCCCGCTGAGAGAATGGTCGAGAGCAAATCGCTGAAGCTCTACCTCTTCAGCTTCCGCAACCACGGCGACTTCCACGAGGACTGCGTCAACATCATAATGAACGACCTCATAAAGCTCATGGAGCCTAAATATATCGAGGTGTGGGGAAAATTCCTGCCGCGCGGCGGTATCTCCATTGACCCGTACTGCAACTACGGTCAGGCAGGCACTAAGTGGGAGGAGGTCGCGTGGGAGCGGCTCTCCAAGCACGATATGTTCCCTGAGGAAGTCAACAACCGCTGACGTATACGCACACCGATTCCGCGCATACTAACCGCAGGAGGTGCGGCTATGGAAAGCTTTGAATTGCCCGCGGGTCTGAGTATGGCACTCGCCGCCGACCCCGAGGCTATGCACAAATTCGCTACCCTCACCGAACGGCAGAAGTGGGAGGTCGTAAGCGGCACTCACGCAGTCGGCTCGGGGAGCGAAATGAAGCAGTACGTTCGCAATATCGTGACTGCATACTGACAAAAGCCTGCGGCTTTTCCGCCGCAGGGACATTACATAAGGAGAATACGAATGGAAAACACAGCAACACCAAAAAAGAAAAAAGTCGGCAGAGTACTGCTGATAATACTGCTCGTCATCGTGCTGATGATCGGCGCTCTCGCTGGATTTATCGCGTACAATGCCAATGAGAATATGAAGGTGATGAACCGCACCCTCGACGAGGGTATGCAGGCTCTCTCCGAAAGGGCAGACATCAACGAGCTCGACGCGGGCGAGTACAGCGAGATAAAGCTGTACGGCGTGATGAAATTCGACGTGAAGCAGTATGAGGTGGAGGAGCTCGGCAACCTCTCAGTGATGAAGGTGAATATGGGCTTAATGCAGATGGTGTCCTACATCATCACGCCCTACGAGAAGGATATGCCCATGCTCTCGATGGACTTTATGTACATACTCGGAAACCGTAAGGCTTACGCGGAATTCTACGACCTCACCGCCGATAAGGAGGCTCCCGAATATGTAGCTGTGCTCGACAATATCCGCGAATTCGAGGGCAAATACGCCGACCTCGAGGACATCGCCACCGAGCCTGCTTGGTACGATGACCTGCTCACGGTCGTGCTCCACAAGGCGGGCAAGAAAAAGGACGACGACAAGATTCGCGAGATGTTCTCCGACGCGATAGAAACGTATATGGAGCAAGCCGACGGGCTTGAGCTCCTCTCCGATGAGGCTGAGGCTGAAAAGGTAGGTATCACGCAGGAATACTGCGACAACCTCGTTGAAAAGGGCGGTGTCTCCACCGACGTCTTCAAGAAGGAGCTCGGCGAGGAAAAGACCAAGGACTTCTTCAACAAGGTGCTCTTCGGTACGGAGCTCTACAAATAAGCGAAAACGCCATAGCGAGGTTCAAGCCTCTCTATGGCGCTTTTTTATTTGTCTTTTTGAAATAACACAAAAATAATCGGAAAATGATATACAAATGACACATCGGTGTGATATAATGATGACAGTAAAGGAGCTCGTTACTATGAAAATACTGCTTATCGAAGATGACCTGCAAATTTGCGAGGTCACTGTGAAATATTTCACCAACAGAGGCGCCGATATCACCGCCGTGCACAACGGAGCGGACGCTCTGCAAATCGCGGAGGATGGGCTCGGCGGCTACTCACTCGTGCTGCTCGACATTATGCTCCCCGAGGCGGACGGCTTCACCGTATGCCGCGCTATACGAAGGGTCAGCGATATCCCCGTCGTGTTCATCACGGCAAGAGGTCGTGAGGAGGACATCCTCCGCGGGTATGACCTCGGCTGCGACGACTACATCGTCAAGCCTTTTATGCTGTCGGCGCTGTACGCGAAGTGCTCCGCGATAGTAAAGCGAACCGAGGGAAATGCCGATACCGTGCTCGTCTGCGGTGCGATAAGGCTCGACACACGCAAGCTCACCTGCTCGGTGAACAGCGAGGAGGTCGAGCTCACGCCGAAGGGCTTCGCTATCCTGCGCTACCTTATGGAGCATCAGGGCTGGAACGTTGACCGCGATACCCTGCTCGACAGGGTGTGGGGAAGCGATTACTTCGGCGCGGACAGAGTCGTCGATAACCATATAAAAAGGCTAAGAAAGGCTCTCGGCAGTGCGGGATCGCAGATACACACCGCCGTCGGAAGAGGCTACAGACTGACCGACAAGTAAAGGAGGCATAGCTATGAAAAAATATAAGAAAGCAAAACGCGAAAAGGCGTGGTGGGTGGTCGTGAAATCGGAAGCGGCAGCGCTCGCGCTCGCGTGTGCGTTCGCCGTGGGATTTCAGACATTCGTATATGAGACGGTATCGTCTCAGTGCAGAAACAATATTAAGGACGATATGACGAGTCATCTGCAAAAAATCAGCAGTGTCGTTGCGGAAAAGGAGTCCGACGAGGAGATATTACGCGAAATAAATACCCGTCTGACTATTTACACGGGATATAACGTCTGCCTTGAACAGCTCGGGCTCTTTGACCCGAACTGCAAGCATATGGTACAGATAGTTCCGCAGTACAGCGAGAACTGTCACGCGGTGGCGGCTCTCGTTGACAGCGATGGCAATATCGTGGCTTCAAACAGCCGAAAGCTCATAACACTGCTGCTGTTCGACAAGGGAAAGGAGAATGACCCCGACCGCGGCTTCTACATCTGCGACGAGGAAAAGCTCGGTATGACCGAGGTCAGCAACTTCTTTGCGGACTACGCGGAGCTCTGCGGCGACGACGCGAAAAGCGTCTACGTCGAGCTCGAAGCGGACAGCCTCTACATCAACAAAAAAGACCACACCTTCGTTCCGCACAAGGGCAGATTCAAGGTCGAGACGTACAAGACACATGGCTTCTTCAAAGACGAAGAAAGCGGACAGTCGTACCTCATGGACAAAACAGATATAAAAACAGAAACAAAAGATTTTGAGATAGAGATCAATGACCCCGACTTTGTGCTGAACGATGTCTATCATGGCATAAGCAACGAGAATTATCCCACCTATGCGCTGCTCAACTTCTACGGCGAGAATAAAGAGGTGTGTGACAGATTTGAAAATGAGTTCAACCACCCCGATGAAGACCGGGCATCATACGGATATAACGGCAGCGGCGACGGAACGGCTGTCGTTGCCGACAATACTTCCCTCACTATCGGCAAGGAAAGGTATAATCTGATGATGCGCTACATCATCAACTACCGTGAGCCTGAGCTTGTGAAGTATTACTGGACGTACACCATTCTTGTGGCGGCTCTGCTGCTGATCATCGCTTCACTGTACGCCTGGCGCAGAAACGTCAAAAACAAGGCGAAATACGCGATGGAGGACTATCAGCGCGACCTCACCAATACCCTCGCCCACGATATCAAGACCCCGCTCACCGCGATAGGCGGCTATGCCGAGAATATCCTCGACGGCGGGCTCTCCGAGGACGAAAAGGAGAAGTATCTGCGGTCTATCCTCGATAACGTGGCGTTCACGGATTCGATGGTCAGCCGCACGCTCCAGCTAAACACGATGAGCGACAAGAAGCTCAGGCGCGAGAAGGTCAATGTCGCGGAGCTCGTGGAGTCCGCGATGAAGAAGTACGAGATAATGCTCGAGGAGAAGAACATCACCTTCACCTCCAAGGGCTCGGCGGAGGTCAGGGCTGACCGCTCCGCACTCGATACCATTGTCGAGAACCTCGTATCCAATGCGGTGAAGTACACCTCCGAGAACGGCACGATAAGGGCAGAGCTCGACAGGAAGAGGCTCGTCATCACCAACAGCGTCGCCTCAAGGATAGACGTGAAGGAGCTCAAGCAGCCCTTCGTGCGCGGCGACGCTTCGAGGAGCAACGTTCAGGGCTGCGGGCTCGGGCTCTCGTTAGCCGAGCGCTCCGCCGCGATGAACGGTATGGCTGTGAAGCTCTCGTGCTCCTACAGCGAGTTCCGCTCGGAGCTGAAATTCCGATAACACCATCAGTTCTCCTCCATATAAAAAGGCGGCGGAGGTACTCAAGCAGTACCTCCGCCGTTTTTCTCTAATATTCAGATCCTCTCATATCTCCCCTCAGCTCACGGCGCGAGGGGAGATATTTGGCAGAAAAGTAATATGTCACTTGCTGTGATGTAATAAAGGAGCTGGTGTAGAGTTTCGTTTCTGCCTATGATATGATACTATATATTATAGGCGGAATCAATAGCTTCCGCGGACTTTTTCTGTCGCGGCGCGTCGAACGGTGTCGAGCGGCTTGAAATCATCTATATTTTATGGTATAATAGGCTGAAAAAAATTTTTTTGGAAAATTTTGAAAATTTCTTGTAACGTTTCTGTTCTTTCTACGTCTAACCGACAGAAGCCAAGGAAGGAGGTGCGATGATTGGACAATAAGACTGCCGAAAAGCTGTACGAGACCTGCTATATGCAGGTGTATTCCTACGTGATGACCCTCGCGAAGGACAGCCATAAAGCTCAGGAGATAACTCAGGATACCTTTTTTAAGGCTATGACCACCAAGCAGACCTTCCGCGGCGAATCCGAGTGTCTCTCGTGGCTGTGCGCTATCGCGAAGAACCTCTTCATAGACGAGACCCGCAGGTCATCACGGCTTCAGGACGAGCCTGACGAGCCTATCGCAGACAGCGGCACCGATATCGAGCAGAGCATCACCGATTCCGAGACGTCTTTCAGGATACATATGCTCCTGCACGAAATGGAAGAACCGTACAAGGAAGTCTTTGAGCTCCGTGTGTTCGGAGAGCTCTCTTTCACTCAGATAGGGGCTATCTTCCAGAAGACCGAAACATGGGCAAGAGTCACGTATCACCGCGCCAGATTAAAGCTCAAGGAAAGGATGGATAAAAATGAAATATAACTGCGATATGATAAGCGACCTGCTCCCGCTGTATATGGATAAGGCGTGCAGTAAGTCGAGCGCGGAAGCTGTCGAGCAGCACCTCAGCGAGTGTCCTGCCTGCGCGGGAGTGCTCGAGAATATGAAGAAGTGCGACACCGTCATCGACAAGGCTATCGAAAAGGAGCGCACGGAGGTCATCTCCAAGCAGGCGAAATTCTTCAAGCGGCGCTCCGCTATCGCGGGAAGCATAATCGGTGCGATATTCGCAATACCGATACTTGTATGCCTCATCGTCAACATCGCCACGGGTGCGGGACTGACGTGGTTCTTCATCGTGCTTGCAGCAATGCTGATACCCGCGTCGCTCATCGTAGTGCCGCTTATGGTGCCTGAAAACAGGTTCCTGTGGGCGGTCGGCTCGTTCGTGGCAAGTCTGCTCGTGCTCTTCGCCGTGTGCAGTATCTACTCACACGGTGGCTGGTTCTTCATCGCGGCTTCGGCAACGCTGTTCGGACTTTCGATACCGCTTATGCCGTTCGTCGTTCACTGCAAACCCGTCGCGAAGCTCCTCAGCAATAACAAGGGGCTTGCCGTATTCAGCACCTACACTCTCACCTATGCGCTGATGATCCTCTTCATCGGCATAAAGGCGGGCTCGCTCAGCTTCTTCCGCTATGCTGCGGCGTTCTCGCTGCCGTATCTGCTCTTTATGTGGGCGATCTTCGCGCTGATACGCTACCCCAAGTGGAACGGGCTGCTCAAAGCCGCTTCGTGCATACTCGCGGGCTCGCTGATATTCTTCTTCAACGACACTGTCGTGTACCTGCTCCTCGGACAGGGACTGCACTTCCCCGCGTTTGAGCCGTCGCTCACCACCACCGACAGCCTCAACAGCGTAATGTGCTGGAGCGTGCTTGTGCTCGGCGTCCTCACATCTGCGATTTTCGCATTATTCGGATTCATAAAGCTTTCAAAAAAGGATAAAAAGGAGACTTCAAAATGAAAATGACTGCCAAGCTTATTACCGTTATTCTGACCGCTGTGATGATATTCAGCCTCACAAGCTGTGTTGCCAACGTGAACCTCTACGACCACGGCGACAGCTATACCGCCGGCGACTTCGAGACAAGCTCCGAGGTCACCGCTCTCGACATCGACTGGAGCTCGGGCTTAGTGAACGTTTCACACCACGACAAGGACACCGTTTCCGTCACCGAGACCTGCAATGTCGAGCTCAAGGACTCGCAGAAGGTGCACACGTGGCTCGACGGCAAGACTCTGCATATCCGCTTCTGCAAGTCGGGCGAGAGCTTCAATCTCACCAATGCCGAGAAGAAGCTCGAGGTGAAGCTTCCCAAGACTATCGAGCTCGAAAAGCTCTCATATGACGGCTCGTCCGCAGAGGCGAGATTCGAGGACATTTCCGCGACTGATTTCAGCGTGGATACTTCATCGGGTGATGTCACCCTCAGTGACTGCTCCGCAAAGACCTTCAGCATCGACTCCTCTTCCGGCGACATTATCCTCTCGCAGAAGGGCGAGACCGAGAAGCTCTCCGCTGACTCGTCGTCGGGCACTCTCACCTTCGACGCCGAAAAGATCGGCGAGCTCAAAGCTGATACCTCATCAGGCAAGCTGAAGTTCAATATCGCCAGCGCTGACAAGGTAAGCACCGACAGCTCAAGCGGCGACGTGGAGCTCCGACTCGGAGCAATGCCCGCCGAGACAGTTATGGACGCTTCATCGGGCGATATCACGCTCTATCTGCCCAAGGACGCCTCCTTTACCGCCGAAGTTGACACTGCATCGGGTGATTTCGACTCCGAGCTCTCGCTCTCAAAAAAGGGCGACACCTACGTGTGCGGCGACGGTACGAACACGCTCGACATCGACACTTCATCGGGCGATGTGAAGATATTTGTCGCTGAATAATGCAGAAAAGCCGTTACCTTAACCGTTATACTCATATAGAAGCATTATGTGAACCTACTGGGAAAAACCTTTCTGAAGAAAGGTTCTTTCCCAGACCCTTTTCCAAAGACTTTTAGTCCAAATTTTGCCCCTATGGGGTACTCTCCTGATATGAAAAGAGTAAGTCTTACTTTTCATTGAGAGTACCCCATAGGGGCAAAAATTAAATTGAAAGTTTTAGGAAGGGAGTTTCGCTCACGTTTGTTAACGAACATTAATATGTATGGTATCTCCGAGGGAATATTCCCTCGGAGATTATATTTTTAAAGGGTTACGGTCTCACCATTCTCGGATATCATCCTGTCAATAGCTATTGCCTTGTCGGGCATGAATGTGAAGTAGATGACTATGTGATTTCCGCAAGTCCTTGAATGCTTGACAGCCTTTTCGTAGACTTCGATACGCTCAATGAAAGTTTTCAGTATCTCGGGAGTGAGCCTGCGTATCTCCGTGTACTGCTTAGCGTTGTTGATGAAGTCTCTGACACGCTTTTCGCGTGCTCTCGTTTCGTCAAGCTGTGAATCAAGAGCGATAAGCTTTGCTTTCAGGTCGGACTGCTCCTTTTCAAAGTTAGCTGAGAGGAGGTCGTATCGCTCGTCCGCGACCTTTCCGTTAGACCTGTCCATGTAGAGTAGCTGTATTGCATTGTCGAGCTGAGATATCTTGGTTTTGTATTCAACTCGGAGCTTTTCGTTTTCCTTGAACTGCTTCTTCGCCTCGACCTCACCGTTAGCCATTGCCATAGCGTAGAACTCGTCAGATTTGTTACGCGCATAGCTGACAACCTGTCTCAGATACCGAAGTACAATACTGTCAAGCACATTTTCTCGAATATAGTGAGCGGTGCAGTCCGTGACACGGCTCTGATAGCCGCCGCACATATAGTTATTCTTCTTCGGGTCAAGCGTTCGCGCTCTGTGAAGGTAGAGCTTTGAGCCGCACTCAGCGCAGTAGAGGTAACCAGCGTACTTATCTGTTTCGCCGAACTTGTCCGACTTTTTTCTGCCCTCGTAGTGCTTCTGAACGACATCAAACAGCTTCCGTGAGATTATAGCTTCGTGAGTATCTTCAAAGATAAGCATTTTCTCAGGCTCGTTCTTGAGCGTCTTTTTTAGCTTGTATGACTTTGTATAGGTGCTGAAATTCACAGTGTCGCCGCAGTAGATTCGATTTTTTAACATCTCCCTGACTGTTTTCAGCGACCAGCGATAAGGCGAGCTTGTTTTCTGCTTGCCATATTTGCGAGTTGCATATGCACTCGGAGTAAGCACTTCCTCGGCGGTAAGTATGTCGCATATCTTTCGGACACCTTTACCATCAGCACTCATTTCAAATATGCGCTTGACGATAGGTGCAGTCTCTGGATTTGGTATCAGATGTTTGTTTTCATCTTTCATGTAACCGTAGGGAGTTGTCGTTCCGACACGCTCGCCTCGTTCACCTTTAGCTCGCTGCACTGCACGTATCTTCTTCGAGCAGTCCCGGGCGTACATATCATTGAACAAGTTTTTAATACCAGACATCTCGTTGAATCCGTTCGCACTGTCCACGTTATCCGTGACAGCAATGAAGCGTACGTCGTATGCAGGAAATACCAATTCCATTAGCCTGTCAGTCTCCAAGTGGTCGCGTCCAAGTCTCGACTGGTCTTTGACGATAACTGTTCCAACAAGTCCATTCTGTACATCATCAAGCATATGAACGTACTCTGGACGAGTGTTGTCAGTTCCACTGTATCCGTCGTCAATATAATACTGACAGTTACGAAAGCCGTTCTTGTCTGCGTATTCCTTCAACATCAATCTTTGATTTTCAATTGACAGCGACTCTCCTGCACGCATATCCTCTTGGCTAAGGCGGCAGTACAGCGCTGTTATCTGTTCCGTGTTTGATTCTGTTTTCATATATCCTCCTGTTCCGAAGCGCTCGCTTCTGGAATCAAACCGAATAGGATACACCCACAGTATATCACTACTCGGCTCGAAAGTCCAGACCTATTTTCAGCTTATTTTTTCACCGTTTATCAAGTGCTTTATCTTATCCTCAACGGTTTCGCTCGGCTTTTCAGGAGGTTTGAAAACAAGCGTCACGTCAAAGGCTTGTCCGTTAATGGTCATCTTCTTGTCAACGTAAAGAGCTTTTTCATTAGTTTCAGATCTCATATGAACTCCTTTCACGTCACACTTTTTCAAACTTACTATTCAGTTTTAAAAGATTCTCTGACTCCGGTCACACCTCCCTGAATATAGGCGTTTTCAAGACTTTTTTCAATTTTTGACACCAAGATTTTTCTTCGTTTCTTATTTTGACCCCAATTTGTAAAATTCGCATTCTCCGATTATTCGGTCGGCTTTGCAGAGCCGATGTGAATTGGCTGGCGGTTTGACGCCAGCCTTTTTCCTGCAAACTGCAAACTCACTCGAAAAGGGGCACGGGTCTCCCGTTTCAGCGGCAGGCGGAATGCCGTCTGCTATGCTTGCCGGTCTTTCCGACCGACTGCCCTACCGCAGGTTTGTCCGTTTTTCTACCTCTGATATATCCACCCAACTCGCTCCACGTTGCGCGACAATCGCTTTCAACGGGAGCGGTAGGGCAGCTATACCATTTTCACTCTGAGGACGGCAAACTTGGGGCTTTCTGCGCGTGTTTCAGTTATCAACCTGTAACGTGTCCTGTCATAGTCATTTGCAAAAGAAAGAAGGCGCATTTATATTTATAATTATCAAGTAATATATCTTCCTTCTTTGTATTATTAAGTATTATATTGTATACTTAGTATAAGCGTATGACATAATGACGCGCACCCTATGACAATTCAGTTTTTGAAAGTAAGCGTGAGCTCAGACTTGCCGCTCTTCTCTAAGATTTTACTAACAAACTACCAAGCGCTGTCAAAGCACCTGATACAGAGCTTTTCCCGCGTTAGCAATTAACTATCGCAGAACTAACAACTACCGATTTTGCTATCGGCAGAAGTAAAGATATATCGGCGCTAGGACCTGCCCGTTAGCAAGTTAGCAAATATTATGGTGGAGTTCCTGATGTCAGCATTTTCATCACCTCCTGAGCAAACAAAAAAGCGCACAGCAGTCCGTGACGAACCGCTGTGCGCTTTATATTTAATTTTTGACAAAATAAAAAGGCAGAGCAACGCCTTTGACGTTACTCTGCCTTCTCTTAACTTATATTTGGGCATAGCTATCCGTGCCATGCATATTATTCCAAAATTAAAACCGCATTTCATTTACAAAAGGGCATAGTTAGCCCGTGAAATGCTGACTATCCCGTCGATAGTCCTGTACCCCCGCGGAGGTACCTTATCATGACCTATGCGCCATGACGTTTTCCTCAT
>Ga0129307_1000184_pt1 | contig 109072 bp, 84 predicted proteins | sample P1105metagenome_FD_94437 | JGI IMG/M metagenome (GOLD analysis project Ga0129307, IMG submission 94437) | Capybara group fecal microbial communities from Wisconsin, USA - P1105 metagenome | ecosystem: Host-associated > Mammals > Digestive system > Large intestine > Fecal | place: USA: Wisconsin... | reverse complement strand
TGTTTTTCCGGGGGTAGAACTCACTTTTACGAGTTTTTTCTGGCCCATGAGCGCGTTCATGAGAGAGGATTTGCCCACATTGGAGCGTCCGAGGAATGCAATTTGCGGGAGACGTTCTTCGGGAAGTCCCTTGAGGCTCACCGCGGCCTTGACAAATTTTGCCGAACGGATGGTGTAACCGCCCACTTCGACGGGGGCCTGGTGAACAACATTTTCTTTTGTACTCATAGCGAGACTCTCCCTTCGAATGCGCGAAGCATGGTGACTTCGTCGATGAATTCCAGGTCGCTGCCCATCGGGATTCCGCGGGCGAGGCGGGTGCGCTTGACGTTCACGCCGGCAAGCATGCGGTCTATCATGAGCGCCGTGCTGTCGGCTTCGGGGCTAGAGCCAAGTGCCAGTACAAGTTCCTCGATGTTTTCTTGCTTGATGCGTTCCACGAGTTGCGGCAAATGGAGCGCTTCGGGGCCGATGCCGTCGAGCGGGGAGATGACTCCGCCGAGGACAAAGTAAAGGCCTTTATGGACACTCGAACGTTCGAACGGCAAAATGTCGGAATTCTTTTCGACGACGCAAATGGACTTGGCGCCTTCGCGGGCTCTGCAGGTCGGGCAGATGTCTTCGTCGGTGAAGGCGTGGCAGCGCGGGCACGGGTGGACTTTTTCGGCGGCCTGCATCAAACTGTCGGCAAAGCGTTCCACGTCGCCCCTGTTGCGCGAGAGCATGTGGTAGGCGAGGCGGCGGGCCGTCTTCAGGCCTATCCCCGGGAGAGAGGCGAATTCAGAGATCAGGTTTTCCAGACTTTGCGGTTCTACGTTCATGGGCGGGCCTAATGCGTTGTGGTTGCAGTTTGCGTGTCCAAATGGGCGTAGAGCATAATCGTCAGCCATTCCTGGATATGCTTCATGCCGACCCAGACAATTGCGCCTTTGACGCTTTCAATCGCGGGCTTGGTCCGTATGTCGGAATTGACGAACTGCAGAAGGTTTGCCGAGATGTCGGGATGCTTGTCGAACTTGTCGCAAAGGACTTCGAGTGACGGGCGCGTGCGCAGGAGCTTGATAATCTCGAGGATTGCGGCCGAAGTGGCGTCAATCTTTTGACCCGTTACGATTTCCGGTTTCGCAAAATAGAATCCCTGGAAGTAGTCGTACCCTGCCTTTTCGCAAAGTCTGTACGTTTCATCGTCTTCGACTTTTTCGGCCAAGAGCTTTATGTCTTTTTCTTTGAAAAACTGGGCCGCTTTCACCATCGCTTCGGGCGAGTTATCGACTAGGTCCATCTTGACGTAAGAGACGTGCTTGAACAGGGGCTCGAAGCGTCTGATGTGTTCGTCGCTCATGATGAAGTCGTCGAGCGCAAGCTCAAAACCGAGGGATTTGTGCCTCTGAATCGCTTGGATGAGTTTTTCGTCGACAGGAACATCTTCGAGAATCTCGAGGACGAACCGGTCCGGATTCAAAAGTCCGAACAAGTTGTCGAGAAGAATCTCGCGGCTGCAGTTGATAAACGCTTTGCTTTCGCCGACAAGGCGTGTGAGCCCGATGCTGTTCAATATGTTCTCTAGCACCTGGGCCGTCGCCTGCAGGTCGCTTGCTATAATCGCCGTATCGCTGCTCGGCGAATCGCGGAACAGCAATTCGTACGCGAAGATTTTTCCATCGCGGTCGAAAATCGGTTGACGAGCTAAGTAAGCGAGAGAATGCATTTAGATACGAGCGCTTTCGATGCCGAACAGGAGAATGCTCCTTGCGCCTGTGTCCCAAAGCTTGTCCATGATGGCGTTGGCTTCTTCGCGCGGCACCATGGCCTTCACGGAATACCATTCGCGACCGTGGAGCTTCGTCACCGTCGGGGCGTCGAGACCCGGAGTCATTTCGCAAGCCTTCGAGAGAAGTTCGGAGGGGCAGTCGTACTCGATCATCATGTACGTCTGCGCGACGAGCTTGCCCTGGATGCGGCGGATGAGCGTGTTGACTTCTTCGAGTTCAGTCTTTTGCGGGTTGCAGAAAATGGCGGCGTTAGAGCGGAAGAGCGGTTCGCCAATGATGCGGAGGCCGGCCTGCTTGAGCGTCGTGCCTGTTTCGACCACATCGACAATCGCGTTTGCCACACCGAGGCTCACCGAAATTTCGACGGCGCCTTCGAGCACCACGAAGTCCATCTTCTTCTTGTAGTAGCTTTCCACGATGTTCGGGAAGCTTGTGGCGATAGTGGCGTCCTTCAGTTCTTCGAGAGACTGCACCGGACTTTCGTTCGGCACGGCTGCACACATCTTGGAAGCGCCAAACGGCAAGTCCAAAACTTTCACTGCCGGGCTCTTGGCTTCGGCGTTGAAGTCGATACCCGTGATGCCAGCATCGATAATGCCGCGGCCCACGTACATCGGAATGTCGCTCGGACGCAAAAAGAAGAATTCGATACCGTTCTTGGTGTCGATCTGGGTCAAAGTCTTGTAAGGCTTCGAGGCCTTGTAGCCGCAGGCCTTCAGGAGTTCCTGCGTGGGCTCAAAGAGCATGCCTTTGTTGGGAAGAGCTACCTTAATCATAGTTTCGCATAGACCTCTTCGAGGGTGAGACCTTTTTCTGCCATCATGACGGCAACGTAGTAGAGCACTTGGGAAAGTTCCAGGCACTGGGCGTCGCGGGATTCAAAGCGGGCTGCCATCCAGCTTTCGGCGGCTTCTTCGACGAGCTTCTTGCCGATGCCGTGCGGACCTTTCTTGAAAAGTTCCGTGGTGCCCTTGCCTTCCGGCATGTCCTTCTTGCGCTGGCAAGCCAGTGCGTACATTTCTTCAAACGTCATTTTTGACCTCTTTCGTTTTACACCGCCAAAGATAAAAATTTAGGGACTGCTTGTATCGACGCATTCTGTGAAAATGATGGGAAATTCGTTGATTTGTCATGCCCGCCACCGAGCGGGCATCTCCTTTTTTACGATTTTATATTTATATTCATTATATGAGTTGGTCTAAGTTTTCGCATGTTCCTTTGGCGGGTCTGTTCGTGGCTTGCGTGTTCTCTGCGTCTGTGGCGTGGGCCAACCCTGCTGTTGCCGCGAAACTGGAACCGTCCGTTTCTTCGAAAAACTACAAGATGGAGAAACTCGTATTCTCCGGAGAATCGTTCCGCTCTTCTCCCAACGGAATGTCGAAAATCCGTTCCAACAACGATGCCGAAGTCTATTCCTCAGGCGAACGCTATTTCCCGGTGATGCTTGTAGAAACCGCTGACTTCAAGGCGCTGGATTCCGCCTTTATCGCAAGGATGTTCAACGAAGAAGGCTTCAAGGAAAATGGTGTCTATGGCAGCCTTCGCGATTACTATATCGAAAGTTCCGGTGGAAAATTCAAACCGACATTTGACATTTATCCGGTGAAGTTGTCTCAAAACTTTAGCAATTACAATAGTGAAAGTAAGTTTATTTTGTCTTCGATAGATGTAATGGTGGAACGTGCGGATTTTAAAGCCCGCGCAAGCAAGTACGAAAAAGTCATTCCGTTTGTCATACTGCATCCCACTTCAAAGGAACAGGCGAGCAAGATTAATAGCGGTTTTTTCAACCACATGTATAGCTTGCAATATAGCGCAGGAAAAATTTATTCAAAAAATGGCTACAGCTTTAACAATTACGCTTTTGTCTCGCAGAAGGCCGAAAATAAACCGAACGCGACAAGTACAAAAGACGTTGCCATGCTTGGCGCGTTTATTCACGAGTTCAGCCATGTGATAGGCCTTGTGGATTTGTACAGCACCGATGCGAACGGATATGCGACAGTCGGGCCGTTGCCGTACGACGTAATGGCACTTGGGCTGCGCAATGGAAACGGCGGCTATCCGCCAACGTTTTCCGCATTTGAACGCGAGGCGATGGGTTGGCTTAAACCGACGGAGATTGTGAAAAGCGACAGCGTCTATGAATTGAAAAATCTTTCTCAGATGCAGGCGTATGCGGTGTCGAATCCGAATAACAAGAACGAATACTTTATCATTGAATACCGCCCCGCAGTAGGTTTCGATTCTAAAATCGGCAGTTCTTCTTATAGCGGCAAGCAAGGTAAAAATGGTGTTCTGATTTGGTACATCGATTATGATGCACGCGCTTTTGCAAGTAATGATCCCAACAGTAATCAGAGTCACCAACGTGCCGAGGTGAGAACGGTATTAACTAAAAATCAGGAATCCTTTACTAGTTTTGAATTTGTCAATAATGTAGACAAATCTTCGATTGACGGTATTTTTAACCTAGTCTTCGATGGAAATGATCGTGTATGTTTTACAGTGAACCGTTCCAAGTCGCTTGACAAGTGCCCTGAAAAGGCCTCCCCGTCAAGTTCTGCGGCGGTAGCCCCGAAGTCTTCGGCTGCTGTGGCTTCGTCCAGTTCTAAAACCACTGATTTTGCCGAATTGCCGAAAACAGCACACAACATGCATCTGCATGTATCCCATGAAAAATTGGCTGTCGAAGTTCCCGTAGCGGGCAAAAAGACTCTCCGCTTTTACGATGCGCTCGGAAATGTTGTTGGTACATATATGTTTGAAGAATCTTTTGCTTCTTTTGACATTTCTGGGCGAAATGGTTCCGTCTTCGTTTTGCTTGAGGTTGATGGAACGTTATTGTTTGCAAAAAGGGTTAAATTACGTTAACAAGGGAACTACTTTAAAATAGAGTTAATTATATTTTTTAACGAATAAAACCTTGCACGGAATTTTTGCAGGATGAGGACTCGGATGAAAAACATTTATTTATTGGGAATGGGGACAATCGCAATTGCATTGTTCGGTTGCGCACTCGGAAAGGGCGAAAGCGTTTCCAAAGCCGAAAACTTTAAAGGGAAAACGGGTATCATTGGCGTGTTCCGCCAGCCGGCATATTACTGCGGCGAAGGTATTCCGCATACGATGACTCTTGGCGGAAAATCCATCATCGTGAAGCCCGCTTTTAGCACCGAGCAAGAAAACGTATTCTTTAGCGAAATGCAGCCGGGTGTTGCGACGCTTACGGAATACAAGTACAATTGCGGCGAAAACGAGAATACGATGACTCTCGATACGACCGGTTCTGGAAAAGAACGTTTCCCCACGTCAGTCGTAATTCCGGACAAAGGTTTTTGCAAGGTCGTTGTTTCGTTCTTGGAAGGCGATACGTTGTTCACCTATAATGGAGACCTCTTGAGCGAACAGTTTGCGAAGGCCGAGGTCGCCGTGAATACCGACAGCATCCCGTATTGCGAAATCCGCGACAACAAGGGACAGACCGTCTCGATGGCCAACCGCGATTCAATCTTGGATGCTAAATTCGATGCCGCCGTCAAAGATGCGTCCGAAGCTCTTGAAGAGGAAAAGTTCACAGTCGTGACGCTTGACGAATATAGCGACAAGGTGACATGGAATGCAGACAAGACTCAGCTCCTTGTGGTGACGCTGACATCCGATCCTGATTTATACAAGGAAGGTGAGACCGTCAAGTCCGATAGTGTGGTGTGGGCCGTAAATGAAAAGGAATTGCTGATGTGGTTCCAGGATCACAAGGACGGCGTTATCAACTGGGATTTGAGATTCAAGCAATTGTTTGGCGAACCGAGAACGTCCCAAGCAACGCACATGGCGTTCCTGTGGGTGAGCCCGAATGACTTGATGCGACCGGCTTATGTTCCGGACGTTAAGGCTTATGACATGCGCACTGGATTCGAAGGCAATGACGCTGATAATACTGAACGCATGATGTGGTTCAAGAACTGGTTCGATGCCCGTGCCGCTAAGATTTACACTGGACCGGATGCCCGTCCGTGGACTCGCTTAGGTTATACGTACGACTGGGGCAGCAAGACGGATAAGTACGGACTTACGGAATACATCGTCGTTCCGGGTGCCAACATGGAAGTTCGCTTCACGCGTAATTTCCAGTTCGTTGCCAACTGGATGAAAGACAGAAAATAGGATCCATTAAGTTCTGCTAATCGTTACCCGCCATAGCTTTTGGCGGGCTTCTTTGTACTTGCGTTCAAAGGCGGTTTCGGGTGCAGTTGCTTCAAACGATTCGCACGTGATTTGCTTATTTGTCATTCCCGCCGGAGCCTGTGCTGAGCGAAGTCGAAGTAAGCGGGAATCTCCTTTAGCGATTTCTTTTGTGCACTCCGTGCATTCCTCGTAAACAATCCTTGCTGCTTCTGCAAATTCGCGGGCGTAAATTTCCCAATTCGTGCGCAGTTCCGTTGTTTGGCCGAGTGCAAGCAACGTCGGGAATATCGGGTGCATGTGGAATCGCCTCGTTGCCTCGCTCTGCTTCGGCCACGGATTCGGGTAATACACCGCATGGTACGGAATCGTCCATTCACCTGTTTTTACGCGGTCAAGAGCGAGCCGCCAAAAGTCGAGCAATTCCGCCCGAATCCAAAAAGCATTTGTTGGAACGTCTTCGCCCGCCGTTTGCGACGGGTTCCCGGCCTTGTCCAAACGTACTTCGGATTTGTCAATCCCGATGACAGGAATGTTCGGGAAGCGGCGAGCGATATGAATCGTGCTTTCGCCCGTGCCGCAACCGGAATCCAGAATCACTGCCCGCGTTGCAGTCCCTGCGCCATCTTTTTCCGTTCCACTTGTCACCCCGCACATCGCGTTTGTCACCCCGGACACCATGTCATCCCGGCCTTGTGCCGGGACGGGGTCGCCATTTTCCATTCCACTTGTCACCCCGCACCCCGTTGCGGGGTCACCATTTCCTGCAACGGTCATAGACTCTGTGACATTCCTCGTCCCGCGATCCGCATAGAACTTCTTTACAAACGCTTCTGCTTGTGCAAACGCCTTTCGCGTATGCTCCGCTATAGGACGCAAAAAAGTTGTCCGCGCGTACTTGCGGACAACTTTTTCAAGATCTTTGTGTAGAGTCTCTTGGTTCGATGATACAGAATTTGCGCCTGGCATTATTCCTTTGTTTTCCAAATGTCCATCAGATCCTTTCCGATGAACTCAAGATTGTCGAAGTGGAGTTCCACATCGGCGTGGAATACAATAGCTAGTGTCGATACGCTCTTGCGGTCTTCTTCTTTGGGCAGAATATCGGCGAACGCAATCTTGTATCTCTTTTTGTTCTTTGTAAGTTCGATGGGGTATTTGCCGGCTGTATATACGGGGATTGCGGATGATGTATTCTGGACTTTACGATTTTCATCGGAAATCTGAATTTCTCCAGAACCCTTGCCCCAGGCGTCAAAGGCGATGGAATCGACAGAACTCAAATCGTAGCTCCATCCGAGATTGCCGATGTACATGCCAAGGCAAAGATATTGCTGCTTGTAAACCGACGTATCCGGGAACCCTGCTTCAAAGTGGACTTCCTTGCCGCCATTCCCATCGTCTTGAATGACCGCGAGGAACGGGTTGAATGCCGTTTGAGGCGTAAGTTCCGGAAGGATATTGAAGAACATGAAGTTCGGGTTTGAACTCAATGCCCATGAACCGCCGAACCCTCCAGACGTATATTCTGGCGCGAGAAGGTTGTGGTTGTCGCCGTCCTCAAAGTCTTCAATGAGAAGAGTCATATTCTTTTGGACGGTGTCTTTTTTAGTCGTATCTTGCGGTGGCTGAGTCTTGGGCTTGAGAGTTGTAAGCGAATCACCTGCAGCAGCCTTGAATGCGACATCTACCGTGTCATGCTTGGTTCCGCTCGGCAAAATCACCATGTCTAACTTGCCCGCCGGGAGTCCAAAGACTTCAAACTTGCCGTTAGTTACAATGGCGGCATGGTCAAGACCGCGGAACTTGACATAGCCCGTCATGTTCTTGAACTTGTCGCTGGTGGAACCGGTAATAAAGTTCTCGATGGAGCCACCGACATAAACGGCCCTTTGCAACGTCTGCTTGCCCAATGCAACGGTGTCGTTTAGGTTCTGTACGGAGACAGGCAATTGGATTGCCGATTCGTTGAAGCTTGCTTCAAGCGTGTAATTGCCGACGGCGACATTTTCGATAGTGACAACACCGTTTTCGTTGGCGGTCGCTATGTAACCTTGTCCGTCGAGGCTTGCCTGCTCGACGAGTTTCACGCGGGCGTTTGCCGCAGGAGCGTCTGCAATAAGGATCTGTGCAGTGATGGCGTTACCGGCTTCGGTTCCGCTCGGGCCACCGCCTGCAACATTTTCAGAACCGCAGGCGCACAGCGAGAACCCGATTGCAATCGGTGCAATCAGTGTCAATATGCGTCTGTTCTTGTTCTGCTTCAAGTCCATACCCTTAATATATATTTTCTTTTTCAAAATCATTTTCCACCTCCATTTTTTTGCGGCGAGGTAGGACCTGTTGCCGGGTCGGCCACCTTGTCGGAGAGGGGGAACATGGCGATATTCAAAGCATATACACGGTCGGCGCGTTCGCTCTTGCGGGCGAATTGCAGCAACCCACGGCGGAATTCCTCAATCTTGTGCTTGATTTCGGGCAAATCCGATTCGTCTGCAGTGAATACCACGCTTGAAATATCGCGTTCGTCGGGTTTGTGGCGGTCCAGCGATTCCTGCGCAAGTTCCATCGTATGTCTGTGGAAACTGCGGACCGCGGAACTCTTGACTTCGCCACCGGTGCTGATAATCTGGTCGGTGATGTTCCAACCACCAGTACCGTCCGGAACGACAAGTCCAAGCTGCTTCAGGATTCCGAGCGCATTGCGAGCGTCATCCTGCGAAATAGGCGGATTCAAGTGCTTGCCAAGGCCGGTAATGTCGCTTGTGTCCTTCGTGATGCCGATGAGGGCGCGGAGCGCGGCGCAAGCCCAGCTACCAAAGTAGGCCAGTTCCGGTTCCGAAAGCACGCGCGTTTCAAGCGAGCGGAGTTCCAAAAGCTTGTAGTAAAGCTCGGAAAGCGTCTGCTTCGCCTTGGTCTTGTTGAATCTGTAAAGGGTCTTAAAATACTCTGCCCGTCGGTCGTCCAGGCCGCAAATCCTGATGAATACGGGCAGCGTACTTTCGTTCAGGTGGCCTTCTTTTTGAAATACGCGAACAAGCCAGGCCGGATCAACTCCGGTTTTCTGGCCGAGGTAGCGGTACGAAGTGAACGGGTTGTCTTTTTTCGTCTCGACAAACCAGTCCTTCAGGTACTCACGGTATTCCAGATAGTCTAATACTTCAGGCATACTATAAATTTACCATTGTTCGGCCTGAATGTTGAGAATTTGCGTTGAGAAAATGTTGTTTTTTGTTGCTAAAAGTTCAACAACAGGCGAAAAATCGTCTTTTTTTGTTGAATTTGGAACTTTTTGTTACTCAACGAGTTGCGTTGTGATCGCCATCACTCTGGTTATGGCGCATTACCCTTCTAAAAATTTCAGCAAATCGTGCATTTTGTTGAGCGCATCTTCCTTGCCAAGTTCATAGAGTTCCGCGATTTTCTTCTTGTTCGACTCGATTTGTGAAATCTTGATGAGACGACTCGGGCGGAAAATGAACACTTTGCCTTCGGATTCGAGTTTCGCGAGCTTGTCTAGCGCCTGGTTGTAGCGGATATGTCGCGTGGCGACCGCCTCGACAAATTTAGGGTAATGGCGGAAGGCGAACTTGATTAGCGGGAGGGCCTTGTTGATTTTTTTGCGGTAGCCGAGCGGGCGCGTAAGAATCACCACGGCGCGTTCAAAACCGCTTTTGAACATGGGGTCGAACGGGATGCTGTCGGCGATGCCTCCGTCCAGGTATTTTTTGCCGTGAATCTCGACAATTTTGCTCAAAATCGGGATGCTTGCCGAAGCGCGGATGTAGTTCATCTCGTCTTCGTTCCGGTAGTCCGTAATGCGCGGATACACTGCAAGGCCGGTTTCCACGTCCGTCATGCATACGTGAAATTCTGTCTCTTTGCACTGATCCGTAAACTTGTCAAAATCAAAAGGGTCTATTTTATATGGAACTTGCTTGTAGCAATAGTCAAAGGCGAAATAGTCGCCCGTGAAAAGCAGGTTTCTGAAGCTCATGTAACGGGGACTTTTAGAGTGCTCCGTATCGATTCGGAAATTACGGCCGATTTGTTCAGAAATAAAACTGCACAAATGTGTGGCGCCTGCAGATGTGCCTGCGGCTCCGCCGAACTTGATTTCCTTATCGGCGAGTATATCGAGAATGCCGCCGGAATACGAACCGCGCAGCCCTCCACCTTCAACAACCAAAGCTGTTTTTTTGTACTTCATTAGAGCCCATCCCCCGAGTTTTTCTCGGAAAAAATTGCCCCCTGCACCCTCAAAAAATTTACATAAAAGACAAAGACCCGTAAACTATATTAAACTTATTTTTGTGTAATTTGTATTGATTGTATCCACTTGTAGTCCTTGGGATGGTCAACGAACTTTTCGGGAGACCTTGCATGCATGGCCAAGAACTCTTCGCATGTCATCCAAACGAAATCGTCTACTTCGCCTGGTTGCGGTACAAGATGACTTGCTTCTGCATCTGAAAGAATTATCTTGTACGTATCGTAATATTCGTTGTCGAAATACGTTCCGTTGTTCAAAATGTTTTCGTGAGTCGCTTCAAAAAGGTATTCTAAATCTTCGGGGCGCTTGGTGACTCCCATCTCTTCTCGAAGTTCGCGTATGGCGGCGTTTCGGCTGTTGTCGCCTGCTCCGATGTGTCCGGCGCAGCTCGTGTCGAGTAGGTTCGGGTTGTTCTCCTTGAGGTGGCTACGGAGCTGGAAAAGAATTCTGCCTTTGGAATTGAATGCCCAGATATGAACGGTGCGGTGCCAGAGCCCCTTCGCATGGACTTCCGTTCTGCCGCGGGAATACCCTGCCGGTGTACCGTCGCTATTCAAAATGTCTATCTGTTCTTCTGCCATGTTCGCCGCCTGCATTTGAGAATACTGTGATGAATATAGTAATGAAATGTGTGGTGTATGTGTTTCGTGTGTGAAAATGGAGGTTTGAATTGTATTTATCAATTTTTATTATCAATTCAATATAAATAATCTATTAGACATTATTAATGAATGGTTCTAAATTTGCACGCGAAAAAAGGATGAATCCATCCGCTAACTTTAAAAAGGAACTTTTATGAAACAGACTTTCAGAACCATTGCTTTAACAGTTTTCGCCTTGTGCTCGTTATTAGCATTTACCGCTTGCGACCCATCAAATAGCTGTAGTTTCGATGAATCCACCCACAAACTTTCTTGTTCCGAAAAAACTTATATGACCATAGATCTCCGAGGCAAAACATGGATGGCCGAAAATATGGCCGCATACGTTCCTGATTCCAGTGTCTGCTACGGCAATGATCACGCCAACTGCGATACCATGGGCCGACTCTACACTTGGAATGCGGCGACAACCGGACTTTGCCCGAAAGGTTGGACGCTCCCTTCGCAACAGGATTTCAAGAATGCTTTTGGTAATGCGGTTCCGGCAGAACTGAAAAAAGACAGCTCGTTTGGTTTGCTGTTTGCCGGGTTCCGTTATTTCGATGGAAAATTTGCGGATAAAAATGCGAGTGCCAGTTTTTGGACCCGTGACAGCTATGATGATTCAAGAGCTTACCTTGTTCGTGTGACGGATTCGACGATTACTTATGAACACTTTAACAAAAATATCGCGGCTTCTGTTCGCTGCGTATTAAATTGATTTTGCAAAATGAACTGGCTTATTGAATTATTTACTAACCCCTCTGTGGGGCAACAGGTTCTGGTCCTTTCCCTTACGGCTGCCATAGGCATTATGATTGGCAAAGTGAAGGTGAAGGGTGTGAGTCTTGGAGGCGCTGGAGCTCTTTTTGTTGGGATTCTTTTAGGTCATATCGGAATGCGAATCGAGCCCAGCGTCCTCCATTTTATGCAAGAGTTTGGTCTTATTTTGTTTGTCTATACCATCGGTATGCAAGTGGGCCCGGGCTTTATTGACTCCATAAAGCGACACGGTTTGGTGCTCAACATTCTTGCGGTGAGCATCGTTCTTCTGGGCGTACTTGCTACCGTATGCATTTATTTTTTCACGGACATGCACGGTAACGTGCCGGTGTTGATTGGCATGCTTTGCGGAGCCGTGACGAATACGCCGTCGTTGGGGGCTGCGAATTCGGCACTTACGGCGGCAGGCGTAGATGCTTCGCTCACGGGCGTGGGCTATGCGGTGGCGTACCCGTTCGGCGTGATTGGAATTATCCTCGTGATGATTCTTGTACGGATTTTCTTTAAGCAAAAGCCGGATGCTGCTGCCGCGGAATACCAAAAAGAAATTGCGGAACAGTCCAAAGAAATCATGTCCTGCACACTGCGTGTGGATAACGTAAATCTCGTGGGCTGCAAAATCAAGGACATTCCAGGGCTCACATCTTCGGGTGCCGTGGTGACGCGCCATGCCCGCGACCAGGTTATTAACATGCCGAAGGAAGACATGACGCTTGAACTCCATGACTTGGTGCATGTCGTCGGGATGCCGGACGCGATTGAAAATTTGCAGAAGATTATTGGCGAAAAACAGGCAACGCCGATTACGCTCCAGAAGTCGAATTTGGCGGTCAAGACGATTCTCGTGACGAACAAGAAAATTCTTGGCAAGAGCATCAAGCAGCTTGCGCTCAACGACCGCTTTGGCGTGACCGTGAGCCGTGTGACGCGTGGAGGATTCAAGTTCACCGGGCGCCTTGACATCCGCGTGAAATTTGCAGATAAGTTGCTCGTGGTCGGTACTCCGGAAAGCATTGCTGCCGCCGCAAAGGAATTGGGCGATTCGCTCACGGCTCTTGACCATCCGGAAATTCTCCCTGCATTCCTTGGCATTTTCCTCGGCGTGATTGTCGGTAGCATTCCGGTTGCGATTCCTGGCATGCCGACTCCGCTTAAGCTCGGACTTGCTGGCGGTCCGTTGATTGTCGCGATTGTTCTTAGCCGTAAACGTAAAATGGGTCCGCTCAACTTCTTCATGGCGAACAGCGCGAATCTCATGCTGCGTGAACTCGGCATTACGATTTTCCTCAGCTGCGTGGGCCTCAATGCCGGCATTAAGTTCTTCGATGTGCTTTTGAACGGCGACGGTTTCTACTACATGGCGCTCTCGGCAATTATCACGTTCTTCCCGCTCATGATTGTGGCGGTCGTGGGTAAGGCGGTGTTCAAGGTCAATTACCTTTCGCTTTGCGGTGTACTTGCGGGTGCAACGACAGACCCTCCGGCGCTTGCGTTCGCAAACGGCCTCAGCAATTCTGAAGCGACGAACATCGGTTACGCTTCGGTCTATCCGCTTACGATGTTGCTGAGAATCTTGAGCGGGCAGGTTCTCGCGATACTACTAATCTCGTAGTGCGTTTTTTGTTTTCCTGGTCATAACACAAGGGGCGGCTCGAAAGAGTCGCCCTTTTCAAATGCTTTGTCATCCTGGAGTCTGTTAAGCTTCCTCTTTCTTCTTGTCCATGTGCGCGTAGATGCCGGCGAGGATTGTGCCGCTGATGGAATGGTAAGCGCAGCTGATGGCGCACGGCACAACGCAGAGGGCCGCTTCCGGGTGGAGCGCAAGATTTTCCGGGTTCGCGAAGAATGCGCCGGCGAGGACGGTTGCCATGCCTGCGTTTTGCACGCCGACTTCGATGGAAATGGTGCGCTTTTTGGCGGTATTGAATTTGAACAAACGACCGACGCTGTAGCCGAGCACGTAACCGAGGCCGTTATGCAGGAACACCACAGCGAGGATAAGTGCGATAAGCCCAAAGCCGTTTGCAAAAAGTTGCGGGCGAACGGTTACGATAACGCCACCGACGATTAATGCGAGGCCGATAACGCTCACGGCGGGCATGTTCGATTGGAATTCCTTGAAGCCGGCGCGCTTGCCGAAGAAGTAGTTACAAGTGAAACCGATTGCAATCGGGAAAACGGTCACGTAAAGAATATTGAGGAACATGCCAACGGCGTTCACTTCGATGCTCGTATCGGCAAGCCAAAGAACCAAAAGCGGAGTCATGAGCGGGGCGAGAAGCGTGCTTGCCATGGTCATGCTTACGGAGTACGTCACATCGCCTTTAGCCAAGAAACTCATGACGTTGCTCGAAACGCCGCCTGGGCAGCAACCGACGAGAATAATGCCGATGGCCAAATACGGGTCTAGTCCGAAAATCTTTGTGAGCGTAAATGCGACGAGCGGCATGATGGTGTATTGCGCGACCGCACCGAGGAAAATGTCGGCGGGGCGTTTCATCAAGTTGCGTACATCGTCCATCGTAATGGTGAGACCCATGCTGAGCATGATGATGCCGAGAATGATGGAACTTGTGTTGCCGTGCACCCAGCCAAAGAGCGTGGGGATGAAAAACGCGATGACCGCGCATGCGATGACGAAAAGCGATGTGTATGTCGATAAAAAGCGGCTAACAGCCCGAATTAAATTAAGCATGGCTTATTCCTTTTTTACGTGTCTAAAATATAGGCATATATGCGGGGTGTGGCTAGGCAGTAATTTATCTATATTGTCGGTATGATTCGCAAATATCTTCATTTGGCTTTTTTGATAGCCGCGTTGTTTACTCTTGACGGTTGCCATACCTATAAAATGAGTGTTCTTGAGGGCGACTTTGACGCTCGAGTTGCTCCTGCAATGCGAGGTGCTGAATTTGCGATGGATTCCGGTTCGTCGATTCACCGCTTGAGTGTTTCTGTGCATCCGATGAAGGATAAGTCCGTCGATCTTGTGAACGTATGGAACAAAGAAGTTTATGTTTGCGATTTGGATGGAGAATGCGAAGCTACAGATGATTATGACTTGAAACTTGATGAGCGTAAGGCGGATATTGACTATATCCTGAAAAGTTTTCCAGTTTCCATTGATTTGGAGTGGATGAATAAATTTGAAACGGTATATACGGCTTACGGATTTGGCTTGGATCCGCTGCCTTATGCGAAAGCGTCGTTCGGGGCTAATTTTCGTTATGGCGAAATTGGGGTTAGCACTTTTTGGGGACTAGATTACGGTAAAGCGACGTATAAATACGAAGGTGTCTTTGTGAGTGGAGGGTGCATTATGTGCGTGTCGCCAGAACCGAAATATACAACAGGAGAAAATAGTGACAGTTATTTGCACTTCCGAGGCGGAATCGGGGCTTATGCAAGTTTGTTCTTGGGTCCTGTAGCGTTGGTCTATGTTCCGTCGCTTACGAAACCATGGCTGTGGCGTGATGATTTGGAAGGGAAGGCTTTTCAAGGCGTTGAACCAATGGATGATTACGATATTTCGTTTGCGTTCCCATGGTTTATCACAAATTATTTCGGCGTGACTTATACGCTTGATAAAGTGGCCCAGTTTAGAGCGGGTGTTTCAATTGTTAACGGAAAACAGTTGGCGGATAGGGCGTATTACGGTTCCGCGTCTGCGTCGTGGCTCTTTTAATTCTACGGTGTTGCCTTGCAAGAGTATTGCATAAGCCATTTGTGCTTTTCTTCAGGAGAAAATGGTTTGCATTCTTCTAGTGTAGGTTTGTCTGTATAAGCGGTAATAGAAATTGCCAGATTCAGTCCTAGAATGGCGGGCGTTAAAGCGAATGCGGCTATGGGATTGTAAAGTGTGAGGCCGAGTCCTGCAATTGCCGTGGGAAGTGTTCCCCAAAGTGCTGCTTTTCCTTTGGGAATGGGCCTGAATTCTCTGCAGTAGTTCATGCGTGTTGCAGGAACGGGAAAGACTGTTTTGGAATCGTTTTCGTTTAGCCAAACCATGTCGTCGTTTTCGTCGTAGCAAAGGCCGTCTGAATAATAGGCGATGGAGCTGTCGATAGTTATTTTGTTTGATGGGATTTCGTCTTTATATGATTTGCTTGCCGTGAACCACGTTTCTTGTATCTCGTGAATGCGCTTTGTTTGGAGGCTATCGACGTAACGGTCTAAAGAATCTGTGTTAGCGGGTGTCATGAGTGGAGCGAGAATGCCGAGGGGCGAAGTGAATAGGGTGATGGGGAACGGGATGAAAAAGAATCCTGCACCCATGGCGACAAGGCCTGCACCAAGGGCAATCTTTTCGTTGTCAGAAAAGAAATTATTTTCGGTGTGAAATTTTATGTAATCACTATATATCGTGTCGCCTAAAAATCGAACGGTGATTCTTGAAGTGTCATCGAGGTGAATTGTTTGCTGGTTTAGCTTGTACGGAGTCATGCCGAGGTAGCGCGAGTCTGCATAGACTGCGGCGTGGACGTCATTTGGCGCTTCTACGTTAATGATGAGATTTTGGCGATTTGCACAACTGCATAGAATGAGTGGAAAAAACAATAGCGGCAAAATCAAGCGGAACAAACTCATATCTATAATTTAACAATAAAAACACGGCACCGTTTTGCGGCACCGTGCAGAATTTACTTGTGAAATCGCGGCTTTCTCAGTTGCAGATTACACTTTGTCGAGGGCCTGCGTGAGGTCGGCGATGATGTCTTCGACGTTTTCGATACCGACGCTGAAGCGGATCAGGTCCGGAGCAACGCCTGCTTCAATCAACTGTTCGTCGCTGAGCTGGCGGTGCGTGTGGCTTGCCGGATGCAGCACGCAGCTGCGGGCGTCGGCCACATGGGTCACGATGCAAATCATCTTGAGGCTATCCATGAACTGGATAGACTTTTCGCGGCCACCCTTGATACCGAAGGTGAGCACGCCGCACGGGAGGCCACCCTTGAACTGCTTCTGTGCGAGTTCATAGTACTTGTCGCCTTCGAGGCCAGCGTAGTTGACCCAAGCTACCTTCGGATGGTTCTTGAGGAACTTGGCGCAAGCGAGAGCGTTTTCGCAGTGGCGCGGCATGCGGAGGTGCAATGTTTCGAGACCCACGTTCAGGAGGAATGCGTTCTGCGGAGACTGAATGGAACCGAAGTCGCGCATGAGCTGGGCGGTAGCCTTCGTGATGTAAGCGCCCTTGCCGAAAGCCTTCGTGTAGGCGAGACCGTGGTAGCTTGGATCCGGTTCGGTGAGGCCCTTGAAACGGTCGTGGTTTGCTTCCCAGTCGAAGTTACCGCTATCCACAATGCAGCCGCCGACTGCCATGGCGTGGCCGTCCATGTACTTGGTCGTGGAATGCGTCACGATATCCACGCCGAATTCAATCGGGCGGCAGAGAATCGGGGTCGGGAACGTGTTGTCCACAATCATCGGAACGCCGTGCTTGTGGGCAATGTCAGCGAAGCGCTTGAGGTCCAAAACCTTGCCGGCCGGGTTGGCGACCGTTTCGCCGAAGAGGCACTTGGTGTTCGGGCGGAAAGCCTTCTCGATTTCTTCATCGGAGGCGTCCTGGTCCACGAACGTGCATTCGATGCCGAGCTTCTTCATGGTGACGGAGAAAAGGTTGCTCGTGCCGCCGTAAATAGCGGAAGTGCTGATGAAGTGGTCGCCAGATTCGCAGATGTTAAAAACAGCGTAGAAGTTTGCAGCCTGACCGGAGCTCGTGAGCATGGCGGCGACACCACCTTCGAGAGCGGCAATCTTATTGGCGACAGCGTCGTTAGTCGGGTTCTGCAGACGGGTGTAGAAGTAGCCGGAAGCCTTCAGGTCGAACAAGTCGGCCATGTCGTTGGTCGTTTCGTACTTGAAAGTGGTGCTCTGGTAGATGGGGAGAACGCGCGGTTCGCCGTTTTTCGGCTGCCAACCGCCCTGAATGCAAAGAGTTTCGATCTTGGACATTTTTAGAATCCTTTATAAATTATTTATGGCCTGTAATATAGTTAGATTCTATAGCGTGGTCTAGTAAAAAGATTTCCAAAAATGGCGGAAAAACAGAAAGTATTGGTAAAATTAGGTAAAAGTTATAGATAGTAATAGAAAAATGTTATAACTGTGAAATGTATTTTGAACAGCTTCTTTTGTTTTTAATGCCGTTTATTTTATGAAAAGATGTCGTGTTTCGCGTTTTTTTTGTAAATTAAGAACAAAGAAAGGAAGAAAAATGCGCTTTTCGAGAAATATTTTTTGCTCAAGTGTTTTGGCACTTTGTCTTGTCGCATGTAGTGACGACTCCGTTGCGATAAATGATGCTATTGTTGCGATTTCCTCTAGCAGTGAAACGTTTAATGAATCGTCTAGCGAAATGTCTGGGAACAGTGTGGTTTCTTCGAGTGATGCGTTGTCGTCTGAAAACTTGATTTCTTCAAGTAGCGAGGTTGAGGCTAAGTCTAGTACTGCGGTTTCATCTTCTTCGGTATCTCGTTTTGAAGGAATTGTTTTTCGAAATGGTGACAAGAAAACAGCTGTCCAAGAGTCTGACGTCGATTCTGTTAAAACTCAGGCCGCGGGGCGTTTTTGGCTTGTGATGAGGGATCCCCTAAACCAAAAAGAAACAGAATCCCTTGAAAATATTGGAATTTACAGACAACGTTGCTATGAAGGCTATCGGTATTATCTGTATGACTATAATGGTCCCTCCCGAGATGATTTGGGGTACATGTGTCTTTGCCTTATGAAGGCGGAAAAAGATGTCCAGAAGAGTGCTATCGATTCACGGATTAACGAATTCTACAACTCATTTGATGCGGATGAAACGGTGGCGGAAGGCATTGTCTGGGAATCCCGAGATCAGAAAACGGTGGTCAAAAGATTTGGCGATGATTCCCTTATGACGCAATCCGCAGGGCGTTTTTGGCTTATTACGGATTATTCGTTGAACAAAGAAGCAAGAGCATCTCTTGAAACTTTCGGAGTAGAAACACTAAGCTGTTCCGCTCTCCATACCGAAAATTTGGACATGGGCATTTGCTTTATGAAAGGGGCTCGCGGTATTCAAAAGGCTACCATGGATTCCTTGATTGTTGGTTTTTATAACACGTTCAATGTCGATGATACGACAAAGCTGGAATTTGATTACACGGGGGCGCATTGGGTTGTTGAAGATGTGTCTCTTGAAATTGTTGTCGGCTGCTGGGAAGATGTCTCAATGGATGCTTGCAAAGAAATTGTGAAAACTTGCAAAGGCGAGGATGCCGTATTGGATCGATCTGTCATTCTTAGCACAGCTACGAGAGAAACGATTGATTGTCTTTTATCGAATAAAGATGTAAATCGTGTGGAACCTGTGCGATATGGGGAACCAACCGTTATAGATTGACGGCTTTAGAAAAAAACTATCTTTGCGGTTGATGAAACCGGCTCCGATTAAAGATTTTGAATCTTCTGCAAACGCTTCGCGCGGTCTTGCGCTTTGGCATGTTCTTGCGATAGGGACGATTGCGTTTTGGGGCACGAGTTTCGTGAGCACGAAGGTGCTTTTGAATCACGGATTCTCGGCGGTGCAGATTTTTACGCTGCGTTTTGTGGTCCCTTATTTGTTGCTTCTTGCGGCTACCCATAAAAAGTTCCGTTGCGAAAACTGGAAGCATGAACTGATTCTGTGCTTGTGCGGGCTGACGGGCTGCACGCTTTACTTTTGGGCAGAAAATACGGCGCTTTCGCTTTCACCGTCGAGCAATGTGTCGCTGATTGTCTGCACGAATCCGCTGTTGATTATGATTTTTGGCGGGTTGATTTACAAGGGCGAACGCCTCGTCAAACGGCAAATTCTGGGATGCTTTATCACGTTTATCGGAATGGTACTCGTAGTGCTGAACGGGAAATTTATTCTAAAACTTTCGCCTGTGGGCGATTTCTTGGCGTTCGGTTCGGCATGCATGTGGACTGTCTATTCTCTGATTGTGCGCCCACTCAATGATAAATATTCTACGTTGTTTATAACGCGCAAAATGTTCTTTTACGGGGCTCTTTCGTCGATAATCATCATGCTTGGTGAAACGGACAAGTCTGTGCCGTGGCAGAATTTTGCGGAGCCCGTCGTGTCTATCAACTTCCTTTGCCTTACGGTGTTTTCGTCGCTGTTTGGATACCTCATCTGGAATAAGGTGCTGAAACAGCTCGGGACGGTTTTGGCGAGCAACTATATTTACGCGATTCCGCTGGTGACGATTATTACCGCCGTTATTGCACTTGACGAGCACATTACGCCAGTCGCGATTGCCGGTGCGGTCGCCATTGTTGCGGGAATGGTTCTCGCGGAATGGAAACCGCGAAAGTAGAGCTGCATGACAGGGGGTGACAACGCCCCGAATTGTTTACTATATTTTTCATAGGTAATGCCTTATGCGGTAAAACGCTGTATCGTGTCGCCAACGATGCGATATAAGAGAATCCCGTGAAAGCCGGGAACGGTCTCGCCGCTGTAAGGGAGGACGAAACCAGCATAAACCAATGCTTGCCACAAAGGCGGGTGTGAAGGGGCTGGAAGTAGAGCGATCCCCGAGTCAGAAGAACTGTAAGGCATAAAAGACGCTTTGCGTCATAGGTTGTTAAACGGTGCGAAAGACATCGCTTTGCATAGCCACGCGTTTGCGTGGATGTTTGACTGTATGCATTCGTTCTTGCAGTCGTTATTACGTTCGTGCTTTCGCGACCGTGCTGTTGGCGAACGCATTTGCATTATCAGAAGAATTTATTCAAGATTTGGGCGAATCGTCAGTTTACGAATCTACGAGCGTGGAAAAGCCTTTGCAGGCGTCTTCGAGCTATGCTGAAGTTTTGCCCGAAGCGTGGGAAGGCCGTTCGCTTTCGGCGGCTGAAGTCTTGGCTTCTTTGCCGGGCGTACAGTACACGCGCCAGGGCGGTGTAGGGAGTTTCCAGACGGTGAGCATTCGCGGTGTTTCGGCAAAGAATATTGTCGTTTGCATGGACGGAATTCCGTTGAACGACGCCTCGGGCGGTGCGGTTGATTTTGGTTCGATTGACTTGAATCAGGTCGAAAAAATTGAAGTTTACAAGGATCGCGTGCCTGCGAAGTTTGGCGGTCGCGGAATCGGCGGTGCTATAAACTTTGTTACAAAGGGTTCAAAGCCTGCGGAAGCTATGCTCAAACCGGAAGAAAAGAAATCGGGTCGTGTACTTTTGAGCTATGGTAGCCACAACACGTGGGAGGCTTCGACGCAGTTGCTTTCTCGCTTGACGGATAGCGCCTCGGTGAGTGCGTCTTTGTCGGCGCGTCACAGCGATAACGATTACGAATTTAAAAGCCAAAACGGAACGCCTTACAATCCTAATGATGATTTCAAGGACACGCGCCGCAATGCGGAATTTACGGAATACTCGGGGCTTTTCAAGGCTCGCGTTTTGCATGCGAATGGCGTGTTCTCGACGTTGAATATGAACTTTAGCCGTTCGGAAGGCGGTAACCCTGGTCGTGACGATTACCAGACGAGTGTCGCTGGCTACAAGGGCGAATTTGCACAGATGACTTATCGTGCGGAACTGCCGCAGTTACTGGGGTGGCTTTGGCTTGAAATGTCGCTTACAGGAAAATTCGAAAAGGCGACTTCGCGCTCTTATTATCCGTTAGATCATTTGGGTTATGATTTGCCGGGAGTGCAGGAATATGGTACGGCGGGTTATAGCCTTGTCCCGGAAGTTGTTGCGAATTATTCGGGTGACCGTTTTGAAGCAAACGTACGTTTGTCGCTTGATGCTGCTTATTATTCAAAACGTGGAACATCGTCGAGTAAGTGGAATTTGACGCGTGTATCGACGAATATTTCCGGCGATATTTCTTATGATGTTGTTGAAAATCTCTCTATCGGTGGTGAAGCCTCTGCTTTGTTTATCAAGGACGATTTGCATGGTGGAAAGTTTGTGCAACCGACGACGGCGACGACGTTGAAAACGGCTAAAGAACGTGACCTCTCTTGGACGTGTCGAGGCTTTGTTCGCTATGATGCCTCCAATTCTCGATATGGCGGCAGCTTGAGCTTTGGACGTTTTGCACGCACTCCGCAGTTGATGGAACTTTATGGTGTTTTTCCAGGAATGCTTTCGAACCCGAATCTTCGCGATGAATCGGCGTTGCGTTTTGAAGTGGGCGGCTATTACATGATTCCGAAAAGCAATACTGCAATACGTGCAACGTATTTTGAAACGCATGTGGATAATGGAATTTATTGGCTGGTGAGTGGCGGTTTTTCAAAGCCGGTCAACATCGGTGAATCGCATGTGCGTGGGCTTGAAGCCGAAATGGAAAGCAAACCGAAAAAATGGCTTTCCGTGATTTTACGTGCAACATTCCAGAATGCCGAGGACCAAAGTGATGAACCTTATTACAATGGTAAAAAGCTCCCGAATGAGCCTTCGCGTTCGTATTACGCCGAAGCGCGTTTTGACTTGCCGTACCATTTTGATTTGACGTGGACTTCGGAATACCGTACTGAAATTTTTGATGACCGCGCGAATCGTATCAAGCAGCCTGCTGTGGATTTGCACCATTTTTCGCTTGGTTATGCTCCCTTTGAAAAAACACGACTTGTTTTTGCTCTTCGGAATCTGGCGGATGAAACTTATAGAAACCCCTATATATCATACCCAACTCCAGGGCGAGAATACAAATTAACATTAACACAGGGGTTTTAAACCCCGCGCAGGATGGGACTTGCAAAATATGTAATTCACATTGTCTGCGAAAAACATAAAAAGGAACCACTATGAAAAAACTACTTACACTTGCAACGGCATCGTCCCTTGCCCTCTACATGACGGCTTGCTCGGACAGTTCCACTTCTGCCGATGACGACCCGCTGAAGCCGGCCTCGGTTTATGTCTTCGGTTCTGACTACCAGTCCGGTGAACTCCGCTGGGTTGACGATAACGAAGTCTCCGATAACTCGGTCCAGTTCAATCAGGATTCTAAAATTATCGGCATTGATGGAAATCTCTTTGTTCTCGAAAGGCTCGCTGCAGACAACCTTGTGCTTGTCGATCCTTCGAATAACAAGGTCAAGTGGCAAATCGACCTGGGCGATGGCGCTAATCCGAGCGATGTCGTGAAGGCTGGCAACGATGAAGTTTGGGTGGCTTTGGAAGGTGCTGCCAAGTTTGTGAAGGTTTCTGTAAAGGACAAGAAGATTACAAAGACCGTGAAGACGAAATCGTTCAATCAGGGGAAGGCTGCGACACCGAACCTTGTTGATTTTGAAGTGAGCGGCGATACTTTGTTTGCCCTTTTCCAGCGCTCTGAAAACTATACTTATCCGGCTCCGGGTCTCCTTGCTCTGTACAAACTTAAGGACGGGACTCTCCTTGACACGATTAAGCTTGCCAAGAAAAATCCGATGGCGATGGGTTTTGCAAGTGGAAAACTTTACGTAGCTTCTCAGGGCGAATACAATGAGGCTTATGGCACGGACGCTGATGACAAGCGTGGTATCGAAGTTGTCGATTTTGCTAAGAAGAAAACTTCTGTGGTTGTTGACGGCAAAAAACTCGGTGGTGGTGTCTATGCGTTTGCTGTAGATCCGGACGGTGTTGCCTATGCTGCTGTTTATAAGAGCTATGGCACTGTTCCTTTGATGAAGGTGGATCTCTCCAAAAAGAGTGCTGAAAAGGTTTCCGGCGTGAGCGATGTTGAAGGCTCTCTCGTCTTTGACGATGTTGATGGGGTTCTTTATATTGGTGACCGTGGCACTAAGGGCGGCCTCTATGCTTATGACGGCAAAAAGGCAACGAAGATTGACGCTCCGAAGGACATGCTTCCGGTTTACGGCATTGCTCTCGTTCGTTAATTAGTTTCCTGTTGTTCTGAGGCCACTGTTAAGAGGCCGAGAATCCAGTTAAGTATTGTACTGCTAAAAGTTCAGTTCGAGGCGGCTATTCCTAGCCGCCTTATTTTGTACAGCATCATTCGCGGACTCACGGAGAGGTCGCGGCCTGCGGCGCTCATGTTGCCGTCATGGCGGCGGAGCGCTTCGCTTAGAATCTCGCGTTCGTAGCTATCCATCAGCGTTGCGAGCGGACTGTTGTTCTCGGGGAGTACGGAAGTGCCCGACGTGACATCGGTTTGTAGCGTTGGCGGCAAGTCGTAAGCGTTAATGCAGACGTCGGTCGTCGCGAGGCAAGCGTGTTCTATGCAGTTTTCAAGTTCACGCACGTTACCTGGCCAATGGTAGCTCATCAGCATGTCGATAGCGGGGGAGCTTAACCGCAAAATTTTTTTGCCGTACTTGAAGTTCATCTTTTCGATGAAATGGTCTGCCAAAAGCAAAATGTCCGTCTTGCGTTGAGTCAGTTCCGGAAGCGAAATTTGGAAAATGTTCAAGCGGTAATAAAGGTCTTCGCGGAATTTTCCGTTCTGCATCATGGCTTCGATGTTTTTGCCGGTGCTGGCGATGAGCCGCACGTTGCTGCGCTGGACAATGTTGCTGCCGAGGCGCTTGAAACTTTGTTCTTGAATGAACTGCAAAAGCTTTATTTGGGCCGGGAGAGGCAAGTCTGCGATTTCATCCAAGAAAAGAGTCCCGCCGTTAGCTTGCTCCGCCTTGCCGATGTGCCTGTTGGTGGCTCCCGTGAACGCTCCGCGCTCAAAACCGAAAAGTTCGCTTTCGAATGAATTCGCTCCTTCGGTGAGGGCGTCGCAGTTCAATGCGACAAACGGGCCGCCTTTGCGTTCCGAGAGTTCATGGATGCTCCGCGCAACGTATTCCTTGCCGGTGCCCGCCTTGCCGCGGATGAGGACCGTTGCACCCGTGGGGGCGATTTGGCGCACGAGTTTGCTCACGTCGCGCATTTCTCTCGTGTTGCCGATGAGTTCGCCCGGGATGCCTTCGATGATGTTGCGGATTTTCTGGCATTCCACTTCGTGGAGCGCTTCTACCGATTCGAAATTCTTTTTTAAAATCCCCTGAATGCTCTCTAGAAGTTCGCTACGCTTGCGAACCTTTTGGATTTTCTCGACGATGGCCGCGAAAGTCGTATTTTCAAGGGCTTCTATATCCATTTTGATTTGAAACGCTCTGTTGCTGCGTCGAGCCGTTTTTAGGTGACCCGACGCAGCTCTAGGAGAGATGAACGGCTTTAATATAGTAAATAATTTGGGTTTTGTTTTACAAAAATGTAATAAAATGAAGATTTTTTACAAAAATGTAATGAAAAAGGGCGAAAATAGGTGATTTTGTACAGTGCAAAGCTCAATTTTCGTTGCTAATTTTGTCGCAACTGAACAAAAGGTCGGTAATAAAGCCGTTTGCCGTCATCCTGAACGATAACTTTTAAAAAAGACTGGTAAAAAATGAATAATAGTCGTAATAAGGCCATCTACGATATCGCAACTTCCCCTGTGGGCGGTTCCATGCCTGCCGCTCCCGTGAACGTCGATTTCTATGGTGAAGATGTTTTCAACGCCGATGCCATGCGCACCTACCTTCCGAAAGACATTTGCGAGAAGCTTCTCGCGACGATTGACGAGGGTATGGCTCTTGATCCGAGCATCGCGGGCGATGTTGCTCACGCCATGAAGCGCTGGGCGATGGATCGCGGCGCCACGCATTTTACGCACTGGTTCCAGCCTTTGACCGGTTCGACTGCCGAAAAGCACGATAGTTTCCTTGAACCGTCCGGTTGCAAGGCGATTATGATTTTGAGCGGTAAGAATTTGATTGTCGGTGAACCGGACGCCTCCAGTTTCCCGAGTGGTGGACTTCGTTCTACGTTTGAAGCTCGCGGCTATACTGCTTGGGACCCGACGTCGCCTGCGTTTATCAAGCGCCACGGCAACGGTGCCACGCTTTGCATTCCGACCGCTTTTTGTAGCTACACTGGCGAAGCTCTCGACAAGAAGACTCCGCTCCTCCGTAGCTTGCAAGCGCTTTCCAAGTCGACTCGTCGCCTCATGACCTGCTTCAAGGCTGGCCCGAAGAAGACGACGGTCACGCTTGGCGCCGAACAGGAATATTTCCTCATTGATAAAAGATTTTATCTGCAACGCCCGGACTTGTATCAATCCGGCCGCACGATTTTCGGTGCAACGCCTGCAAAGCACCAACAAATGAATGACCATTACTTTGGCAGCATCCCGAGCCGCATCTTGAACTTTATGAACGATGTGGAAAAGGAACTGTGGAAGCTTGGCATCCCGGCAAAGACACGCCACAACGAAGTGGCTCCGGCTCAGTTCGAACTCGCTCCGCTCTTTGAAGAAGTGAACCTCGCTTGCGACCACAACATGCTTGTGATGGAAACGCTCCGCAACGTGGCTGACCGCTACGGTCTCGTTTGCTTGCTGCACGAAAAGCCGTTTGCTGGCGTGAACGGTTCCGGCAAGCACAACAACTGGAGCATTTCTTACGGCAAGGGCAATTTGCTCAATCCTGGGAAGGACCCGCATCAAAACGCCGTGTTCCTCACCGCCATTTGCGCCATCATGTATGCTGTCGATACGCATGCCGATTTGCTCCGCATGACCTGCGCAGGTGCCGGTAACGATCACCGTCTTGGTGCACACGAAGCTCCTCCGGCCATCATCTCCATTTACCTCGGCGACCAGCTCACCGACGTGATTGAACAGCTCGAACAAGGCGTGCCAAGATCCAGCAAACAAGCGGGCGCCATGAAGCTTGGTTCCGATATGCTCCCGCCGCTCCCGCGTGATGCTACCGACCGCAATAGAACTTCGCCGTTTGCGTTTACCGGAAACAAGTTTGAATTCCGTGCACCGGGCTCCAGCCAAAGCTGCTCTGAACCAAACGTTGTTCTGAATACGATTGTTGCCGAAGCGTTTGACATGATTGCCGAACAACTCGAAAAGTTGGACGACAAGAATTTCCACACGGGCCTGCAGAAGATTCTGCAAAAGATTGTGAAGGAACACAAGCGTATCCTTTACAATGGCAACGGCTATACCGAAGACTGGGTGAAGGAAGCTGAAAAACGCGGCCTCCCGAACATCCGCACGTCAATGGAGGCGCTCAAGGCACTGACAAAAGAAGAAAACATCGCCCTCTTCGAAAAGTACGGCGTGATGAACCGTGCCGAAATGGTTTCGCGCTACGAAGTGAACAGCGAAGATTATCACAAGCGTATTCACATCGAAGGGGAAGTCGCTCGCGACATGGCGAAGAATGTCATTTTGCCGCGCGTTGTCGAAGCGTATTCCAAAGCGCTCAAGACAAACGAAATGGCACTGAACCAGGGCTTCCCAGGACTCGATAGTTACGCCAAGAGCATCGGCGAAGGTATGACTCGATTGATTAGCGCAATTGAAGTAATGGAAAAGTCGCTTGATGGGCTCCATGAGGGTATCGTCGATGCGATTGCGGCCCTCCGCAAGGAAGTTGACGGCCTCGAAAAAATCGTCCCCGACGAACTCTGGCCTTTACCGAAGTACAGGGAGATGCTTTTCATCTACTAGTAGTGAAAAATATTAAGCGTGCATTTATAGGTGCTCGTACTTTTGTACGAGCGCCTTTGCTGTTTCTAGTACCATTTGCTTCAGCTTTTTCGGCTGTTCGACCGTCGCAATATTCCCGTAATACATCACCCATTGCTTGAGTAAATCGTTCACTTCAACCTTCATCGTCACGCGAATCTCGTCGCCAGGCGCATCTTCCATCTTCATGCTGCGATGGTACGGGCGCTCCTTCAAAAAATTCTTGGCATACTTCGGGAAATAAATGACAACCCTTTCCTCTTGCGGATTCTGCTCACCCAAAAGCAGTGAGCCCGAACGGATTCGCTTGCGCAACGATTCGACCACTTTCGGATTTTCTTCAAAAGTTTCCTTCAGCAATTTCACCGATTCGATGCGTTGCAATTTTAGCGCATAAGTTTTGTCGGGGTGGTGCTGCGAAACACAACCGATGTAAATATCGCCTTGGCTTATCGCGACCATCAGCGGAATGCGTGGTTTGTCGGTGCGATTTCCCCAGTTGTCTGTATAAACTATTTTTACCTTTTGCTTTTTGCGGATGGCGTTAAGAATAATCGGTAAATTCTTGCCCACGTTCTCGTCGTAACCGGGAGGCGTCCCCATAAAGAGTATGCGCCCGTTCAGTTCCTTCGAATAGCACTTCAATGCGTCTTGTTGCTTTGCGGGCAAGTCCTGCGTGATTCTCTTGGTAAGGTCTTCGATAAGGCTCGATGTTGCTGGGTATAAGTTCGCGATGCGTTGCAAAAAGACGAAATGCAAAACCATGTCGCCGAAATCCGGAAACACAAGTTTACATGCTCGGTCCAGTGCCACCCAATAATAAGTCTTGCCGTTCTCTGTGTTACGCTGGATGTACCCGCCTTCAATGTTTATCAACGCCTGCATATCGCGCTGCACGCTCCGCAATTCGCCTTCGGGAATATCCAGGTGCCGCATAATGTCTGCAACGCTATAACGATTGTTATAGTGCGCCATCAGGTAAACAAAAATTCGAACCATGCGTTCGCCACGACCAAGATTTTCCATAAAAACCTCGTTTTTCCTTTTTGTTTAATATATATAAATCTCGCGACATCTATTGTCGCCCGACAATACTATATTTCTTTCTATGCCTACGTTCACCAAGTACATCCAAAACGAAGAACACTATTCCGAAGTGATTTCCCGTATCGCGACAGTCCGCGAAACGCTCTGGATTGGCACCGCCGACATCAAGGACGTATATGTGAAGCAGAACGACGAATCAATCCCGCTGCTCGGACAACTCGCAGGACTCCTCAAGCGCGGCGTGGGCGTGCGGCTCATTCATGCAAAAGAACCCGGCCCGAACTTCCGCGAGGATTTTGACCGCTATAAAATTCTCGCAACCGACCTCGAACGCGTCATGTGCCCGCGAGTGCATTTCAAGATGATGATTTTCGACCTTGAAACTGCCTACATTGGCTCTGCAAACTTGACAGGCGCTGGCATCGGCATGAAAAGCTCCCTCCGGCGCAACTTTGAAGCGGGAATCCTCACGAATGACCCGCAAATCGTTGAACCCGCCATCGAACAATTTGACACACTCTGGATGGGCGCCCACTGCGAAAAATGCGGCCGCCAGGAATTCTGCGGAGATAGAATCAAGTAGATGAATTGTCATTCCACTTCGTGGCCTGACTGCTGCGACTCGGCAATAAGAATGGGTATACTCATTCTTGCTGCACTCGCCTTGCTTGTCATTCCCGACTTGATCGGGAATCTCCCTTACAAATATGTAAGCGACATTAATTGTCGCATCGTGAACCTAAATTCATGATGTCCCCCTATAAAAGGAGTGCATCATGAATAAAAACGAAAAACTTGAAATCGCAAATGTCATCAGCGATTTTAGAACGGCCTTGGAAACATTGGACCGCTACGACCACCAGCAACTTGAAATCCCTAAGGGTGGCGACTACAGCGAAACGAAAGGTGCCATAACATACGAACTTGCCATGGACGCCATCGGTGTGCTCAAGGAAAAGTTCCGCGACAGTGGCATCTTTGGTATTGAAAAAGATGCATCATTCAAAAGTTCCCTCGGGCAAATCTACCAAACCTTCGACGGCAAAGACCTTTACCCGACCGTACAGATGAAGGCCGCAATGCTCCTCTATCTGCTTGTCAAAAATCATTCCTTTGTCGATGGCAACAAGCGCATCGCCGCATTCATTTTCTTGTGGTACATGTCTCGCAACGAATTCCTTTACCGTGTAGATGGCTCCAAAGTTTTGAGTGATGGCGCTCTCGTCTCACTCACGCTGCTCATTGCTGAAAGTAAACCCGAAGAACGCGAAACCATGGTCAAACTTGTGGTGAACTTGCTTGTGTAAATGCAATATCATAACGTCATTGCGAGGCCCAAAGACCGTGGCAATCCCAAGATAATTTAAGGAGACCTTTATGATAAACACATACTTTACAGATCCGCGAGATGGCGAAACATACCGTACAGTCAAAATTGGTAACCGTATCTGGTTTGCAGAAAACTTGCGGCATAAATGCGAAGGTGCGCAGGCATATATCGGTGGTTACGGTTATTTGTGCTTGCATGGCGAAATTCCGCCGTATAATTGGGATTGCGATCCCGAATTCAAAAAATATGGCTTGTGCTATTACTGGAAATTTGCTGAAAAGGCTGTTCCCGAAGGCTGGCGTTTGCCGGACAATGATGATTGGCGTGACCTGTTTTCGGCCATCGGCGCAAGATGCGAATTGGGCGAGCATGGTGCCGAAACGTATGTCGGGGCGGCTCATGCGTTGAAGTCAAAAGACGGCTGGGAAGAAGATGAAAGGTATCATATCCGTAAAGGCGAAGACTCGTTTGGATTTACGGCATATCCATCAGGTTGCATGGAAGAATTTGGCTTTTGCGGTGCCCGAGGCCAACACACCCGTTTTTGGAGTTCCGTTGGGCGAAATAGGTGGGCATATCGTGTTTGGATAAACTATTACGAGGATGATATTTTCCTCGAACGTTTTTGGAACGATTTCTCTTGCGCCAATTCCATCCGCTGCGTGAAAGATTGCTGACGACATTAATTGTCGTACGTTGAATCTACATTCTTGATAGTCTTAACAAGCGAGGATTTATGACTATCAAAGAATATTTAAAATTATGCTGCCTGACACGCATTGCAAAAGGCGATATATTGGATGCGAGAATTGCGGCTGCTCTTGCAGAGCGCCCCCTTTGGGAATGGGTTGAGGACTCGCAGCGGATACTTGGGGATGTGTGGAACAAAATCATCGATTCAAGCCCTTATCGTAAACTCAAGTGGAGTTGTAGAAAGGATACTTCGTATGTTCTTGTGTATAACGATGTGATGGAATATCAATCAGACGATGGTGATGACCCCATAACGAAGGAACGACTTCATGATTTTTTTGACGGGTTTAGGACTGATGAATGGAAATCTCTGTCATGGCTCTCTAACCTGCCTGAAAGCCGTATAGAAAAGACGGTCAAAGTTTATTCTAATGGCGTTGTGGAGTATGTCGAGAACAACTCGATAAGCGGCTCGCTAAGCTTTATGCTGATTCCGCTAAAAATCTGGAACCGGAAGTGAGCGTAATTATGATAAAAGACGTTTTATTTACAGACCCGCGTGATGGTGAAACGTACCGCACCGTAAAAATCGGCAATCAAATTTGGATGGCGGAAAACCTGCGTTTCAAATGCGAAACCCAGCTTTATTGCTGGGATCGCGTTCCAGGCGTAATTCCCGACGGCTGGCATCTGCCCTCCGCCGATGAATGGCGGATAATGTTCCTTCGCGTCGGTGCAAAATTTTCTGGAACTGTCGATGGCGAAGACGCCTATGCCGGTGCCGCAAAACTGCTGAAATCCGCTGACGGCTGGATGCTCGATAAAGACCTCCCGCGAATAGTTCCCGCAGGAGAAATCCCGGACCCGTTTGGCTTTAGCGTGCAACCCTCGGGCGGAGTATCGCACTGCAAATACGCAGAAATCGGCAGCACCGCAACATTCTGGGCCTACGACAAGTTTGATCAACGCCCCTACCGCGTACAATTCTACAACTTCTCGGATGACGCCTACATCGGCAGCCCCGCGAACGACATCTCCTGCGCCTGCTCCATCCGTTGCGTAAAAGACTGATAAGAAATAGTCATTTCTGCCATCGAGCGGGGCGGGTGGACAGCACTTGGCAACCAGTTGCCTTAGTGTGCAAGGTCTCCTTTAGGTGGAAATCTTCTTTTTCGACGGTGTTTGTCGTTTTTCGCTTAAATTGACATTTTTTTCAAAACCTGCTCATTTTTTTGCGAATATTTCAAAATAATTATCCATTTTTAGGAAAATATCATTTCAAATATGAAAAAAAAGTCTATTGTTGAAATTAGATCTAAAAAATGTTATGCATTTTTTGAATTTTTAGCTGATGAATTTTGATAAAATCAAAGCATAGAAAATTGTGATTTTGAGCAAAAGTGATGTTGTAAAATTAGTTGATTTAGACATTTTTAGCAGAATTTGAGATGCTTTTATTCTAATCTTTTTTTGTAAGTATATATTTATTATAGATGTTTATGGTTGTTTTAATAATACGTTCTTGGCATAAATACAGATTTTGGAGAAAATCTCTAAATTGTGATTTTATTAACCTTTTCCATTTAAATTTACAGGCTACTTTTCTATTTCATTGATTTGGTTGAATAGACTTGTGCTGATAGGAGCTAAGATGGTGAAAATTGAAAAAAATAAATCCTTGCAAAATGCTATAGATCATTTGGAATTACTGCGTTTTTGGTTGTTTGTTGAAAATCAGAAAATTACTTATTCAAATATTGACTTGAAAAAGGAATTTTTGACATTATTTGCGAGAGTGTATAAAGATGTTTTTAGAAACAGCAAAAAAAGTTTGTATTGCAACTTTATATCTGAAAAAATAAAAAGATTTGAATCTCCAGATCTAAGCCATGTTTCAAATGAAACGTTGGTATCTAAACTAAAAAAACATTTCTTTTTTGGTTGCAAGATTGAGTATCGATTATTGATGGCTGTGGAATTGATGGTTCTTTGTCAAATGCTGGAGGAACAATTAAACTCAGAATCCATAATGAACGCTTTGAATCTTTCAAAGAAACAGATGAACTTGCTGAGTATGACCCTGTGTGAACGTAAATCGAAGGTGCGTGTGCTTGAATCTTTTTTAGAGTATTATGAGAAAAATTGTGCATATAAAGAAAAGAAACTTTTTAATGTTGGCATTTGTGCCACAATGAGTGCTGGAAAAAGTACGTTTGTAAATGCTCTTTTAGGAAATGACTATTTGCCTGTACGGAATGAGGCCACAACAGCTAAAATTATGAGCATATATGATAATGATTATTTACCGCAAATAGTTGGGTATTCTATAAATAATGCTGGTGTACTTGATTTTGATAACAATTTAAATGAAAAGAAGATTAATCAATGGAATACTGAAAATGAAATAAGCCGAATAGTCCTTCAAAGCGATTTGGATAATATTGGCAATTTTAATGGAATCATGGTTGTTCATGATACTCCTGGCACAAATAATAGTGGTAATACAAACCATCATGATGTTACTTTTGATTTCTTAAAAAACAACCGAATGGATGTTTTGGTTTATGTATCAAATGTGGAGCATATGATGACTGTTGATGAAAAAAATCTATTGGAAGAATTGCAGGAAAAGATTGTAAAGAAACAGAAATTGTCCGTTCTTTTTATTGTCAATAAAATTGATAATCTTGATAGAAGTAAGGACGGATCTGCAGAAGATATAAAAAGGGACTATGAATCATGGCTAAAAACGGAACTTGGATACAAAAAATTAAAAGTGCTAGCAGTATCCGCTAAAGCGGCTCGGATTTTTAAGATGCTCCTAAAAGGTAAAGGCAACATGCTTACGGAAAAAGAACAGGATGATCTGCAAGGTCTTGTTAGAAGGTTTACCAGAGGTTTTAAAAAAGAGGCTAGTTCAGAGACGTTGTTGCCGAAAGATATTGTTGTTGGCGATGATACTTACAGCTCTGTATTGATTCGACAGGCTTTGGAAAATACAGGTATCAAACAAATAGAAAAGGAACTTGAAAATTATATCTAAAAGGGGATTGATTATGACGAATTTTGATTTAACCTATAATCCATTTTCAAAAGAAAAAAAATTCTTAGTGAATGGTGAAGAAGACTCTTTCACAGAATGCTGGGGAGAAGGAAATAAAGAACTTTCAGAATGGTGTTCGGTTTTCTTTGAAAAACTTTATAAAAAATATAATGACTCCGAAATGAGAGTCAAATTTAAGGGAATAGTTCGTGATATTGAATTTTTGGAAGACGCGAAGGACGCTTACGTAAAAAGAAATGAATCGGTAAAAATTGAGATTATTGATAATGGTTGCTCAAATACAACTGATAAGCTTGGCGATTTGAAATCCTTGTTTAAAAGGATGCAAGAGGAATCCCCTTTTGAAGAATTGAAATCAGAAGAAATTAGACGTATTTTTGATGCTTGTGTTTCTAGCGAATTTGAAATGGCTGTTGTGGCAACGATGTCTAGTGGAAAATCGACACTCATCAATGCTATGCTCGGTAGGGAACTTTTGCCGGCACGAAATGAGGCGACGACGGCGACTTTGGCAAAGATTCATGATGTTGATGGTGCAGAAAGCTATAGTGGAAAAAGTTACGATAAGGATCATAAACTTCTTAAGTCTATAGATAATTTAACTCTTAATGATATGAATGGGTTGAATGATGATCCAAATACATCCGTAATTGAAATTTTTGGTAATATTGTTGGAATAGAGTCCAAAGATTTAAAATTGATTTTGACTGATACTCCGGGGCCGAATAATAGTCGCACGGAAGAACATAAGAATCATACTTATTCTCTTTTACAAAAGGACTATAAGCCAATGATTCTTTATGTATTAAATGGTACGCAACTTGAAACAAATGATGATTGCACGCTGTTAAAGGACGTCGCTAATGCAATGAAATCTGGAGGAAGACAGGCCCAAGAACGCTTTATATTTGTTCTAAACAAAGCAGATGAATTCGACCCTGGAAATGGAGAGGATGTCCCTAAAAAGATTGGGGATGTCAGAAAATACTTAGGAGAAAAACATGGAATTGAAAATGCAAGGATATTCCCCACAGCATCACGTATGGCGAAGATTATTAGGCAATATCAGAATGGTCATCCTTTAACCGAGATGGAAGAAGATATTTTAGATGAGCATTCCTCCTTTATTAGGAGAGAATGGAAGCATTTTTCGAATTTTGCGCCACTTTCAGATATTCTGAAAGAAATGCAAAATGAATTGATTCGGAAAGCTCAGGAAAAGGGGGATAAATATCAAGAAGCCCTGATGTATACTGGCGTTCCCGCCGTTGAGCTTGCTATTTCAGAATATTTGGCAAAGTATGCTTTGCCGACAAAAATAATGGAAGGAGTATATTCATTTAAAGAAAAAATAGATAATCTTGGGATAGAGGGGAGAGAAATTAGGAAACTACAAGACAACCTTAAGGCTGTAAAAGATCGTGTTGAAAAATTGGAAAAAATAAAAGCAGTGTTAAAGAATGGTGATAAGGCTAAAAAAGTTCGAACCGAAATAGAAAAAATTTCTATAAAGGAGTCCGTTAAAAAAGATTTTGAAAGTATTCGTTCAGAAATGATGGGAGAATATGTCCCTTTTTCTAAGAAATTTAATGATAGCAAAATGAGCTTAGATGATGCTGAAAAAAACAAAAAGGAAATAATCAAGTTTTTTTCGACAATGAAAGCAAAATTGGAAGTAAAAGTTGAAAATACGTTAAAAAATGTTTTTAAATCTCAAGCGGAAAAAGCAGTAAATGATTATCAAAAATACCTAAGTGATTTGGTTGGCGAGGTGTCTAAAGATGATATCCCGCCTGCTGGTATTCTTGGAAGTGCGGCAAGTGTTTCTGTAGATGAAGTTTTGGATGATTATGTGCAAAGTGAAAGGGTGAAAGTCGGATCGCATCGTGTGAAAGATTCTGGAATAGGCGGATTTTTTAAAAGGCTCGTTCCTTTTACTGATTGGGGATATCATTATGTTGATGATTATGAGACTCGAAAGTATGTAGATTTCCGAGATTATATTTCAAAGGAAATTAACCCGAAATTTATCGTTCTGGTTAAACAAACAACTGAAATTGCCTTTAAATGGGCCGATGAAGAATCAAAGAAATTCATAAATTTCTTTAAAGAGAAATTAGGTCGGCTTGATGACGCAATCAAATTAAAAATTGAAGAACAAGAGAAAAATTTAAAAGATAAAGAGAAATTTGAAAAAATGATGAAGAAAAATGAACGTAATTTGGAATGGTTAGATAGTTTTAAAAAGGATCTTGATTCTATTCTCGCTATATAAGGAGGAATAATATGAAAGTTAGTGAAGAATTAAAAAAAGACGTTGCGGAAAGAAACATTGCTGCAATAAGAGACGATTTATGGTCGTGTATTGCGTTTGATAGCAATTTTACGAGAGAATTCAAATGGGCGTGGGATTATTGTCTTGAAAAAGGCATTACTGAACAGGAAATATATGAGCCACATGATGGTCGAAACTTGTCAAGTGAGGCAAATAAAGAAAACTTTGATAAACTGTGTGGGGAATTGGGATCGAATTTCTCGAAGGAACGCCTTGATAAGATTAGGGAAATTGGACGTAAAATTTATCCGATGACTCAAAATGACGGAGAGCAATCGCGAGAAACGGTCAAGGAGAAAAAAACAAAGCAAATTGATGATAAATCTCTGGCTATAGGGACTGCGGCGGTGGCCATAGCGGGCTGCATTGTTGCGACCGCCGTCACAGGCAAGATTTTTGCAGGAGTTGCTGTGGGCGCTGCTGCAGGCTATGCTTATAAAAAGGCCAAAGAATTATTGTAAGTGAGAGGTTGAATATGGCAGAATTATCTCCAATAACAGAATCTCAAGACGAAGCTTCTCTGAATTTTGCACTAGAACGTGCAGAGGGACTGCTGCTTAGATCTTATTTGTCAAAATTAGATTCATCGGAAATTATTTCTCAGTTCGGAGAAGCTGATAATTCTGCTATAATTGATGACTTTAATAAACATGTTCGCTTTTATGAAGTAACGCAAATTGTTTTTAATAAAAAAGAGAATGTTCGCGACAAACTTGTTACTGTATTTAATTCCGTAAGAACAGTGAATTCCTCATTGTTAATGCAGATTCAAGGGTCTGCTGAGAAAGTCGCTATTCGTTTTGGTGTAAAAAATGCAGATACAAAGAAAATATTGCTCTCTCAAGAAATTCTTGAAAAAAATTTTAGGGCAAATTTTCCGGGATCTATTCTTAAAAATTGTGACAAGTCATCGTTGCAAAAAAATGTATTGGATGTTATTTCTTCTGGTAGTATTGTTTCTAGTGTAACGGATGTTGCTGGATTGCGATTTGATGACGAAACAAAAGAACGATTGTTTATGCAAGGTGTAGAAAAATTGATTGATACCTTGCAAGGCGAATCGTATTCTTTGCTTTTAATTGCAGATCCAATAAGTCTTGATGATTTGAATGCTAGTCGTCGGTCCTTGGAAGATTTGTATTCGTCGCTTGTTCCGTTTTCTGAGTCCCAGTTTTCAATGGGAACAAATGAGAGTAAATCCGTAAATCATTCTATTACAACGAGTGTGACGCATTCTGTAAACAAAAGTGTAACGGATACGGTCTCTCATACTATTGGAAAGTCAACATCAGTTACTGATGGAACGAATAGTGGCAGAAGTATTAATGGCAGTTTTGCTGGAGCTGCTGCTGGAGCTGCGATAGGTTCTGTAGTGCCTGGTTTAGGTACAGCTGCGGGCGCTTTTATAGGTGGAATGATTGGCGGATCATTTTCTATCAATAAAGGCGAGAATCATTCAAAAACAACTAGCGAAAACGAGTCTGATACGACATCAAAAGCGGAGACTTCAGGTACATCGGATTCGCTGGGGCAGTCTAATTCTGATGGAATTACTAATTCTAATGGTACAAGTCAGAATTTGCAGATTAAATTTGAAAATCACACAGTCAAAAAAATGTTGGAGCGTATAGATGAAACGTTAAAACGCTATGATACCTGTGCAGATCTAGGAATGTGGAATTGTGCCGTTTATTGCATTTCCGACAGTGAGCATGTTTCACAAATGGCAGCTGGTGTTTATCACTCTTTAATTCGTGGTAAAAATTCTTCTTTAGAAAATGGAGCGGTTACAGTATGGAGTAAAGATCAGTCTAGATTACTGGTTAATTCGTTGAAACATATGACGCATCCTTTGCTTAATGTTGGAGGATTGCTCGTAACGCCGGGGACTTTGGTTAGCAGTAAAGAACTTGCAATTGGTGCGGGTTTCCCTAATCATTCTGTGCCGGGAATTCCTGTAATTGAGTGTGCTGAATTTGGACGAACTGTGTCTCGTTATGAAGTCTCTGGAAATGAGCGTTTTATAGCTCTAGGTAAAATTTTTAACATGCATGCCGAAGAAAAATTATTTGTGAATTTAAATATTGATAGTTTATCTTCTCATGCTTTTGTTACTGGCTCTACTGGTAGTGGAAAGTCGAATACTATATACCAAATTCTCATAAAGTTGCGTGAACGAGGCGTAAATTTTCTTGTGGTTGAACCCGCGAAGGGTGAATACAAGGCTGTCTTCGGTAAAAATGCTGGAGTGAGTGTTTATGGTACGAATCCTGAAATTGCTCCTCTACTGCGGATAAATCCATTTAGTTTCCCTTGTGGAAATGAAACTCCAGAAAAAAATGTACATGTTTTAGAACATATTGACCGCCTTGTAGAAATTTTTAATGTGTGTTGGCCAATGTATGCTGCTATGCCGGCTGTTCTAAAAGATGCAATCGAAAAGTCGTATGAGGACTGCGGTTGGAATCTTGTTGAATCAACGAATGAATATGGAAAAAATCTGTATCCAACATTTGCTGATATCGTTCGCAATATAAAGGTAATTATTGAAGGCTCTGAATATGATGCTGAAAATAAGGGGGCGTATAAGGGTTCGCTAATTACACGCTTGAAATCGCTCACTAATGGGATTAATGGCCTTGTTTTTACAGCGGATGAGATTGCAAATTGTGATTTATTTGATGAAAATGTGATTGTTGATTTGAGCAGAGTTGGCTCATCAGAGACACAATCTTTGATTATGGGACTCCTTGTTCTCAAGTTGCAAGAATACCGCATGACTTCGAACATGATGAACGCTGGATTGCGCCATGTTACAGTTCTTGAAGAAGCTCATAACCTTTTGAAAAAAACTAATGCAAGTCAATCTCAAGAATCTGGCAATCTACTTGGAAAATCTGTAGAAATGTTGGCAAATTCAATTGCTGAAATGCGTACTTATGGAGAAGGCTTTGTTATTGCTGACCAAGCTCCGGCTTTGTTGGACATGTCGGTAATTCGTAATACAAATACAAAAATTATTATGCGCCTTCCTGATAAAGATGATCGAGAATTAGTTGGCAAAGCGGCAAATTTAAATGAAGATCAAATAATCGAACTTGCAAAATTGCCATGTGGGGTTGCCGCTGTTTATCAGAATGAATGGGTGGAACCTGTGTTGTGCAAAGTCCAATATTGTGCTGTTGGAAAACAATGTTATAGTTATAAAAGAGAGATAAAGTTTTTAAAAAAGGATTTCAATGAAGAAAGAATCCAAATTGTAAAAATTTTATGTAATGGTGATGCTGCTGATGAAAATAAATTGAAAGAAATCATGGAAAAATTGCAATTAAACAGCTGCTCAAAAGTTGCTATTTTAAAGATGGTCAAGCAAAAATTGACTCCGCGTTATACAAAAATTGCTCCTTTGATTGCGGAAATTTTTCCAAGTGTGCGAAAGGCGTTTGTGATGTCGTATGCTCAAACAAACGATACGGAGCAGTGGACTATTGATGTTGATGAAGCAATACTAGAATTAAAAAATGATATTGATGAGGGGTTGCGGCGCTCCATTCGTCAATGTATTATTACCGATTATTTATATAATGAACTTGGAAAAGTTGAATTGCTAGAACACTGGGCTAAAACGGGAGGTGTAAAGTGATAGAGGCTATTGCAGGACAAGTTATTGTTGAAACGGCTAAGGTGGTGGGTAGGGAAATGGCTAAGGTATTGGGTAGTGTCTTTGAAAAAAAATTTGATGAAAAGATAGATAAAGGTAATATTGATGGATCTAGGCCTATTAGCGACTTTTATGATCCTGATGCTAAGGTTGAAAAGGGATTGCCTCAAGAACGAAAGAATGAAATAAAGAACGAAACAGGATGGTCTGATAATGTAGTGGACAACATTGAATCAAATCAGCAGTATGAAATTTATAAAAATGCTGATTTGAGGGAATGTTTGGTAAATGATAGACCTTGCCTTACTAAAAATATTGATTTAGATTATGTTGATCCTAAAACAGGGTGGACTAATCGAGAACGGATGTCTTGGGGACGAGCTCCCATAGATGTGAAAAGTGGGGAAAAAATTGAATTGCATCATATGGGGCAAAATCAAAATGCTCCATTTGCAGAATTGTGCGAAAATTCGGAACATGGCGATGGCAATGATGCTATATTGCATGATAAGAATAAACCTAGTTGGCGCAGAGATCCTTTGGCTAAAGAACAATATAAACAAGAACGAGTGGAACATTGGAAATCTCGCGCGAAAATGGAGTAATGAATATGAAAAGATTAGATCAAATCGTTGAAAAGTATGATGATGTTGACTTCTCAGCAAAAAGAGTTTCTGATTCTGAATTAGGAACGATTTTAAAACAATATGATTTAAAAATGGGGCCACAATTAAGGACTTATGTTTTGGATTATGGCTATTTAGGATGTAAAAATGTTGAGTTTTATGGGGTCAATGCAATACAAAAGGAAAAATCGGATATGTTTGTGCAAACAGAATATTTGCATAAATATTTTGATCTGACAAAAAATTTCATTGCTTTTGAGTCTGAAGGTGAAGGGGATTATGTCTTGATAGATGAAAACGATGAAATGTGGCTGTTTAATTCGGAAGAAAAGAAATTGGCAAAAACGAACAAAGTACTATTTGAATATATAGAGGAAACCTTTGATGCTTTGTAGCGATTGCGGCCATATCTACTTGGACGATGACTTGGTTTTCCTACTTGGTAAAATTGATGCTTTAAAAAGGTGGTAATTCGGATAAAGAAGGGTAGTCCTTAGACTACCTTTTTGCATATTTTTGACGGCGAAATGTTAATGTTCAAGGCTTGCCTTGATAGCGAGAACTTCGGCTTCGGTCAGCTTGGAAATGCGCACGACTTTCTCGACAGAATCGCCTTCTGCGAGCATGGCTGTTGCCATTTCACGACGCTCTTCGGTACGGCCTTCGGCACGACCTTCAGAACGGGCGTGCTTTTTCTCGACGTAAAGTTCGTATTCGCGGTCGCTCATCTTCATTGCCTCGCTTACAAGAAAGTCTTTTGTAAAGTTACATAATTTTGCTTTTTCTTGCAATAGGGCGAATTGAGACCCTTCCGACACGGGTATAGGCTTTTCCTTGTTCAACCCGTCGAATACGCGCAGCCATTGGGCTAGCATGCGACATTAATATCGCTTCGCTAAAGCCCTTTCAAATACTCTTCTACATTCAAATAATTAATATCGCCAAAGCGGTCTTTTGCCCCGCGATAGATAACGTTCTTGCTTAGGATTTTCCCGTAGCGGAATTCTGTTTCGGCACATTTCTTGGGGTCAAGTAGATGGCGGCATTGCTCTTTGGCATTTTTGTCGCTGTGCTTGATTTCGTAAATTTCTGAATAGGCGTCTTGTGGGTCGAATACCACCATATCGAATTCACCGACGGCGAATTGCAACTGGAAAACTTGCTTTGTAGGGTTTGCAATTTTGGTTTCCAGGAGTACGATTTCTTCCATCATGCGTCCACGGATTTCATCGAGAATTCTTTTCTCGATTGCCATACGCTCAGTAATCGGAACTTGTTTGAAAGTCTCGTCTAGCAAAAGGCTCTTGATGAGTGCTGATGCTTGGGCGTAACGGAGCCCTGGTTGTGAAAGAACTGTACGTGTGCGGTGTTCATTCAAGTTGGACATGTTGACAATGTCTATGTCGCAGGTCAGGTCGAGTAAATCAAGGTATTCCTTGATTTCTATGCGATGTGGCTCGCTGATTTCTACAGATTGTTCAGTTTTGTCTTTAATGAGCAAAAGATGTTTTAATCGCTTGGTGACGGAATTGATGTCAATGCGATCGAGAATGTCTGTGGGCTTATTTCTGTCGCGACGTAGGTTCGATGCTGAAATTCTCAAATCGCTTGACTTGAATTTTTTAGTCAGTACGTCTATGGTAAATCTGTGGTTGACGTCTTCGACGATGCGATTGATGGCGCTAGTCAATTCGCCTGCATTGTAGAGATCTTGCAATGCGCGAAAATGCCCTTCGTGCTGGTAGCATTTGAGGGAATGTTGAATGTTGCGTGCTATGGCGGAGTCTACATAATCGTTTGCGCTTTTGGGTGTGGTGAAAGTAAATTTGTCTGTGTTGTAGTTGCTCCCGCCCATGCTCATCGTTCCGCCGAATTCGATAAATTTATCGATGCCTGTAATTCCAAGAACGTTTTCAAATTCACGATAGGGGATGATTGTCGTGTGCAACAAAATGCAACGGTCGTAAAGTTGCTCGTCTTCAGAGAAAACGAATCCCAAAGAATCGGTTCCTGACAGAACCACTTTCATGCCACCGGCGGCGAAAATATCGGAGAATAATGCGGCGCCTTCGATGAAATCGTTGAGCAAGGTCACTTCGTCAATGAATACGTAACGGAAGCCGAGCGATTCTAACAGTTTGAGGTCGTGGTTGACGTCGGCGAGTGAATGCCTAGAACTCAGCTGGATGAATGCCGTTTTCTGCTGCATGTCGGTAGGCATTTCTCCAATGAGTTGGCGGATGAGCGTGGTTTTGCCTGTGCGGCGCAGTCCGTAAAGGATGAGGACTCGGTCGTTGTTTTCTCCGTAAATGTAATCGTGGAGCGTGTTGAAGCATTCACGCTTTTTCCATTTCATGACGGGTTCAAAAAAACGAGTGAGCTGTACTCCAATTTTTATGTCGGTCTTGAATTCGGGTTTGGCGGAATATGGGGCGATGTTTTCAGCGACCATCAGTTGCTGAATGTTTTTTGACGAATTTTTTTTCGCTTTCTCGGCGGCTATTTTTGCAGCGAGCTCCGCAAATTCGTCGTCTTTGACACGGCGACTGTGTTGTTTGCCGTTTTCGGTCCATTGATAGTAAGCGTAACGCTTGCCGTTGATGGTCTTAAATGTAATTCCGCCGATGCTCATGCTTATTCCTATTGTTTAACTTTAATTTAACTTATTAAGTTAAAAAAGTCAAGAGCTATAATAAAAAGGTAGCCCCTCGGCTACCTTTTCAAATTATTGAGCATTCAGCGCGTTTCTCGAAGGAATTACCCGAACAGTCTTATCACGCGCTTGATGCCTGCGATAAAGCGGTCTATGTCGCGTTCGAGCGTATAAACGCCAAAGCTGAGGCGGAGCGTGGCATCGACGCCGAAGCGGTCCATCACGGGTTGCGCACAATGGTGCCCGCTGCGAACGGCGACGTTTTCTTCGTCGAGAATCATGGCGGCGTCACCGACGGCGATTCCGTCCAACGTAATGCTGATGAGCGCACCGCGTTCTTTCGGGTTGCCGAGGACTTTCACTTGCGGGATTTCGGCGAGTTGCTTCAGTGCATACTGCGTAATTTGTTCTTCGTGCTCGCGGATGTTGTCGAGGCCGACGTTGTTCAGCCATTCGATGGCTTTTCCGAGGCCGATGACTTCGGCAATGGCGGGCGTGCCTGCTTCAAAGCGTGCTGGGACGTCGGCATAGGTTGTCTTTTCGAACGTGACGTTCTTGATCATTTCGCCACCGCCGTGCCAAGGCGGCATGCTGTCGAGTACGTCGTACTTGCCGTAAAGAACGCCGATTCCGGTCGGACCGTACATTTTGTGGCCGCTGAATGCGAGAAAATCGCAGTCGAGTTTCTGCACGTCAATCTTGATGTGGCTAGAACTCTGGGCCGCGTCAATCAAAATTTTCGCTTGTGGCGCAAGCTTGCGGACTGTCGCAATGATTTCTGCAATCGGGTTCACAGTGCCGACGGAGTTGCTCACGTGAGTGACGGCGACCATCTTGGTGCGTGGCGTGAGAAGTCCGGGGAGCTTGCTCAAGTCCAAATCGCCGCTGTCCAAAACGGGGATGACCTTGATTTTTGCGCCCTTCATTTCGGCGACGAGTTGCCAGCTCACGATATTGGCGTGGTGTTCCAGGCCGCTGATGACAATTTCATCGCCGGCTTCAAAGAACTTGCGTCCGTAGCTCCAGGCGACGAGATTGATGCTTTCGGTGGTGCCGCGGGTAAAGACGATTTCGTCTTCGGATTTTGCGTTGATGAACTTCGCAACGTCTTTGCGGGTCTTTTCAAAGGCTTCGGTAGTGCGTGCGCTCAGGCGGTAAACCCCGCGTTTGACGGAGCTGTAGTGCTCGCGGTAAAAGTCGTCCATAGCGTCGATGACGATTGCGGGCTTCTGGGTCGTGGCGGTGCTGTCCAAAAAGGCGAGCGGTTTTGCTTCTTTGTCGCCAGCGACCAACATCGGGAATTCATTGCGTAAAACTTCTGCGTTCATGCCCCAAAGATAGAAATCCTCTATAGTCGGAGTCAAATTCAAGTAAAATATTATTAGGGTTCAAGATTTTTTTTGATTATTCATTAGGGATTGGTTATAATTCGTTATATAATAAAACTATTCATATCGTCATCCCGACTCAGGAATGTCATCCTGAGCGAAGTCGAAGGATCCAGTAAAAGTTTTAAATGAGGCTATAATGAAAAAGTTTTTTGTGGCAAGTTTGATTTGTTCCGCAATTTTGGCGCAGGGCGGTTTTGCCCAGGAGGCGCTCCGCAAGGCTGTTGATTCCAATAACTGGAAAAAAGTGAAAAAGATGGTCAAGGCGGGTGAAATCGAAGAAATTTATTGCGGCAAGATGTCGGCAAAAAACGCAACGGATATTTACGGCAAGCATTTCAAGCAGATGCCGGACGAAGCGTTTGCGGCGTGCCCGTCCCAGTTTGCGTACGGTTTTGGTCCGAAGGTATGCTCGATGGCGAATGCCGCGAATGCCTGCTCGGGTGTCATCAAGTATTTGCTCACCGATGGCGAAAAGGGGAGTGCAAAGGCTCTCAAGACGCTTGACGAGGTCGCCAAGGCGGCAACCAAGACGAAAGCTTTTGCAAAGTCTTCTCTCGTAAGTGTCGATACGACTGTCTGGAAGCCGTGTCCAAAAAAGGGTGCTGCTCGAACAAAGTGTATCGCCCAGTGCAAAATTGATGCGAACTCTTTGCTTGCGATAGACCACAATGTCAACTGCAAGTCGAATCCGGAACAAATGGTCGATAAGACGATTAAGGTCTATAAGCCGTCGCCGGTTTTTGCAAGTTTGCGGGATGGATTTTCCGAGGGCTTCTGGAAAGCTCCGATGTCTGTAGCTGGGACATATGCCGCTCTTGCGGGCAAGTATGCGGCGGTGCTGTCGATTCCCGATACGGCTGTGACGGGACTCCATTACGTGAAGACTTGGGCTGCTAAGCATAAGGGTTCTTCGCTTCCGGGCGGTCAGCTTTTCCGTTTCTGCACGGCGTGGAAAGGCAAGGTTGATCCGATTCTTTCTGCCGAGGGGTTCAGCGCTCGTTGCCCGGTGTTCAAAAACTTTGTTGACAAGCGTGACAAACAAGTTTACAAGGTCAAGGAAATTGGTGGCGTGGATTGGTTCGTCGAAAACTTGAACTTCAACGATCCGGACGGTTCGATGTGTTATGACCGCGACGATGCGAACTGCAAGGCGTTCGGTCGCCTCTACACGCAAGAGGCTGCGAAAAAGGCTTGCCCGGATGGCTATCATCTTGCAACGGATGCGGACTGGAAAAAACTTGAAGAATACGCCGGTGGTGCCCGCGAGGCGGCGCTCAAGCTCAAGAGCAATGGTAGCGACGATTATGCGTTTACCGCCATGTTTGGTGGCTACGCCAACAAGACCGGCGTCTGCACGACGATGGGTGAGGGCGCTTATTTCTGGACGGCCGATGTCGAAGAGGATTCTCGTGGCAAGGCCCGCACGATGTTCAGCTCCGATAAGGATGTCGGCTCCATCTCCGTGGATCCGAGTTTCTATCTTGCGGTCCGTTGTGTAGCCGGAGCCAATTAGAAATGGAAAATTTGAATTTGGACGCATTTGCGCCCACATGTACGCGAGAAACTTGGGTCAAGCGTCAAGCGCTGATGGCACAAGTCCGTGATTTCTTTGTTCGTCGTAACGTTCTCGAAGTCGAGACGCCTGTGCTTTCGGCTTATGGTGGTACGGATCCGCAGCTCGATTACTTTGAAATCGAAGACCCGAAGCGGTTCATGATGACGAGCCCGGAATTTCACATGAAGCGTTTGCTTGCCGCAAAGTTCGGCGACATTTTCCAGATTACAAAGTCGTTCCGCAAGGATGAATTTGGCGGTCACCACAATAACGAATTTTCGATGGTGGAATGGTACCGCGTGGGCATGCCTCAAGACAAACTCATGGATGAAGTCGAAGACCTCGTGAGCGAGATTATTGGGACTAAATTAAACGCACGCCGCACCCGCTGGATTGACGCGTTCAAGAACTACGCTGGCGTGAATCCGTTCTGCGAAAAGCTTTCGGATTTTGCGGATGTCTGCCGCGCCCGCGAGATTCCCGTGCCCGAAAAGAGCGAAACTCTCACGCGTGAAGACTGGTGGGACTACCTCATGGTGTTCTTGGTGGAACCCGCGCTCGCGAGCAACGGCCCCGAGTTCATCTTGGATTATCCGCCGTCGCAGGCGGCACTGGCACAGACATACGTCGATGCGGATGGCTACACGTGGGCTCGCCGCTTCGAGCTCTTCGTGAACCAGGTGGAACTTTGCAACGGTTATACGGAATTGACTGACGCGGTGGAACAACGCCGTCGCTTCAATGCTGATTTGGAAATCCGCAAGGGGATGAATAAGCCTCTACCGCCTATCGACGAACGGTTCCTTGCGGCGCTTGAATCGGGAATGCCTGCTTGCTCTGGTGTGGCGCTTGGGCTCGACCGCCTGTTCATGCTCGCCCTCGGCAAAGAAGAAATCGCTGACGTGATACTGTTCCCCAGCCCTATTGCGTAGCTACAATCCAAGCAATCTCTTTAGCTCGTGTCGGACTCTGAGTTCGTTCAGCGCTCCTAGATCGATGTGCTGGACTTTGTCGTCTTTATCGACGACGAAACTAACGGGTATCACGCCCGGATTGCCGAGTGCCATGAGCGCGTCGTAGTTCCAGTGCATCATCGTCCACGGGATGCCCATGCTCTTTTTGAACTTGCGGGCGACCTTCTTGGAATCGTCCTCGTCAATCATTAAAATCTTGAGACCCTTGGGGCCAAATTCCTTGTGTAATTGCATGAGCGTGGGAAGTTCCGCCCTGCACGACGGGCACCACGACGCGGTGAGGACGATCAGTGTCGCGGTCCCTTTTTCGCTTGCGTAGTCCGTTTTCCCTCCCATCACATTGTCGGCCTTGAAGTTCACGACCGTTTCCGGGAAGTTCTTGCTATAGCGGGATTGAGCCTCGATTGCGTAAAAAGCGAATCCGAGGCAAACAATAACCCCTACCCATGCGAGAATTTTATAAGTGGATGAACGCATTGCATAAAGAATTTATGAAATTTTCGAGCTTTTTAAATTATATTCTAAAGCATGGCATATAACATTCAAGATCTTTTAGCAGAAATGGTTAAACGAGGAGCCTCCGACTTGCATATTACGGCAGGTGCTCCCCCCCTTATTCGTCTTTCCGGTAAGCTGACCCCCATTGGGGAAAACAAGCTCAAACCCGACGAAACCATGCGTATGACCTACAGCTTGATGAATGAAGTTCAGAAAAAGACTTTCGAGCAGCAGAAGGAATGCGACTTTTCGTTCGGTATTGCAAACCTTGCGCGTTTCCGTGCGAACGCCTATTTGCAGCGCGGTTGTGTGGCGCTGGCCCTCCGTATCATTCCGCTTGATATCAAGACTTTCAAGGACCTTGGTCTTCCGAAGATCATGGCTGAATTTACGACCCGCCCCTCTGGACTAGTCCTTGTGACGGGTGCTACCGGTTCCGGTAAATCGACGACCTTGGCCGCAATGATTGACAAAATCAACAAGGAACGTCACGACCACATTTTGACTGTAGAAGACCCGATCGAATTCTTGCACAAGCACCAGGGCTGTATGATTAACCAGCGTGAAGTCGGTAGCGATACGCACAGCTTTGCCCAGGCCCTCAAGATGGCGCTTCGTCAGGACCCTGACGTGGTGCTCATCGGCGAAATGCGTGACCTTGAGACGATTCGTTCTGCATTGACGATTGCGGAAACGGGTCACTTGACATTTGCAACGTTGCATACGAACTCTTGCGTGCAGACGATTAACCGTGTGGTCGATGCGTTCCCGAAGGGCGAACAGCAGACCGTGCGTACGCAGCTCTCGTTCGTGCTTCAGGGCGTCATATGCCAGACCCTTTTGCCGAAAATTGGCGGTGGCCGCGTGATGGCGTACGAAGTGATGAACGTGACTCCGGGTATCCGTGCGTTGATTCGTGACGACAAGGTGCACCAGATTGAATCCATGATTGAAATTGGTCAGAAGTTCGGCATGAATACGATGAACATGTGCTTGTGCGAACTTGTCAAAAACCATAAAGTGGACCGTTTCGACGCTCTTGCCCGTTCGTCCAGTCCGGACCAGTTGGAACAGTTGTTCGTAAAGGAAGGGGTATAACCGATGCCAGAATTCTTGTACAAAGCCCAAAACTCGCAGGGCAACAACTTCGAAGGTACGCTCGAAGCGAAGGACAAGGCTGAAGCCGAAGCCCTTTTGCTCCGTCGCCGCCTTGTCATTACGAGCCTCAAAAAGAAACCGACCGAAATCAAGCTCAAGATTGGTTCCGGCATCAAGACCGAAGATATTACCCGCTTTACGCGTATGTTCTCGTCTATGTGCTCGGCCGGTCTTCCGATGTTGCAATGCTTGAACATTCTCGAAGCGCAGTGCGAAAACCCGGAACTGAAAAACGTTGTCCATAAGCTGACGCAGTCGATTAACGGCGGTTCTTCGCTTGCCGATGCGCTTTCTCAGCATCCGAAAGTTTTTGACTCCTTGTATTGCAACATGGTGGCGGCTGGCGAAGCGGGCGGTATCCTTGAAGGCATTCTTGCTCGTTTGGCCGAAACGCTCGAAAACAACCAGCGCTTGAAACGCAAGGTGAAAAAGGCGTTGACGTACCCGGTCATGGTTATCATTGTCGGTATTTTCGTGGTGATTGCTCTTATGACGTTCGTGGTGCCGACATTCGCTGAACAGTTCGCGGCCCTTGATGCTGAACTCCCTGCTCCGACGCAGGTCGTGATGAATATGTCTGACTTTATACGTAATAATGGCGCGTTCCTGTTTATCGGGCTTATTGTCATTATCTTTGCGTATAAGATGATAATGCGAATACCTGCGGCGCAATTTGCGAAGGATAAGTTTACGCTAAAAATTCCAAAGCTAGGCGATTTGCAAATCAAGTCCGCAACAGCAGGCTTTTCGAGAACCCTTGGAACGCTTTTGAATGCTGGTGTGTCCGTGATGGATGCCTTGAAGGTCGTCGCGTCAACCGCCGGTAATAAAGTCGTTGAAAAGGCAATTTACAAGATATCGATTGGTATTGCAGGTGGTAAGTCTATTGCCGAGCCGATGGAAGAAGTAGGTATCTTCCCGCCCATGGTGATTCAGATGACTGGCGTCGGTGAAAAGACCGGTAATCTGGGTGGCATGCTTTTGAAACTCGCTGACTTCTACGACGAAGAAGTGGACGCCGCCGTCGATGCCGTCGTGAGTATGATCGAACCGATTATCATTGTGTTCTTGGGTGGCGCTGTCGGTGGTCTCTTGATTGCAATGTATATGCCGATGTTCTCGATGGGCGACGCAATTAAAGGTTAAAAGGCTTCGCATTACGGCGTTGCAGGGCTCCTCACGTACGGATATGTACGCTACGTCGCCCTGCGCCTTGTCCTACTCGCCTTTAAACCTTTACTTAATCAATCTTGTCATGCCCGCCTCCAGCGGGCATCTCCTTTTTTATAGAGCGAAATTTGGAAAGGCTAAATAGCTTCGGGGTTCGACGCCTTGTCCTGCTCGTCTTTAAACCTTTACTTGACAAGCAAAATCTCGATTTAAATGTTAAAGACGAAGTTTATGCTTCGTCTTCTTTGTTTTTGTCATGCCCGACTTGTTCGGGCATCGCCTTCTCGTATAACGGTCCCTTCCTACTTCCAACCGTCTACTGTCGACTATTTCTCCATCCAGCCGGTGTATTTCGCGGTTTCGAGAATCTCGTTGGCGTTCTTGACGCGGTCGGCGGTTGGCGTTTGCGTGTCCTTGAGGGCGTAGTCGATTGCGAGTTCTTGGTATTTGCTAAGCGCGAATGCGTGGTAGGGCAGTACTTCGATGCGCTTGACGTTGCTGAGTGTGCGGATGAAGTCCCGCGTGCGTGTGAGCGCTTCGTCGTTGTCGCTGATGCCAGGGACGAGTACGTGGCGGATCCAAATGGGCTTCTCGATGCTGTCGAGGTAACGGAAAAATTCGATGATATTTTCGTTGCTGTGGCCCGTGAGTTCTTTATGCACGATGGCGTCGATGTGCTTGATGTCAACGAGCAAGAGGTCTGTCGATTTCATCAATCGTTCGATTTTCGTGAACTGTTCGCCGGTGCGTCTAAATGTGACTCCGCTTGTATCGACGCAGGTGTGGACTCCTGCAGCTTTTGCCGCCTCGAAGAACTCAATCATAAACTCGATTTGCGCTAACGGCTCGCCACCGCTCACGGTGATGCCGCCGTCGCATCCCCAGTAGGGCTTGTAGCGAATGGCTTTTTTCAGCAAGTCTTCGGCGGAGATTTCGAATGAACCGTTGTCCGCTCCGTTTGCGCTTTTTGTCCCGAAGTCCCAAGTTTCCGGGTTGTGGCAGAACTTGCAGCGCATCGGGCAGCCTTGCGTGAATACGACGAATCGAATTCCCGGTCCATCGACCGAGCCGAACGTTTCGAGCTTGTTGATTCTTCCGAGAGTCATGACCCAAAAATAAAAAAGTCCGTTATCGCTTCAAAGTGCTTTTTGTTCTATATAATACGAATGTGCGAAAATATGAATCGCTCTAATGGGAAAATTTCAATTTTTGTCTTATGGAACATTGATTTTAATTTATGCAAAATTTAAATTTTAAGTGTACATTTGGAGGAATATATGAAGAATATTTTTGTTGCGTCAATTATTTTAGCATGTTTTGGTTCGTTTACGGCCTGTTCCAAAGATACAGGGACTAACTCGTCATTGCAGGTTCAACCCACTTCGAAAATAGTCCTTGAAGAAAAAGTCGAAACTTTTTTGAGTGCGCCAAGAGAAGCTTCGTCTAAGGTTTTTGTTGTTGATGAGTCCAACAATGAAACTTATACGGACTTGAAAAATAGCATGAGCGCTTTGTATTCCGTTCGTGTATTGAGTGATGGTGAAATTTATACGGATGAAGTGAATGTGCAGGTGGATCTTTCCAACTTGGAATCAGACCGCAACCAATGCGGAAAAAACATGCTGAAAAAGGTGATGCCTAGTAAATATGCAAATCAATTTAAGTTCTACTCTACGGACACGGAATATTATGCGTCTTTTGGCGAAGATTCGGCATCTTCGGGTGTTAGCGGATACACGTTTAATTTTAAGCGTGTTTTTGAAGGGCGTGTTGTGCGCAATAACGCAAATTACTTGAGTATAGACACGGATGCAAAGGGAAATGTCAAAAGCTTGGAAGTCACTTTACAGCATTTTAAATCGACTACAGAAAGTGTTGTGACGGACGCGAGCGCAGAAGAGAATATTGCAACTCTTGATTCTGCAATACGTGCGGATTTCGATTCTATTAACGTTGTTACGGGATGTTGTTCTGTGAAAACAGAAAAAGTGACCGGCGTTAAGGTAACGAGTGTTGCAGAAGCTTATTGTGTTTTGGAACACGGACATGAGCAAAAGCTGGTGCCGTGCATTTCTTATGTTACCGATATTAGTGTTGATGAGGGACAATCTAATACTGTTGTTGTTGACGTGCCTCATTCACGGACTTCGTGGGACGGTTATGAAAAAGGCGATAAGCCTTTCGTGTTCTCTCCTTATCGGCTTTGATGGGATTTTTCTATCTTTGGCGTCGTGCCGAAAATCGTTAAGCTTACCGATAGAATCCAGTATTTGCAAATGTCGTACGACCCGCTGAGTGCGGATGTCGTTGCCGTGCGTGGCGATAGCGCATGGTGGATTTTTGACGTGGGGGCGTGCGATGAGGCGGTGGATTTTATAAATGCTTTGCCGCACAGTCCGGTGAATGAAAGTGCTGCGACTCCACTTAAAAAGAACATTGTCATTTCGCATTTCCATCGCGACCATTTGCTGAACGTCATGCGCGATTTGCAGGGTGATGTTTCGCTTGATTTTGATGCGATTTACGTGGGCGCCTACACTTCAAAAACGTTTGGTGAAATTGAAGGCGTTGTGAAGAATGTCGTGATGGAACCGGTTTCGTTTGACGACGGCGTGAAAATCCAGATTTTGCCGATTCCAAATAGCCATGCCAAAGGCTCGCTGGCGCTTATCGTTGATGATTACGTGTTTTTGGGCGATGCGACTTACCCGATGGTGGGGCATGGAACGCCTGACGTGTATAACGTGCAGATTCTTTGTGAGCAGATTAAGCTTTTAAAGTCGCTGAAGTCAACGCGATTTTGCTTGAGTCATAAACGCGGGCTTGTGCGTGACAAGGATTCCGTCATCCAGTTTTTGGAATCTGTTTACGCCCGCCGCCGAAAAAACGAAAATTATATCGAAGCGTGATTTTTGTGGTCTTGCCAACAAAAAAAGGTTCCCCTTCGGGAACCTTTTTAAGCTTTGTGGCTTTTCGCGGAGCGATTAAAGCACGCCGTGTGCCTGGCGGGCAATCACGTCGAGCTGCTGTTCGCGAGTGAGCTTGATGAAGCGCACGGCGTAGCCGGAAACGCGGATGGTGAAGTTCTGGTATTCTTCCTTGTCCGGGTGTTCCATGGCGTCTTTCAGCTTTTCGACACCGAATACGTTCACGTTCAAGTGGTGGCTGCTCTGGCCGAAGTAGCCATCGAGCACCTGCACGAGCTTGTTGGAACGTTCTTCGTCGTTGTGGCCGAGTGCATCTGGGTTGATGGTCTGCGTATTGCTGATACCGTCCAAAGCGTATTCGTACGGAATCTTGGCGACAGAGTTGAGCGAAGCCAAAAGACCATGCTTTTCGGCACCGTAGCTTGGGCTTGCGCCCGGAGAGAACGGTTCGCCAGCCTTACGGCCATCCGGGAGGGCGCCTGTAGCCTTGCCATAGACGACGTTACTTGTAATCGTAAGAATGGATGTCGTCGGTTCGGAATCGCGATAAGTCGGGGTCTGCTTGATCTTGGCCATGAACGTCTTGAGGAGCCAAATGGCGATATCGTCGGCACGGTCGTCGTCGTTTCCATAGCGCGGGAAGTCGCCTTCGATCTGGAAGTCTTGCGCAAGGCCGGTAGCCGGATCGCGGATGACCTTCACCTTGGCGTACTTGATGGCAGAAAGGCTATCGACAACATGGCTGAAGCCTGCGATGCCCGTTGCAAAAGTGCGGCGGACATTGGTGTCGATGAGGGCCATTTCGGCGGCTTCGTAGTAGTACTTGTCGTGCATGTAATGAATCAAGTTCAACGTATTCACGTACAAGTGCGTAATCCAGTCCATGTAAAGTTCGAACTTGTGGACAACTTCGTCGTAATTGAGGTATTCGCTGGTAATCGGCGGATATTCCGGACCGACCTGCTCTCCCTTCACGAGGCATTCGTCTTTACCGCCGTTGATGGCGTAAAGGAGTGTTTTTGCGAGGTTCGCGCGTGCTCCGAAGAACTGCATTTCCTTGCCGGTCTGGGTGGCAGAAACGCAGCAGCAAATGCTGTAGTCGTCGCCCCAAATCGGACGCATCGTGTCGTCGTTTTCGTACTGGATGGCGCTTGTCTTCACAGAAATTTCGGCGGCGAACTTCTTGAAGTTGTGTGGAAGACGCGGGCTGTAGAGAATCGTGAGGTTCGGTTCCGGCGACGGGCCCATGTTCACGAGTGTGTGCAAGAAGCGATAGTCGGTCTTAGTCACTTGATGGCGGCCGTCTTGGCCGATGCCGGCGACTTCGAGCGTGGCCCACACCGGGTCGCCGCTGAAGAGTTCGTTGTAGCTAGTGATGCGAGCGAACTTGACCATGCGAAGCTTCATGACAAAGTGGTCGATGATTTCTTGGGCTTCGGTTTCGGTGATGACGCCGTTTTGCAAATCGCGGGTCATGTAAATGTCGATGAATGTCGAGACGCGGCCCACGCTCATGGCTGCGCCATTCTGGGTCTTGATGGCGGCGAGGTAGCCGAAATACAGCCACTGCACGGCTTCTCTGGCGTTCTTTGCCGGCTTCGAAATGTCGTAACCGTAAATCTTTGCCATCACCTTCATGCCTTCGAGGGCCTTGATTTGTTCGGCGAGTTCTTCGCGTTCGCGGATAACGTGCTCGCGCATGTCAGTGGAATCGGTCAAAGCCTTGTCGGCTTTCTTCTGGGCGATAAGGTAATCGATGCCGTAAAGAGCGACACGGCGGTAGTCGCCGACAATGCGGCCGCGACCGTACGTATCCGGGAGTCCGGTGATGATGTGTGCCTTACGGGCCAAACGCATGGCCGGCGTGTAAGCGTCGAAAACACCCTGGTTGTGCGTCTTGTGGAATTCCGTGAAGATGCGGTGGAGTTCTTCGCTCGGAGTGTAGCCGTAGTTCTTGCAAGATTCTTCGGCCATCTTGATGCCGCCAAACGGCATGAACGCGCGCTTGAGCGGTTTGTCGGTCTGGAGGCCTACAATCTTTTCGAGATCCTTGGTCTCATTGGAAATGTATCCTGCGGGGTGGCTCGTGAGAGTGGAGACAACATCTGTGTCCATGTCGAGGACGCCACCCTTTGCAATTTCCCTCTTCTGGAGATCTTGCAATTGTCCCCAAAGTTTGTTCGTAGCCTCAGTCGGGCCTTGTAAAAACGACTTGTCGCCGTCGTAAGCGGTGTAGTTCTTTTGGATAAAATCACGGACGTTTATTTCTTCTTGCCAGCGTCCGCCTCTAAAGCCTTTCCATGCTTCCTGCATATAACCTCTTTTTTTCCCGAGCTTACTGTTAATACAACTATAAAAGTAACCTAACTTTCCTATTGTAAAAAAAGACCGAACTCGATTTGTCCTTGTTTTTATAACGATTATCTATAGAGCGCAATATACATATTAAATAGGGGGTGGGCAAGGTGCAAAATGTGGCGAAGGGATGGCTTGGAGAGGGGTGACGTAGCTTTTAATTTTCTTACGGGAGACCTTGGTGACAGGATAGGTTTTGAACAAAGTGTAAAATGTGCTGAAAATCACGTAAAATGCGTTTTTTGGCTAATTTTGTAATACAGTTGATACAGATGATTTTGAGAATCCTGTCATCTGGGGTGCATGCGGAAAATTCAAAAACTATTTTTTTTAGAAAAGAGGTTATTATGAAAAAGATTATTCTTCCCTTGGTTACTGTGGCGTTCTTGGCTGCTTGCTCGGAATCTGATACCGATTCTAACTTTGTTGCCCCTCAGAATCCGACGGGCGAAATTTCTTCCAGTTCGGTGGCTGCTGTTCCGACTAGTTCTGAAACAGTCGTCGCGCCGACAAGTTCCGAAGTTGCAACCCCGACGAGTTCTGCCGCAGTTACTCCGAATCAGCAGTTCACTTATAAAGTCCCGACTTTGGTGGAACTCGATCCGATTAGGGATTACACTTTCTACGGTGCTGAACTTACTGGTGTCGAACAATACAAGTATGGCCGTTTCGAAGCCCGCATGAAAATGGCTGCCATTTCGGGTTCTGTGAGTTCCATGTTCTTGAACTATGACAATTCTTGGATGAAGGAATATGAACCGTGGAACGAAATCGATATCGAAGTGCTTGGTAAAGATCCGACTTCTTGGCAGTCCAATATCATCACTCGTGAAGCGGAACCGTCTATCAAGAATAATACTTCGTCTGAAAGCAAGCCGTTGCACGCATTTGGCTTTGATGCCACTCAGGAATTCCATTTGTACGCGATTGTCTGGACCCCGGAATATGTGGCTTGGGAAATCGACAGTGTCGAAGTCCGTCGCGATACGCTGGGCATGAGCCGCGGTACTCACGCTGATGCAGACCAGGTGAAGTTCTTGACTGAAAAGGAAACGCTCCGCTTCAACCTCTGGGTGTCGAAGAGTGCTGGTTGGACGGGCAAGTGGAACAATGGCATTGGCCTCCCGGTCGAACAGCAGATTGACTATGTTCGCGTGTATTCGTATGACGAAGCAACCAAGACGTTCACTAAGCTTTGGCAAGATGATTTCGATGGCGAAGATCTTGATCCGAAGCGTTGGACCGCAGGTGACTGGGAAATGGAACGCGTGATGCTTCGCCAGAACAACGTCGTCGTTGAACAGGGTGTCTGCAGACTCATCCTGGACTACGAAGCGAACTAAAAAGTTTGGTGTATAGAAGCAAGCCTCCTGGAGAAATCCGGGAGGCTTTTTTGAATTTTGACCATTAAATATTGTTTACTTTCCCACGAAAACGAATAATTGTATATTAGTCGATGGTCACTAGTTTAGGCCGACTACTAAAGAGGAATATCATGAAAAAACTCGCTTTATTGGCTCTCGCCACGATTTCGTTCGCTCTTATCGCTTGCGGACCTTCCAAACTCAAAATGCAGGAAACTTCGTCAATGTGCGATGTGCTGATTGAAGTGCGTCAGGTTTTGAACGATTCAATTAGCTTGTATGTAGGAAACGTGCTTTATCTCAATTCTAAGCAGATTGTTGCTGACGAGATGTACCCGCTGCATGTCAGTACTCGTGACCCTGCTGAATTTGAAAAGCTGACCGCAACGGATGAAGTCAATAGCGACGAGGAACTCCTGAACTATCTGCGTCGTAAGGCTCCGGACATGATGAATTTTGGACTTGTCATCGGTGAAACGGCCTATAACGAAATCGGCTTTGAAGAACAGGCTGCAATTGACAAGTTGACCAAGGTTTTCCAGAAAGTTCAAGGCGGTTCGCTTACGCTGTTCCACGAGAAAGACGGCGAACTTACCGACATGAAAAAGCTGTACTAGTTGTTAGTCATTAGTCAATAGTTATTGGCGTCTTTGTCACCCCGCACTTGTTGCGGGGTCGCCTTTTTATATTGCGTTTATCGGGGCGTTACCCCGGAACATGTCCAGGCAAGCTTGGCCGCGACGCTCGACTTGAGAATTTGTCGTCTAATTTCTATCTTTACGCCCGAAAAAATAAAAGGGACACATTATGCCTACTATGACTTCTGCGCAGGTGCGCGAATCTTTCATCAAGTTCTTTGAATCCAAGGGCCACCTCTTTGTGCGTTCTTCGCCGGTGGTTCCGCATGACGACCCGACGCTCATGTTCACGAACGCGGGCATGAACCAGTTCAAGGCAATTTTCCTTGGCGACAATCCGAAGGGTTGGAAGCGCGCATGCAACAGCCAGAAGTGCCTCCGCGTGTCCGGTAAGCACAACGACCTCGACGTGGTGGGCCGCGACAACTACCACCACACCTTCTTCGAAATGCTTGGTAACTGGAGCTTCGGTGACTATTATAAGAAGGAAGCTATTTCCTGGGCATGGGAACTCCTCACTGAAGTTTGGAAGCTCCCGAAGGAACGCCTGTTTGCAACCGTGTATCAGGACGATGACGAAGCCTGGCAGATTTGGAAGGACGTGTCCGGCCTCCCGGATGACCGCATCATGCGCTTTGACGCTCACTCCAACTTCTGGGAAATGGGCGACACCGGTCCGTGCGGCCCCTGCTCCGAAATCCACTATGACCGCGGCGACCTCGCTACGCAGGCCGAAACGTTCAAGGACCCGATCAAGGGCGTGAACGGCGAAAACGACCGCTACATTGAAATTTGGAATAACGTGTTCATGCAGTACGAACGCGTGAGCGACGGCTCCCTGATTCCGTTGAAGGCCAAGAACGTCGATACTGGTATGGGTTTCGAACGTATCTGCGCCATTCTCCAGGGCAAGACCAGCAACTACGACACCGACGTGTTCACCCCGATTATCGCTAAGATCGCTGAACTTTCTGGCGTGCCGTACAACGATGGCGAAGCCGGCACCCCGCACCGCGTGATTGCCGACCACATCCGCGCTATTTCTTTCGCTATTGCTGACGGCGCTCTCCCGAGCAACGAAGGCCGTGGCTACGTGCTCCGCCGCATCTTGCGCCGCGCTAGCCGCTTTGCTCGCCTCCTCGGTCAGAAGAAGCCGTTCATTTGCCAGCTCGTTCAGGTGCTTGCCGACACGATGGGCGATGCTTTCCCGGAAATCCGCGAACGCAAGGAATTCGTGGCCTCCGTGATCAAGAGCGAAGAAGAAAGCTTTATCCGCGCGCTCGACGCCGGCCTCGAACGCTTCGCCGCCATCTCCGCCGACTTGAAGAAGGGCGACAAGATTCCGGGCGACAAGGTGTTCCTCCTTTACGATACCTACGGATTCCCGCCGGATCTCACTGGCATTCTCGCCGAAGAAAAGGGCCTCCTCATTGATGAAGAAGGCTACGAAAAGTGCATGGAAGAACAGAAGGCCCGCGCCCGCGCCAACATGAAGCAGGGCATCAACACGATGGGTACCGAAGGCTGGACGCAGTACAGCGAAGAAAGCACCAAGTTCGTGGGCTACGAACTCTCCGCTTGCGAAACGAAGGTCGTCCGCTGGCGTGAAGACAAGGGCGTGCTCAGCATCGTGCTTGAAACCTCTCCGTTCTATGCCGAAATGGGTGGCCAGGTTGGCGACAAGGGAACGCTCGTTTCTGCCGACCTCGAAATTGACGTGTTCGATACCGTGAAGGTGAACGACACCGCCCTCTGCCGCGGTAAGGTGAAGAAGGGTACGGCCAACGAAGAGACGATGGGTGCCGTGTTCATGGCAACTGTCGACAACGACCGCCGTAACGACATCCGCAAGAACCACTCCGCCACTCACTTGCTGCAGGCTGCGCTGCGTCAGGTACTCGGCACTCACGTGCAGCAGCAGGGTAGCTTCGTTTCGAACGAACTCCTCCGCTTCGACTTCAGCCACTTCAACGCGATGACCGCCGAAGAAATCCAGAAGGTGGAAGACATCGTGAACGCGAAGGTCATGGAATGCCTGCCGGTCAACACTCAGGTGATGGGTGTGGATGAAGCTAAGGCTAGCGGTGCTATGGCTCTGTTCGGCGAAAAGTATGGTGACGAAGTCCGCGTCGTGAAGATGGGTTGCGCCAATGAAGAATTCTCCAAGGAACTCTGCGGTGGTTTGCATGTGCAGAACACCGGTAACATCGGCCTCGTGAAGATTATCTCTGAATCCAGCGTGAGCGCTGGCGTGCGCCGTATCGAAGCTGTCTCTGGCCGTGGCGCCTTGAGCCTCCTCCGCGCCGGAACGCACATCCTGACTGCCCTCCGCGAACAGCTCCGCTGCAAGGACGCCGAAGTTCTCGACCGTATTCAGCAGTCGTTCTCCAAGACGCAGAACCTCGAAAAGAGCCTCCAGTCCGTGAAGCTCGAACTTGCAACGCTCGCCGCTGCCGAACTCTTGAACGGCGGCATCAACGTGATGGGCGTGAACCTCTACGTTCGCGAACTCTCCTTGCCGGATGAAAAGTACAAGAACCTGCTTGACGGCGTTCAGAACAAGCTCGACACTGACAGCGTCGCTGTGATTGCGAACAAGGGCGAAGGCAATGGAAGCATCGCTGTGATGGTTGGCAAGAACGTCCAGGCCAAGGGCATCAAGGCCGGTGACCTCGTCAAGGACCTCGCCGCTGCTTGCGGTGGCCGCGGCGGTGGACGTCCGGACCGCGCTCAGGCTGGTACCAAGGAAGTCGACAAGATTGCCGGTGCTATCGCCAACGCGAACAACTGGATTCGTGCCAAGCTCGGCGCCTAACAGCTAGTACCATTCTTGAGTAAGAATAAAGAACTGCGATTAAGTTCGCAGTTTTTTTTTTTGACTTCTTTTAATGTCTTTTGTATATATTACACATTATGTTACACTTATTCCCGTGGAGGAACAATGAGTTTCTGGGGCTTTATCAAATCGATTGGCAATACTATCAAATCGGCCATCACTTCGCTCGTCGAAGAAAAAGTAAATCAAATTAAGGTGAATAAAATCGAAGAAGTCTCGCGGTTTGTATTCGATGTGAATGACGATAAAGAACAACCCCTAATTACTCTAAAAGAAAGTGCTCAGTTCCAACTGGACATAGAACGCTATGCTTGTATTGGAAAAAAATGGAAATGGCGTAATGCCAAATTGTATGTGAAGTTTGATAAAGGCTTTAAGACAAATGGTACGTCTGCGCCCCGTGTATTTCATATGAATTTTCCTCCCTATATTGATATGAATGAGGAAAATGCTGATATATACAATGCCGCGGCGTTCATCCACGACGGTTTATATGCGTGCAAAGGTGAAATTCAAGAAAAGGATGTTCCAAAAGAAAAGAATGAATCTGTTCGTTATACGCTTGCAAGGCGAGAGTGCGATAATCTTCTGCGAGAAATATGGATAAAATCGAAATTTGTTGATTCTTTATCGGCGAAAATTGCTGAATTCGGGGTCAATGTTGTTGCCAAAGGGCCTAAACACTGGGATAATGACGATTTGCACTGCAAAGAGCATTTTAACGTGACAATCGAATACCTTTAAATAAAGGATAATACGATATTAAAGGCGGCTATAGGGCTGCCTTTTTTGTATGTGTATTTTTGTTTACGTAAATATTATCTATAATTTGAAAAAAAGGTTGGAATATATGGAGCCGCTTTTCAATTTAGAAAGCATTTATGTTACAAACGTAATCGGGATTGTTCTGATTGCAGTCATGATCGTGTGTAACCTTTGGCGCTTTCAGACGAGGAGTCGAGCCGACAAGAACTTGCTGATAATGATGTTCCTCGCCTTGACTAGCTGCATCGCGGACCCGTTTTCTTACACGATGAAAGGGGTGCCGGGCTTTTTCCCAAAGATTATTATTTATGCAACGAGTACGTGGCTATTTGCTGCGAATATGCTGGCTGGCTTTTTCTGGGTGCGCTTTTTGTCGTTCCATTTGAACGGGGGGATGCGCCGCCGGTCTGGAGTTATACTGAATTCGGTGGTCGGTGTGTGTCTTGCTTTACTTGTAGTCAATTTCTTTGTGCCGATAGTGTTCTCTATCGACGAGAATAACCTTTATTCCAGGACCTACCTTTATCCTTTGTACTTGGCTATAGATTATTTGTTGATTGTCAATAGCCTTGTAATTTATTTCAAGGCTAAGGCAAAGGGCGGCTTTCTCAAGTTTTTCCCGATATGGGTTTATATTGTGCCGATTATCATTGGTGGCGTTGTTCAGTCGCTGTTCTATGGGATTTCGGTGATTCCCACGAGTATCGCGGTTTCTATTGCGGGTGTGTTGGCGAGCCTGCAGAACGAGATGATTTACCATGACCAGTTGACAGGATTGTTCAACCGCTATTATTTGCACTACTTGCTAAAAAAATATATCGATCGCCCGAAACTCAATATCACCGGAATTATGATTGACTTGAACGGGTTCAAACATATAAACGATGAATTTGGACATGCTGCGGGGGACGATGCGTTGTTGATGTCGGCGCGAATCCTTAAATCGGCGGTTAACAATTCTGGGAGTGTCATCCGCTATGCGGGGGACGAGTTTATTATTTTACTTAATACGCAAGACGATGCGGCTATAGAACATCGTATTTCTAGAATTCGCAAACGTTTTGATGAATTCAACAAGACTGAATCGAAACCGTATGTACTGTCTGTATCTATCGGGTTCCACAAGTTTGACACGAAGACTGAAAGCGAAGATACTTTTATCAATGTCGTTGATTCCCGCATGTACGAAGACAAGAAGGCTTTTTATGCCGCTCATGCAGGGATGGATCGCCGCAAACGGTAGATAATGCTCGTATATTGGAATTTTTCTGAAATTTTTCACGGAAATGCTGAATTTTGAATAAAAATGGCGTTTTTTATTAGGTGATTCTAGTAGTATTCAATTTACTACTGAAAAACTTGCATTTTAATCGACTTTTGTGTATATTTAGGACATGAAGGTTTTAAAATCGTCAAATAATGGATTTTGTGCTCCAAAATCTAGGACGGTGTTGTTGAGCGAAGTCTCGATTCTTTCGGTGGGCTATCCGTTCCGCAACACGTGCGTTCCCGGTGAATCGGGGGTACTCGCGTGTTTTCTGCGCGATGTGGACGACTCGGGCGAATTGAATTTGCAGAACCTGAAACGCGTGGAAGACGTCAATCCGAACGATTCCCATTTTGCCGTGGAAGGCGATGTCGTGTTTCGCTCTCGTGGTACGCCATTTATGGCGGCGGTTGTGCCTGCCGTGTCCGAAGATTTGCTTGTGGTTGCTCCGATGATTCGTGTTCGCTTAAATCGCAAAATGGTACTGCCAGAATACCTAGCATGGTATATGAACAGCGCTTATGGCGCGGCGTATTTCAAGGAGTTTGCGACGGGTTCCGGCATTCCGCTGGTGAGTAAGGGCGTTTTGGAGCAAATGCCGGTCAAGTTACCCAATTTAAAGGCGCAGCAGGCTATTGCCGACCTTGTAAAACTTGGCCGAAAAGAACAAGAAATCTTGACACAAATTGTCAAGCAAAAGAATTTAATTTTAGAAACGGAAATTTCAAAATATTTGGAGTCGCTATGAGTGAAGTAAAAAGCGAAAAAATCGAGCAAGATGCCATCAATGCTGCCGCTTGGGCCGCATGTGATACTTTCCGCGGGGCGGTTGATCCGGCGCAGTACAAGGACTACATTCTGGTGATGCTGTTCCTGAAGTATATGTCGGATGTGTGGCACGACCATTACGACGCTTATGGCAAACAGTATGGCGGCGACGAGGCACGAATCCTCCGCAAGTTGGAACGCGAACGTTTTGTGCTTCCGAAGGTTGAGATCAAGAATGACAAAGGCAAGGTCTTCGACTCTTTTGTTGCGGACTATTACAGCCTTTATGAACGCCGCACGGCAGATAACATCGGTGATTTAATCAACATCGTTCTTGATAAGATTGAAACGCAGAACAGGCTCAAGCTTGAAGGCGTGTTCCGCAATATTGACTTCAATTCCGAACCGAATTTAGGCAAGACGAAGGACCGCAACCGTCGCTTGCGTACGCTGCTCGAAGACTTCCACAAAGAAGAACTCGACATGTCGCCGAGCCGCGTTTCCGAAGACATTATCGGCAATACCTATATGTACTTATTGGAACGCTTTGGTGCCGAAGCGGGCAAAAAAGCAGGGGAGTTCTTTACGCCGTTCGATGTGACGGAACTTGTGGCAAAGCTTGCTGCTCCGAAAGATGGCGATAAAATTTGCGACCCGACATGCGGTGCGGGCGGCTTGTTGATACAGGGCGCAAAACAGGTGCCGAGCGGAAATTACGCTCTGTTTGGTCAGGAATCTAACGGCAGTACGTGGGCTCTTTGCCGTATGAACATGTTCTTGCACAGCACCGATAGCGCTCGCATTGAATGGGGCGATACGCTCAACAGCCCGATGCTTGTCGAAAAGGATAAGCTGATGAAATTCAATGTTGTCGTCGCTAATCCGCCGTTTAGCCTTGACAAATGGGGTGCCGAAAATGCTGCAAGCGACCCTTACAAGCGATTCTTCCGTGGCGTTCCGCCCAAGAGCAAGGGTGACTGGGCCTTCATTACGCACATGGTCGAGACAAGCCTCGCTGGCGAAGGCCGTGTCGTTGTCGTGGTGCCGCACGGTGTGCTGTTTCGCAGTTCGACTGAAGGCAAAATTCGCGAGGCGATGATTCGCGAAAACCTGTTGGATGCGGTAATTGGACTCCCGGAAAATCTTTTCCCGACCACGAGCATTCCCGTGGCGATTCTGGTATTCGACCGCAGTCGTGAAATCGGCGGCAAGAATGCAAAACGCAAGGACGTGCTGTTCATTGACGCAAGCCGTGAATTTGTGCAGGGCAAAAAGCAGAATTCGCTCTCCGAAGAGAACATCTCGAAGATCGTGAATGCCTACAAGAAGCGCAAGAATGTGGACAAGTACGCTCATGTCGCCTCTTTCGACGAAATTGCGGGTAACGAATTCAACCTGAACATCCCGCGTTATGTGGACACCTTCGAAGAAGAAGCTCCCATTGATGTGGATGCCGTGCAGAAGGATATCGACCGCCTTGAAAAGGAACTTGCCGAAGTCCGCAAGCAGATGGCGCAGAAACTGAAGGAGATTAAGCGAGGGTAAGGGCCACAAAACGTAGCGGATTCGATACGTTTAAAAATGTTGGCAATCGGAGATCGTATTGGTAAAGAAGCCGAAGACAAAAAGGAGCTCGCAGGAACGCAGAATGGCGAAGTTGGACGCTTCGCTTAAATCAGCCTACGAACTTGCTGCAAAAAATTTGGCTTTGATGAAATTCCCTGAAGAGGCTTGGATATGCGTAAATGGAGTGCAACTTTCGGAAACACGAAAAATACAATCTGAAAAGAGCAAGAATGCGAAGGACGTACTTGAAAAAGAAATGGAGATTGCATCGATGTTAGTTGCTGCGGGGCATTTTGTTTGGATGCTGCCAGAAAACAGGGCTAATGCCAAGAACCCTGACGCGATTATTGATGGAATGATTTATGATTTCAAACAAGTTAAGTTTTCAAAGGTGGAACAGCGTTTTGTAGAGGCTCTTAAGCAAGCGGACAATGTGGTTCTGAGACTGCTCGATGAAAAGAATGTTTCTCGTGTATTGGGCAAATTGAAAAAACATGCTAAAAGCAAGAAAAACGGAACCCTTTTCGTGATTGTTGGCTCGGATGTAAGGAGATTTGATTTTGACGAGATATAAAAAAATCCACGTTTTTTTGGCACAAAAACGTGGAAAACCCTGGCTGCCCGAGCATATAGCCCCGGCAAAGTTCATTGCTGAGCTTGGTTATAATATACAATATTTTTTTGCGGAAGTCAATGGCTTTATTAGGGCATTGCTTGAAATACGGAAATATGGTGAAAAAGGGAAAATTCAACCCTGTTCACTAGAATGTCGTTAGAGTGATAAACTACATTGAATTACATGAGGACGAAATATGTCAAACAGCAACAAGCACATTGAAGAATTCCTGGACTACTACCTGAACAAGGAGCAGTCTCCCGATTATGCTGTGTTGATTACGGGCTGTTGGGGCTCTGGCAAGACATTTTTTATTAGACAGTATCTAGAAGGCAGGGGTGCTGCGGGAAAAGATGTGGTCAAGACTTTTGACTGGTTGACCGATTGCGAAAAATATGCAGTTGTATATGTTAGCCTATTCGGTGCTAAAAGTCGCGAAGAAATGGACAAGCGAGTTCTTGAAAAACTGCATCCAATATTAAATTCAGATTATCTAAAAAGCATACCGACTGCCGTATCGACAATTGCCAAATTGCTAAAAGAGTATTCTGTTAATCCCGCTTTAGAAGCTACGGGTGCAGTAGCCGAAATCGCGACTCCTTTTTTAGCGGAAGTCTTGCCGAATATTATAAAAGGTGAAGGAGAGAAATTAAAAGGCGCTGTTGTCGTCTTTGACGATGTCGAACGTGCTGATATGCCTCTTCCTGAATTGTTGGGGTATTTAAATGAATATGTGGAACACTTGCATGTTCCCTGTATCCTGCTTGCTGATAAAGATAAATGGGAAGAAGCACAAAAGTGTCAAGAAGACAAATCAACTCTTCATCATTTGTCTAGTACCAAGGAAAAAGTCATTGGTAAGGAATTCCAAATACAAACATCTTTTGATGAAGTTTGGAATTTGTGGTTTAATCAGGAAAAGCATCTTCTTGGCGATAAAACATGGCGTTTGTTGAAAGATTATCATGATGCAATTGCTCAAGTATTTGAATTATCTAAAACTTCAAACTATCGTTCTTTAAAACATTCTTTTTTTGATTTTCAACGGTTCATAGAGAATATAAAAGACGAGTATTTGACAAATTCTGAATTTAATTCACTATTTATTGCTGATTTTTTTGCTCATCAATATGCTTATTATTTAGGTTGGTTTAATGCGTCGGAATATGCAGAAAGTAATGCTGCTCAACGCGGTTTCGCGAAGGCTGTTGCAGAAAAAAGAAACCAGCGGGTGACTCAAGATGAGTCCGCTGATGAAGAATTGTATAAAAAATATCCAAAACTTCCGTATGAAAAATTTGAAGAAATATTTGATAAGGTCAAACGCTTAAGTTCATATGCTTTTTTAAATGACTATTATGCAAAATGGCGGCAGATTTGGAAAGAATGGTTTTCAAAAAATTATGTTGCTTCTGAACACCTCAATAATGTTATCAAAAATTCCATATGGTTTGATCAAAAAGATGGTTATTACCTAAATAAAATGTATGAATGGTTTAGAGAGGATGATGATTCTGGACCAAAGGCTATGGCTGCTTTTGAAAAATCGCTGCGAGATAAGAAACTTACTAGTCCTATATCAATTATGTGCTTGTTTAGCAAACTTTATTGGCTTGCTCAAAGAAGAGTTTTTGTTGAGAACTATAATGCATTCTGTAAGAAAATTGAAGACTATGTTGTTGCGAGTAAGGATGTTTTGGAGTATGAAGATGTAGATGAATGGACTCAACACACGATGTTGGATTCTTCTTATAATTATGTCAAAAAAGAATTGGATCATTTACAAGGACTTCTTAAGAAAATCATGGCTGAAAAAACGGCATCTTTTAAGCAGAATAAAATGGATGAGTTCTTTGAAAATCTTGGAAATGAAAATCCGATTGTTTCCGAGCATACTTGTGATACAATTATAAATGGCTATTTGGATGAAAGAAATTTTGTATTTGGTGATTTGAATGTGGACAGTTTCTGTGAAGCCTATAGAAAAATGCCCTCGCGAGTTAAAACGAATTGTTTTAATGCGTTGAAATCTAGATATCATTATCATCCTGAACAGATTGAAAAGGAAAAGATTTTTTTGGAAAATCTTTTGAAAAATGCGCAAAAGATATATAATGATGCAAAACGTCCGTTGTTGCCAAGTGTATTTGCGTTTGATTATTTAATTAGAACTTTGGAAGAAATTTTGGGAGAAAAGAATGATGCTGCCTAATGGATGGAAAAGAGTCAAGTTGGGGGATGTTGTGAAGATGTCCTCGGGTGGAACGCCGAGCAAAGACAATGCTTCTTTCTGGAATGGCGATATTCCTTGGATTAGTGCGTTAGAAATGCATAAAAATTTTGTTGAAGAAGCAAAGTTGAACATAACAGAAGATGCTTTGAAAAAGGGTTCGTCTTTAGCAAAAAAGAATGATTTACTGTTACTTACGAGAGGCAGCATGCTTTGGAAGCGAATTCCCGTTTGTTTATGCCTGCGTGACGTTGCCTTCAACCAAGATGTAAAATGTTTGCATGCTAATGAAAAATTGAATTCTACTTTCTTGTTATATTGGTTTGGTTGCATGGAACCGAAAATCATGCATATGGTTGTGGGTACAGGCATTGGAGCTGGAAAATTAGAATCAAGCGGCATTTTGGATTTAGATGTTAATTTGCCCCCGCTAGAAGAGCAGAAGAAGATTGCGGCGACGCTTTCGGTTTGGGACTCCGCCATCGAGAAAATGGAAAAACTCATCGAAGCGAAAGAATCTCAAAAGAAATCTTTGATAACGAAATTAATCGTATTCTCGGATGACAAAAATATTTCAGAATTAACGAAAATAAAGTTATCGGATATTTTTGATGAAGTGTGTGAAAAAAATCGTCCTGATGAAGATGTTTTAACCATAATTCAAGGTGTAGGAACAGTTCTTCGCACAGATTCAGGACGAGAGATTATTTATGACAAGAATAGTTTGTCAAATTACAAATATGTAAAGAAAGGTGATTTTATAATCCATTTGCGTAGTTTTGAAAGTGGGTTGGAAGTTGCAAATCAGGACGGTATTGTTAGTCCTGCATACATTATCTTGCGTCCCAAAATAAAAGTATCAACTGTTTATTTGTATTCGCTATTTCATACTAATGAATTTATAAATAGAACAATTGCTCCGGCTGTCGAGGGCGCTCGTGATGGAAGAAGTGTCAAATACGATGTTTTGAAAAATCAGACAATCACATTGCCAAATTTATCTGAACAGCAATCTGTTGCAAGATTATTGTTAAAGGCTGATGAAGAACTTTCTCTTCTCAAACAGCAACTTGAAAACTACAAAAAGCAAAAACAAGGCTTGATGCAAAAACTCCTCACCGGACAATGGCGCGTGAAATAAGGGAGGTTAAGATTATGAAAAATATTGAAAAGTACAAAGCTGATTTGGAGAATCTTATAAATAAGGGAGAATTATTACATAATGCCATACAATATGAGTGTTATCCCAAGGAGTTCGAAAAGAAAGTCCTTCTCGCTTTAAAAAAAGAGGAGGCTTGTAAGAAATATATTTCAAAGTTACCGTCCTTTTGTAATGAATATCAAGCATGGTATTCGGAATCAATAGCAATAATTAAACAATTATTATCTGATCGATTAAATGATTTTATTTCTTACTACGAAGTCCCCAAAAATAGAAAAGAAATAGTGTACGAATCGTATAGAATTGCAGATTATCTTCAGCGTTTGAAAATTACAAGATATTCGGGTGAAGTTGTTGTTGATCAATCTGCCGCAATCAATAAATATAAGCAGCAGTTAGAAATCTTAAAATCAGTTCAAAAACGATTTGAAAGCTCTCTATTTGATATTCAGCAATTAGTTCAGGCTGATTTGTTTGATGATGAACTCGACGCAGCGAAACTTCTGAACAAGAATAAGTTTATGCGTGCAGCTGGAGCTATGGCTGGAGTTGTTTTAGAAAGACATTTGTCACAAGTTTTAAAGAATCATAATTTGACTTGCAAAAAAGATACGATATCACCTCTAAATGATGCATTAAAATCAGGGAATGTGTACGATTTACCCACATTCCGAAAAATTCAGCATTTAGGGGATATTCGAAATTTATGCGATCATGACTCAAAACGAGAACCGATGCAGGAAGAAGTTGATGAATTGATAAATGGTGTTGATTCTATCATAAAAACTGTGTTTTAATTATGCTTTACAAACCGTTTAAAACTGCACAAGATTTTGAAGGTCTTATCCATTTGGGTGAAACTTCAGAAAGCATACATTGGGATTATAAGCAATCTTTTAATCCTAAGAAAGCTGAAGACCTTGCAATCGATTTGGCTGCTTTCGCCAATACATTTGGTGGAACTTTGCTAATTGGCGTGGCGGAAAAATCCGATGGAGCAAAGAAAGTTGCTTCCGGTTTTGTTCCCGGCATAAATGTTGAAGAAATCAGAAAGACAGTCCATACACACATTTCTGAAATTATCTCCCCTAAAATAGATGTTCAAATCGTACCGATTGAAGTTTCTGGCAATCTTGTTGTAGCAATAAATGTTGAACCGTCTATAAATCTTGTTGGAGTACGCCTTGATAAAGATAGGCGATCATTCAGTTTCCCGTATCGAACGGAATATGGCAATCAGTATATGATTTTTGAGGAGGTTGAAAAAAGAATGATGGACAGTAAATCTAGGCTTGTCTATTTAAAATTGCAAAAGTATCTCCCTTCTGGAGGCAAAGTATACATATATCCGTATCCAATAGGAAATTATCAAGCTGTATGGTATGCGGAATGCATTCCAGGGGAAGAAAATGAAATAAAACTGAGTCGTAGTAATTATACGTCTATTATTGTACCTTTGACATATATAGATGAAGTATGGAAGGGAAATGGTGGTGTATGCATGAAAATGAATACACGGTTATATTGTACTCCTAATTTCATTGATTTCGAAAATTCAGAAAAAGTAGCAATCTACGAAGCGAATTTAAGAAACGCAATTGAGGCACAAAAGTTTTTCAATGAGGCTCACAATAGGACTAAATAGTGGAATTATGTTCAAAGTCACAAATTGTGACCTTGAAGGGGACGCAACATGAGTGTAGCGAAGGATTTAAAAACATCGGAAAACTTGAGGTCGCAATTTGCGACCTCAAGTATGAATAACGTACCTATTGCGAGTAAAATCGTAGTATTTCGTGATGTTCAGGTTATGATAGACCGTGATTTGGCTGAATTATACGAAATAGAAACGAAACGTTTAAAGGAACAAGTCAATCGTAATATCAATCGATTCCCTGAGGCTTTTATGTTTCAGTTGAATGATGATGAATTTCAAATCTTGAGGTCGCAATTTGCGACCTCAAGTTGGGGTGGTTTACGTTACGCACCTTACGCCTTTACAGAGCAGGGCGTTGCGATGCTTTCGGCGGTTCTTCGTAGCGAAAAAGCTGTTCGGGTCAGCATTGAAATTATGAACGCGTTCGTCCAGATGCGGCATTATTTGCATAGAAATTTGAATCTAGCAGGTCGATTAACGGCTGTTGAAAATAAGGTTGATTCAAAATTCAAGACGATTGATGAAAATTTCTCTAAAATATTCAGTGCTTTAGATTCTAACCCTAAAAAGGCAAAAGAGGGTGTTTTCTTCAAGGGGCAAATTTTTGATGCTTACGTCTTTTTTCAGGACCTCATTAAAACTGCGAAAAAAGAAATTGTCCTTATTGACGGCTATGTGGATTTATCTGTTCTAGAAAGGCTTTCGGTGAAGCAGAAAAATGTTGCCGTCAAGATTTTTACGCACCCGAAAGCGGAATTGCAACAAATTGATATTGATCAGTTTAACAAACAGTATCCAACTTTGCATGTAGATTATACCCAAAAGATGCACGATCGTTTTATGATTATTGATAATAAAGAACTTTATCATATCGGGGCTTCGCTCAAGGATTTGGGCAAGGCTTGTTTTGCGTTTGAAAAGATGGAAGATTCTAAAACTTTAATCCCAGATATTTTGGCTCACTTGTAGCAAGTTTGAGGTGATTTATGCAACAACAGCCTGATTACAGAGAAATTCCGACATCGCAGATTCCGGCGATGCGGTTATTGGCGAATCTCGGGTTCAAGCCACTTACGCCCGAAGAGGTGATGCTGGAGCGCAAGGGTAAGCTTGCCAACGTGTTGCTCGAAGATATTCTGCTTTCGCAGTTGCGTAAGCTGAACTCGTTTACGCGCAAGGGTGTCAAGTGTGATTTTAGCGAAGAAAGCTTGCGTGGTGCGGTCTTGAAACTCAAGAACATGCAGTATGACGGCTTGGTGCGTACGAATTACAAGATTTATGATTTGCTTACGCTCCCGCAGTCCGAAGAAGAGTCTGTCGAGGGCGACAAGCGTAGTCATGATATTCGCTATATCGATTGGCAGGAACCGGCAAATAATGTGTTCCATGCGGTTGCTGAATTCAATGTGGAGTGTGCGAAATCTAATGCCCGCATCATTCCCGATATTGTGCTGTTTGTGAACGGGATTCCATTTGCTGTTATTGAAAATAAATCGCCCGAAGAAGGTGTCAAACAAGGTATTTCGCAGATGATTCGCAACCAAGGGGATGATTATATTCCTCGGTTGTTTACTTTTTGCCAAATGCTTTTGTCGGTAAGCATGAATGATGCGACTTATGCAACTGTAGGGACTCCCGAAAAATTTTGGAGCCTTTGGCACGAGCTTGAAATCAAGGATAAGGAAATTGAGGCCGCGGTCAATAAAAAGGTTTCAGCAGAAGACGAAGACCGAATATTCTCGGTGCCGAAATTCAAGTCGTTCCGCAAGGATAATCCGCAGACAAAGCGTGTGGTGACGGAACAGGATAGATTGATTTATTGCCTGTGCAAGCCGGAGCGATTGCTTGAAATGGCTTATCGTTTTATTTTGTTTGATGAAGGTATAAAGAAAATTGCTCGTTACCAGCAGTTCTTTGTGGTCCATTCGGCGTTGAAACGCATTCGGAACATTGATAACGAAGGCAAGCGTAAAGGTGGACTTGTGTGGCATACGCAGGGGTCGGGCAAGTCGCTTTCGATGGTGATGCTTGCTCGCGGAATTGCTCTGGATTCAAAGTATGATCCCGATTGCAATATTGATAATGCGCGTATCGTTCTTGTCACAGACCGCAAGGATTTGGATACGCAGATTCATGATACGTTCAAACATTGCGGAATGGAAGTCATCAAGGCAACTTCAGGTGAAAACCTGCTTAATCTTATGGGGTCTGATACTCCAGCCGTCATCACGACCGTTATTAACAAGTTTGATAAGGCCTTGAATAAACGGCAATATGTTGAAAAATCCAACAATATCTTTTTGCTTGTCGATGAGGCTCACCGCACGCAGTATAAAAATCTGCATGCGCGTATGAAACAGATGCTCCCTAATGCCAGTTATATTGGCTTTACGGGAACACCGTTGATGAAAAAAGAGAAGAATAGCTTCGGTAAGTTCGGCGGAATGATTAAGCCGAGTTACACTATCCAGCAGGCGAATGAAGATGGTGCCGTGGTTCCCTTGCTCTACGAGGGTCGTCATGCAGAACTCAAGCAGGACAAGGCGGCGATAGATCTTTGGTTTGATCGTTTTACTGCGGGGCTTTCGAACAAGCAGAAAGCTGACCTTAAGAAAAAATATGCCCGAGCCGAGATGCTGAACAAGGCAGAACGCGTCGTTTATATGCGTGCGTTTGATATTAGCGAGCATTTCCGTACAAACTGGCAGGGGACTCCGTTCAAGGCACAACTTGTCGCACCGAGCAAGGAAACTGCTATTCTGTACCATGAATTCTTGGATGAAATTGGTTTTGTGAGTTCTGAAGTTGTCATTTCGGGACCCGATGAGCGCGAAGGTTATTCGGAAGTGGGTGAAGAACCGAGCGACCGCGTGACGAAATTCTGGAAAAAGATGATGGATTGCTATGGCGACGAAGAAGAATACAATAGGTCTATTATTGAAAGTTTCAAGGGTTCGGGTAAGCCAGAAATTCTGATTGTCTGTGACAAGTTGCTGACGGGCTTTGATGCTGAACGCAACACAGTTCTGTACCTTTGCCGCACGCTCAAGGAACATACGTTGTTGCAGGCGATTGCCCGTGTGAACCGTTTGTTCGAGGAAAATGGCAAAAAGAAGGATTTCGGTTATATCGTAGATTACGCTAACGTTCGCGACAACTTGGATACGGCCCTTGTGATGTACAAGGCGCTGGAAGGCTTTGACCCCGAAGATTTGGAAGGCTTGCTGACCGATGTGTCGGAACTTGTGGACAAGTTGCCGCAGTTGCGCTCTAATCTGTGGGACGTTTTCAGGGGTGTCAAGAACAAGGCTGACCCCGAACAGATGGAACGCCACTTGGCCGATGAAAAACGCCGTAACGATTTCTACAAGGCCCTGCGAGATTTCGGAAAGTGCCTGAGTATCGCGATGTCGTCGCAGAAGTTCCTGGAAAAGACTCCTGCCGAAGATATGATGCGGCTCCGCAGGGAGTTCAAGATGTTCTCGGATATGCGTGTGTCTGTAAAGCACCGCTACGCTGACGATGTGGACTACAGCGAGTACGAACCGAAAATCAAGAAGTTGCTCGATACGCACATCCAGTCGGATAATGTGGTACAGACTGTGGCTCCTGTGAATATTTTGGATCCGAAGTTTACGAAGAAACTGAGTGATGACAAGCATGGTTACGATGCTCGTGGTAAGGCGGCGAGTGCGGATTCGATTGCGCATGCTCTCAAGAAAACCGTGACGGAAAAGATGGAAGAAGACCCGGCATTCTACGAGAAATTCTCGAAGATGATTCAGGATGTCATCGATAGTTTCCAGGCGGGTAAAATTTCTGAGGACGAATATTATTCCAAGGTTCAGAACTTGCAAGAAAAATTCAAAAGCAAGCGACGCGACGATGTGCCCGAGGAAATTAGCGAGAATGAGGATGCCGCAGCTTTTTATGGTGTCGCTTTATCTGCCTTTGTGTATTGCGGAAAATGCGATGCGGCGGAAGCTAGGCGAATCGCCGCAAAAATGGCTTTGTTTACGGTTGAGTCGTTTGAGAAACATCATAAAATTCAGTTCTGGAATGATACGGATGCACAGAATCGGGTAAAGAACGAACTGGATGACTTTTTGTTTGATGAAATTCAGGTGCGAGAACGCTTTGGATGGTCAAACAATGATATTGATACGCTTGAAGATAAGATTATGAATGTGGCAAGGCGGCGTTCGCATGAATGAGTTGGGCGTTGTTAAATATGGAGACCGCGAGATTGCATACGCGGTTGAATTTTGCTGCCGCAAAACGCTGGAAATTTCTGTAATGCCGGATAGTGCCGTGCAGGTGCGGGCTCCGCAAGGGGCAACGCTCGAAGCGATTGCGCAGAAGGTGCAAAAGAAAGCTCCGTGGATAGTTGAAAAGCAGGACTGGTTTGCGAGATTCCCTAAAGCGCCACCTCCAAGGCAATATCTTGGTGGCGAAACGCATTTGTATATGGGGCGGCGTTACCGCTTGAAAATTGAAAAGGGAAAAGAACGCTTGGTGAAAATCGATGGCGGGTTCATTAGAGTTGTTTCTGCGGATGTTCGCCCCGCAACTGTGAAGAAGTTTCTTGACGAATGGTTGCGTGAACGAGCTAAGGTGCAGTTTGTGAAAATATTTGATGCGTGTATCGCCAAGTTTTCTTTGCCGTCATCTTCACTTCGGTTGCAAATCCGCAATATGAAAACGCGTTGGGGCTCACTCTCTAAAGGTGGGATTTTGACTTTGAACATAAAGCTAGTTGCTGCTCCGAAAGAATGTATCGAGTATGTCGTGGTACATGAACTGTGTCACCTGAAATACCCGAATCACGATAAAAAGTTCTATCGACTGTTAGAAACACGATTGCCTGATTGGGAAAAGCGAAAATTGAAACTGGAGAACTTGCAGATGTAGATATTTCTTTTTCTATCTTTACCCTCATATGAAATTTGAAGAACTTCCCTTGGCGAATCCGCTGCAGCGAGCGGTTCGCGCTATTGGCTACGAAACGCCGACCCCGATTCAAGAACGTTCCATCCCGAGCTTGCTCGAAGGCAAGGACTTGTTGGGAATTGCACAGACGGGGACTGGGAAGACGGCGGCGTTCGCGCTCCCGATTTTGCAGCGACTGCTGGATTCAGGGAAGTTCCGTTCGCCGAAGACTTGCCGTGCGCTGATTCTTTTGCCGACGCGCGAGCTTGCAATTCAGGTGGAAGATTGCTTCAAGGCGTATGCGCAGTTTACGGCGATTTCGACGGCGTGCATTTTTGGTGGCGTGGGTGATGGGCCGCAAAAGAACAAGTTGATTCGCGGTGTCGATGTGCTTGTGGCGACTCCGGGGCGCCTGCTTGACTTGATTGGACAGAAGGCTATTTCGCTGAAAAAATTGGAATTCTTTGTTCTAGACGAAGCGGACCGCATGCTGGACATGGGCTTTATCCATGACATTCGCAAGGTCGTGGCGATGCTTCCGCCGGATAGACAGAATTTGTTCTTTAGTGCGACGATGCCCGATGAAATTTCGAAACTCGCCGCGACGATTCTGCGCCCGAATCCGGTGCGTGTGGAAGTTGCTCCGCAGAGCACTCCGATTGAACGCATCCGTCAAGAGCTTTACCGCATTGACAAACGCCGTAAAGGTGCTTTGCTCAAGGAACTTTTGGCGGAACATCCCGAGATGAAAAAGGTGCTCGTGTTCTGCCGCACTAAGCATGGCGCAGACAAGATTGTGCGCGTTCTCGAAAAGGCGGGCGTCAAGTGTGCCGCAATTCACGGGAACAAGAGCCAGAATCGCCGTCAAGAAGCTCTCGGAAACTTTAAGTGCGAACAAATTCGAGTACTTGTCGCGACGGATATTGCGGCACGTGGCATTGACGTGGATGACGTAAGTCATGTGTTCAATTACGATTTGCCGAATGAGCACGAAACGTTCGTGCATCGCATTGGCCGTACAGCTCGCGCAGGGAAGGATGGCGTTGCCATTTCGTTCTGCTCGCCGGACGAAGAATCGGATTTGCGCGGTATCGAAAAGCTTACCCGCGTGAAAATTCCGGAAGGTGACCAGAGCATTTATGACAAATTGCCGCCTCCGCAAAAAGAAACCGCCGAAAGCATGATGCGCAATTCTCGTGGTCGCATGTCCCGCGAAGAAGCTCAGGCACGTGCTGAGGAAACCCGCAACAATCGCGGTGCACGTGGTCGTAAGGACCATCGCAATGAAAATCGCGGGAATCGTGACGACCGCGGAAATCGCAATGAAAATCGCGAGAATCGCAACAGGCACGAAAATCGCAACGAACGTCCTGCGAACAATGTTGTCGTAAATGGCGGTGTTCCGCAAAGCGTAAATGTGCCGAATTCGTCGAATACGCCAAATCCGAACAGCGGCAATCGCCATCATCGCCGCAACCGTCCCGGCTCCCGTGCCCGCCGCCGCATGCGCGAAGCACAAGGCCAAGGATAAGCTCAAGTTCGCTGAGTTCGTCCCGGATGTATTCTAGAATGCCGGAGCCACTATTAGCATACGTCATCCTGAGGGCGTAAGCCCGAAGGATCCAGTTATTTCTTGATTGACTTTGTCATGCCCGACTTGATCTCTTTGACTACTTGCAGCTATGCTGCTTAGTAGTCATGATCCGCGTATGGGGAGGGCATCTACTTCTGAAATCTTGCAATACATTTGTGTTGTGAAAAATGTCAAATTTTTAAATAATATTCATTAAAATGCTTATATTTTTGTAAAAATCAATATTTTGTGTTGTAAAGCTATTGACTTTTTGAAATTTAGGGTGTATATTTGTTATCAAGAACGAGAGAAAAATAAAACTCTCAGTTCGAATGTTAAGCGCACTTGAAAAAGAGTTGTCGCGTGTTAGGAGGAAAAATGAAAGAAATCTTAGAATATACGAGCTATCGCCAGTATATTGCGGATTACTACGCTGATAAAAAGGCGAAATCTGCGTTTACTTGGCAAGAGTTCGCGAACGAAGCCGGTTTTTCTTCGCGTGTTTATCTGAAATACGTGAGCGAAGGTCGCTTTAACTTGAGCGATTCAGCGACTGCCCGCGTAGCCGATGCCATGCGTTTGGCAGATTACGAACAAGAATATTTTGCAGAAATGGTCAAGTTTGACCATGCGAAAAAAGATGCCGACAAGAAAACGGCTTTCAACAAGATGCTTTCGATTGCGGATGCGCACAAGGCCAAAATCTTGGAAGGCGATTCGTTCCGCTTTTTTGAAAGTTGGAAAAATCCGGTTATCCGCGAATTGGCTCCATCAATGCCTGGCGCAAAGCCGCTTGCGCTTGCACACGCTTGCCGCCCTGAAATTACCGCCGCTGAAGTCAGTGATGTGTTGAATTTTTTAGTCAAAGGCGGTTTCCTTGAAAAAAATGACGAAGGCAATTACGTACAGACGGACAAATCCTTGACGACGGGACCTATGGGGGTAACGCCGGTGGCTGTCCGCACGATGCACCGCCAGATGGGCGAACTTGCACTTGACGCAATCGAAGGCGTCGCTCAGGATAAGCGAAATTTCTCGGGTATCACTTTTGGCATCACGAAGGACGGCTACGATGAAATTGTGCAAGAAATTGCCGATTGCCGTAAAAGGGTTGTCGCCATTGCTCGGAAAAATGCCGCAACGGACGAGGTTTATCGTCTGAACATGCAGCTTTTCCCGCTGACTCAAAAACAGGATTTAAAAAAATAGTGTTGGAGGAAAATATGAATTGCTTAAACATTAGCAGAAAGTTTATCTGCAAAATGGCGATGCTGCTCGCCTTTATGTTCGCAGCGTGCTCGGAAACAAATTCAGGAAACGATGTTGCCGGTGGCACCGTCGAAGAAACTGGAGTCCAGGCATCGCTTGAGAATATTTCGGTTGCGGGTAAAGCCTCGCTTGTTCCGATGTTTGAGGCTGCCGGAAACGAATACGATGCGAATGCTACTCTAAATTACGAAAATGCTATCGCAAAAATGTATGAACTGGATTCGGTTACTTTGGATACGACCGGTAAAACTTTTGTCGGGTCGTTTACCAATGGGGCTGGAGAATTCCGCTTCGATAGCGTTTCGCTTAGTAGCCCGTATGTAATGCTTAAAGTTTATCCGTATTATTATTATGGATACGAAGTTCCAGATGAATATTGGATGACTTATAGTGAAAATCCTTTGAGCGTTATTGTTGATTTGCGTGTGACAAAAAACATTAGTATCAATACGTTGACTTTCTTCGAAACCGATCGTTTGCGTGAATTAGTGAAATCCGGGAAGACCTTTGCAGAGGCGAAACAGCAAGCGGGCCGCGATGTCTTGGATGCGTTCGGTTTTTATGATGTTCCTTTTGTATTTGATAAGGGTGAATATGAAAATGATTCGGTCTATGTAATGGCTTTGGATGTTGTAGATTATTTTATTGATTTTTCGGATCAAATCGGCACTGGGCGTCTTGCAAGGTCGCTTGCAAAGAATGGAAATCTTGATAGTATAGATGAAGCTGTAAGAGAACGCTTTACACACTGGGCACTTTCGATACTGGATGATTTAGAAAAGGTTGATAAGCGCGATACGTCAATTGTGTTGACTAGAAAAATAGAATTGGTGACGAATTTTGCCGTTTTAATGAAAAGAATGGAAAAGTGTACCGATGCAAATGAAGGCCAAGTTGTCGAAAATGAGAAATATATATTCAATTTCACTTGTTCTTCTGGGAAATGGGTCGCTACGCTTAAGACTGTGGAATCCGTAACAGGAACGATGACGGATGCCCGCGATGGTAAGACATACAGGACGGTCACTTTCGAAATGGAAAATGGCGCGCGGACTTGGATGGCGGAAAATTTGGATTATAATTCTGCAAATGGAACTTATACATTGTCCGAAGTGCTGGACTTGGATACCTCTATTGTAATGGTCTCTTATGATGAATGCGTTGCTGGTGGTGGCGTTGAAGACGTTTGTGATACTTTGGTGAAAATGGGAAACGACTTCAATTATGAAAGGATTGCCGCTGCTATTGATTCTGTCGAAACGGCTACTGGTTCGTATCAAGGAATATGCCCGGAAGGTTGGCGAGTCCCGACTGGTAGTGATTGGGATGAACTGATGGCATTTATTGTCGAAACTCTAGGTATCGAAACATATTGGATTGGCGATTACCTGTTGTTCACTGATTTTGGCGATGTTGTTGATTCCAAGTCGAAGAGTGGATGGACGTATTATGCTGTCAAGCCTGATCGCGATTATTCGGAGCCATGGGCGTCGATGGTGATGATTGCGAATGGCGGGAAATGGATGGTGCAACAACGGGCTTTGTGGTCTGAAAAAATCAATCTCCATGTCCGTTGCATCAAGAATTAAATCTATCAACACGTATTGGAAATACTGTTAGGAGGAAAAGGAAGACGGGCTTCTGCCCGCCTTCTTTTCTATATGTTTAAATGGAATCCTGCAATTTGACTTTCGAGTTTTGCTGCTTCCGCATGTAGCTTTTGTTGAAAAGCCGCTGTGGCGGAGGATTCCGAGTTTTGTATACGGTGATTTGCCATTTTCAAGAATTTCTCGACTTGCTTGATGTTGTCGCGAATTTTGCCATCGCAGTAAACTTCTGTCATGCGTTCGAAGATGTACTCTTCGGCGGTTTTGGACAAGTGAACCATGTCGCAGTCGTAAAAACGGTAATCGCGCAGCTCGTCCATTACGATTTCGTAACTCGGGAAGTAGCTGGTGGTGGGTATCGGTATTCCCACATCATTGCACAGAGTGCATGACTGGTTCGCCTCGGCGACGGAAATGAGAACATTTCTATCGCACTCGGCTCCTATGTCGTTGCGAGCTGCTCTTACTCCGAACGAAGCGTGGGAGCCTGGCGGAGCAATCTCTTGAATAACTTTTTCAATGGCAAGTTGCAGTGTCGCTTTCGAAAGCGTGTTCCTGTGCGCTCCATCGCTCATGTGCCGTAGCGGTGAAACTGTGAAGACGATTCGCATGTCATTTTTTATTTTCTGCAAGTCTTGCACGATGCTTTTCAGTGCCGCTACTACGTGATCTACGGAAATCATTTTGCGTATGAACAAATTGGGGTTTTGCTGGTGGCAATTCGAAACGGCCGCCCCGATGTCCTTTAAAAAATACACGAATGAAGTTCCGAGCGTGATGAATGCGACATCGGTCTTTTGCAAAAAATCCAGCGCATGGATCGAGGCTTCGTTCAGTTTCGCGACGCAGTCTTCGCGAGTTGCGGCCGAAAGTGAACCGTGGGCATCCCAGCAATGCCAAGGGGCGCTGTTCCCCGCGCGATCAGGGCGCATGTCCTGAAAAATTTCTGGACCTCCAAAAACTTTCTTATTCGCGATTGCCTTGATTTGCATTGCAATGGAGAGCGGATTATACACCGTTCCAAAGGGATTCGTCAAAACATTGAATTTCCTCGATGCAAATTGCGCCGAAATATTGTCGGCGAAACACGAACCGAAAAAAGCGATGTGAGAATTGTAGTCGATTTGCCAATCTGTGGCGGGAATGTCGATTTTTGTGAAAAAGTCCATAGCGTAGAATGTAGTATAGTGAATGGTATGGTGAAAATGCCGATGTCTAGAAATATCGAAAAATCGGTGAATAATGACGAATGTTTATATAAAATGGAGTAATCTTGGAGATTCGTGCTTGCGTCTCGTTTTTTTTTAACCATATTGTAAAAATGAATGATTTTTAGGTATTTAATAAAAATCTTTAAAATTTTAATAAAAATCAATAAAATATATTGTGAAACTATTGCTTTTTCAAAAACAATGTGTTATATTTAGAGTATCGACAGACGGCCCGCTAGAACGACTGTCAGAATAAGTTGCTAGAAGAGGCCGTCTTGTAAGGAGGAAAAATGAAGGATATACTTGAATACAGGGACTACCGCCAGTATATCGCAGACTATTACGCCGATCGCAAGGCGAAGTCCGCGTTTTCTTGGCAGGAGTTCGCCAAAACGGCGGGATTTTCGTCGCCGGTTTACCTTAAATATGTGAGCGAGGGCCGCTTCAACTTGAGCGAAGAGGCCGCCGGACGCACGGCAAAGGCTATGCGTCTTGCGGATTTCGAGTGCGAGTTCTTTGTCGAAATGGTCAAGTTTGACCATGCGAAGAACGACGATGAAAAGCGTGCGGCGTTCAGCAAAATGATTACGATTGCGGAGACGAATAAGTCGAAAATCCTGGAAGGCGAATCGTTCCGCTTTTTCGAGGACTGGAAAAATCCGGTGCTCCGTGAACTGGCTCCCGCTATGCCCGGCGCAAAGCCCTTGGCGCTTGCACACGCTTGCCGCCCAGAAGTCTCTGCAGCCGAAGTCAGTGAATCGCTGAACTTTCTGGTCAAGGCGGATTTACTCAAGAAAGATAAAAACGGCAATTACGCACAAACTGATAAAGTCGTAACGACCGGCCCGATGGACGTTACGCCGCTCGCGGTCCGCGGAATGCACCGCCAGATGGGCGAGTTCGCGCTCGACGCTATCGAGAGCGTGCCGCAGGACGAACGCCATTTTTCGGGCCTTACGCTTGGCATCACCCGCGAAGCGTATGAGGAAATCGTGCAGAGAATTGCCGAGTTCCGCAAGGACATCATCGCGATTGCGACACGTAAACCTGCGACAGACGAAGTCTATCGCTTGAACGTGCAGTTCTTCCCGATGACAAACAAAAGTTTAAACAAAAAGGACTAGGAGGAAACTATGAAAAACTTGAATCGTAACACGCTTGTGCGTGATTTTATCGGGGCGGCGTTCTGCTTGACGATGGCGTTTGCTCTTCTTATGATATATTCGGGTTGCTCCGAAGACAGTTCTCCGATAAACGGTGCCCATGGCGGAGCCGCCGAAGAACAAGGTGTGTATGCCAGTCTGGAAAACTTGACGATTTCCGGGATGGCCAAAATAGCTTTGGCAAGCCAAGGCGGAGGACTCCCACAGATTGACATGCGGGGTCTTGAAATAGGAACCGTGGTTACCCTTTATGAACTTGATTCAATATCATTCACAAATACAGGCGTCGTACTTAAAGATACCATCGTGAATGACAGTGGAGACTTCTCGTTCCAGAATGTGACCTTGACAAGTCCATACATCCTTATTACGGCAGAAAGACCTTTTCCTGAAACCGAATACGCCTATAGCGTCTTTGCCGATGTACGCGATACGGGAAAAGTACAAATTAACGTATTGACACATCTGGAGGCCCTGCGCTCCCTGCATCTTGTGAAAACGGGAATTGGATTTTCACAAGCAAAGCAACAGGCTAGAACAGAAATCTTGAACGCTTTTGGCATCTATGGATTGTCTGATAATATCATGAACGAAGACCCCATGGAATATACGGCATTGATTTATGCGTTATCCGTTGTCTTGCCTACGTATGACCATGAAGGGATATATCCTGAAAACCTGATATTTGGAGGTGAACCTCTCGAAATGCTTTTTGACGCTATTGCCGAGCATGGTTCGTTCCAAAATATTGATGTATCAGTGGATTCAGGTTTCGTGGACATCGTTAACGCCAATATCAGCCTTGTGCAACTTACCTTAGCAACTCCGTACGAATACTTCGAACAAACTGGAGAAGAAGGAGTCCGTTTTTACAGGACAGAACAACGTATGGTGGAATATTTTGCAAATATGCTGTCTGTTGTATTTGGCATTGGACGCTGCGACCAAACTCGCGAAGGAGAGACTTTCGATGCTCCTGAACCGGATTATAGTCAATCCAGTATTATAGGTTACGATTTGGTGTGCCGTTCAGGAAGCTGGCGGTTGACGATACCTGAAATGGAACATACCGAAGGGACAATGACAGATGCGCGCGATGGAAAAACGTACAAGGCGGTCTCGTACCTTATCGATGGTGACTCGGTGACTTGGATGGCGGAAAACCTGAGATACAATGCGCAAGAAGGTTCGTCGTGCGATGAAAAATGGAGCTTTGCTGAAGGCTGCTTCTATTCGAACGAAGCTTTGATGGGTAATGTGTGTCCTGATGGATGGAAACTGCCAAAATCAACCGATTGGGAGAAACTTGTGGCGTCTGTACGAAATCATTATGGTCTTCCCGAACGATTTGAACTCCTTCACCTGTTTGACTTGGCGGATTTGGGGAATCCCCTGGGTTTTGGTTTGACAGCTCGATTCGGTTATTCTGGACTAGGGTTGGCGATGGATCCGGGTGGAAAAGATGCAGAAGTAGGCGATCTCGCCATAACTTTACCTGTAGCGGTGGAATACGGATATTCAGAGCCGTCAGAATGGCTGCCAGTCCGCTGCATCAAAAATTAATCTCTCTCTGCATTTTGTTAGGAGGAAAAGGAAGACGGGGTTCGCCCCGCCTTCTTTTTTTTTGTTTTGATATATTGTGAAAAATGATTAGTTTTTTACTAATTTTTCGTAAAAATGCTAAAATTTAATAAAAAACTGAATTTTATATTGTAAAAACTATTGACTTTTTTGAAAATGATGGTATATTTGAATTATGGGACGGCCCGACGCTTTTAGCCGAGCGTGAAATTAAAAAGCCGTTTGTAAGGAGGAACAATGAAAGATGTACTAGAATACACTAGCTATCGGCAGTTCATTGCGGACTATTACGCCGATAAAAAAGCCAAGTCCGCATTTACTTGGCAGATGTTCGCCGAGATGGCGGGCTTTTCTTCGCCTGTTTACCTTAAGTACGTGAGCGAAGGTCGCTTCAACTTGAGCGAGGAGGCCGCGCTCCGCGTCGCTTCTGCAATGTCCCTTGTGGATTACGAACGGGATTATTTCTGTGAGATGGTCCGCTTTGACCACGCCAAGACGGACGAAGATAAAAAGATTTTCTTCAACAAAATGCTTGCGATCGCCTCTGCACACAAGGTAAAAATCATAGAGGCTGATTCCTACCGCTTTTTCGAAGACTGGAAAAATCCGGTGCTCCGCGAGTTGGCGCCTTCGATGCCGGGGGCAAAACCGCTTGCCCTTGCCCGTGCTTGCCGCCCGGAAATTACCGCCGCCGAAGTGACGGAATCGCTCAGCTTTTTGGTCAAGGCGAATTTGCTCAAAAAGGACAAAGACGGAAATTACGTACAGACGGAAAAATCCGTGACGACGGGTCCCATGAAGGCGACTCCGGTAGCGGTCCGTACGTTGCACCGCCAGATGGGCGAGTTCGCGCTCGACGCCATCGAGGGCGTATCCCAGGACGAACGTCATTTTTCGGGACTTACGCTTGGCATCACGCGTGAAGCCTACGAAAAAATCGTTCAGGAAATTGCCGAGTGCCGCAAACGCATCATCGCGATTGCAAGAGAAGACGAGGCAACGGAAGAAGTGTATCGCTTGAATATGCAATTCTTTCCGATGACAAATAAAAGTTTAAATAAAAAGGACTAAGGAGGAAACCATGAAAAACTTAATTCATAACACGCTTGTGCGTGATTTTATCGGGGCGGCATTCTGCTTGGTGATGGCGTTTGCGCTTCTTATGATGTATTCGGGCTGTTCCGAAGACGCTCATTCGCCAATAAATGTTGGTCATGGCGGTACCGAAGAAGAGCAGGGCGTCTATGCCTTGGCTGGGCGAGTTGGCGATGTGTATCCTAAAGTGATGAAATTGGATGGACTTGACGCTCCTTCTCAAAATAATGATGGTCATTTGGATGCTGCAGAAGGGACTGTTGTCGCTGTTTACGAGTTGGATTCTCTAACTCTTGAACCGAATGGTCATGTTTTTGTGGATACCATCGATGACAGCGAAGGTCGGTTTGCATTTGGGGATATTATTTTGGGTAGCCCGTATGTGTTGATTGAGATACAGGATTCCTGTATTGCGACTGATTGCCAACAGCGTGGTGTATGGAATTCCGGGGAGTATCCGATATCTCGTGAGGTGCCGTGCAATTACGATTCCTTGATTGCGGCGGATTCCTCTTGGGCGGCGTCTTTACCGACCAGTTGTGGTGTTACGGATTCTACCAAATATCCGGTTTCGTTGAGTGCTATAATCGATGTGCGAAAGTATCAAGATGTGAATTCTCCGAAAATAAGCGTTAACACATTAAGTTATCTAAAAATTCCGCTGTTGAAGAAATACTTTGCCGAGGGAATGTCTTTTGCTGCGGCGGGTAAAAAGGCGGAGCAGGAAGTCTTGGAAAGTTTTGGCATTTATGAAGATTTGGGAGAATTTGAAAATGCCGAAAATGTAAATGGCGAATTGTCTTATGTTTTGCAGATGATGGTCCATATTATTCGAACGGGGATTCTTTTTGACGCGGTTCTTCCGATCAATCTTAGCCAATATTATAAAATAACGCCAGCCGCTGTCGCTACTTTTGGAGATGATGCGGAACAGCTGTATTCAAATACGATAAAGATGCTTGATTACGAAATTGGTTATTATGCGCAAAAAAATGGTATTGGTCGATGCACGGAAGCTCGTGAAAATGAAACTCATAATATTGGAGGCCCTGAGAACTATTCAATCGTCTGTCTTTCCAATAAGTGGAGACCGGGACATAAAAAGGTTGAATACTCTAACGGAACGATGACGGATTCGCGCGACGGCAAAACTTATAAGACTGTCACGTATAATTGGGGCGATGTTACGCAGACGTGGATGGCTGAAAACCTGAACTATACGGATGCGTCGTCTAGTGCAACGTGCTGGGAAGTCGACTCCACTTGTGAAATCTATGGTCGTTATTATACGTGGAAAACAGCGATGGATTTAGATTGGTCCTCTATAAAAATGACGTCTGTTCTTCATCACTTTGTATGGGATGATGCCGACAGTACTTATAAGGATAGGTCGGATACTGTGCTTGTAGAGGACATGTGTTTGATGAAAAGTTATCTTGAAGGCGAAAATGACAGCGTAAAGTATGTTTATTGCCATGTGAAATCACCGGATGGCGAATGTATAGCTAATGATACCGCAGATAACGTTTACACTTATTGTGCTAGAACGTATTGGGACGGTTGCCGTTTAGATTTGTCAGAATCCATTTCTCAAACGAAGCCTGTTGCTCATCGTGGTGTTTGCCCAGATGGGTGGAGGATTCCTAATAAGGATGATTGGATGATTTTGGAACAAAATATTGCTATGCGGGGAGCCTCGCTTACCGATGCTTATGGAAGCGGATTCGGATATGCAGAACCGATGGCGGTGAAATATGTGGATTCTGGAACGCCTATGTTAAGAGTGCTGTATCGTAAAACAGGCCGGTTTGCGTCGGTTCCTGACGTGGATGATACCGAGAATAAACCTGCAATTGTTTATATGATGGGAAAGGGCTTCTCTTCGGCTTCAATTAAGGATGCTTATGGAAATCTCTATTTCTTTGAGCTCAATAATGAGGCTTTTGTCCGCTGCATCAAGAACTAGATCTGTCGAGACGCGTTAGAAATACTGTGAGGAGGAAAGGGAAGACGGGCTGCGGCCCGCCTTCTTTTTTAACTGCGTATCTATTTTATATGTATTATCGAAAATGACTAAAATTTTTTATCAAATGTAAAAAATGCTTAAATTTCAATAAAAACTAAAATTTTTTATGATGAACTATTGACTTTTTTGAAAAATGGAGGTATATTTGAAATTGCGGACGGCGCAGGCTGCAAAGTCGAGATGCCGTTTGTGTTAGGAGGAAACAATGAAGGATATACTTGAATACACAAGTTATCGTCATTATATTGCGGATTATTACGCCGAGAAAAAGGCGAAGACCGCTTTTACTTGGCAGGAGTTCACCCGTGCGGCGGGATTCTCTTCGCCGGTTCATCTGAAATATGCAAGTGAAGGTCGCTTGAACTTGAGCGATGCGGCTGCATTGCGCGTGGCGAAGGCCATGCACCTTGTCGATTTCGAACAAGAATATTTTTGCGAGATGGTCAAGTTTGACAACGCAAAGACGGATTCCGAGAAAAAAGACGCTTTTGGCAAAATGCTTTCCATCGCGGAAGCTCACAAGGCGAAAATCCTAGAGGGCGATTCATACCGCTATTTTGAAAGCTGGAAGAATCCCGTGCTCCGCGAACTTGCTCCTGCGATGCCGGGTGCAAAGCCGCTTGCGCTTGCGAAAGCGTGCCGTCCGGAGATTACGGCCGCCGAGGTCAGTGAATCGCTTAATTTCCTCGTCAAGGCGGACTTGCTCCACAAAGATAAAGATGGAAATTATGTGCAAACTGAAAGGGGCGTGACGACGGGGCCGCTGGACGTGACTCCTGTGGCTATTCGCGGGATGCACCGCCAGATGGGCGAGTTTGCGCTGGATGCCATCGAGGGCGTCGCTCAGGACGAACGTCATTTTTCGGGACTTACGCTTGGCATTACGCGCAAGGCTTATGAAGATATTGTTCAAGAAATCGCAGAGTTCCGCAAGAGGATTATTGCGATTGCGACACGGGAAGACGGTACGGACGAAGTGTATCGCCTGAATGTGCAGTTCTTTCCGATGACAAAAAAGAGTGTCAATAAAAAGGGCTAGGAGGAAAATATGAAAAACTTCAAACGAAATACGTTGATATATGATTTTATAGGAGCAGCGTTCTGCTTGGTTATGGCGTTTGCGCTTCTTATGATATATACGGGCTGTTCAGAAGACGTTGACTCGTCTCCGGTTGCGCATGAGGGCGGCTACACGGAAGAACAGGCTTCTCTTGAAAATATTAAAGTGGTGGCACACGCAAGGCGATTCGAGTTAGTTGCCGATTCCACATCGAACAAGTTGGTGAGTTCTATTGTTCCTGGTACTCTCATAAGCATGTCGGAATTAGATTCCATCACCTTCGACACAACGGGGAATACGTACTATACGCAAAGTCTTGATTCTACAGGGGTATTCAGTTTCGATAGTGTTTCGCTGAAAAGTCCTTATGTGATGCTTGTACTTTCTAACAACTGTAATCAAATATGGACCGAAGGATGTGTAAGTGGAAACATAAGCTATAACGGGTATCGTTTAATAGTCGATTTGCGAAAATCTAAGAATGTAAGTGTCAATGTGGTGACGACTATAGTGACGGAGCGATTGATGCATTTGATTGCTCATGGAGCGAGTTTTGAAGACGCTAAGCGGCAGGCCGAAAATGAAATTCTCATTGCTTTGGGCATCTATGGCGTTCCTTACCGTTTTGACAAGGCCGTATCTGATGAAAATCGTGTTGAACTTCGGTTCGCAGATTATTTAAGCAGTTGGCTTATATATAATTCGAAAGAAATGAAGTCGTTTGCTGCGGTTGGTTCGTTTACTGCGGGGCCTACCATAAGGAATTATCTTATTGAAAGTGTATATGGCTGGTTCAAATCGAAATGGGTTAGTGAAAGCGAAAAGGTGCTTTTGCGTGATTTTATGCAAAACTTCATGGCGAGCCTTTTTAGTTTAGGCCAGTGTGCTGCTGAAAATGAAGGCTATAGTACTACATTGCCTTATGATGAATATAGGAATATCAACTTTATTTGTAAAAATGGGAATTGGTCTTATTTAATTCATTACGAGGTTCCTGATAGTGTAGGTGCTGTTTTCGGTCAAATGACGGATTCCCGTGATAGCACAAAATATAAGACGGTTGCATACAATATTGACGGTAAAGCGCAAACCTGGCTTGCAGAAAACCTGAAATACAAATCCACGGATGGAATTTATTTTTGGAATGACGCCATGGATTTGCCTGATAGCGTCGCGCTGATTCCTTATGAATCTTGCATTGAAGAAAATTCTTATATATACTGCGATAGTTTGCAGGCTGAAAAAGGAAATTTTGATTACGAAAGAATTTGGTCCATAACGGATTCTGTCAAGGCTGCCGGGAAGACCTACCAAGGGATATGCCCTGATGGATGGCATCTTCCTGATGCAAGTGAATGGAAAAAGTTGCGTGACTATGTGACTGAAAAGGTGGATGGGAGGAAGTTAAACGGTGCAGATATTATGGCAATCGCCGGATTTAGAGAGTTTGATGCAGAAGAAGGTACTGCGTATGTTGTTAAAATTGATAGTTCGATTCAAGGTTTGGTTGGCGGGCTTTCTTCTACAGTATTTTCGGTTTATGCCGGGGGCTCGCGGTGGAGTTATATAAGTCGAAAACTAAAACTAAGGTCCTGGGAGGCTAATATACTGAAAAATGCCCTTTTTGTCCGTTGTGTCAAGGATTAAATAAAGGAGGAATGATTTATGAATATCGAAAAATTACTCAAGGCATTTTTAGTGCTGCTTGCATTTGTGGCGTGTTCCGAAAACGGTGATCTGTCGCCGAGTGCACCCTCGGGTGAATCGAATGTTTTGCTTTCGAGTAGCGATGGTGCTATCGCATCAAGCTCGAGTGAACAGTTTGATGGCTCGGAAAAGGTTTATAGAGGAATAAAGATTTATTCTGGAACATTCTTTGGCAATCGCTTCCTTGGGGATGTCTGTATATATGAACTTGATCCTGTCACTTTTGATACGACAAGATTCGTACCTTTCAGTAGGACGTTCTATAAAACATCTTATGGTATGGATAGTATCGTTATTGACAGCTTGTCTTTGAGAAGTCCCTATATTATGCTTACGACGACTGTTGGGTATTCAACGGATCCTTTCGAAGCGCGGCTTTATAATGTTGTTGATGTTCGGGAAACGGATGCTTTTGCTTTCGACAAGAAAACCTACCTTGAAAGTATTCGAACTCTTTATCTGGTACGGTCTGGAAAGAGTTTCGCAGAAGCCAAGAAGCAAGCAAGTAAAGAAGTTCTTGAAGCGTTTGGTTCTTTTGCGAATGCGTTCGATAAATCCGAAGCGGAAAATATCCAGAATTTCGATTATAGGAACTACTTGGCGTTTATTGTAGATTTTTTGGAATTCACGACAGAGGATACTGTTGCTGCAAAATTTGAAAAGTGTGGCGACATTACTTGTGGTTCGGAATTCCTGAAGATACGTTTTTTAACGGAAGCGGTGGGTAAACTGCGTGAATATAAGGAACTTGCGGAGGCGGATATTGACGAGTCTGAGATATATCTGCTTGATAAGGCTGTGAGGGCTCGTTGTAATATTCTTTTTTTAAAGCCTTTTGTGGCGCAATTGCTTGGAGCAGGGGTGTGTTCTCCTGAAAAAGAAGGTGCTGTTTTTGAAGTTTTAAATAAAGAAAATTGGTTGAATAAAAATATTTTGTTTACATGTCACTCGGGAATATGGGAATTTTCGTATAAAGAAATGGAATATACTATGGGAACGATGACTGATGATCGTGATGGGAAAACGTACAAAACAGTGACCTACAATATAAATGGGAAAACGCAAACGTGGATGGCGGAACACTTGAATTACGCCGCTCCTGGATTGCAGATTAATTGCGAAGAACGATATAATAACTACGGTTGCGAAACGTACTATGTGTATAGCGCATTCGGCTTGGATTCTTCAATCGTGGAATCGAAAGAGTCTTGTGTTCAGCGTTATTTAAAGGAATTTCCGGAATCTGAATCGTCGGATTTTGATTTTGAATGCGACAATCTTTATGAACGTGTTGATACATTGAAATACCATCAACATATCATTTCCGTTATGGCGGAAAAGGGCGTGTATCAAGGTGTTTGCCCCAATGGGTGGCATATTCCCACGCGTGGGGAACTGGATACCTTGCTCGATTATATGGTGGAATGGTATAATGTGACTCCGTCGAAGAATGACGTAGAAGTTTATGATGGTAGGCGGGAAAGAGTATTCGATTACCTGTACAGTAGTTCTTGGGGTAATCCGTCGGGATTTGCCTTGGACGGAAATTTCTATGTAATTGATGATGAAAATAGGGCGTGTTCTTCTGTAGACAGGTATTTATGTTATGTTGAGGATAGACCTTTTGAAGACGAAAATTACGTTCGTTGCATCAAGAACTAGATCTGTTGGGACGCGTTAGAAATACAGTTAGGAGGAAAGGGAAGACGGGCTGCGGCCCGCCTTCTTTTTTTTGACCATTGACCAATATCTGCTGATTTACGACTTTAAACTACTTTATATGTATCACAGAAAATGACGAAAATTTAAAGAAAATGGCAAAAATGCTGAAAATTAAGTAAAAAAGGTAAATTTTTATCATAAAACTATTGACTTTTTGATTTTTATGGTTTATATTTAGGAAACGAAGACAGCTCGGCTTTGTGTCCAAAGGGCTGTTTGAGTTAGGAGGAAACAATGAAGGATGTACTAGAGTACTCGGATTATCGCCAGTACATTGCGGACTATTACGCCGAGAAAAAGGCTAAATCTGCGTTTACTTGGCAGTCGTTTACACGGGCGGCCGGTTTTTTTTCGCCTGTGTTCCTTAAGTACGTGAGTGAAGGGCGCTCCAACTTGAGCGAAGATGCGGCGGGCAACGTGGCCGCGGCAATGGGCCTTCTCGGCTATGAACAAGAGTATTTCTGTGAAATGGTCAAGTTCGATCGTGCAAAAACGGACGACGAAAAAAAGTTTGCTTTCAATAAAATGCTGGCTATTGCCGAAATGCATAAAGTGAGGGTCATCGAGGGCGATTCTTTCCGCTATTTCGAAAGCTGGAAGAATCCCGTGCTCCGTGAACTTGCCCCTGCGATGCCTGGCGCAAAGCCTTTGGCGATGGCGCGTGCATGCCGCCCTAAGATTACTGCTGCCGAAGTCAGCGAATCGCTGAACTTCATGGTCAAGGCGAATTTGCTCCAGAAGGACAAAGACGGAAATTACGTACAGACCGAAAAATCGGTGACGACGGGCCCTATGGCGGTGACGCCTGTTGCGGTTCGCGGGTTGCATCGCCAGATGGGCGAATTTGCGCTGGATGCGATTGAGGGTGTACCGCAGGACAAACGTCATTTCTCGGGCTTAACGCTCGGCATTACTCAAAATGCTTATGACGAAATTGTTCAGGAAATTGCCGAATTCCGCAAGAAAATTATCGCGATTGCGACAAGGGAAGACGATACGGACGAGGTTTACCGTCTGAATGTGCAATTTTTCCCGATGACGAAAAAGAGCGTGGATAACAAGGGTTAGGAGGATAACATGAATTACTCAAAAATGTGCGAACAGTTTGTTTGTAAAATGGCTGCGTTGCGATTCTTTTTGTTTGCGTGTTTGGCCATTGCCTTGAACTTCGCCATCGCGACGCTCTTTGCGGTGCTCTTTGTGGGGTGCTCAATGGGTGGCTCGACTGAAGAGACTAGCCAGTCTATAGGCGGCCCTTCTGAAAACCCGGGCGTTCAAGCTTCGCTTGAAAATATTTCGGTGAAGGGGCTTGCCATGGTGGGTGCACGGCCAGAACCTCTTGATTCGGCAAAACCGGAAATGGGCGTGTCTGTCAGCGGAATGCCGAAGGGTTCCGTAGTGACGCTTTACGAACTGGATGCCGATTCTCTCGAAAGGACAGGGGTGTCCTTCGCGGATACGATTGATAACGATGGCGGCATGTTCGATATTCAGGGCGTGACGCTAAAGTCCCCGTATGTGTGGATTACGGCTGTTGAAAGAAATGGCCTGACCATGAATGTTGATGATCCTTGGGTGGAACAGCATGATGATGTGCTTAGCGTGAATGCGATTGTTGATGTCAGGGATTCGGCTCCTGTCACTGTTGACGTGTTCTCTGACTTGATGGCTTATCGAGTACGGGTCCTGATGCTTGTCGGGAATGACTTTGCGGACGCCATGGCTCAGGCCAAACGGGAAATTCTTGAAGCGTTTGGAACCTACGGTGTTGCTTTCGACAGCCTGGATCGTACGGGCCTGGATTATTATGCGATGCAGTCGGTATTTCTGAGGGTCGTATTTTGTTTGTATGGTTCCGGGAACCTCATGGCTAGCGCCCCAATCTCGAAATCGTTTGAACAGACGGGATCCTTCTTAAGAGAAAAAGAAGAAGTGAAACGTGGAGTGAGGACGGTCTTTAATGATTTGAGATTTAAACTGAGCATTCCCCAGGAGGTTTACGACAAAATGGGGTCTCAAGTGGCAAGGGAATACCAGGCAATGCTGCTTTATGAAAAATACCTTGCGGGAATGATGTCTGTGATGCTCGATGCCGGACGCTGCTCCGCAGAGCAGGAAGGTACTTCTGTAGATGCATTCGAAGGATATCGCAGTTCTTCTGAATCAAAAATCAGTATTGTTTGCCGTTCGGGAAATTGGCATTTAGCTTATGAACAGGTTCCGCATACTTTTGACACGATGACGGACACTCGCGATGGCCATGTTTACAAGACGGTGACTATAGACTTTGGTGACAAAACGCAGACATGGATGGCCGAGAACTTAAATTACAAGGGTGTCAAGACAAATTGCCTTGGCGGTCATGAACAAAATTGCGATATCTACGGAAGCCAATATGATTGGCATGTAGCGATGGGACTTAGTGACTCTATCTTTTTGGTTGAATTTGCTTCCATGCAGGAAAGCATTGACTCCTTGTCTCCGCGATATTCGACAACACCGATGCCGTATGATTCCGTGTATATCGAAAAGTGCATTGCGGGATTACAGGAACCGGATTCTACCGATATTGAAAAATGCAAGTATTATGGTGGTGGAATTCCTGTCAATTACGACTCCTTACGAGCTGTGTATGATATTGAAATACAGGAACGTTGTGAGGAATATCTGAACGCACCGGCAAGTTTTATCGATGCAGGAAAGGTGAACATGGACAGTCTCACAAACACTCAGGGCGTGTGCCCTGATGGTTGGAGAATCCCCACTTTTGACGATTGGGAGACAATCTTCGGATATATTGACCGTAAATGGCGTTCTAATGCCGAAGGGGCTTTCTTGCTTGCAGTCCCCTCTATAGAGGATCCTTTTGGTTTTAACTTGTACAATACAGTTGAAATGGAATGGGATGGCGATAGTTCGTTATTGATTAAAAAAATGCTGGGAGACTATATCATGATTTCCAGGAGTGATGATAGGTATAGACCTCGGGCTGGCTTCATCAAAATGACGGAAGTGATTAATACGTCATATAGGTTTAATTACGAAGCTGTCGGGTTTGACGCTTTCTTTAGGGACTTGTTCATCCGTTGTATCAAGGATTAAGGGGGATATATGTTTGTTTGGAATAAAATAATCTGGGGCTGCGCTGCGTTGATGCTTGTGTTCGGCGCTTGCTCCAACGAAGATGCCAGTGTAGTCGCTCCGGTTGGTGCGCAAAAAGTGGAATCCGGGGAAAACGCAAAGGTGAGCCCGGTCGAAGACTTGAATAATGCCCACGTAGAGGGCCAGGCGGCAATCCTCTCTCGAATGGATTTTGGCCATAAGAACGTGTATCTGTACTATGAATTGGCTTCGAAAGTCAGAATGTACGAACTGGATTCGGCTACGCTGGATACGACGGGCGTCATTTGGAGAAACTTTGTTCTCGATACAAATGGAAACTTTAGCTTTGATGGCGTGTCGTTGCAAAGTCCGTACGTGATGATTGAAACGGAACCGGTAAAAACATTAGATGGCATGATATTGAGGGTTTCTCCAAGGGTGATTGTCGATGTGCGAAAGACGAATAACGTGAGCGTCAATATGTTGACGTACCTTGAAAGTTTCCGGTTGCGTCATTTGGTGCAGTCCGGGATGTCGTTCGATGAAGCCAAGGCCCAGGCTATGCGTGAGGTTCTGGATGCTTTCGGCTTGTACGATGAACCGTTAGATTACGACAAAAAAGACAACGCCCATGTTCAGGAGTATTTGGATTTTACAGGATGGTTCTTTATCAATGTTTTTGTGGATTCCGTAACTGCTTCGTTTGGCCAAAGTGGACAGTTTGGAAATCTCGATAATTGGTCTAAGTATTCGTTCATTAGTTGGGCGACTACTGATATTGACTGTTCTGTCAATGGTTATGTTGATTACGCCACTAATTTCTTGTCGGCTTTGCATGGATTTGGCAAATGCTCTGCGGCGTTTAAAGATTCCAGTTTCGAAGTAAACGAAGGCTACTATAAAATTCAATGTGACGGCAGTCAGTGGAAAGCCTCCTTGAGAGGGTTCAATCAAGTTGAATACACTACGGGGACGATGACGGATAACCGCAACGGAAAAACGTACAAGACGGTCACATACAATATTGAAGGTTCGACGCAGACATGGATGGCGGAAAATCTGGACTATGGCGATAGCGAACATAAGGAATGGTGTTTCGAAATCAAACCGGAAGATCGCAGTTTAAGTTTTGTCTTGTTTGAAAATGTTCAACCTGCAGATTCGCTGGGTTGCGGAACTTACGGTGGCTTGTACAGGGCTTACGATGCGCTGATGTTGGATACGACATTGTTGGTTGAAAATGCTCTTGATTCCTGCCTTTCTAATCGTCGAAGATTTGGGAATGAAGACGACTCCGTTGTTGTTGATACTTTGAAAGTTCGGGAATCCTGTTATTACACCTATTTGGACGAGGCAAAGATTTCGCAATGGGCTGATTCTGTTGAAAATGCCAATGGACATATTCAGGGAATTTGCCCTGACGGCTGGCATATTCCGACGAGCGGTGAGTGGAAGGCTTTATGGACGCACTTAGAGAATGTAATCAAGGGCGATTCTCTGTTGGGAGATCCTTCGGGCTTCGGGCTCAAACCTATTGTTCAAATATCTTATGAAAGTGGATTTGTTAAAACAAAGGATGATATTTACTTTGCTATGAAACCTGGGCCTATCGCTGAATACAATAATGAACTGTGGTCCTGGACTCGTGAACCGAGTAGCCCTTATGTTGGATATGGCATTGGTATTTTAACCTCTTTTGTCCGCTGCGTCAAGAATTAAAAAAAATGGGGGATGTTATGACTGGCGTTACAACGGAAGATTCGGAAATCTGGAAATAAAACCTTCTGGTTGATTTGGAGTTGTTTTCGATGGGAGGATTGAAAAAGGAGTAAGGAAGGAAAGGGAGGCGAGCTTCGGTTCGTCTCCTTTTTTATATATTTTAAACATAGCCCGTTGTGGCAAGAAGGATTTTTTATGAAACCAGGTAAGACAGAACTCCGCTTGAATGCAGAAATTGAAAAACGCGGTGCGCTTTTTGCAGTGTTGCTCGACCCCGATACTTCGGACGAGGCGGCTTTCGTGAAGGCTGGTGCGATGGCTGCGGAAAACGGAGCGGATTTGCTTTTGGTCGGCGGTTCTTATCTCGGAAACTTCACGCTCCCGAAGCAAGTGGCGGCTCTCAAGGCTGCCGTGGATTTGCCGGTGGTACTTTTCCCGGGTGGCGCCTCGCAGGTGGTGCCTGGCTTTGACGCCATGCTCTTTATGACGCTTGTGAGCGGTCGCAATCCGAATTACCTCATCGACGAACAGGTGCGCGGTGGCGCTTTGGTGCGTGCACTCAACATGGAAGCGATTCCGACGGCGTACCAGCTCATCAACAGCGGCAAGCGTACGACAGTCGAATACATTAGCGGTACGATGCCCGTGCCCGCAAACAAACCGAAGCTGAGCATGGTGAATTCCATTGCCGCAGAACTCATGGGCATGCGTTACGTTTATCTCGAAGCGGGGAGCGGTGCCGAAGCTCCTGTGCCTGTGGAGCACATCGCTTACACGCGCAAGGCGACCGAGATGACGATTATCACTGGCGGTGGAATCAAGGACCCGCAGACGGCTGCTGTTCGTGTGGCGGCTGGCGCCCAGATTATCGTGACTGGCACGCTTTGGGAAAAGGTCGAGGACCCGGCTCTGTTGAAGGAATTCGCTTCTGCTATCCACGTCAAGGGATAGTCTGGAATTGAATTTATAGATACTTTGTTAAAAAGTTTAAATAAGAAAAAGTCAGGTGGTAAACCTGACTTTTTTAATGCCTGAAAAAGGAGATGCCCGCTTTCGCGGGCATGACAACTTGTTGTTTGGTGCTTATTGAGGTTGCGTAGCGCTTAGAATCTGAACAGCATGCCGAAGCGCATCTGGCCATCGCGAACGCCGTCTGCACGGCCTACGTTCTTGATGGTGGCCCAGTCGAACTGCAACACGTCGGAGAGCATCACGCCCACGCCGAAATCGACTTCGTTGCGCTTGCCCATACGGTCGTAGAGGTAGCCTAGGCGGAGAGCGATTGTGTTCGAATAAATGAATTCCGTACCGAAGTTGAACACGCCCTGGAGGAAGGAGTTCGTGTCGTCATCGGGATCGACGATGTCTTTCCAGCAGGCGATGTAGAACGGTTCCGGATCGCCCTTCTCGTCATCTCTTACGACTTCGCGGTTGTAGTCGAAGGCGACGGTCCACTTGTAGTCGGCCATGCTGAGGATTTCGTAAGAAAGTCCAAAGCGCCAGGTCAACGGAATCGGGTCTTCGATGGTCTTATCGACGTAATAGACGCTAGGACCGATGTTCGCGAGCACCAAGGCGATGTTGAGTTTCGGGACGATGAAGTTCTTCTTCAAAACGCCGATATCGAAAGCGTAACCGAACGTGGTGGCTTCTTCTTCGCCGGCGGCTGCGCCGGAACTCAGGTCGGAGTAGAAGAACTTGATGGAGAGACCGAGACCCCAGTCGTTCGGGAAGCGTGTACCGTAGCTGATGCCACCGACGATTTCGGAGCTGTTGTACGCGACGAGGTCGTCAGCGTCGAGGTCGCCAGAAACGACGGTCGAACCGAACGAGACGAAGTTCACATGCACGCCGAGAGTTCCCCAGTCGTTCAGCGGAATGGTCATACCGCCGTAGAGGTGGTAGAGGTCGGGGATGTTGAGGACCGGCAAAAGTTTTTCGTAGAACGCGGTGAGCTGGTAGTCAGCGTCCTTGTACTGCTCCATGCCGTTCGCGGTGCTGAACCAAACGTCGTTGCCTTCGGGGAGAACTGCCCAGACCTTGTTGGTCGAAAGTCCGTTGCCTTCGTGGTAGTGCGTCCATTCGTCATCGCGCTTGGTGACTGTCGGGTCTTCCTTGGAGCTGCGTTCGAGTTCGGCCTTGCGTCCGCTGGCGGTCGCGTAGTCCGGCATGTGGCGCCAGACGCCGAGGTTCGTTGCAATCCAGATGGCGCCCTTGCGGTCCACGGAAACGTCGTTCACGGTGTTGTTGGCGAACTGCACCTGTTCCCACTTGCGGAGCGTGAAGTGCGAGAGACCGCCCTGGTGGGCTGCCCAGACGTGACCCGAACTATCGACGGCAAGTGCGGTCGGGGAGAGGTCCATGATGCCGTCTTCCTGGTTGAACAGGCTCCAGCGGTCTTTGTCGTTTGCGCTCTTTTTCGGGGTGAGGCGTGCGACACCGGCGCCATCGACGGCGACGTAGAGTTCCTTGCGGTTTTCGGACCAAACGAGCGCGTTAATCTTTTGACTCGGGAGCACCTTGCCCTTCTGTTCGAAGGCGCCGTTGCGATAGACGAAGAGACCGTTGTCCGTACCAATCCAGAGCGAGGCACCCTGTTTTGCAAGTGCGGTGACGTGGCGTTCGCCGAGTTCTTTTTCGAAGGTCTTCCAGCCCTTGCCGTCAAAGCGGAAAAGGCCCTTCGGCGTGCCGACCCAGAGTTTTTCGGTGAGGCTTTCGTAGAGGATGGCCGTAATCGTGTCCTTGACGACCAAGTCCCATGGCATCTTGACTTCGACCACGTGCGATTCGTCGTCTGCGTTTTTCACGTCGTTGAACGCCTTTACGACTCGGGTGTATTCGTCGAGCCCGCGTTCGCTACCGATATACGTGCGTACGGCGTCCTTGATTTTGGCGTTTCCCTGCAAGGTGACGGAGTAGTAGTCCACCCACTGTTCGCCGTCGAACTTGAGAACGCCTTTCGAGGTGCCTGCCCAAAGTTCGCTCTTGTCGAAGAATCCGTTCTTGGGGCGTGATGCCATGTGCGTAAAGAACGGGGTCGTTTTTGCGTCTGCGCTGTAGGAACTGCGCCATTCGTCGGCGAGAGGGCCAAATGCAAGCCCTGCCGGGTTGTAATACATGGCGGTTGCGTCATCGGCGAGTGCGGCTCCGACTTCGCCCATACCGAGCTGGCGGGCGCCGACCGGCATCTGAAGGGTGATGATTGCCGAACCCGTGGCGAGCGCCATGGCTGGTGCCAAAAGAATAGCTGATAATAATGACTTACGCAAGTTGCCTCCAATCCGGGACGTTATAAGTGTTTCCGTGTGTCGGGACTACAGCCTTCCATCCGGACTTGCTTGGGTTTTCCCAAGGTTGCTTCGGTAAAAGCTTGCAGTCGCAGCCCAAAACATAGGGGGGTAAAATTTCCGCATGATTGCGAATCTGTTCGCGGGTGATGAAATTTTCCTCGCTGACGAATTTACAATAATTCTTGCCTTTCGGACCAATCACGATTCTGTAAGTGGCGGTGCCAACCTTGTCCCCTTCGTCAATGGTCTTGATTGTTTCTTCGAGCGTCTGGTTCCACTGCTCGATGTAAGATTGTCTTTGTTCCGGCGTGAGGTCTTGCGTTTCGAGCCATGCCCTGATGGATGCTTCGGACGGCTTCACGGCGGTGAGAGTTTCGCGGGCGGGGCGTCCGATGGCGGCGTATTGCCCCGATACGTCGATAACCGGTTTAGGTTCCTCTTTTTCGTCTGAATTGCGCGTGCCTACGTAGATGCCGATGCCGGCGAGGACAATGGACAGTAGCACAATCGCAATGACGATGATGATTGATAGCATATTTAAATCCGTTTACAATAAATCTTTACTCTCAAAAACTAGCATTTTCTATTTTATAAGATAGGAGATATTATGTTAAAATTAAAGTTTTTTCTTGTGTTGCTTGCCTGTAGTGTTGTCTGGGCGGTTCCTTTCAAGGTCGAAATTGTCAAGAATGGTGATGGAGAGCCTATTCGTGCGGGCCAACTGATCAAAGTTCATTACAAAGGATACTTGGCGACGGACAGTGCGACGGTGAACCAGGCGGCGACGGATTCTACTGTTGAAGCTCCTTATTTTGCGAATTCTTACTATAGCGGTTCGCCCCTTGAATTCACGATTGGCGTAGGCCAGGTGATTGAAGGCTGGGACAAGGGCCTCGTGGGCATGAAAGTGGGCGAAATCCGCAAACTCTCCGTGCCGTCGGTGATGGCTTATGGTGACAACTCCCTCGAAGGCATTCCGGCGAACAGCGACTTGATGTTCGTTGTTGAACTTGTTCATGCCGAGAAACCGCTCGAAGCAGACAAATTCCCTGCTGATGTAGACAAACTAAAATGGCGTGACATGGGCCGCGGACTCAAGGTCTTTGACGAAAAGGCCGGTAGCGGCAAGTTGAACGCTGCAGGTAACATAATTAAGGTCCATTATACGGGCTGGCTCTTGTCGGGCCGCAAGTTCGGCAGCTCCAAGGATTTGGGCAAGCCGCTTGAAACGATTATGGGCGCAGGCAAGATGATCAAGGGCTGGGAAACGGGCCTCGAAGGCATGCGCGAAGGCGGCGTGCGCTGGTTGCGCGTTTCTCCTGCGATGGGCTATGGCGCTACGGCGTTCTCGATGATTCCGCCGAACTCTACGCTCGTGTTCCGCGTCGAGATGGTTGCGACGGATGTGGATCCGGAACTGGCAAAGAATATGGATTTCTTCCCGGATACGACGCTCCTCAAGTACGAGAACGGACCTGAAGGTTTGCGTTATGCTGTCGTGAAAACGGGCGAGGGTGAACCGGCACGTGCTGGGCACCGCGCGATTGTGCATTACACGGGCTGGATGGTGAACGGCTACAAGTTCGACAGTTCCCGCGATCGCGGTCAGCCGTTTGCGTTTGAGCTCGGTGCAGGTAACGTAATCCGTGGCTGGGAACTCGGCGTGCAGGGCATGCTCCCCGGCGAAAAGAGAATCCTCGTGGTGCCGCCTGGCCTTGGCTACGGCAGCCGCGGTGCAGGCCCGATTCCGGGTGGTGCAACGCTCATCTTCGCTGTGGAATACCTCGGAGGAGAATAAGTTAGAACGCCCGCCGTTGCGCGGGCTTTTTTAATTTGCCCATCTATATTTTTTTTATCTTTAATAATCCTACCACCTAACCCTAAAAACTATCACCTAGCACCCATTGACAAAAAATCCATACCAAATGTTTACAGAGTAGGGCAACGGGGGTAAGATTTAAATATTTTAGTTATTGATGGTTACTTTTTCTGACATAGCGGATTACCGCGACTTCTTGAAGGAATTCTACGACAGGCGCAAGGTCGAGATGCCCTTCTACAGCTACCGCATGATGGGTGATAAGCTAGGGCTTGACTCCAGCTATCTCTATCGGGTATTGCAAAAGAAGCAGCACTTGCCTGCTCATGCATTACCTGCGGCAAAGGAAATCCTTGCGCTGGCTGGTCGCGAGGCCGAATACTTCGACCTCCTCTATTCTGCTGCTGTCAGCAAGGATAAGACCAAGCGCGAAGAACTCATGGCGAAAGCACTCTCGCTCCGCGACGTGGAACGCCATTCTTTGCAAGCTGCCGAACTTAAACTCCTTGAAAACTGGTGGATTCCTGCGGTACGCGCCTACCTGGAATTGAACGGTGGCGTCGTAAACGTCAAGCAGATAGCTAGGGATATCTGCCCACCGATTACCGAGGCTCAGGCTCTCGAAGCCATTGAAACTTTAAAGAGCGTCGGTCTCGTGAAAAAGCTTGCATCAGGTAAGCTTGCGTTGACCGAAGCCCATTTGACAGTAGGGGGCCCCGAAAAGGCCAAGGCTGTGCGCAATTTCCAGCGCCAGGTGTTGAGTCTTGCGAGCGACGCGCTCGAAAATGTCCCCGTCAATGAACGCAACATTTCTACACTGACCCTTTCTGTAGATCAATCCTGCTTTGAGGATTTGGGTGACATGTTAAGGGAATTCCGTCGATTAGTGCAAAAAAGAGTCGATGGTGCAAAGAACCCTGACCGTGTTATGCAGCTTTCTATGGCATTTTACCCGGTTGCCCGCAAAGGTGGGTTCCCGGAAAATACTATAATATTGGGGGAAGGTGCAGGAGATAAAAAATGATTAAACGGGCGTGGACATATGGAATGGCGGCATTGGCTTTCTGCTATGTCGCCTGCGATAGCGGTCGTACCGCAGGATCGTCGATGGAGACGGAAAACTCCATCGCGGTGCTTGTTCAATTGGCCGATGGCACGCCTGCTGCACGTATGGACGTTATTGTCCGCCCTGAATCTTATTTGGCTGGTGCCGATGACCTTGGGTCGGACTCCCTCTACCAGTTGCATTTTGAAACCGACGAACAGGGCCGCGTGATTTTGTCCGATGTCCCGTCGGGTTCCTATGTAATTGAAGCTCGTAATGATTCCCTGAACTTGAAAGGCTTCGAAAAGATTGCCTATGTCGCTTCGGATACCACAACGCCGCTCATGGTCGAAGTATCTGAACCGAGCAAGGTTTCCGGTCATGTCGGACTTCCGCAGTTGGTCCGCCGTTCGGCGACTGTTTCTGTGCAGGGACTGGACTACCAGGTCTCGATGGATTCTACCGGTTACTTTGAATTTGAATCGCTGCCCAATGGTAATGTTGAAATTGTCGCTTTTGTAAGCGAAGATGAAACCGATTCTATCACGGTTTACGGCAAAATCGAAGCGGACGTCGGAACCAAGTCTAGCAAGAAGCTTTACCTTGGCGACTCTGCGTATGTCAAGAAATACTTTGTATTTGATGACTTCGAAAACGGTGCTGATGATTGGAAACCTTCGGCTTCCAAAAATGCTGAAGTTAAGCTGGACGTAACTTCTGCCGGACATAACCGTAAGGGCAAGGTTGCACACTTTGTCTGTGAACGGGATTCCGCGGCAGACTGGGATTGGGCTCTCATCGGTCGAGAACTCGGTGGCTTTGTCGATATGAGCGAACTGGATTCTATCAGGTTCTGGGCTCGTGGCTCTGTAAAGTCTCGGATTTCATTCGCATTTGACGTGCTCGTGAATAGCGATTCCGTGACAAGTGCGGACAATAAAAAATCTTGGCGCCATTTTGAAGTGGATACGGCTTGGACTCGCTATACTGTGATTCCGTCACAATTGGATACTGCGGATAGCAATGGCGGTAACGTCGGTTGGGATGCTGTCAAGAAACATGTGACGAAGATTAGCATCTTTGGCGCCATGGGTACTGAGGTCTGGGTTGACGATATCGAGGTCTATGGTTACGGTATCTTTGATCCGTACGCGCCAGTCTCAAAGAAAAGTGCCCTGAAAAAGAGCGATTCTAAGAAAAAAGACTAGTTTTATCCATTGTGGACATTTTATCCATGAGACCTGCAACATTTTGCAGGTCTTTTTTTGTTGCTTGATGGTAGATTTATTTATGGTGTATGGGATTGACCTTATTAGGCCAATCTTAAGGAGTGTGTATGAGAAACAAGAAAATTATTACAATGGTGGGATTGCTTGCCGGTTTTGGCGTGAATGCGCTTGCCGATAACCCCATTTCAACTTATCACTATTTGGCGGACCCTTCCTGTGCTTCCGATGGTGATACTTTCTACATCTTGACCGATGTCGATGATTACAGCCCCCAGCAGAACTACAATTACGACATCGTGGGGCTTAACGCGTTCTCCTCTCAGGACATGAAGAACTGGACCGACCACGGCATGATTTTCCGCTCCAAGCGAGAATTCGGGAATTACCCCGACAATACCTGGGCTTCCGGCATCGCTGTCCACAAGGGTAGAATCTACATTGTTTATCCCAATGGCGCCAGCGGCGTGGGCATGCTTACCGCGACAAGCATCGACGGCCCCTATACCGACCCCGTCAAGGAAACCCATGGCGTGAACTACATCGCCGCTTCCTTTGGCTCCAGCGTAATCGGTGGCTGCGATGGCATTGCCCACTGCTTCGACCCGGGCATCTTCATTGAAGAAGATGGTACGGGCTATGTGATTTTCGGCGGCGGTGAAAATGGTCAGCGCCCCTATGGCAACAACCTGGACATCATCAAGTTCACCGAAAACAACGGCAAGATTACCATTGACAAGAATTCCCTGACTCGCGTCAGTGCACAGAATTCCTTCGAAGCCCCCTATATCCACAAGAAGGGGAACAAGTACTACTTGAGCTTCAATACGCCTCCGCAGGTCATCGATTACGGCATGGCTGACAAGATTACGGGCCCTTACACGTTCGTTGGAACGGTTATTCCTGGAATCAGTGCGGTGCCCGATGCCCATAACGAGGGTGGCAACAACCACCAGGGCTTTGCGGAATTCAAGGGCAAGTGGTATGCCGTGTATCACGACCGCCGCTTGGTCACTGCGAGTGAACATCCGGGTTCCTGCACCCAGTCTGGCCAGTGCACCAATAGCCCGAACAAGGAAAACCACAGAAGCGTGTCCATCGACGAACTCACCTGGAATGGCGACAGGATGAACAAGCTGACCTTCACCCGTGAAGGCCCGAAGCAGATCAAGAACTTTGACCCTTACAAGACCTACAAGGCACTCACCAGCTCCAAGCAGAGGAACGTACGCAGCCGTACTGACTGGACCAAGGGCAAGCCCGTCGTGCATGTGTTGACTCCGCTTGCTACCAAGGAATCCTGGATTCGCGTGTCTGGAGTGGACTTTGGCAACGGTGCCGAGAACCTCCGCGTCAAGGCGGCAAGCGTGGCTGACGGCAACAAGATTGAAATCCACACAGGGAGCGTTTCCGGAACGCTTGCCGGTACCTGCTCCCTCGCAAAGACGAGTGGCTGGAATGACTACGTCGATAACGATTGCGAGATGAAAGGCCTTACTGGCGTTGTCGATGAACTCTTCTTCGTGTTCAAGGGAAGCAAGGATTCTACCATGGGCGTTCTGGAATGGGAATTCCAGGGCGCGAAGCGCGAGCCTGAACCGCAGAAACCGTTTGGCGGCAAGGCCTGGGCGATTCCGGGCAAGATCGAGATGGAAAACTTCGACGAGCCTGGTTATGGCGCAGGGAACGATTCCTATTCCGATAGCGATTCCGACGACCACGGTGCTGAATCCAACGGAGGCAAGAGCTATCGCGAAGGCACAGGCGTAGATATTTACAAGAAGGCGACGGGCTATGTCGTAGGCTACAACCAGGCAGACGAATGGCTGGAATACACTGTGAATGTCGAAAAGGAAGGCGACTACACGATGTTTGCGGCGGTGGCCTCGGGCAGCACGACTGGGAGTTTCAAGCTGTCCGTGGACGGCGAAGATATTACCGAAGAAATTGCGGTGCCGAAAAACGAAGGCGAAGACAACTATGATGATTTCGGCAAGGTCAAGGCCAATGTGACGCTTCCGGCTGGTGAACATATTCTTCGCTTTACCGTGACCGGCGACTGGATGGACATCGACTATATCCAGTTTGCTTCGGGCAAGGACGCCAAGGATCCGGATGAAGGTGGTGATGTGGGAATCCGTTCGTCGATGCGCATGAACGCGAATTCTGCTACGACATTCGATGTGTTCGACTTGAGCGGCAAGAAGGTGGCTAGCTTTACGGCCCGCGGTATGGCCGAAGCGACGAAACTTTGGCGTGAAAGCGCCCAGTCGCAGAAAGTCCAGGGATTCTGCCTGATTCGCAACCGTAGCAACGGCATGGTCGCGAAAGTCAGAACGACCCGTTAAAATTCTCCAATAAACACATTCTTCAGGAGGCTTCCCGAAAGGGAAGCCTTTTTCACTTCATTGACTTTTTATCCATAATAGATATGTTGGAGTGGGGGCTTTTTCGCACCTTCGGAAATAGTTTTATGAAAAAGGGTTGGCAGTGTATGGTCAATCCTAAGGAGTGTTATGAAACTGCTTAAAAAAATAACGATGTTTGGACTGCTCGCTGGCTTTGGTGTAAGTTCGCTTGCGGATAACCCGATTTCCACATACCATTACCTGGCAGACCCGGGTGCTGCCGCCGACGACGAATACTTCTACATCATCACGGACTCCGACGACCCGGCTCCGTATAATTCCGGATCATACCAGATCTTTGCTCTTTATGGTTTCCGCAGCAAGGATATGCAGAACTGGACCGACTTCGGCATCATTTACGATGCGCGCAAGGTGAATGGTATCGGCGCTATTTGGGCATCTGGTATAGCCGTGGATCCCAAGAGTGGGACGCTCTACATCGTGTTCCCCGATGGCGGTGGTGGCGGTATTGGCTACATCAAGGCTCCGGGCATTGACGGCCCGTGGACCAATGCGGTGGGCCAGGGCAAGGATAAGCTTGTTGGTGGCCGAGGCATTATCGGCTGCGATGGCGTTTCCTGGTGCTTTGACCCGGGTATTTTCATCGATGACGACGGCACGACTTACGTCACATGGGGTGGTGGTGAAAGCAATAGCCGCCCGAATACCGATAACTTCGATATCGTCAAGTTGAATGACGCGAAGGATGCCCCGGTGGGCAACGGTTCGCATGTGAAGGTGAACAACTTGCCGACCCGCAAGATGCTTGAAGCTTCTTACATCCACAAGCACAAGGGCAATTACTACTTCTCTTACAGTACCGGCTGGCAGCAAGGTGCCCCGACGATTGACTATGGTATGTCCTCGAATGTCATGGGCCCGTACACCTGGAAGGGCACGATTCTTGGCGACCCGAGCATGAACGGTCGTAGCATCAACGGCAACAACAACCACCACGGTATTGCCGAATTCAAGGGCCATTCTTACGTTGTCTATCATGACCGCCGTATCGCGAAGGGGCACAACGGCTTGGAAATTATCCCGGCTGATGACGGCAAGCCGAACCCGAACGAAGGCTACCACCGCAGCGTTTCTGTCGATGAAATGTTCTACAATGACGATGGTACTATCAAGACGGTCACGGTGACGAACGAAGGCCCGAAGCAGATCGAGAACTTCGACCCGTATGATTGGTATCCGGCGCTGACCAGTTCCAAGCAGAAGGGCATCCGCAGCCGTTCCAACTTTGTCTTGGGCAAGAAGGCCGAACACGTGCTGATTCCGCTTTCCAGCAAGGAATCCTGGATTCGCGTGAGTGGCGTTGACTTCGGTACTGCGGCAACGGGCTTTACAGTCGAGGCGTCAAGTGCTGCCGACGGCAACAAGATTGAAATCCGTACGGGTTCTGCGACGGGTACGCTCGCCGGTACCTGCACGCTCAAGAACACCGGCAACAAGAATACCTATGCTGAGAACAAGTGCGAAGTCGAAGGCCTCAAGGGCATCGTGAATCAGCTGTTCCTCGTGTTCAAGGGCAACCAGGATTCTACCATGTACGTGAAGGCATGGGGCTTCGAAGGCAGTGGCACCACGCCTCCGGAACCGCAGAAACCGTATGGCGGCAAGGCTGCTGAAATTCCGGGCAAGATTGAAGTGGAAAATTTCGATGAACCGGGTACGGGTCGCGGCGCTGGCGTTGATTCCTATAACGACAACGATGCTGAAGACCATGGCATTGCAGAAGGCGACAAGAGCTACCGCGAAGGTACTGGCGTCGATATCTACAAGAAGGCTACCGGTTATGTCGTGGGCTACAACCAGTCTGGCGAATGGCTCGAATACACGGTGAACATCAAGGAAGCTGGCGACTACACGATGTTTGCCTCTGTCGCGACGGAAAATTCGACTGCCAGTTTCACGCTCTCTATAGATGACAAGTCTGTTGCGGAAGTTCCGGTTTCGGGCTCCAGCTGGGATGATTTCGTCAAGGTCAAGGCTAACGTGACTTTGCCGGCCGGTGAACACATCCTCCGCTTCACTGTGACGGGCGACTGGTTCGATATCGACTACATGAATTTTGCCAAAGGCAAGGATGCGAAGGATCCGGAAGAATCATCCGGCGATAGCACGATTGCAATCCATAAGGGAATCCGTATGGACGTCGCCTCTGTCGCAACCTTTGACGTGTTCGATTTGACCGGCAAGAAGGTGGCAAGCTTTACGGCCCGCAGCATGCTCGAAGCGAAGAAACTCTGGCGCGAAAATGCTCAGGCCAAGAGCGTACAGGGCTTTAGCCTGATTCGCAACCGCAGCAACGGCGCTGTGGCTAGAGTTCGCTCGGTTCGCTAGTTTTTTAACACTCCTATCCAAGAAAGGCTCCTCGAACGAGGAGTCTTTTTCTCTCCCCACTATTGATTTTTTATCCATAATAGATATGGCTGAGCCGGGGCTTTTCTGAGCCTTCGAAGATAGTTTTATGAAAAAGAGATGGACTCACGGTGTGTGGTCGAGTCTAAGGAGTGAACAATGAGACTGCTTAAGAGCGTAATGATGTTTGGAATGGCTGCGGGCTTTGGGGTAAGCGCGCTAGCCGATAACCCGATTTCGAGTTATCACTATCTGGCAGACCCGGGTGCTGCCGCCGATGATACTTATTTCTACGTCATTACCGATTCGGATGACCCTGCTGCATCTAATGCCAATGGCTATAATATCAAGGCCCTTTACGGTTTCCGCACGAAGGATATGAAGAACTGGACCGACTTCGGCATCATTTACGATGCCCGCAAGGTTGACGGTATCGGTGATATTTGGGCGTCTGGTATTGCGGTAAACCCCAACGACCACAGACTTTACATTGTGTTCCCGGATGGTGGTGGTGGCGGTGTCGGCCTTATCGGTGCCGATAGCATTGCAGGCCCGTGGACGAACCCGGTTTCGGGCAACAAGAAACTTATCAACAACTGGGGTGGCGGCATTGCCGACTGCGATGGCATTGGCTGGTGCTTCGACCCGGCAATTTTCTTCGATGACGATGGCACGGGTTACTTTACGTTTGGTGGTGGCGAAAGCAACAGCCGCCCGGCAGCAAACAACAACAACGATATCTTTAACATTTACAAGCTGAATAAGGATATGAAGGGCTTCGATGTCAGCTCCAAGACGCACCTGAAGATTGGTGGTCCGAAGGCGATGGAAGCGTCTTATATCCACAAGTACAAAGGCAACTACTACCTCTCTTACAGTACGGCCGATTTGCGTATTGCTTACGGTATGTCCAAGAACCCGATGGGCCCTTACGAATACAAGGGAATCTTCATGGGGAACCCGAACATTGGCGGCCAGAACATCAATGCGAACAACAACAACCATCATGGCATTGCCGAATTCAAGGGGCACTGGTATGTCGCTTACCATGACCGTCGCATTGCAAACGGCTATGACGGCTTGGAAAAGATTCCTGCTGACGACGGCCGCCCGAATCCGGTGCCGGCATTCCACCGTAGCGTGAGCGTCGATGAATTTACTTACAATGCCGACGGGACGATGAAGGAACTGACTTTCACGAAGGAAGGCCCGAAGCAGATTGAAAACTTCGATCCGTATGACTGGTATCCGGCGCTGACGAGCTCCAAACAGAAGGGCATCCGCAGCCGTTCGAACTGGAATCCTGGCAAGGTTGCTGAACATCTGTTGCTCCCGCTTTCGAGCAAGGAATCCTGGATTCGCGTGTCGGGCGTTGATTTCGGCACGGCGGCGACTGGCTTCACGGTTCAGGCGGCAAGCACGGCCGACGGCAACAAGATTGAAATCCATACGGGTTCTGCAAGCGGCACTTTGGCGGGTACTTGCACGCTCAAGAATACCGGCAACAAGAATACGTTTGCTGAAACCAAGTGCGAAGTCGAAGGCCTCAAGGGCATTGTCGATCAGATATTCCTCGTGTTCAAGGGCTCTCAGGATTCTACCATGGCTATCAAGGCCTGGGGCTTTGAAGGTAGCGGCTCCACTCCGCCGACTCCGCAGGTCCCGTACGATAGCGTTGCGGTGAAGATTCCGGCAAAGATTGAAGC
>Ga0129307_1000183_pt1 | contig 109387 bp, 80 predicted proteins | sample P1105metagenome_FD_94437 | JGI IMG/M metagenome (GOLD analysis project Ga0129307, IMG submission 94437) | Capybara group fecal microbial communities from Wisconsin, USA - P1105 metagenome | ecosystem: Host-associated > Mammals > Digestive system > Large intestine > Fecal | place: USA: Wisconsin... | reverse complement strand
TTCGTAACTGTGTGAGTAGCTTGTTATCCATGGTTAATACCTCCATGGATATATTATAACGCTACTTGGAGTTGTACATTTTTATATTCCATAAATTGTACATTTTTATAATATCATTTACAATATGGTCCGGTTTAGATAAATCCTTAATTTCGGACCACAGGTTGCTTTTTTAATATGGTCTGGTTTGGACAAATCCTTAATTTCAGACCACAGGTTACTTTTTTTCTGTGGTCTGGTTTGGATGATTTCTTAATTTCGGACCATGTTGGGTCTTCATTCTTAATAAAAAACTCCGAGCTAAATACTTCATTACTTCAAAAGTATTTAATCTCGGAGTTTTGAATTTAGAACAGCTCAGGTGCGTACCTATAAACCCACCTGCTACCTATCCTTGGTCACCTTCCCTTTACATATCTTATGGGAACTATTTACTTGCTGGAAGATATGGGATAATACATCCTGCAACCTGGCAAGCTGGCATTGTCTGAAGTGCAACCTTACCTGGTCCCTTAACAACTGTATTAAACATTCCTTCTCCACCAAGGAACATATTCTTAAGGCCCTTAACTGTAACAATATCCATTGAACATGTTGCATCCATAAGAGCTAAATAACCTGTATCAACTACAATTTCCTGACCTGCAGCAAGTTCTTTTTCTACTACTGCACCGTCAATCTCAACAAATGCAATACCACTACCTGAAAGTCTCTGCATGATAAATCCTTCACCACCAAAGAAACCTGCGCCAAGTTTCTTCTGGAAGAAAACTGAAAGTTCTACTCCAGGAGTTGCAGCAAGGAATGCTGACTTCTGACAAATCACGTCCTGACCTGGTTTAATTTCAATGGCTCTAATTGAACCTGGGAAGCTTGATGCAAATGCAATCATACCCTGGCCACCCTGAGCAGTATAAATATTGCTAAACATTTTCTCACCTGAAAATGCCTTTCCAATCATCTTTCCAATTCCGCCACCTTTTGTCTCCATCTGCATGTTAGGACTCATCCAGCTCATAGCTCCGCCTTCACATATCATTGATTCTCCTGCCTCTAATGTACACTCTACTACTGGCAGTGGTGTTCCCTTAACTTCGTAATTCATACTAATCCTCCTAATTATTTCTTTTTCGGCAATGCCGTTTTTACCCCAATATAGTCTCACATCCAATAATTACTATGGCACTAGATACAATACTAATCGGTGCTAAAAATATTATACTACAAGATTATTATTTTTCAACAAAAAAAGAGGTCGCCCATTTAGGTACGACCTGCAATTTAAAAAAGAGAGAAAAAGAGATTGACATTACTCTTTCGAGTAATTCCCTTATACTTTAACCGATTTCGAACAAAAAATCAACATAAAAATTAGATATTGAGGGTTAAATTTTTAGATATTTTGGAATTTTTTTTAATTTTCCATGGAAATTCCATTATATTAACATCTAATATTCAATTTATATAGATTGTTTTTTCATCAATAATTAATTCAATTTTTTCAATTGTTTGATCAAGCAATATTTATTTCCAGTTTTTCAGATAATCATACTTCAACACCAAATCATTCTTCTTGATCTGTTTATTTATTATTTCAAAAACCTGGCTTGCCTCTTCACTTAATGAGTTTTCTGTTCCACTAACATATTTTCCCAAAGTTACGAAAGAGTAATCATCGAAGAATGCATAACCTACATAATCCTCATCAAAAATATCATTTCCAATGTAACGATTTTCATCATATGTAACACCAAAGAGATTTAATACAGTAGGCAGAATATCAAGTTGGGAATTAACTTTGTCATAAGCCTGATTAAGCTCAAGTTCATCAATATCACTACTCCAGATAAAAAATGGAGTGTTATTAATTCTGTTATCCCCGGTTTCCTTATATTTATCAAGAACACTCTTGTCGTTTATGGTGTATAAATAATGATCGGCAAATGCAACAATAACCGTATCATCATACAAACCTTCTTTTTTCAGACCATCTATTAAAAGGCCCACCATGTCATCAGTTTCTGTTGCCATCATACGGGCAACTGCTTCCTCATCCATGTTTGGAATTTCATTTCCATATACTTTTTGTGCAAGATACTCTCCCACTCCTTTATTGGTAACAAAAGGAGTATGAGGCGTATATGTAATCAAATACTTTAGTGTTTTTTTGGAAGTACCTGCATTTACATCACTTTTGGAATCATAATTAGTTTTACCATTATCACTTCCTGCTTTATTAGTGTCATTCTCCTCATCATTACTCTTATCAAAAAACAGATTATAATAGGTCTCATTCAAGAAAAGTACGGTATCCATTTCATAGGAAAAATCGTCCTTTTCATAGGAGCACACATCCATAAGGCCATAATAATTATCATAACCCCATGCCTCATAATTAACTCCTCTGCTATAAAACTCCCTTGAGTTCATATGATAACAATTTGTACTATAACCCATATCGGCAAATATCTGTGGAAGATTTTCCTTCCATGTATTTGTACTAAAAGTATATGCATTTTTATTGTACGAAATTGGTGTTATAAAACCAGTATTAACGGCAAATTCCGAATTAAAAGTTGAACCCCCTCCGTTATAATAGGAATAGTGATTTGTAAAATCCATGGCCTCTTCTTTCAAACTATATAGATTAGGCATATCCTCCTTCGTTAGCAACCATGTATCAATTCCTTCAAGCTGAAGGAATATTATGTTTTTTTCTTTAAATATACCTGTATACTCATTAGTGTTATGAATGCTTTTCTTTTCAAATTCCTCTTTTAAGAACTTTTCTTCTTCACCTGTTATTTTTTCACTTTTCTTGAAAAATGTTCTTGAAAAATCTCTAATGGTATATTTTAGAAAACCGCATATTTTCATGTTTTTATTTACATCACTAAACTCTTCATAAACATTTCTTGTCTTTCTAAAAGAGTCCCATTTAAGTTCCTTATTTCCCTTTCCTAAAGATACAGGAATAATAAACTGAGCAATCACCAATAGCACAATAACAATTATTGATTCTGTTATTCTAAACGCAAGGCTCTTCACATCATTTACATCTATTTTTAAAAGGGCAAATATAATCAAAAATATTAAAATAATTAATTCTAACCACACATAAATAGGTGTATTTTTAACAGTATCAAGGATATATGAGCTTCCTTCCCCTGCCATAAATACCAAACGAAAACTAAAAAAATACGTGGTTAGAGAATAATATACCTGATTTGCTAAAAACATAACTGTGAAAAAGAAAGCTATTAGACCATAAACCACTCTTCCGGCCATGCCGCCAATCACCTTTACCAACAAAACAATTCCAATAATAATTGAAACTTCAAATAATATACTGGTTCTAATAACGGATTTTTTATTATAATCAACTGCATTTGCCGTGACTCTTATGCAAATATCCATCATCACAAAAGGTGCTGCTAAAATTAAATATAGCAACACTTTTTTTAATATTATAATCCCTGTGTTTTTAACATCTTCTTTTTTTATTTCCATTGAACTTTTAACCAATATAAACTTTATTATAAGAATGATTACTACTTTCCATTTTCAATATCATTTATTGTAATACTGCTTGTATGAGGTATAACTTTCCACTCAACCTTCATAAACAGCGCTGCATACATGGAATATCTGTACATAATATCAAAGGTAGTCCATGTAAAACAATAAACTATTTTTTTCCATAAAGGAATCTTTTTAATTCTCTTATGTTCAACTATAAAGAGATATGCACCATAAAATACACTCTTTAAATCCCCTGATAACTTCTGAAGAATTCTCCAAAGTATCGAAAGAACAATAATGGCAAATGCTGCCTTTATGCCTGGTGCCATATTAACCATTTGCCCACCTTCTAATATATCAAGATTCTTAGCAATTACATTTTTACCACTAAAGAGTCTCACATCACTTATTCCATTTGCTCCACTGTAAAAACTGTAAAGAATAATGCTTACAAATATCCACATGAAAAGTTTAATAATAACCTGTGGGAACAACTGGGCAAATGTATCAAATGCCGCCCACCTTACCCTTACTTCCTCAAGAAGTATTCTTGATATTGACATTTTGCCGTAATCAATATCTTTATTAAAATCCTTGATTCCCAAATTGGTTTTTGCGGATTCTTTCTTTTTACCAAACTGCTCAATTAGATTTCCAAAGAAAACCTTATATACCAAAAGAGGGCCTGTTTGGACAAAAGCCTGCAAATGTCCTTTGGACCATCTGATTCGCTGTCTAATGGAAATCCTGATACTTGTAGGCTGCTCATCATAAAACATGGCAGCGTCATTATAGCTTATCTGATAACCCTTTGCCACAGCATCTGCCGTAAAAGAGCGGTCTTCAGTAAGAGTTACATAGTTCCAGCCATCCTTCATAAGTTCATTGGCAAACATAAAGCCTGTCCCCTGAATGTTAGTTGCAAGTCTAAGGACTGACCTTGCCCTATGTCTGAACCTAATAGAATGAAGCCAATGAAGAGCATAGGATGATGCAACCCAGTTTTCATCAAAATTCTTTGTATTTCTGTAGGAAGTAACTATCTTACATCCCTCATCAAAACTTTCATTCATCCTGGTAATATAATCCTTTTTCAAAAGATTATCAGCATCAAAAATAAAATACGCCTCAAAGGCATCATATCCAAAATCCCTGTCTATTTGCTTAAACAAATACCTAAGTCCAAATCCCTTGGTTCGTTCATTTGGATTATTATGTTCATATACTATGGCACCCTTATCCCTTGCAATTCCTGCAGTATTGTCAGTACAATTATCTGCCACAACAAATATGGTGAGTTTTTCCATTGGATAATCCTGATTTTTAATACTATCAATAAGATTACCTATAACTGTTTCTTCATTTCTAGCAGGAATGATTATACCATATTTATGAAATTTATCAGTCTTTTTAAATTTCCTTGTAAAGAAAAGTCCTATAAGAATATATGCATTTTTATGAATGTAGAAAATCCCAAAAAAGGCGATTATAGAAGTCATAATCGCCTTTGCTGGAATATAAGATTGAGATAAAAACTCCATCATACTTTAATATATCACTCCATTAATTAAACTATCTTATTGCACTCAAATCATAAATAAGTGGTGAGTTCCAATAAATTGCAACTTCATTTGTTGAATAACTCTGATCATTATCAGCATAGCATTCAGGTGCAACTTCTTCGTAAAGAACTGCTGCAGCATATGGGTCTTCCAAATTGCTGTTTGCTCCACCCACAAGCATACCTGGTACACATTTGCCCGTAGCCTGTGATGGTCTGTGGTGTGGATGTTCTGGAGTCTGTTCACCATAACCGGTTACAAAACAGTATGCCATGGAGTTGGCTCCAAGGAGGTAATCAACCTGCTGTTTTGCAAGCACCTTGTATTCATCATCACCTGTAAGATTATATGCAATGTTAAATAATATGCCTGCATTGGCTATTGTCATGTTACTACCCCATGGATAGTTCTTTTCAAGTATCATGTTGTACATATCAACATCAGCCAATGCTTTCTTTTCATCTGCCATTTTTAATATTTTATCCTTAGCAGTTGAACTTTCCGCAAGATCAGACTTGGCCAATTCATAATATGCATATCCACCTATTGATGCCCAGTCAAATTTAGCACTGACCTTATCTGTCATAAAACTTTCAAGATCTAAGTCTTCACCTGCTGCAATATTCATCATAACCGCAGCCCAAAGAACTTCATCATCTGTAGTTGCGTCTTTATATTCACCAGTTACAATGTCTTTTGGATTTGTAAATCCTGACTTATCACAGGAATCAACATACTTCCAAGCTTTCTTTGCTGCATCAAGACATTTAACTGCAAAGTCTGAATCATATTTTTCGTAAATAAGTGATGCTTTAAGAAGTACTGCACAAGCATTTGCTGAAGCTGTAGTGGAAATAGGAGCGAGAATAAGTTCATCTGTTTCCTCTGTTGGCATTACTGTTTCAGGGAATGTTTTGCAGGTTACCTTATGATAGAATCCACCTGACTCTTCATCCTGCATCTTTAACATCCATTCAAGTTCATATCTTGCTTCATCCAAAATATCAGGAACATTATTTCCGCTTTCAGGTATACCCAAATCATCATCTTCAATACCATAGTCTTCATAACTTAAGAACAAATCTTCAACTGTCTTTGCCCCTGGAACAACATATCTTCCATAGTCACCGGCATCATGCCAGCCACCTGAAACATCCTTCTTTTTATCTGTTCCATAAATTGTCGCTTCACTCATATGGCACTCATCATGACCAAAATCAAGAGCAGCGTCCCCTTCAAGTTTCATGCCACATCTCTGTCTATACAGCATTAAAATTGTATCCTTATACATATCCTCATATGGATGATCACTTATTTCAAACTCGTAAGAATCCCCTGTTGCGCAGGAAATATAATATGTTCCAGGTTCTGTAATTTCTGAAAAATCACCCAATTGAACATATTCACCTGTTGGAGGATTATATACGCTTTCTGCAAGGTCTTCCTCTAATACTGTTTCACCAGTTTCGCTATTAATAACTTTATAGGTTGTATCTTCCCTAGCCTCAACCATAACAGTTTTTACATCGTCTGGTCTGTAGCCTATTTCATTTGTTACAACCTTATTATAAACAGGAATACCTTCAAGCACCTGTGCATTTGTAGCATCCTTTACCACAAGCTTAATATTATCAATATAAATCTTGTGTGGACCTGGATCTTGCGTCATATCTTCCATCATGCCCATGTTAAATACAATTCTTGGGGCCGGATCAGAATTTTCATCCATTGTAAAATCCACAGAATAATTAAGTGTATCAGGGCCTATATCAATCTTTTCTCCCTGATATGCATGGTAGTCACCACCATTAATCTGAAGTCTGTACTCAACTTTTCTTTCAATGTCACTGGAAATATCAAAACTGTATGTATATTCAGCTCCCTGATTTAAAATAAATCCATCCCAGTAAATCTGATTTGCATAATCAAGGCTTCCGCAATCGCTAATGCTAATGCATAATTTACCATCTTCATTACTTAACTCTTCTGCACCGCCATTGATATATGTTATAAATCCATCAGTATCTCCATCATCAAAATTGATATCCACAAGTACATCCCCATCGTTAAGTATAACTGCGTCCTTGCCTTCCTTCTTTTCAGTTTCAGACTCACTTGCACCTTTACTTGTTTCCTTACTGCCACCAGACTTTCCCTTGCAGGACACCATGGTAAATCCCATAATTACAGCCATGGTAAGAGCAGCATATTTCTTTAATAACTTCCTACTTTTCATACATTATTACCTCTATCACCCTTCATTATGAAAACATATTCTCAAATATGAACCATTACTAATCTTTTATTATTTAATAATAGCTCTATGGAATACCTTCTTACCTTTTTTGATCTTAATGCCTTCTTTAAGCACATCAGCATTATAGGTTACTGCAATATCATTTACCTTTTCACCATCAACTGATACACCACCCTGAGTTATAAGTCTTCTTGCCTCACTCTTACTTGAAGCAAGAGAACATCTAACCATCAAGTCCATAATACCAATTCCTCCTTCTGGTATTTCAGACACTTCAAGTTCAGTTGTTGGCATGTTAGAATCATCGCCACCACCAGCAAATAAAGCATGTGCTGCATCCTGTGCCTTTTTGGCCTCTTCTTCACCATGAACTAAAGTTGTAAGTTCCATTGCAAGAAGTTCCTTCTTTTCATTTATACGTGAAGGATCCCAGTTTTCGATTTCTCTGATTTCCTCAAGTGGAATAAATGTAAGCATCTTAATACATTTCATAACATCTGCATCATCAACATTTCTCCAGTACTGGTAGAATTCAAATGGAGATGTTTTATTTGCATCAAGCCATACTGCACCATTTGCTGTCTTACCCATCTTCTTACCTTCTGAATTCATAAGAAGAGTGATTGTCATGGCATATGCATCCTCGCCGGTTTTCTTTCTGATAAGATCTGTTCCAAAAAGCATATTGCTCCACTGATCATCACCACCAAACTGCATATTACAGCCATAGTGCTGATGTAAATGATAAAAGTCATAAGACTGCATAATCATGTAGTTAAACTCAAGGAAACTAAGTCCCTTTTCCATTCTTTGCTTATAACACTCAGCACGAAGCATGTTGTTAACTGAGAAACATGCACCAACATCTCTTAACAATTCAATATAATTAAGTTTTAATAACCAATCTGCATTATTAACCATGATTGCCTTGTCTTCACCAAACTCAATAAATCTTTCCATCTGAGTTTTGAAGCAGTCACAGTTATGCTGTATTATTTCAGGAGTAAGCATCTGTCTCATGTCTGATCTTCCTGATGGATCACCAATATAACCAGTACCACCACCAATTAATACTACAGGTTTATTGCCCGCCTGCTGCAATCTCTTCATAAGACATAACGCCATAAAATGACCTACATGTAATGAATCTGCTGTTGGGTCAAAACCAATATAGAATCTTGCACCACCGTTATTAATAAGGTCTCTAATTGGGCCTTCATCAGTAACCTGAGCAATTAATCCTCTTTCAACTAATTCTTCGTAAATATTCATTTCTATATCCTCCAAATAATAACTGTTCTTATTGTATTCCTCAAACATAGATAATACCACATTTGCCCATATTAAGCAAATGTGGTATTGTCTATTTTACCAATTTGGCAATCTTTCTATGTTTATCATCATGGGTGATTTTAATCTCCGGAATAGCCTGGACATATTTTGTAAGCTGAGCATATCCATAATCCTTCGGAGAAAAGCTTTGATACTTCTGATGAAGAATCTGACCAATTTCAGTAACACCCATTTTATTCTTATGACTTTTGAGAAGTTCAACAATGTATCTATCAATTTCATCTCGGGAATTCTTGCTTTCCTTAAGTTCAACTGTTGCTACATTATTCTCCTTCTTAATGTTAAAACTGTCAATCTCTTCAAGGAATTTCGATAACAAACTATATCCATAGTTTCTTACGTCAAAATCAGGATATTTATTCTGAAGCCTGCTGCCTATTTCAGCAAGACCCGTTACCTTGCCCTTATTTTCATTTTCAGTAATCATAGCGATAATTGTATTTTCAATTTCCTTCTTGGAAATAGTATGTGTCTTTTCACGAGATTCTTTATGTTTCTTTTCAGTTTTGCTTCTAGATAATCGTGGACTTTCAGCAATTATCATGTCATCATCATTTTCACTTTCACCCGTCTCATCCTCTAATAAGTTTTCAAGAGATGTAAATACATTGCAGGCATTTCTAAAGGATCTTGGAGTCTTATTCTCACCCATGCCCACAACAAACATTCCTGATTCCCTTACACGACTTGCAAGTCTTGTAAAATCTCCATCACTTGAAACAATGCAAAAGCCATCAACATTTCCCGTGTATAAAATATCCATAGCATCAATAATAAGAGTTGAGTCTGATGCATTTTTTCCAACAGTATTATAAAACTGCTGAATTGGTGTAATGGAATTTTCCAAAAGCACCTTTCTCCACTTTCCAGTATTCGGGCTGGTCCAATCACCATATATTCTACGATATGTTATTACTCCATATTTTGTTAATTCATCAAATATAACCGCCACATACTTTGATGAAATATTCTCTCCATCAATCAATACAGCTAGCCTTAAGTTTTCCATTTATAAAGATTTCCTTTCAAGTTTAATATGTTTTACTACATTCCTTTATTACCTCATCTGTTTAGAAAGAATATATATACAATATTGATTCATACTAATACCTTCTCTTTTAGAATTTTGTGAAATCTCCCTATGAAGACTTTTAGGTATTCTTAATCTTAACTGACCTGTATACTTATTAAAAGAATTAGGTTCAGGTATTTCTATCCCTTCCTTAACAGCATCTTCTAACCATATTCTTTTTGCCTCCTTAGCATTCTCAATTGCCTCTTCTATCGTATCGCCACATGTAATACAACCTGTCAAATCTGGAAATCTTATGGCATATCCACCTTCCTCATCTTCCACAATTTCCATGGGATACTTTATTTCTAAATACTTTTCAATATCATTCATTATTCTCATCATTCCTTTCTATTACCTCTTTCACCATTATAACATATACTTTTTTTATAGGATTATGCTTTGGTATGGTAATTGAACTCTGACCCTTCTTTTTAAAAATAAAATGACTGCTTCCACCTCTAGGGTTCGTCATCACATACCCATACTTTTCTAATATTTTCTTTACTTCATCAAAACGCAGATTTTTATCTAAAGACAAAAATCTATCTAATAATTTATCAAAACTCGACATTATTCTTCCTTTCTATAATTTATCACGCCACCGCATATGGTGTCAATCTTCTTTTTCCAAATAATAACCAATCTATACCCATCTCCTTTTTCATTGTCACAGGTTGAAAGCATAAGTACTCGATCCCCTGATAATAATTTACATCCATCTGATAATAATCCCCATTTTTCTATAGCATTATTAAACATGCAAGCCCTGATATCATCTAAGCCCTCACCTGCATCATAATCCATGTCCCAATACCTGAAATCATCTCTGTATATATTTAAACTAAGAACGGTGGTAATATCATATTCACTTATATTAATTTGCTTATTATCTGTAGAATAATATACAAATATAATTCTTTTATGCCTATCAAAATAATCCTTTCTTTTAAACTTTAATAGTTTTCCAAAAGCCTCATGGTAATTAATACAGTGCCCATAAATCAACACATTACTATCCACCCCAAAACCATCTGCAATATATGGCGTTCCATAGTAACTAAAGTTTCCATTTATATCTCTGTTTAAATAATAATCAGGACTATCACTTTGCATGACAAAATAACAAAAATCAGAATCAGGAATATAAACAATTCCTCTGACATCGTCATTTATATTTTTTAAAGAAACTAATCTATCTTTTAACCGTGCTTCTAATTCTTTCTCACTAACACCCACATTAATAAGCCCTGAATCACCATCAACAAATCCTGAGTCTGTATCAAACAAACCTGAATCAGACTGCTTATTCATATCAGATTGATCATAACTGCCATGCATATCACTTTCTGACTGTATAAAAAAAGACATATCGCCCTTATTATCAAATATCAACTTTTCCCAAAAACAAAATATACACAAAGGACTGGTTATAATAACCAGTCCTGCCATAACTTTTATTATGAATTCTTTTATCCCTTTATGAATATTTATTTTTTTATCATTCATTTTTACTTTAAATCTGTCTTCCATCCAGTCCTTCTCTTACTTACTTTCTTTTTTCCAAACCTTCTTCGAATTCTTTCAATCAATACAATCATCGCAACAATAATCGCAAGTATCACATATACTATTTTTAGTATTAATATTGCCGATTTCATTCTTTCATCTTTCGTACCATTCCCTGCTGCCGTTGCACATGCCTTTTCATCAATTAATAATCCTGCATCATTAATTGTTTTTTCAGTTACACTTACATCAGTTATAAACCTTCCTGTTACTGGTGTTGTTCTATGTTTTTTAGTATCTTTATTCTCCTTTACGACAACCACCTTTTTCTTTTCTTTCTTAACAGGCTCTTCCCTCTCCTCTGCCAGCGTTACCTCTTTTTCCTCTAACTTATTTAATATTTCAAGACTTAAGACTTCATCACTATAATAAGCCAAATCATCTATATCCTCTCCTGTGTTGAAAAATGTGATTACATCGTTTTCCTTATCTAAGTCATCATAAATACTTAAATAACCATCTGGAGCCTTAACCTCTTTTACATAATATATCTTTTCTCCATCACATCTTAAATAGTCCGTCGTTATACTTCCATCCACTGTAGTATATGTAATTACTGAATATACACTGTCACCACCAGCGCCATTTCCTCTGTTATCATCATCGCCATTTACACCGATATTATCACTTATTGGATTTAAAATATTACCCTTCTCATCATAAAAAACTGCAGGTATGGTAAAATCAGGATCTTCATATATCTCAAACTTTGCACCAGTCAAAAGATTTCCTGTATCCGAGTCTTTTTTTATCAATTTAACAGAATAATATTTATGCCAATCTGTAATATATATTTCTCCATCCGTTACAGACATCCCTTCTGCACAGTCTTTATTTATAGTCAATTCATCATGTTCATACACATCAATCTCTTTAATGTCGCTTGTTATTTCTGTTTTTTCAACCCATTCCCTAAAAACTTCTTTATCCTTATTTAATTTATCAGTAGCAAGTTTCTTACCACTCTCAATATCCAGACTTTCTAAACTTGCCCATGTGAATTTCCCATCCCTCAGAGCATTTAATACCACTTCTTTCACTCCTGATTTTTGAGCATTGGATAGACTACTCCACTTTGATACATTCTCTATGTCTTCATATTTTTTCAAACTATAATTATAATATTTTCCATATCCATAACTATATCCATCAAATTGCTTCTTGAATAAAAGCTTTATTGTAATCAAACCATCATTGTCAGTAATACCATTAAAGCCCAAAGTTCCATTCTGAATGTTTTCACTAATTTGAGAATCATCTGCATCAGTAATATTAATCACTTCTCCATTAACTATAACATCTTCCAAATTCTGATAAAGGTCACCTAGATTTATGCCAATCTCAAATGTAGCTCCCTTTACAGGATTACCATCTTCATCACTCTTATGAATGTTTATGCTTCTTTCAACCTCACATTCACCGTAAACATAATCCATTCCATAATCATAATATGCATTTACCACACTTCCATTTCCACTAAGATTAAGATTTGTCACCTTGCAGCCATCAATGGAATAATAATTATCATTATCTTCCTGAAGTGATAAGCTAAGCCACTTATTTGAATCTCTATCAACATAATTAGAATTGGTATAGCTTCCTCCATTTCCAGAACTAAAACTACCTATTTCACTATATGAGGCATCCTTTTTTTCACTACCTAATAAGCCATCTGTCACAGATAAATAACTATTATCCTTAGTTATCTTTATCCATTTGTATGCCTTATCTAAATCTGGATTTATGGATAGAGTATTGTCATAATAAGTATTTCCATTTCCATTTGGAACCTCCATAACTCCTATGTAATCCTCAACATTCTCATAAACATTTCTAAGATCACTATAGGAACCACTAATAGAATCTCCATTAGCATCCATTCGTAAAAGACCATGAGCATTGCAAAGTGCTCTATTTCTAAAGGCAACAAAACTACCTTCCTTACCGGAGTCATAAAAAGCCTTTTTCATCCAATACATATATGTATGCCCATTGTACATAACATCATCATTGGAATTATCAGATAATTCTTCTGCCTGGCCGGAGGTCTTAACAACGGTCCATGTATCTTCTCCGTCCTTTTTATAGCGACCATATGCATAATACCCTGAAGTAACCTTGTAAGAAAGTCTTATCCTTGCATCACCATTTTTATCCGTCTTTATAAAAATCACTACCGTACCGGCAGCCCTTTTATACATGTCCTCTATCTGATCCTTCGACTTGGTAACATTAGTTCCCGTAACATTACCGTTAATATCCACCTCACAAACTTCAGTCATGCCCTTATTTACATCTTCAATGTCCTTTGGAAGTAAAAGTGTTCCTCTTTGAATAGATACGGAATTCAAATAATCTCTTCCATCCAATCTTATGGCATATACCACGCCTTCTATTGGATTTCCAGATGTATCCGTTTTATGGAAACTTATTATCTGCCTATAAGACATGCTTCTTCTATATCTTGCATAACTAAACTTAAGATTATCCTCATATGCTTCAGCATTAATTAATGCCATTCTCTGAGTATTTCCATACTCGGAACTCTTATAGGTTTTAACTGTTGCACTTATTTCTTTATTAACGGCAAATATTTCTTCATACAGTTTATCAGCATCTCCAGAGGACTGACTCAATATGCTTTTTATGTTCTTTTTACTATAATATCCTTTATCCATAGTCTGCCATAATAAAGCTTGCGTTAAGCTTCTTGCAAAACTACTGCTTGTATTATTAGACCAATAAAAACAAATCTTAGCAACTACAGCTTCATAAGACATGTCAGACTTTCCCTCACTAAAAAATGAGGCATCATTACCAGACTCATCATAATTATCGTTATCATAGATAAGAGAACCCTGATTTATGCAAAACACAATACCTGCTCCCCTAATATAATATCCCCATCCCGCACCATCTATGGTTCCATCACCATAAGTATATGATCCGCTTTCTGAGGAACTTCCAATCCATGAGTAAGTAAATGTATCTGCACTGACTAACTTGCCTTTACCTGTACCTGCTAAGATTACCAATGTTAAAAGAAAACTAATGATTTTTCTTATTGTATTATTTAATTTTATTGATTTACTATTCATATAACCATCACCCCTTCAAGTGATGGCAAGGGATTTAGTTTAGAGCATATTACCATAATAAAATGACACCGTCAATACGATTTATCGCATTTCGATATAAAAAAATAATATACCAGCAAAGCTGGTATATTATTTTTTTGTTTATCAAATTTATATTAATATGAAATTATATATCTATTACAATGCAAACCCTACTTTTTTATTCGTTTAGTTATAATCTCACTCCAGTCAGAATAATAGTATTTCTTTCCATACTTAACGTAGCAACGCACTCGTAAATTATACTTTTTATTCTTCTTTAATTTAGTCAACACATAATTAAGATTTCCGGTATTTTTAATTCTCTTTCTGTTATATCCTTTTTTACCATCTATTTTATATGCAATCTGATACCCTGTAATTGCAGCCTTTTTTATCTGCTTTTTAGCCTTAAATCTTACGCTTTTCTTTTTAATGTTAACAGCACTTACATTCTTTGGATTTACAACACTAATTGTATATTTTTTTGTTTTTTTGCCCTGAAAATCTCCCATGCCATTAATTCTTGCCTTATGGGTTCCCGGCTTTTTAACATTAGTATAAACCAAAGAATAATCCACACCTTCTGTTAGAAGTTCACCTTCATATAAAACTGTAACCTTTGGTCTGTGAGACTTTTTATCAAAAATAAACTCTGTCTCATCTATTGTCATTTCAGCCTTTGTTAAATCCTTTTTCTCCACAACTTCAGGTTCAACAACTTCAATCTCAGTATAATTAATGCCATGACTCTTAGCATAGTTTTCTGCATAACTATCCTTTATTGCCACTATATTTAACTTACTCTGACATCCACTAAAGGCACTATCGCTAATATAATCCACAGTTTCAGGAATCCTAATATTTAATAATTTAGAACATCCGCTAAATGCCTCATCCTCAATACTTAATACACCTTCTGGAAGTACCACATTATAAAGGGATAAGCAATCCTTAAATGCACGTTCTTTTATAGTTGTTACTCCTATAGGCAATTCCATGGAAGATAACAAATCGCACCCTTCAAATAAACTTTCCGGTATTTCACTTACCTCGCCATCTACCTTTACGCTTTCCAAAGCTTTACAATTATAAAAAGCATTTATTCCAAGCTTTGTTACGCTTTCAGGTATTTCCATTTCCTTAAGAGAAATACATCCAGCAAATGCGTGATTCCTTATTTCCTTTACACTCTCTGGAATAATCACATCTTCAAGAGATGTACAATCATAAAACATTCCACTGGAAATATATGGAATGTTTCCAAGAGAAATACTCTTTAATGACTCACTTTTGGAAAAAGCATAGATACCAACTTCTTCAACCATATCTGGAATTTCATAACTTTCCAAATCACTTCCATAGAATTCATAATTTTTAATTTCATTTACTGTAGTTTCATCTGCCCAAGCATTAACCCCTGATAAAACAGCAAATGATAAAACAATGGCTATTATTCTGTTTTTCATTTATTACTCCTATATTTGCTAAAAAGGTCAAACCTTAAAATCGGTCTGACCTTTTATAATCTTTATTTTGCATTATATGCACTAGTAACCTTACTATCATTTGCCTTAAACTCTGTAAGGTTCTTGCATCCTAAAAACATATCTGTTGTTACACTAAGTTTACTTAAATCCCATCCATTTAAATCAAGACTTGTAAGATTCTCACATCCCTCAAACATACGGCTTGTATTCTCACAGAATCTTGCATCAAATCCGGATAAGTCTATTTCCTTAACGTAAGTAAGACCATAGAAAAGACCTGTACTGTCTGGATTTAAAAATACTCTATATCCCTCTTGAACTCGAATCTTTGAAATTTCATTTACATCCTTAAACCACATTGCTGTGCTTTTTGAACCCTTAATACTCGTGGCATCAAGTAATCCATCTTTACCATTGGTTGGTGTAATTGTAAGAACACCATTTTCCAATTTGTAAGTAACCCCACCTAAACTGTCAATATCAACATTGTCATCTTCCTGCTTCTTTTGTGATGTAACATCTTTGATTTCCTGTAAATGACCATTGCTTAAAAACCATACAACAGGACCAACAAAAAGGGCAACAAAAAAAACTATCAATATGAATCTACCAATTCGCTTCACAATATCTCCTCCATAAAAATACTTCTTTCTTTAACAGCGTTATTATTTTAACCCATTAAGAAACATTTGTAAATTATTAAAATTATACAAAGTTTTCATTTTTTAAAAACTTATCAATGTTTATTTATACAGAGTACCGCCATAAAAAACGACCGGGCATAACTACCCGGTCGCAATACTTACTAACTATTATTCTTTAATTAAAGCTGTGGACCAGCACTTACTAATGCCTTACCAGCTTCGTTACCTTCATACTTCTTGAAGTTCTTGATGAATCTTTCAGCAAGATCCTTAGCCTTAGCATCCCACTCTGATGCATCAGCGTATGTATCTCTTGGATCAAGGATACCTGTATCAACACCTGGAAGTTCTGTAGGTACTTCAAAATCAAATACTGGAATCTTCTTTGTAGGTGCCTTCTTAATGTCACCATTAAGGATTGCATCGATAATTCCACGAGTATCTTTGATTGTAATTCTCTTACCTGTACCATTCCATCCTGTGTTTACAAGATATGCTTTAGCACCACTCTTTTCCATCTTCTTAACAAGTTCTTCAGCATACTTTGTTGGGTGAAGCTCTAAGAAAGCCTGACCGAAACAAGCTGAGAATGTTGGAGTAGGTTCTGTAATTCCTCTTTCTGTACCAGCAAGCTTAGCTGTAAATCCTGAAAGGAAGTAATACTTAGTCTGCTCTGGTGTAAGAATTGATACTGGAGGAAGTACTCCAAATGCATCTGCTGATAAGAAAATTACATTTTCTGCATCAGGACCAGCTGAAACTGGGTTTACATTCTTAACGATTTTTTCAATATGCTGAATTGGATATGATACACGAGTATTTTCTGTTACTGACTTATCAGCAAAATCAATCTTTCCATCTGCATCAAGAGTAACGTTCTCTAAAAGAGCATCTCTCTTGATTGCATTGTAGATATCTGGTTCTGAATCCTTGTCAAGGTTAATAACCTTTGCATAACAACCACCTTCGAAGTTGAATACACCGTTGTCATCCCAACCGTGCTCATCATCACCAATAAGTAATCTCTTAGGATCTGTTGAAAGTGTTGTCTTACCTGTACCTGAAAGACCAAAGAAGATTGCTGTATTCTTGCCTTCCATGTCTGTATTTGCTGAGCAGTGCATTGAAGCGATGCCCTTAAGTGGAAGGTAGTAGTTCATCATTGAGAACATACCCTTCTTCATTTCACCGCCGTACCATGTATTAATGATAACCTGCTCACGGCTTGTAATATTAAATACTACAGCTGTTTCTGAGTTAAGACCTAACTCTTTATAGTTTTCAACCTTTGCCTTTGAAGCATTGTATACAACAAAGTCAGGCTCGAAGTTCTTTAATTCTTCATCTGTAGGAACGATAAACATGTTCTTGATGAAGTGTGCCTGCCAAGCAACTTCTACGATAAATCTAACTGCCATTCTTGAATCAGCATTTGCTCCACAGAAAGCATCTACTACGAAAAGTCTCTTGTTTGAAAGTTCTTTAACAGCGATATCCTTAACAACCTTCCATGTTTCTTCACTTGCTGGATGGTTATCATTCTTGTACTCATCGCTTGTCCACCAAACAGTGTCCTTTGAGTTTTCATCCATAACGATAAATTTGTCTTTAGGTGAACGTCCTGTGTAAATACCTGTCATAACATTAACAGCTCCAAGTTCGCTAACCTGACCTTTTTCGAATCCTTCAAGTTCTGCCTTTGTTTCTTCAGCAAATAACTCATCATAAGAAGGATTGTAAACAACTTCTGTAGCACCTGTAATGCCATACTTACTTAAATCGATGTTTGCCATTTTTTAAACCTCACTTTTTATAAATTCTGTTATGTGTTAATCGGCAGCATGCTCCTTTAGGAGTCCCCTAAATGCTCTTTTTTACACACTGCAAAACATTCTACTACAATTATTCAAAAAAAACAAATATTTTTTCTTTTTATGTTTCTTATGTATAAATATTATCATTATGAAGTCATTCTTTTGGTAACCATTTACCTACTTTAACTTCTTATATTTTGTTTTCTTATAAATACCAGCCTTTTTCAGCAATTTCTTATATTTCTTAATCTTTTTCTTTGCTGACCAAACAACCATCTTCTTTGAAGTTCCCTTAAAAGCTTGCTTTCCTACCTTCTTTAGAACTTTGGACTTAATATATACTCTCTTAAGTTTCTTACATTTATAAAAAGCTTTTTTATTTATTTTCTTAATATACTTTCCTATGGTTATGGACTTTAACTTTTTACATCCGGCAAATGCTTTAGCCTTAATTGTAGTAATCCTTAGTTTATTACCATTAATGGTTACAGTATCTTTAATAATAACTGATTTGGCATTTTTATCAATGCCACCCACTGATACTTCTGTTAATGAAAGAACTTTATAGGATACTCCATTATGTGCATATTCCTTTCCAACCTTAAGTTTACCAGGAGTTTCAATTATGACATCATCATCAAAGTTGGAATCTTCATTAAAAGCATCAGTTCCTGTTTCAGATTCTTCGCTTCCGCCTTCGGTTTCACCGCCTTCGCTTCCGCTTTCAGTTTCACCGCCTTCGCTTCCGCTTTCAGTTTCACCGCCTTCACTTCCGCTTTCAGTTTCACCACCTTCGCTTCCGCTTTCAGTTTCACCACCTTCACTTCCGCTTTCAGTTTCACCACCTTCACTTCCGCTTTCGGTTTCACCACCTTCACTTCCGCTTTCAGTTTCACCGCCTTCGCTTCCGCTTTCAGTTTCACCGCCTTCACTTCCGCTTTCGGTTTCACTACTTTCAGATTCGCTTTCAGTTTCTTTTATTATTTCTGCATAAACTTCATCTATCTCCGCTTTTAACTGTTTTACTTCTTCTTCAAGACTTGCCACATCCAACTTAAGACCATCAACAACCACCTGTTTACCCTGGCAATCTACTTTTGCCAAATCGAAAAGATCTAACTTATCTTCAAGAGTCTCATTAATAGCTGCGATTTGAGCAGTATTATTCTCTATTACACCAGGTGCATCCTCTAATGCCTGAGACTTTGTATAGTATTCACTTTGCGTAGTTAGAAGTTCAAAGGAAACATCTAAAATTTCACCATTTAAAACATCTATCTGGTCTTGAACTTCACTGGCAGCAGCCTGTGCCTTAGCAGTTTCTGAAACCAAACTTTCATAAGTTGGATATTCTGCATTATAATCTGACACAGCCTTTTCATATGCTGTAATCGCCAGGTTTTTAGCTTCATTCGCACTATTATAAACCACTACAGCAGCTGCATACTCACTTAATGCACTATCATATATTGCTTTTTTGTCATTATAGGTAAGTGTAGCTACAGCTACAATATTCTTTCTAAGTTCATATTCTTCATTGGCCGTTGTTAAAGATGTGTTTAATTCCCTAAGGCTTTCATTTAATACAGATAACTGCTCATCAATACTATCAATGTCATTATATAATTCTGATATAGCATCCTCATCACTTTGAATCTGTTCCCCTACAGTTTCAATGTCTTCCTCGTAACCTTCATCCTTAACATCCATGTCGTCAATAAGATTATTGTAATAATCATTAAATATTTGCTCATAAACGCTTAATGTATATGATGTATTCTTGGTACTTGAATAGAATTCCTGGGCATACTCTTTTTTATACTTATTATTAACTGCATCTCTATATGCAAAGCCAGTGCATTTATATTTATAATTAATTAGATTTAAATAATGTCCAATCTTTAAAAACAACTGATAATAATTTGTCTGTATCGCGTTAAGATTCATGCTTTCAACATAAGTTGCAAGATCTGGGTATAACAGATTTCCAGTCCCATCTGTTTCTACTAAAGCTGCTTCATAAATCTCCTTTTCCTGATCATACCATCCAGCAAATGGATCGGCAGTTCCCCAGTAGAGATTTTCTGCTGCCTGAAATTGCTGTGCATGACCTATGACACTATCAGAATAATCCATGTCCAACTGAGCATATAACATCATCTCATTTGTTACAGAAAGCTCTGATAACCCAAGACTTGTTCTAAGTTCATTGGACTGCCTAATATAGTCAAAGGATTTTTTCATATTTTCAAGACTTGTGGCGCTTTGCAATGCTTCTTCCACTGAATAACCCGTATCGACAATATGTACGTATTCACCCCATGTACAATTATCAATCAAATCAGCAATGGTATTAACCTCATAATATGTGGTTTTTCCATCTACTTTCTTTTTATATACATAAGTATCATTTGGTCCAATTGTTTCAAAGAATGCAATACTTCCCCTATTATACTTAGCTTCTGCTTCTGCCTTTTTTTCTAGCAATTCAGGGAGATTATCTTGCTTATATAAATACTCTGCAAGAGTACTATACAAATCTTCTATTTCACTTTGTTTATCAAGTATGGTCTGAAGTTTTTCTGCCCTGCTTTGTGTTAAATTACTAATGGATATTTGCGTACTCTCTATGTCTTCATTTATTTCATTAACAATTTCTTCCTGTTCCAAAAAATTAGTCTGAGCATTATCCAAAACTATTTTGGCAGTACCCATATTACTAAGTGCTGTTTTATAAATTTCACTCTTCTCATCATATACAGCCTTTGCACTTTCATAGGCTTCCTGTTTTGCAATGGACTCAGCTTCAAGGGAATCCATCTCATCCTTAAGCCCATTTATAACTTCTTCCTCTGCTGATAAACTTTCCTGTTTTTTTGAAAGAGTCTCTAAAAGAGGAGCAAGTTCCTCATTAAGGCTCTCAATAAGTGGAGTATTTCTTTCTGTAACCTGCTCTAATTCATTATTTAATTCTTTTATGTCCGCTTCAAGTTCTTCAATTTCTAAAGCATAGTTTTCCAAGGCATATTCAGCATTCTCAATTTCCTTTGCCAAAGTATCCAGAGTATTTAAATCATCTTCATAGTCCTCTTTAGCAGATAAATACACTTCATTTGCCGTTGCTAACTCGCTTTCTGCTGTTTTAAGGTCTTCTTTTTTATCACTTAAATCTGCTTGTTTTTCTTCAAGTTCAGCCTGAAGTCTTTCTAATTTTTCTTCGGGACTTTCTGAAGACTCAACATCTTCAACAGTGGTGACAATTTCTGCTCCGGCTTTTGTTTCTGATTCTTTATTTAAAAATGAACTTGCATATGTTGTTGATAAAATCATCGCAGCTGAAAGTATGATTGTAAATACTTTAGCTGTAAGTTCTCTCTTATACATATTTCCTCCAAATTTTTACTCGTAATCCTTATACTTATCCTTTTCTTTCTTGGATAAAAACTTCATAACCGGCTTAACTCGATTTACTTTAAATCTACAGGTTTTATCCTTGCAATTAGAGCATTTTAACCTTCTATTTGCTCCTTCCCAAAAACGCTCAGGATGTTTTGCATAAATAATTTCCCAATGTACAAGAACTATTATTGATGTAAAAAACAGACTCCATGAGAAAAAGTTTCTTATGAAAAGCATGGGAGTAAACATCATAAAATGTCCCCAGTCATAAATTCTACAATTAACACAGCATTTGTTTTTCATAATAATAGTCTGGAATGGACAGAAAAACAAAATACATATGTAATCACATAAAAAGAAAAATACTGTTATCATTAAAAGATCCACATCTTCTAAAATGTTAAACAGATACAGTATTCCAAACACGGCATTAAAACATAACCATACAAGAAGCACTCGCCACGCCCTTACATTCATGTACTGAACAAATTTAAGTAATTCATACTCACTGTATCCCATTACCGGTTCATATTTTTCTTTTTTAGACTTAAGCAATGCATAAGTCAGTTTATCAATTGGGAAAATATGTAATATCATTAGAATCATAAAAATGGCCCAAACCACATGCATAGGTGAAATGCCATATTTAATAGGTGTTATTACAAATTTCCACAACATCTCTCTGTGAAACAAATAAAAATAAAACACAGAAAAGACTATTAATACCCTGCAGAAAAATTTCACAAGGTAAAATTTCATCTGATTTGTTATTTTCATATTTTTTCCTTTTTCTTTGCTTTTTTCTTTTCTATTTTTCAAACTGTCTCGTAAATTTCATTATAACATATTATTATTTAAAATCCACCGATTTATCAAATTGCCTATAAGATTATTTTGTGCTATCATTAATACGTTATGAATGAAGAATTAATAGAAAAAACAATTAAAAGAGAACAATTAAAAAAGTTAATCCTTCCCCTTTTATTTATTGGGATTCTAATAGATATCATCTTTTTATCCGACTTTAATAAGATTATTAATCCTGTGAAAATAGGCGATATAAACTTATCATCCGATGTATTTAGCAAGGGCGATTACAAAAACCAATATATTAACACAACTCTTGATAAGCTTTATTACACTGGACTTACAAAGGAAAGTAAAGATGAAAAATCTTACATATACGCATCCATAAAGGATGATTCCTTCTTCTTTGTAATTTTAAGTCCTAAAATCCTTAGCAAATACACTTCAAACAAATCCTTAAAAGATACAAACATTCCACAAATTATAGAAGATGTAAATATCACAGCCAAGATTAAGGATTCCAAGGAATTAGATTCAACAATTTATAAAGGAATTGAGGAAAACATAAACTGGAATGGTGGCAATTTAATCCATATGACGGGCAATTATTACCTTGAGGAATGTACCAACAGAATTTTAAAATTACATGATATTTTAAAACTAATAATAGCATTTGCCACCATTAGCGTAATTTATATTATCTATACCTTGATAATATTCTTCATCCCTTATTATCACAGTGGATTAAAGCCATTAAAAAAATATGGAGATATAAAATCAACCGTTAAGGATGCTGATTTAGAACTAATTGATAATGTTAGGGATTACAAAAACAACACTTTTATTACGGAGCATTATTATGTCCGTCTAAAGTCTGGTTCAATTAAAGTTAAAAAACTGTAAAAGTAGAACAGGGTGGCGTGAAACAGGGGACGGTGAAACAGGGGACGGTTCCTCGTTCCATATTTTTGGAACGAGGAACCGTCCCCTGTTTCACCTCACCCTGTTTCACCATTCCGCTTTAATACTTTTTCTTCTTTAAAGCCAACACAAGCAAGATTACAAATACAACTATTACTCCCACCAAAATGCCAAATATAAGTCCTACATTTGGTCCCTGGGAACTTGTTTTTTCTCCTATAAGATGAGGTGACTCGATCATTCCTTCATCCTTAGCATCATTGCTACTATCGTAGTTTTCCAAATCTTCTGCATTTGCCGTTACTTTCTCAACCTTATCGTAGTCAAATCCCGATACGGTAAATGTAAGTATATATGCAGTTCCTACATCAGTAGGCTTATTATCAACACTAAAAGGAGAGGTTGCAACCAAGTCATTTCTCCAGTCATTCCATACTAAAAGGCAATCTTTATTATCTGCATAATCATCCTCATCAACATAAACATTGCGCTCAAATGTTGCAGCAACTGTTCCATTTATTTCAACTCTTAAATCAGTATATTTAATCTTATCTGAATTTGGAATATCCGTAACAACCATAAGCTGTTTAATTATCTCAATAGGAACTTCCTCATTAAAAATAAGAGCAACTGAATAAGTACCATTTCCCGCTATTTCAGTATCTTGATCGATAAACTCATAAGATCCTTTATCGTCTGTTGTGGATAAAACAGTAGGATCCTCATCCATATTATCACCAGAATAATAACCAAGTCTCTGTATCCATTCCACTCCATCTGCACTTGTTCCTTGAATACCAACTCGTGCATGATATGTTCCACTTAAATCTACCTCATCCACCTCATCGGCAACCACATTAGTATTAATTACCCCGGCAAATGTCATGCAAGTCAATGCCATCACTCCCAGTGATGTTAAAACTTTCTTTAAAATCATATATCCCCCTTTCCTCTGACTAAAACAGGAGACAGGGGACGGTTCTCCGTCTCCTTCTCCATATTTTAGGAGACAGAGAACCGTCCCCTGTCTCCCTTATCTTCAAGGTATTGTTGCTGTTTTCTTTTTTTCTTTTCAATAATTATAGTTACAAAACATATTTCCTATTCCCTTGATATTTTTTCATGTTTGTAACTTTTCCCTTTTAATAGGTCACACTTACACTATACACATAGTAACCACTTGATGTGGAATACAAATAATACGTTCCTGCCGAAGATACGCTATATGAAACCGAAGATGCTGTACCTGATATAGTATTATCAGAAACCTTCGTGCCTCCCACACTTCCACTTGCAAGTCTAAGTGTTCTTGTTGCAGAAGAAGATGTAGAAGCTGCTTCAACCTTAACTGTACATGCACCTGTTGTTGTAAATTTAATATAACGTCCTTCGCTACTTCCACCACCATTTATTTTAAGTCTCTTTGTGTAAGATGTGCCATTCACTGTTGTAGAAACCGATTCTACGGATACATACTTAGAAGAAGATGCTCCTATTGTAAAATCTCCTGAAGTAAATGAAGATGTATAAGTACCTTTAGTCAAATCATTGGCGCTAAGTGAAATGTTAGTACCTGTGCTTGTAGAACTACTTGAACTTGATGAACTGCCAACGCTTTCAAGATACCACCACTGGCATGCACCGCCCCAGTATGACCACTGAGCAATATTTCCACCAGATGCGGTACTCCATCCATATACATCAAGACATGAAGCACTACTTGTAATCCTTGTCTTAATAGCATAAACACCACTTGATACTTCAACTATGTCAAATAACTGATTAGTTCCACCATTGGCACTATATTGCAAAATATTTGCCCCGTCTGCAGTACTCTTACCTGATACATCAATTACTTTTGAAAAGTTTGATGCACCAGTATAAATATTATAATATCCACTGCTGTCTTTGACAAGTTTAAACTGCTGTCTTGCACTGCCAAGATATGAATACTGCTGAATATTAGCACTATTAGATGATGAGCCATCAGCTACATCAAGGTAAAGTCCACTATAGTAACTCTTAATGTAATATGTTCCCTCAAGTCCACTTGAACCTGAAGAACTCGAGCTACTTGATGAACTACTTGAGCTTGACGAACTGCTCGAACTGCTTGAACTTGAGCTGCTTGAGCTGCTTGTTGAACTACTTGGAAATACTGATGTAATTGCACTTATAATGTCGCTCTGTGTTACTGCATAAGTATTTCTGTTAAAAAGCGCAAATCCATAAGTATTTGTATCACCATTGTCCCACCAGATTGGAACACATCCATAGTTTTTAGCATAGGTACATACTGCCTTGGCAAATGCTACTCTACAAGCTGTATTAGTGCTGTCATAAGCAGATTTATCAATAGCACCATATTCACCGATAACTACAGGATAGCCCTGGGATGTAAATGATGAATACAATTTACCAAACATGGTATTGAGATATGACTCATCACCCCAGCTGGCAACTTTAGAACTATTTGTGGCAGCACTGCCCCACTGTGTAACATCACTACTTTCATTGCCACAGAATTCCCATGGTGAATAGTAGTGAACAGAAATCATGATTCTCTTACCTGAAACACTGCTTGATAAGTAATTATCTGATGGGATGGAAAAACCATAACTTCCTGTTGTATACTCAATGTCCGTATTCCAACCAGGAATCATTAACCATCTCTTATCATTATTTCCACCGGTCTGTCTTACAGTATCAACAAATATCTGATTGTATGCATTAATATTTGAATAGTATGTGGTATTTGGTGTACCATATGTTCCATCAAATTCCTCATTCATGGATTCAAATATCAAATGCTGATCATAATCGGCAAATTTTGTTGCTATCTGCTTCCATACTGCCTGATATTTTGCCTTAATGGTAGTCTGATTACTACCATTACATAAAAGCCATCCACCGGTTACAGAATTATATCCATCCCCATGCATATTAATAATTACATAAAGGTCCTCATTAATACACATATCAACTACTTCCTTAACTCTGTTAAGCCATGATGAATCAACGGTATAATTATTAGAATCATCGATTTTATTTAAATATGAAACCGGAATTCTAATAGATTTAAATCCTGCATTTTTAACAGCCTTAATAAGTGAACTTGTAATTGTAGGATTGCCCCATGCAGTTTCAGAAGGTGTTCCATTTAAGGATGCTTCTAACTGATTTCCAAGGTTCCAACCAGCGCCCATAGCCTCAACTATTTCCGTCTGACTAAGATCCGTAAAACTACTTGCTTCTACTCGTGCATTATAGGTATTAGCGGTACCAAGTCCTGATACAGATAAAACTGCTGCTAATAATACCGCCGTTATTTTTTTGAGTCTCATTGTTCCTCCTTTATCAGCAACATACCTTTTATGAACTTACTTATATTTTACATCCGATATTAATTAAAGGAGTCCGCACGAAAAAAAGCGCAATCTTATGTGGATTATATTTTGATTGCGCTTTAATTTCTACATTAAAAATTCAAACTATATAACTTATATTTTTATTACTCTTTCAATTCATTTTCAACACAAAGAAGTGCCGCCTCAATTACCTTGTCCATATCATAATATTTGTAATTTCCAAGACGTCCACCAAAAATCACATTACTCTCACCCTCTGCGAGTTTCTTATACTCTTCAAATAGTTTACCGTTCTTATCATCATTAACCGGATAATAAGGCTCTATGCCTGGCTCCCACTCAGTTGAATACTCTCTTGAAACCACAGTCTTTGGTAATGGATTCCCATCCTTATCCTTGGCAAATTCAAAATGCTTATGCTCAATAACTCTTGTAAAAGGCACTTCTCTTTCCGTATAGTTTACTACTGCATTTCCCTGATAGTTTTCCTCATCAAGAACCTCTGTTTCAAACTTAACAGTTCTATACTCAAGGTTTCCTAATTTAAAATTAAAGTACTCATCAATCATACCGGTAAAAATAGTTTTCTCAGCAATACCTTTATGGCCTTTTATAAACTCAAAATAATCCGTACCGGTTAAAACCTCGCTACCCTCAAGCATCTTTTCTACTATCTGTGTGTAACCACCAATTGGAATACCTTGGAATCTATCATTAAAATAGTTATTATCATAAGTAAATCTTAAAGGTAATCTCTTAATGATAAATGCTGGAAGATCCTTACAGTCTCTTCCCCATTGCTTTTCAGTATAGCCTTTAATAAGTTTCTCATAAACATCCCTACCAACCAATGAAAGTGCCTGCTCCTCTAAATTCTTAGGCTCATCAACTTTAAACTCTGCCTTTTGTTTTTCAATAATATCCTTAGCTTCTTTTGGAGTCTTAATATTCCACAACTTGCTAAAAGTATTCATATTAAAAGGAAGACTATAAAGTTCATCCTTATACACTGCCACAGGACTATTAATATAGTTATTAAACTCGGCAAATCCATTAATATATTCCCATATCATTTTATTACTAGTATGGAAAATATGAGCGCCATACTTATGAACATTTATACCCTCAACTTCTTCAGTATAAATATTACCTGCAATATGTTCTCTTTTATCAATAACAAGGCAACTCTTTCCTGCCTTTGTAAATTCATATGCACACACTGCTCCAAAAAGCCCTGCGCCTACTATTAAATAATCGTATTTCATTTTATATTCACCTTTTTTTAAACACCAATAATTTACTAAAAACATAATTTAAGATAACAACAATAACACTTACGCTAACTTTAGCTGCCATCCCCTTAATTCCAAATATTTTCGCATCAAAGCCACAGCCGTCCACAAGAAATGGAACTCCAACAATTTCTATAATACCGGTTATGAGTCTTGCCGACACAAAAAGCGTGGCTTCCTTTATAACATCATTTACTTTCCATGATTCACTCTCAAAAACAAATATTTTATTAGTAATATATGCAAATGTTACACCAAATATCCATGCAATAACATTCGACCAAAACACCACCATGTAATCCGGTAAAAAGCCAAGCACTTTTACCATTACAGCATAAGTTACCCAGTTTACTATTGTTGTTGCAACTCCCATAATGAGATACATGACTACCTCTTTATGCTTTAAATATATTTCTTTTATTTTCTCATTCATACATTATTTCCTTATCATTTTAATCAAGCATAAATAATTATTAATCTATTTTTTACTGTAAAATTTTTTATTTAACATAATAAATATCATGTACAAAATAATACTTATACTCGATATTAACGCACCTGCTCTTAAAAAAGGAGTATGATATACGAGTTTTACCTCATGTTTTCCCTTGTTTAATTCTATACCGATATTCTTTCCATTTGCCACATATGTCTTTGTTTCCTTCCCATCCACATAGGCTTTCCAACCAACAGAGTATGGTACATTAACACAAAGCATCTCATCATTTTTTGCATCAATGGTTCCAGTTATTGTATCTACTCCCATTTTAACATTTTTCATGGAATTATTCTTAAGCTTTTTTATATTACTCTCGAAATTATCCATGGAGTGATAAAAAACTTTAATATCTTTATACTCATATATTCCTGTTTTAGGGAATGTAATAGTTACTTCCTTTAATGGAGAATTCGAATAATTTAAATTAATTAAATACTTATCACGTCCGTTATAATATGCGTAATCATCAGTATATAACGTTACTTCCTTGTCGCATCTCGTATCATGTTTTATTACAATTTCACTTGCATATTGCAAATAATTTCTGTTTTTTTGCTCTCTAATCCTTTCCTTTTGAGAATTATCAAGTTTATTCCAGTTTTCACTGGAATATATTTCTTTTACGTCCTTATCATCACTGTTAAAATAAAAATCATATTCATACATTGGAATAAACTTTATTCCGTCAAAATACAGATATGTTTCACATTCTTCTTTTCCTTCAAAGTTTAGTTTCAAACTAAGATTATTTTTAGTAACTATTATTTTATTATCCTTAACATACAATCCTTCAGGAAGAGTCTCTTTATTAATTATTGTCTTTCCCCCAGTATATGGTTTCGTGTATATTTTTTTATTTTCTAAATTTCCAATATAGTTTTCAATAACACAGGTTTCAAGCATTGCTTCCTGCTTTTCTATAGAGTTTAAATTATCCCAGGCATTTTTATCCATAATCGTATCATAGGCATAAGCCAGTGAAAGATTATTATCACTCTTATAAACTTTATACTTATGTTTTATTTTATTACCAAGCTCTATGGTTTTTAAATATGTAAACTCATATGGAATTGCTGTTACATCCTCTTCCGGTTTTACAAAATACTTCACCCCATTTAAAGCAAGTAACGTTGCTTTATCATCATAGCCTTCATACCTATATGCAAGTGTTTCTTCCATGTCTAAATCAATTCTGTTTTCTGATATATATGAGTTTGACACTGACCAGTAAAATGTGGTTCCTGATATTCCTTTTAACAAACCTAAGTTTGTATTTAAATTTCTCCCGGTATATCTTTCATCTTTTTTTACTTTACCTTCTATGGCTTTTTCTATTGCAGAAACCTCATTATCACCTAGTATTTCTTTTACCACTTTAATATCCACACATTCAGACGCATAATCTCCATAATAACTGCCAAATAAGTAAACGCCTCTATAAACCATAGTTATCATAAGTATAAGAATAATAATTATCTGACGGTTTCTTATAGAAAACATTGTATCTTCTTTTTTATAAGCAATAACATATAAAAATAGTATCGCCAAAAAGCATTCGGAATAAAAGCTTAAACTACGGGATAAATCAAATATAAAACCAAATCCTATTACTACACATAATCCTAAGACAACTTTTTTTAAAAGCTTACTTTCAATATTCCATATTTCATCCCACATATAAACCAAAGTATATGATGATAAAAGTGCACATATAAAACTCCATCTGTTGGTTTTATATGTAAATACATTAAACATTTGTCCAAATATAGGTATAAGTAAAAACACAAATGTTGTTGCATAAAGAATCTTTAAAAATTTACCTTTTTTGTTTTGAACCAATAAACATATAATTCCAACTAAAACCGGTGGCAAACATGATATTATAGACCACATACCATCTGCATTAACACCCATTAAAAGACCCGGAAGGTTTTTATAGTATCGATAGTCATATAAAAAACTAAACACCCTGGTATTATCAATACGGTTATCACTTAAATATGAAAATAGCACAGGGAGAACTATAATCATAGCAAAACAAACCGATGACAATGAATAAACCGTTAACTTAAAAACCACTCCTGTCATAGCTTTAATATCTTTTTTATACTCATAGATCAAGCGTATTGCCACATAAAATATCGTTAACAATACCTGAACGTAAAAGAAATAAAAATTGCTAATAGCTAATAAAAATACTGCAATCATAAAAATCTTAGGAGATTTTTTCTGTATTATCTTTTCCACTCCCAATACTACAAGTGGCATATATATAAGTGGATTAATAAAATTTGGGTGTCTTACGGAACAAAATAACGACCAGAAACAAAATGCATATGAACATGTACCTATAAGCACGCTAAATCTGTTTACTTTTTTATTAAGAGCAAATACCATATAAGAAAATGCAACTCCTGATAAATAAATACGTAAAACAGATGCAAAAAAGTAGTAACACCACATAAACCTGGTTGGGATAACAATTGTAGGTAAAGTTAAGGGATCTCCTATTACATAAAAATGAAGAGAAGATAAAATATCTGCTCCTTCACCTAACGCATAATCCCATTCTTTTAATACTAATCTATGATTAAATAATAATTCCCAAATAAAGTTTCTCCAGTATTTTCCATTGTACAAATAAGCATAATAATGCTGTTTTAACCCATCATAATACCATATATTTGTTTTACCGTTAATTAATAATACACCATAAAAACAAATAATTCCCAAAAGAAATAATGCAGTATACACAAGATAAAACTGTTTATTCTTATCTTTCGCATCAGTTAACCATCTGTTTATTTTATTAATTGCCTCTTGATATTTGCTTCCCATTATTACCTCTGTTTATTTATTCCGGTTTCCAGCTTCTTGATAATATCATCAACTAATACATCATATCTTATTATTGTTTTTACCTTTTCTATTATTACAGATACTATAAGAGATATCGCTACTAACACTGCATAAATTATAAATATATTTTCAAATCCATATGTAAAGTCATAAAACCATACTACTCTAATAAAATTATGAATCAAAAACATATTCATGGAATAAGTTCCAAGAAACTGTAATGCATCGGACAATACCGGTATTTTATTTATATACAAAAAAATAAATCCTATTAGCAACACTGTTATTATCGCTTCATAAGTAGGAAATATTCCCCTTGAAAGGACTTTTATTCGTAATCTGAGCATAAATAATAAGAGCGTCGCAAAAACAAAAAACTTTAAAACATTACCTACTTTTTCATCTCCATTTTTTAAAAAGAATTTATATATTGATTCAAATATTTTTTTATCTACACATATAATACCTGCTACAACGCAAATTATATAAACAGGAAGAAATGCATGACTTCCACTTTCATAGGCATTTTTAACATGAACAGGAAATAGCATAGAAAAAACAATACCTAATCCTAAAAGAACTATAGCACCATATTTTTTATATATACTAATTAGTACCGGCATAATTAATATTATAATTACAGCTAATGACATATACCAAAAAGTTGCAATAAGTGGCGGTGTATGAAAAATCTGAGATAAACCGGCCAAATCCACCATAAAATACAGTACACTTTCTATACCTGTTCCGTAGCATTCTGTGAATCTGTTTTGTCCCATAATAAACGAAAACAAAATTATCAAAACCACTACAAAGGCAAATCCTGAAATTAGCTTAATGTATCTTCTAAGCACTGTTATACTTATTTCAGAAGGTAACATCTCTCTATTCTTTTTTAAATATGAATAAGCTATGCCATAGGCACTTAAAAAAGTGAACATAGCAACGCATATTTTCATATTACGGGCCAAAGTATTTATATATTCTTCACTAAATATCGAAAAGTCAATATCAAATCCCTTATATCTGGATGCATCCAAAAAAAGATGATGAAATATCAGAAATAATATAGCAATACCTTTTACTTTTTGTGTATCACTTTTAGTAAACTCCATTTGTTTTTAACCTCATATCCCTTTATAAACTTTTATATGATTTTCTTCCCTAATAACTCTAACTCATTAATTCTTTCACTGTTTTTATCAAATACAACAAACTTATTGATATATGCTGCTAAAACATAGTAATATTCTGCACCTATATAACCACAAATATTACTATATTCCCCCTTAAGAGTATCCATTACATCAACTGCAATTTCATAAATATCAAAAAGACATATATCACACTCTTGATTTTCCCTGGCAATCTTTTTAATCTCGCCAAGGTTTTCCATAGATACATCTTCAAAACTCTCTATGATAATACCAATAGCGTTATCTGATGGTTTAGGAACAATATCTAAATTAATTGTCTCCTTAAAATACTCATTAAAAATAATGTGATCTTTATCTTCATATTGCATTACTCTGGTCTTTGGCAATTCATGTTTTGATAGTCTTAATTTTATATCTTTTAATCTATCAGATGCTACTTTTATACCTGTATTTGAAAGATATTCTTCAAACTCTTCTTTTTGTTTTACATTCCAAAACCAAATATTATCAAAATCAGAATAGACTTTTGTTACATTTCTATCCAATACTTCATCGGCTTTCTTATTTTCAGGAATAATCTTTTTATAGTACTGAGGATCATATACAATATGTTTAACTTTAACATCATCCAGAGCCTGAGCAATTAAAATCCAATTGTTTTTTGTTCCAACACGATTACCATAAATATACAGTTCATCATATTTTTTATTACCTGTTATTCTTACAAATTCCCTAACAAAGACTTCTTTAGGTATCTCCCTATAAACATCTTTGTAATCTTCAAAATAAATCAAATCAGTGTTTATATAGTCATACTTCTTTCTGTCGTCTTCTGTAATCAAAAACCATCCTACCTTTGGAAGAACATTGACTCTTTCATCAAGCATATTTAAATAATAATTCAAATATGCCAATCTGTCTTTATTTGCAATTAATGTAACATTAGTAGTGTCATAATCTACATTATCCAACTGGTTCTGTAATATTGGAAACCACTTTTCAACAAACGTAAAATCAAGAACTATTAACACATTCTTCTTACTATCATTTTCTCTATTAAAATCAACATTTCCTGAATTTATGGTATCAACTATATCCTTAAATTCCACACATGTTCCTTTGAAAATAGAAGGATTCGCAATGCGCTTTTTTAAAGCATCCCTTGAATTATCTTCATATGCTGTTACAATATTTGATTTAATCAAAGCATTGCCAAGTACTGCTTTGTTTTCAAAATTATCAACACCAAAATTATCTAACACAGTAATAACGCACTGGTCTTTTTTAGGAATATAATAAATGCTAAACGGAGAGTCTACAACGATATACTGTGATGTACTTAAACACTTAAAAAATTCTTCTGTGTTCTTTTTTACAGCTACAACATTTTTTACATCCTTGAATTTATTTCTAAAAATATAACTAACATATATCCTATCAGCATTTACTTTATTAGCAATTTCTTCCAATGCTGAATGATCTAAATGTCTGTCATAATTAAGAATAAAAATTGTTTTAGGAATAACCTTTTCATCCATATATTTAGCGCACAAATTGGCCAATGTCTTATCATGAGTTAAATCTATTTTTTCTGTCTGTCTTATATATTGTTCAAAACTTCTTCTAACTGAACTTATCATAATTACTCTCCATCAAAAACCAAGTTTTTTTCAAATTCTTCTAATGCAATCTTATTGTATTCTTCAAGATTAAAAACAAACTCGTTCGGAACTTTTCCCTCAAGATATTGTTTCATTCCATCATAAATACTATCAACATCTGTCTTAATCAAAAGCTGTCCGCCTTCATAAAGACTGTCTTTCACCGTACTAAAATCTGATACAATAATAGGCATTTTTAACATTCTCGCCTCAAGTATTGCCATAGGTTGTCCCTCATGTAATGAAGGCATAATATAACACTGACAACGCTTTACAAATCCAAAAGGATTAAACAGATTGCCTGTTAATACTACTTTGTTTTTTAATTTTAGCTTTACAATCAACTTATTCAAATCATCTTTTAAAGGACCTTCTCCCAGAATATATAATCTAACCTTTTCATTTTCTTCATAAAGCTTACTGAAAGCTTTAATAAGGTTTTCATGATTCTTTTCCTTTGAAAGTCTTCCCATTGTAACAAAGTTTATACAATCATCATCAATTGTATCAATAATGGACATAGATACTTTTCCACTGACTGTTTCTGACAGATTTTTAATATAGTATTCTTTGCCATCCAAATTTACCCATAAATTCTGTTCTAAACATTTATTAATTCTATCATCGCTCAATACATTTCTTGCATAAGAAAATTTTCCACGATTATACTTATCTTCAAGGTTTTCCTTATTAACAATCATAACTGAATGCGCACATGATACTAATCTGTCATATAGATTATAAATAGTACCCAGCACTCTAAATTTCACTTCTCCGTCATCAAATCTTTCTCTTTCCGCAAGCATATCATTATGTAACCAGATAAGTTTCTTTCCTTCTTTTCTGGAAGCAAATACTAAGGCAAGCATATTTGAATATCCTGAAAAGTTTATTACATAATCAAAGCTTGTATTTGGAAAACATCTTTCAAATTCATTATAATAGAATTCTTCTGGAAAACACTTTTTCTTTTTTGCATTAATAACCCCATAATTTAGCGTAACCTCATTATCAACAAGTTCTTCTATCGTTCCGGAAAATGTAGTATTTCTATAATACACTCTGACATTACTATTAACATTACAGATGTTATCATAGGTCTCCTGCACATTTCCTCCAGGAGAAATTCCTGCACAAAGAGTAACATCATATTTATCATAATCAAACATTGATAACAAATTAGTTACAGATGTAGTAATACCATTAGTTTTCATGGTATCATTATTAATTAATACTCTTATCTTATTATTCAGACAATTATCTAGAACCTTGACATTATCCTTATTTCCTAAAATAACATTTAATACTCTTTCACATACATGACCATCATCATATTTAACAGCCCAACTTCTTACCTTTTCATAATTATCATACTTAAAAGTATTTTTATAATTATCTATATCATTAATCCATAAGCCTAATTGTTCAATTTCCTTTGTAATAGGTCCTGGAAGATTAACAGGATCAAAATATAATCCTCTATTATCTGCATAGCTGTCTATATCAGGGATATAGAATAAAATAGGTCTTCCTGTCACAAGAAAATCAAAGAAAATACTCGAATAATCAGAAATTAAAATATCCGTTATCGCAAGTATCTCATTGGTATCAACTGTTGCAGGTATATAAAAGTTTTCCAACAACCCCTTATCTCTCATATGTTTATATACAACCTGATGTGGTTTAAATAATACCTGAACCTTATCCTTATCAACCATGGAATAAATGGTCTCCAAAAAAAGGTTATAGTTGTCCACATCTAAAGTCGGATTTGAATACTGCTGTCCCTTCCATGTAGGTGCATATAAAACCACCTTTTTGTTAGGATTTACTTCTACTCCATAATTCTTAAGTTTATCTATAATACTATTTCTGTCCGCTTTATATATGCTATCATTTCTAGGATACCCGGTTTCAATAATATTACCTTCATATAGTCCTTCTAATTTGTATGCTTTCAAAAAGTTTTCAGTTGTAAATTCACAGGCGGAAGTAATATAATCTGCCATAAGGAAATTTCTCAGTGTATTTGCAGTTTCAACGTTTCCCAAAGGAGTGTCAAATCCCAAATGTTTAAGTGGAATTCCATGCCATGTATTAATAACCACCTGCTCCGGTTTTTTAATGAAATATGACTGAAATGTAACATTTGTAATCAAATATTTTGCTGAAGACAAATATCTGAAATACTCCTTGCTATGTTCCTCTACAAAAATAACACTATCATCATCTTTATACTCGTCTATTTCTATCTGATGTTGCTCTATTTCATCAAAAACCCAAACATGCTTAAATCCGCTAAATCTGGAATCTTCTTTAATTTCTTTAAACAACGCATATGGATTACATGTCATACCACGTCCGAAATAACTTTCATATAGAATAATGTTGTCTTCTACCTTGTACTCTTTTCTTGCAGTTGCATAATCCACTCTTCTGCGAAAATAGAAATTATCTTCATATCTGTTATTAATTATTTCTGCATATTCTCTTTTTTTCTTTTTAAATCCTATTCTACTTATTGTATTATTCTTATTCATTTTTACCTCACATAAAAAATAATCATAATTAACCCATTTATTATACCATATTTTATAAATATTCCAACTTAAATATACACATAATAAAATATTTTCGACCCCAAAAAATCAATACTCAATTTTCATTTCTGCAAAAATTATTTATTAATTCCATAGCAGAGTTATCGCAAATATTTGCCAAATCACTCATAATGTATTATAATGTGTGTCTGTGGGCAACTTCGTAAAGCATATATCTTAAGTTGAAATTGAATACCCTATGAGATATGCAATATTTGCCGACAATACATGGAGGAATTTAACATGAATATAACATTTAAATCAGTTGCAAAAAGGTTTTTCCTTGCAGCCATACTTATGACACTTGCCTGTGTTTTTGTTACAGGGTTTGATTATTACAATGACAATTTGAAAGATAAAAAATCTGAAAAAACCAGTGATAACAAAGAAACTGAAACTGGAGATTCAGATATTGATAAGCCTGATTCAAACTATGATGATATGAGCAGTTTTAGCATTTGCCTAGACGCTGCCTGTGGTGGTTCTGATTATGGCGACACCGATTCATCAGGAAGCAGATACGAAAAGGATGATAACTTAAACTTAACAAACAAAGTTTCTTCTATCCTTAAGGACGAAATGAAGTTTAATGTTTACACAACAAGAACTGATGATTCTGATGTAAGTGACAGTGAAAGAGTTACAACTGCTAATGATAATAATTGCGATGCTATTATATCAATATGCAGAGCTGCTTACACAGATGCAAATCACGCTCAAGGTTTTGAATCATTTATTTATACCGGTGAGCCTTCTAATTCTAAGGCACTATCCGATAGTATAATTACAAAACTTAATGCAACAGATACCATGCTTTCCGGTTCAACAGGTGTTGGTACTCCTGCAAGTTCATCACAAGATTTCTACATTAACAGTGCTTCCAATATGGCAAGCGTTGTAGTTGTAGTTGGTTATATTACCAACGATGATGACAATGCAGCATTTGATAATAATACAGATAAAATTGCAAGAGCAATTGCTGAAGGAATTTATGAATATATAAAGAATAAAGAATAACACTCGGAAAATCTAAAGTCTTATACCCGGAAAATCTAAAGTCAAGTATATGGAAAATCTAAAGTCTTACACTTGGAAAATCTAAAGTATTGACCTCGACAATCCAAATCGAGGCTCACTTTTCCTTGAATCCAAGCCAATCTCCGCCGAATTTGGCCATATATTAAATCTGTGGAAAAAATCCTGGTTTTCAAAAGCAAGTTAGGGTGCAACAAAAAGGCCGGTGTCGTAAGACGCCAGCCTTTTATTAATTCATATTTACTTGCAAAACAACATTTGCATATTAAATATTATTTACCCAAATTTTCTCTTTCAGGTACTGTTACCTGAATATCGTAAATACTAAACATTTCATCAACCTTCTTAGCATCTGGCTTTGGTGTAACCAAACTTACCAAAGGAACTATTATAAGTCCAGCAATCATAGTCGCTGCACCTGCATTGATAGGTGATACAATAATTGGCTTACCCTGTCCTGACATAATTACATTTGCCATTGTAAAGCCTACACCAACAATATAACTTGCCCATACTGAAGCCTTTGTAACATGTTTGCTATAAAGGCCATACATAAATGGAGCAAGGAATGCACCTGCAAGAGCACCCCAGGACACACCCATGAGCTGTGCAATAAATGTAGGTGGATTGAATGCAATAATAACTGAAAGAGCTATAAAGCACACTACAAAGAACTGCATAAGTCTTAACTGTTCCTTATCCTTTAAGTCTTTCTTAAATACCGGTTTAATAAGGTCAAGTGTAAGTGTTGAACTTGATGTAAGTACCAGTGATGAAAGAGTTGACATTGATGCTGAGAATACCAGCACTACTACTATACCTATAAGCACATCAGGCAAAGTTGATAACATGGTTGGAACAATATTATCATAAGCAACTGCTGTTGTGCCATCGGCTGCCTTAATGATAATTCCTTCCTTATCGGCAAATAATCTACCGAAACCGCCTAAGAAATAACAACCACCTGAAATGATAATTGCAAAGAATGTTGAAACAACTGTTCCTGTCTTAACTGCCTTTTCATCCTTAATTGCATAGAACTTATGAACCATCTGTGGCAAGCCCCATGTACCAAGGGATGTAAGCACAATTACACCTAAAAGGTTAAGAGGATCAGGACCAAAGAAACTTGCAAAAAGTCCCTTTGAATCAAGAAGTGCCTTTGTAGTTACTCTTGGGTCTGTTTCAATTGTAGAAAGTTTGTTAATTGCGCTAAGGAAACCACCCTGTCCATTTAAGACTGCAAGGATAACTGCACATATACCAATAAGCATGATGATACCCTGTACAAAGTCATTAAGAGCAGTTGCCATATAACCACCAATAACAACGTAAACACCTGTAAGAACAGCCATTATAATTACACAAATACGGTAATCCACATTAAATGCCATTCCAAATAATCTTGAAAGACCATTATAAACACCTGCTGTATATGGTACAAGGAAAATAAATGCAATTATAGAACCTGCAATTCTTAAGGACTTTGATTCAAATCTCTTGCCAAAGTATTCAGGCATGGTTTTTGCATTAAGATTCTGTGTCATAAGTCTTGTTCTTCTTCCAAGTACAAGCCATGCAAGAAGGCTTCCAATAAAAGCGTTTCCAAGACCAATCCATGTTGATGAAAGACCATACTTCCATCCAAACTGACCTGCATATCCGATAAATACAACGGATGAGAAATAAGATGTACCAAAGGCAAATGCTGAAATCCATGGACCTACAGTTCTTCCGCCCAGTACAAAGTCATTTACATTTTTCGCCTTACTTCTTGAGTATATTCCAATTCCAAGAGTAATGGCAAAAAATACTACTAAAAGTAAAATTTTGATTAACATTTGCTTCTCCTTTATCTACCACAGCAGAATTTATATTTCTTACCACTTCCGCAAGGACATGGATCATTACGACCTATCTTTTTATCCTTTACGATAGTATGTGAGTTCTTCTGCTCTTTATATAATTCTTTTCTACGCTCTTCAGTAAAGATATTATCCCACTGTGGAAGGTTGTAAAGCCAGTCAGCGCCTGCTTCAACCATGTTCTTATAAAGAAGTTCCTTATCAAATGCAAGACTTACCTCTGTGTCCTCTTCCATTGTTTCAATTGGATTTGGAGTCTTTAATGATTCATTAATACCATCAAGGAAACCTACCATAAGTAAAAGTTCAACTTCATATTTTTCAGCAAGTTCTTTAACAGTACCCTTTACTTCCTCATCAGGGTTTTCAAGTAACTGTTCGTAAATACCCTTTTCAAACTGGAAGTATGTCTGCCAAAATGCTTCCTGCTGATCCTTGTTCATGCTTTCTCTTGAGTATCCAAGGTATCTCCATGTCTGGAGAAGATTAGTTTTCTGCTCTTCACCTTCTGTTGCTTCAACTTCACCCTCAACCTTTTCTACTTCTTCAACTACTTCTTCAATGTCTTTATTCTTATCTGCCATTTTTTTCGTCCTTTCATTATAATCATATATTTCAAGCCTTCAATCTTATGAAAGCAAAATATTCATATTTTTGTTTTATTATTTCTGTGTCTTTTCGCCTTGTGTAATATTTGCCGAAACACTCTTATTTGTGCTCATCATCTTTAAAAATAAATCTGCCAGCGGTTTAACTGAAAGAATCAACTGTATCAGAAGCGCTACTACTGCTATGATAAGAAGTCCTACCCACTGATTAGGCGCATCCTTAACAAAACCAGAAAAACCAAGATTTACAATTATAAATACTACACCATAATGGATGGCAAACACAGGAAGTGTTCTGCTTCCAAGCTTACTAAGTACGGTCTTTGTATTTGGTACTATGGAGAAGAATGCCATAATCAACACAATGACTAATAAATAATAAATAATTCTGTATAGCCATCCGAAACTGTTAAAGCCCTCACCTACAATAGCTATCTTAAATGTACCCTTGTATGTAGAGCGACCTTTAAAGAAATTCTTATAAAGATAATAAACCTTTTCAATATTAAGGCTCATTGCCACTGCATATACAACAAGTATTACTGCTGAAACAATTTTAACAATCTTTTGTTCCAAAAATTCTACCAATTTTTTAATATCTAAGTAATAACCTAGTACAAAGAATGGTAAAAATGTCAATGTTCTTGATAAGCAAAGGAAACTTCCTGCACGCCTATCATAACCGATTAACGCACCTAAAACTATTACACCTATCATCACTTCAGTTTTATTGTATGACCTTAAGAAAATCATAATTAAAAACATACTAAATAATGACAGGGCATACCAAGGCACACCTAATTCATACATAAGACTATATGGTGCTCTTCCTCTAATAATAAACTTTGAAAAGAACACAATGAATGTCATTACAAAATATAATCGTAGATATGAACCAATCTTATCATATCTTTTATTTTCAACCGTTTTCTTTGAAAACAAGCCACTTATAAATATAAACGCCGGCATGTGAAATGTGTAGATAAAGAAATTAATCTTTTCTAGAATTGCTAAATCCGGATCATATGTATATGTAACTGTTTCGTTTATTAAATGTCCCAAAACCACAAAAAAGATAAGAATGCATTTGGCATTATCCCACTTCATTACGCGGTTGCTATTTTCTTTTTCCGCCATTTTCTACTCCTAAATTTACCTACTTTGCATTGGGATGTCTCTTACGCCAATTTCTAATCTTTAAATCCATAAAGTCATTCCAGCTTTCTTCAGACCAACCACCTACCTTGCCACCGGCAAATGTAAGAGACTGCTTATATGCCTGCTCCCAACCTTTATTAAATACATGGGTATACTTCTTATAAGCTGTTTCCCAGTAATCGTAATCAGCGTTATCCCTCTTATCCTCAAGTTCAAAGTTATCAAGGATATAATCCTGAAGATACTTTGTTGTCTTTATATTACCCTTGGAATTAACGTGGTCCTTGCCATAAAAATCAACTTTCCAGTCAATATTAAGTTCCGCTTGAACACCTTCATTTTTGGAATAATAGACATCTTCCGTATTCATATTTACAATCTTAAACTTATCATTTCCGTATTCTTCCACAAGTTTAAGAGTATCATTCATTTCTTTTTGTTCATTTATTGTAGCCTTTGTAGGAAATGACACAAATATAGTCTCAAGTCCCTTGTCACTACAATAATCCATAAGATCAGTAAAGACTTCTTTTTGATAATCAGTAAGACCATCTGCTTCATCAGTCCATCCATTTACAGTTGGATCAAGAGGTGTAATCTCACACATATGCCATCCCACATATGTACTCATGGTCTGAGATACACAATCCTTAAAGTCTTTCTCTGTCACATCCTGCCATCTACTATGATACTTAATAAATGGTAGGTAAAGAGGTGCCTCTTCAACACCATTCTTTTCATTTTCAGTTTTACCAAGGACATTTACTCTATAATCTGTGGCCTTCTGGTAATACTCATAGCCCGCCTTTACAGCAGCCATTCTATTTTTAGACATAGGCATACAGTCAGTAATTCTTCTAATAAAGGACTCGTATGGACTGTAGAAAACATTACTTCTCATACCGTGCACTTCAATAATTACAAACTTTAAATCCTGAGTTTTTAAAGCCTCTTCAATAATATACTTCATCATGGCAACAGGCTGACTCTCAGTTGCAAGTGAATACACTGTCATGCCACTATTATGGTAAGCTTCTACATCATTCCAACCACGAGCTGCCACACTATTACCTAAAATGATTCCATCAATGGAATTATCCGGCAAATCATAGAAAGAGTTATAGTAAGGCATGTTTGTAACATCAGTACCCATTTTTAGAATTGCTCTATGTCCAAATATATTTACAAACATGGTGGCAAATATAGTTACAAAAATAACCACCTTTGCCGCCCTAGATACATATTTTTTCAAAATCATCCTCCAAAGATAACATTACCCCATTTATCAAAGATAATATCTTTGTTCTCTATCTTTTCCAACATTTCTTCACGCTTTTCAACATAAGCGTCATATGCCTCATCCCAACTACTAAATGCACTGTTGCCACGCTTATCCTCAATGCCGTATTTATCAGAGATAAAGTTAGCAAGATATGTGGTAAGCTTTGGTGCACCTAAGTAATTAAGGTGATCATCATCATAGAAATCTGTATCAAAATCAATACCCAATGTTTCATACATTTCTTCTGTGTTAAAGTTAATGTAATCAACATACTGTGATTTATTTGCTTCTAAAATATCAAATGCCTCTAAAAGTTCCTTCTGGTCAGTATCAATCATATTTGTTGGTACTGAAATAAATAAAATTGGGAACTGATTATCATTGGCATAATCTATTAATTTCTGCAACGCTTTCTTCTGGGAATCAGAAAGGCCGCCACCTTCTGTTTCAAGTGGATAATGCTCCTCAAATACTTTTGAAGTATAGAATATCGGCTCTGTATAAGCACTCTTATACTCATTAAGCGGCTTTCTAAAGTCATCCATGTCAACTTCATTCCATCTTGAATGATACTGGAAGAATCTAAAGTAGAAACTATATTCCTTACCTTCAACATTATCCTTAATCTTGTCTTCTCTGTCTATTTCTCTATAAGACTCTTTGTAATAATTAAGACCATCCCTAATCATGTCCCATCTTATAGGTGAAAACTCTGGCATTACATCTGCCACTCTTCTTATACTAGGTGAATAAGCAGTATAATATGTTGTTGTTCTAATTGGGTGAATATCAATTACTGCATATTTTATATCCTGTTTTTCCTTTGCAGCTTCAATTATATCTGTTGCAAGGACTATGGGCTGGTTACCACTTGAAAGTGAAAAGAATGTAATACCGCATTCCTTCCATGCAATTGGAGCAACCCAACTTCTATTAATTGAACTATTGCCGATAAATACACCATCAATGGTATCCTTATCCTGAACGGCATATGTTCTATAGAGCATCTCATTTCCATCTCCATGATAGTCAAGTACGTAGGACACTCCCCACAAACCTGCTGTAAATATCAACAGAAACACTATTACTTTTACTGCTCTTGTTAAATATGTTTTTAACATAAGTACTCCTTAATCTAAGTTACATTTCCTTACTCTGGACAGCCATTTGGATACAGTTCACTAAACATGTCTTCTTTTCTTTGCATGTAGGAATTATATGCCTTATCCCAGCTATCCTTAACACTACTTCTGTCAGTAGTTCCATATTTCTCATTTAATATATTGGCTAAATATTTTGTAAATTTAGCAGCGCCTCTAACATTTAAATGATCCACATCATAGAAATCCCACTCATTATCGATTCCCATTGCATCCCTCATCTCTTGGGTTGCAAGGTTTTTGTAATCGATATATTCTGTTTTGTTTTCTTCGATGTAATCAAATGCAGCCATCATTTGCCCCTGATAAGTAGTCTTCATAACAGATGGTGCACAGGTAAAGAACACATGGATTTTATTTTCATTGGCATAATCCATAATTTCATCTAAGATTTCCTTTTGATAATCTGAAATGTCATCGTAAGTATCAGGTTCCTCAGGAATATCAAAAACTACCCTTTTATAAAATCCATCTTCTGTATATGCACTTTTAAACTGACTTACAGGTTTAATGTAATCCTCCTCATCAAGTTCCTGCCACCTGCTGTGATACTGCATAAACTTAAAGTAAAAATAAGATGTATCAAGATTATCATGCTTTGTAACATTACCAAGTTCGTCAGCCTTTCTCATGTACTTAAGTGCCTTGTAAACTCCCTTCCACCTTGTAAGGCTGGTCATTGGCATGTTATCACACACTCTTTGAAAACTATTGGCAGTACAGTGATAAAAAGTCTGTGTACGCAACTGATGAATATCAATAACCACATACTTTAAGTCCTGAGTTTTTCTTGCCTGCTCCATTATGGTTGTTGCAAGGGCAAGAGGCTCATTGCCACAGGAAAGTGAATATGTGGTCATGCCTTCTTCATGCCATGCAATAGGAGCAACCCAGGCTCTGTTAATTGCACTATTACCTATAAATATACCATCTATACTGTTTTTCTCTTCCTTTGTATAAGACCAATAAAGCATTTCATTTGGATCCTGATCATAATCAAGAACATAGAAAACAGCAAATGCAAGGCCCCAGAAAACGGAGAGAAAAACAATAACCTTAATGGTTCTCTCTAAATATTTGTTCATATCGTTATTCTTTATTTCAAATATAATTATTATAACATTATTTGAATACTACGGATTTCTTCGTAGCTACGCTACTTACGCAATCCTACACCCACTCGGAATCCGCATTATCATGCTACTTCCTCGTGTGTGTTTGCATTACATTAATTACTTTACTTTTATGAATACTACGGATTGCTTCGCTTCGCTCTCGCAATCCTACACCCACTCGGAATCCGCATTATCATGCTACTTCCTCGTGTGTGTTTGTGTCTTAAAGTATATCCTCCTTAGACAAGCAAGCTTGTCACGTCTGATATACCTTAATCCACTAGTATTCCATGTATGCAAAACTACTTGAATCATAACCTGGACCATAGATACCAAAGATTAATATTGCGAAAATAAGTCCAAATCCTAATATCCATCTGATTAAGAAATTCTCTTTATTAAGTCTTTCACGTAATGTACCACATTCTTTTACCTGACCGTACTCCTGAAGTACACTTACAGTAATAAGAATTAATATAGATACAAATAATACGTTAAAATCCTTGTATGTAAGACCGAAATTAAAGAGGGAACCATCTGTAAGTTTCCAAAGTCTTAAGTTACCTCTCATAAGAACTCTTCTTACACATACAGCACTCATGTAAAGAGTACCAGGTCTTGTAAGGAGACGACCTCCAGCAAATATGCAGCAAGTCTTAAGACTCTGATAGAATCTAAAGAATACTGACTTTGTATTAATCTTAAAGAACTCGGTAAGTTTCTTAAATTCCGGTTCAAATGTAATTGAACACATAATCATAAATCCATAGTAAAGACCCCATGCCACATAAGTCTTACCTGTACCATGCCAAAGTCCTGTTAAGAACCACGTAATAACAACAGGGAAAATCGTTGCAGCAATCTTTGAAGCTCTCTCTGAACCATGCTTTCTTACTGACTTACCAATCTTCTTAACCCAGCCTGAAGTTGATACTGGGAAATATACGTAATCTTTAAACCATCCACCAAGAGACATATGCCATCTTCTCCAGAATTCCTGAATGTTCTTTGAGAAGAACGGATGATTAAAGTTAAGATCAAGCTCAATGTTAAACATCTGTGATACACCACGGGCAATATCCATGCATCCTGAGAAGTCACAGTAAATATAGAATACATCCAAAATGGCAGCAATAATAATTGTAATTCCTGCCTGGTGAGAATAATCCCCATACACGCTACTAATAAATATATCAACTCTGTCGGCGATAACTAACTTTTTGAAATATCCCCAAAGCATTAATTCACCACCGGCAATAAAGTTATCCCATGTAAATAGTAATTCACCCTTAAGTCTCTGTCCAAGTCTGTTATATCTTTCAATAGGACCCTGAAGAATATGTGGGAAGTAACAAGCATATAATAAGAATCTAAAATAATTCTTTTCATACTCATATCTCTTCCAATAAACATCAAGTAAATATCCTACTGTGGAGAATGTATAATAAGAAATACCAAGTGGTACCAAAATGTTTGCAGCACTAAAAGTCCTACCTGAACCTGCTGCATCAAGTGCTTTATTAATAGGTCCAACTAAGAACTTTGTAAACTTGGTATAACATAAAACTCCTACTGTTAATACTAAAGCAAAAATAAGAATTCTTTTAGCCTTCGCTTTAGCCTGAGCCTTAATAAGCTTTTTATCCTCTTTGGATAAACCTTCCTTCTTCAAATCCTCTTTTTGCTTATCCCATATCTTACCTATAGCCATTGCCGCCAAATAGATAACAAGGGTTGTAAATAAAATATATGGTAAGTACTTAACACTTGCTATACTGTAGAACACCAAACTCAGTGCCAAAAGACTTATCCATCTGTGTTTCCTTGGGCAAATGGCAAATACAATAAGTGCACATATTAAAAATGCCAAGAAACGTAATGTTGTGAAAACCATAATTTTCCTTTCCTTTAAACAAACCATTGACGCACCCATAGTATGGCTGCGTCAATTAAGTTAGTCATATTTCTTATTTAATCTCTATTATGCGTCAAGGAGTTCCTCAATCATGTCGAGCATTGCCTGAGCGCTTTCAAAGTTTTCAGGAATCATATACTCCATATCAATTTCAATATCATAATGATCTTCAATTGCAGCAATGATTTCTGTTAAATCAATAGATGTAATAAGCTTATCGCTCATTAAACTTTCTTCATTTTCAAAGTCTACACCCTCTACTGCCTCGTTTAATACTTCAAGTAATTCTTCCATAAAACATTCTCCTTTTCATAATTAATTTATTGTGTTTTTTATACCATTACTTCTAAAGTTTAATAATTTTATAAGAATATGTCAAGCATTAAAATAATGCCTATTATTCATCAATCTTTAAATCCTTGTACATTACCTTTCCAGCCTCGCTTCTAGGTATCTCTTCAATGTATCTAACCTTAACAGCCTTAGGATTAATATGTGTAATATCAAGTATGTATTTTCTTACTTCCTTGCACTTATCTTCATCAGTAATAAATACTATCATAGCTGCATCATCACCGGTACTTGCAACATCAAGGTCAGGATATTCCTTCTTTACAAGTCCATCAACCTCATCAAGATTTACACGGCTACCATAAAGCTTTAAGAATCTCTTCTTTCTACCTACTATATAGTAGTAACCATCTTCATCTCTCTTAGCCATGTCACCAGTTTCAAGTCTACCATTTCTTTCATCGCCCTTAACCAAATCCTCAGCCACAAGAGCATAACCCATGGTAACATTATCACCAATATATACTAATTCACCTGACTTTTCAGGTTCATCAATTTCATTACCATCCACATCAATAATGGCAAATCTTCCGCCAGGAATTGCAATTCCCACACTACCATATTTTGCAAGGGACATATCATAAGGCAAATAAGACATACGGGCTGTAGCCTCTGTCTGACCATACATTACGATAAATTTCTTACCTTTTTCTATTGCATACTCTGCATACTCCTTATGCATTTCTGCTGGTAATTTACCACCCGCCTGAGTCATGTAGCGAAGTGATGGTAAATCAAGTTTCATGAACTTAACTTTCTTAAGCATTTCATATGTAAATGGAACACCTCCAAATGAAGTAGCTTCCTGCTCTTTAAAAAACTTCCAGAACAAACCGCTTACTACAGGTGACTTAGCCAAAAGAAGTGTTGCACCCACAAGCATATGACTATTAATAATGGATAAACCATATGTATAATTCATAGGAAGAGTTGTAATTGGTCTCTCTGTATCATCAAGCTCTAAGTATGTGGCAATTGCCTTTGAGTTTGACTTAATGTTTGCATAACTCTGTCTTACGAATTTTGGGCTTCCTGTTGAACCTGATGTTGTAAGCATAAGTGCTAAATCATCATTCATAGGAATCTCTTTGTCGTTTCTCTTTATTAATACATAAGCGTGATTACTAAGAACAGTTTCACCCTCAAACTTTTCTGCTATTTCCTTAGGAACATAAACATAATTTGGATCATATGTTGACAAAAGTGATTTTACCAACTCATCAGCAAGTGTGCTATCCAAAAGCACCTGTACACTTCCCGCATCAAGCATTGCAAGATAACCGCTTACTGATCCAATCTCGTTAGAACAAAATGTAAATACTAAAGATCTTTTCTTTAACTCATTTTTGAATTCTACCGCTTCCTTTGCAAGTTCGTTATAAGTAACAGACTCTCCGCTCTCTTCTAAGAGTGCTACCTTATCACCAAACTTTTCTAAATTACTATAATAACACATTTTTTCTTCCTTCCGGCAAGAAGAACAATTTCTTCTCGCACAAAGTTTTTTCCTTATTATTAAAACATTCTCATAATATTATAAAAAGCAAAAAAAAGCAACATTTTTTTACTCTTTTTCCTTTTCATCATCCTGCTTTTTATCTTCATCATTTTTATGAACAAGTTTATATATCATACCATAAATATAAATAAGTGCAGGTATGATAAATGTAAGATATAAGGACAGATTAAAGAATTTGGCAAATGTTTCCTGCTTTGCCATAAGTGCAAGAATAAATGTAACTATATACAATGCCACTAATAATCCTATGCCTATCCATGCTGCAATTCTCTTCATATAAACCTCCTGAGGGTGGACAGGTTGGTGGAACAGGGGACGGTTCCTCGTTCCATTTTTTTGTGGAACGAGGAACCGTCCCCTGTTCCAATCTCCACTGTCTCCATTTCATTATCACGTCTAATTATAACTAGTTATAGATTATTTTTCAATCACAATATATTGACAAACATATGCCGATACCTTATAATACCTCCATGATAAAGCCTACTTTTTTGATAGGAATTATTTGGTTTATAAAAACCGCTATTTCATAATTAGGTAATTTTAAAAATAAGGAGGACACTATGAGCAAAATTAAAGAAAGCGCATTGGAATTAATTGGTAACACACCATTACTTAAACTTAACAGATATCAGGAAGCTACAGGAACAAAGGAGTCTGCTACTATTCTTGCAAAGCTTGAATATTTAAATCCAGCAGGTTCCGTTAAGGACCGTATCGCTCTTGCAATGATTGAAGACGCTGAAAAATCCGGAAAATTAAAACCGGGTGCAACAATTATCGAGCCAACAAGTGGTAATACAGGTATTGGTCTTGCTGCAGTGGCTGCTGCCAAGGGTTATAAAGCAATCCTTACTCTTCCAGACACCATGAGTGTTGAAAGAAGAAACCTCTTAGGTGCATATGGTGCAAAGCTTGTTCTTACAGAAGGTGCTAAGGGTATGAAGGGTGCCATCGCAAAGGCTGAAGAACTTAAGAGTGAAATTGAGGGATCAATTATCCTTGGACAGTTTGTGAACCCAGCTAACCCTGCATATCATAAAAAGACCACAGGCCCTGAAATTTGGGATCAGACAGATGGAAAAGTTGATATCTTTGTTGCAGGTGTTGGTACTGGCGGAACAATTACAGGTATTGGTGAATACTTAAAAGAACAGAACCCTAATGTTAAGATTGTAGCTGTTGAACCTGCTACTTCTCCAGTTCTTTCAAAGGGAACAGCCGGAGCTCACAAGATTCAGGGTATTGGTGCTGGATTTGTACCTGATGTTCTTAATACAAAGATTTATGATGAAGTTATTACTATTGAAAATGATGATGCATTTGCTGAAGGCGGAAGATTTGCTGTAACAGAAGGAATCTTAGTTGGTATTTCTTCAGGCGCTGCTCTTAAAGCTGCATCAATTCTTGCAGAAAGAGAAGAAAACAAAGGTAAAACAATTGTTGCTCTTCTTCCAGATTCAGGTGATAGATATTTATCAACTGCTCTTTTTGCAAAATAGAGATTTCGGAACGGGGGACGGTTCCCCGTTCCGTTTTTCGTTTGGAACAGGGGACGGTTCCTCGTTCCATTATTATTTCAAAATACGATAAATAGTCGTTTTTGGTATTCCAGTCATACGCGCTATTTGTCCCAAAGAAATATTTTTTCCCTTAAGCTTTTTTATGTACTCTCTTTGACTGGTTTTGTCTAATAATTGATAATCAGAAACAGAATAGCAACCGGTTAATTCTTCAATAATCTTCCTCGCATTTTCATCTGTAATACCCTTTACTTTATCAGACATTTCTAACCCTTTATCTTCATTTTGCTGATTCAGAAAATTAAGAAGATTTTTTTGACCTTGAAACATACCCATTACAAAATCAGTGTCTGTAATTGGATCCTCTATTCCTAAATAGCTACCATAGCTACTCCATCGATATGATCCTACTTTTTCTTCCATTCCAGCCTTCAAAGGATTTTGAATTATATAACGCAATACTGTCATGAAATATGATTCTTTTTCTACCGGTTCACTTTTAAACCTATCTTGAAATAAATGCCCAGTCCGATTATATTTCGTATTATACCAATACACATCTCTGCTTCCTATTCGTTTAAATATTTGACTAAGAGGTTCATCATCTGTTTCGATAAGCAAATGAACATGATTTGTCATAATACAATATGCATACAATTTGAATCCTGACATTTTTTTGCATTCACTCAACACTTCAATAAATCGAATACAATCCTCCTCATCATTAAAAATATCTTGTCTATTTATTCCTCTTAACATAACATGAAATATATTAGTATCACTCATTTGTCTTGCATGTCGTGGAATAATAACCACCCCCTTTGTTAACAATCTATTGATAGTTATGTTTATAAAAAGCGGAACAAAGAACCATCCTTTGTCCCACTCTCAAATGGAACGAGGAACCGTCCCCCGTTCCACCCCGTTCCGTTATATTTTCTTTATTACTTTCTTACCCATTTCCTTATATACCGCAGGGTATAAAAGCATCAACATTGGGAATAATTCAAGTCTTCCCGCTAACATATCAAAAATAAAAACAAGCTTTGAAAATGGATTAAAGAATCCAAAATTACAAGTTGCACCTACCAACGAAAAACCTGGTCCTATATTATTGATGGTTGCTGCAACAGCAGAAAAATTAGTCGTAAAATCGTAATTTTCCATAGAAATCAAGAATACCGATACGGCAAATACACCGAAGAATGCAGCATAGTAAACATTAATTGATCTTACAACATCATGTTCAACTATCTTTCCATCAACTCTTACTTTCTTTACTCCACGTGGATGAATGTAAGAACTAAGTTCTTTCTTAGTTGTTCTAACCCAGGTCATAACTCTTGAAACCTTTGTTCCACCACCGGTACTACCGGCACATGCACCAATAAACATAAGCCATAATAAAATGGTTTTTGAAAAATGCGGCCATAAATCAAAGTCTGTTGTGGAATACCCTGTAGTTGTTATAATTGATGCCACCTGGAAAGAAGCCTTGCTTATGGCATCAAACAATCCATCGCACATTTTATAAATGTTAATAACTATAAGTATAACTGCAATTACAATAATCTCTAAGTATCTTCTTACTTCTTCCATGGATATGGCCTTTTTAAACTGTCTGAAAACCATAAAGAAATAGAAGTTAAAGTTTACACCAAAGAGAATCATAAATATGGTAATTACCCATTGGCAGTACATATTGTAACCACCACAGCTGCTATTTGTAATTCCAAAGCCACCAGTACCTGCTGTACCAAATGTCATGGTGGATGCTTCAAAAAGGTTCATACCACCACAAAGAAGTAATAGCATCTCTGCAACAGTTAATCCGATGTATATTTTATATAACCATGAAGCTGTTTCCTTAATCTTTGGAACCAACTTTCCTACAGACGGACCCGGGCTTTCTGCCTTCATGATATTAAGACTTGAGCCTCCGCTCATTGGAAGAATCGCAAGTATGAAAACAAGAATTCCCATACCACCAATCCAGTGAGTAAAACTTCTCCAAAATAACATGCAATGACTTAAGCATTCCACATCATCAAGAATTGAAGCTCCTGTTGTGGTAAAACCTGATACTGTTTCAAATAAAGCATCAATGAAACTACTGATTTCTCCACTTAAGTAAAAAGGTAAACATCCTATAAAAGAAAGAACAATCCATGAAAGACCTGTTGCTATGCTTCCTTCTTTAATTCCGAAGTTTTTATTTTTAAGACCCTTTATGGTAAGTAATTCTCCCATTACCGCGCTTGTTAATCCCACTATTAAGAAATATAATCCATGGGGTTCCCTGTATAACAAACCCACCAAACAAGGAAGTAACATTAAACCTCCGGAAATAACCATTACTTTCCCAAGAATATATTTAATTACTGATGTGTTCATTGCAAAATATCTCCGATATCATTGAATCCTGTATTTGTTGTAACCACCATTACTGTATCTCCCGGCATAATGCAGTCAGAACCACCAGGAGTAATAATATTTTCACCTCTCTTAATGAAGCAAATAAGAAGGTTTTTCTTAAGTTTCATGTCCATAAGTGGTACACCAGTAACTGAAGATTCCTTATCAATTTTAAACTCAATTGCTTCCACCCTGTTATCAAACATATGATAAAGAGTTTCTATTTCACATCCCATGGAATTCTGCTTTGCTCTTGCATAAGCAACTATCTTCTCACATGTAAGAGTCTGTGGGAATATAATACTTCCCAAATCCAACATATTAATAACCTGACGGAAATTAGTTCTATCAATCTTTGTAACAACCTTAGCCTTTGAAACCTGCTTAGCATAAAGTGTAAGAACAACATTTTCCTCATCAATTCCTGTAAGTGGAATAAATGATTCACTTTCTTCGATACCCTCTTCCATTAACAGGTTTTCATCAGTTCCATCACCATTAATAATCACAGCCTTAGGAAGAAGCATGGATAATTCCTCACATCTGTCCCTGTCTCTTTCTATGATTTTAACACTGATTCCCTTTGATAATAAGAGGCTTGCTAAATAATAAGCATCTGTTCCGCCACCAACAATAATTGTGTCTTCAACCTGCTTTGTATTAAATCCTACTTTGTTAAGAAAATCCACTGCACTTTTCTTTGTTGAAGCAAATGAAATCGTGTCATTGGCTCTTAAGATAAAATCACCATAAGGTATAAAGATTTCGCCGCCACGCTCAACCACACAGATAAGTGTCTCTTTATTAGTTAAATCAGAACCCACATCCTTAATGGCTTTATCAGCTAAAATATTGCCCTCTGGTATTTTAAACTTAATTAATTCTATATGTTCCTCGGCAAATAAGTTAACCTCAAGAGCTGTTGGCAAATAAAGAATTCTTGCCATTTCATTTGCCGCAAGAAGTTCTGGATTAATAACCATCACAAGCCCTAATTTTTCAATTAAGTACTGAGATTCCATACTGTAATCTGGTGTTCTTACTCTTGCAATGGCTGCACAGTTAGAAAGCTTCTTTGCGATTGTACAACACAAAAGATTAAGCTCATCTGATTCTGTAACTGCAATAATAAGATCACATACAGATGCATTTGCCTCCATTAATATTGAATAACTTGCGCCATTACCAACGATACCCATGATATCGTGGGAATTTGTTATTTCTGCTACTCTTTCAGGCTTTTTGTCAACAACTGTAATTGTATGTCCTTCCTTGTCAAGCTGGCTTATAAGTGCACTACCAACTTTACCACAGCCTACAACCACAATGTTAAGTCCCCTCTTTTTAGACGCCTTGGAATTTCCTATAATCGCCATAATTCCTCCATTAATGTTTTATAAACACTTTAAATATAGTATGTTTGGAAACCGTATTAGAATACAATTCCACTCAATACAGTATATCACATTTATTATTTTTTTAAATACTTTTTATTGACTATTTTAAACAATAACTATATAATCCATAGTATTCAACTATGATTTGTATAAGGAGAGTATATTATGAAAATTTCCACAAAAGGACGTTACGCATTACGATTAATGCTTGATATTGCCACTTACAACAAAACCGGCAAGCCCATAAACATAAAAGACATTTCTAAACGACAGGAATTATCTGAAAAATACTTGGAACAGATTATCTCTGTTTTAAACAAAGGTGGCTTGGTTTCAAGCATAAGAGGTTCCCATGGTGGTTACCTCTTAAGAAAGAATCCTGATGAAATTACAGTAGGGATGATTTTCCGATTAACAGAAGGTGATCTTGCTCCTGTTTCCTGTGTTTCCGACGACAATAATCACTGCGACAGAAAGAACACATGCGTCACCATCCATGTATATGAACAACTTAATGAAGCTATTAAAAATGTAGTTGATAACATTACCCTTGAAGATTTGCTTAATAAACAGGAAAACACCAGTAACAATTACATTATCTGATAATATTTAATAATCATATTTATTATTTTATCATTAATGCTTTTTAATGATAAATATTATTAAAACTACCCCTTTTATTTAAATCAAATAAATGATAGAATTTAAAGGCTTTAATACAATTATTAAATATAATTCTGCCCACTTTGGGAGAAAGGATATGTCAAAAGCAAAACTTTTGATAGGCAAAAACATGACAGACAAATTAATTTATTTGGACAACGCTGCAACAACAAAGGTTTATCCGGAAGTTGTTACTGCCATGACTCCATATTTTACAGAGATTTACAGTAATCCTTCGGCTATTTACTCATTTGCCGAAGAAGCAAATAAAGCAGTTTCTAACGCAAGAGAAACCATCGCTTCTTCCATCGGTGCTGACCCATCCGAAATTTACTTTACAGCAGGTGGAAGTGAATCTGACAACTGGGCTCTTAAAGCTACAGTTGAAGCATATAAGAAAAAGGGAAATCATATTATTACAAGTAAAATTGAGCATCATGCAATTCTTCACACCTGTGCATGGCTTGAAAAACAAGGTGTTGAGGTAACTTATCTTGATGTAAATGAAAACGGACTTGTAAGCATTGATGATTTAAAGGCTGCCATAAGACCTGAAACAATTCTTATTAGCATTATGACGGCCAATAACGAAATTGGAACTGTGGAACCAATTAAGGAAATAGGTGCCATTGCAAAGGAAAAAGGAATTCTATTCCATACTGATGCAGTTCAGGCATTTGCCCATATTCCAATTAATGTTAACGATATGAACATCGACATGCTTTCCGCTAGTGGTCACAAGTTTGGTGGTCCTAAGGGAATTGGTTTCTTATATATAAGAAAGGGTGTGCAGATTAAAAGTTTCGTTCATGGTGGTGCCCAGGAGCGTCAAAGACGTGCCGGTACACACAATGTACCTGGTATCATTGGTATGGCAAAGGCCGCTGAAATTTCCATGGCTACACTTGACTCACGTATTAAACAGGAAACTGAACTTAGAGACTATATCATAGGAAGAATTGAAAATGAAATCCCATATGTAAAGGTAAATGGAGACAGAGTTAAGAGACTTCCTAATAATGTAAATGTTTGCTTTAGATTTATTGAAGGCGAATCCATGTTAATTCTTTTATCTCAGAAAGGAATTTGTGGTTCAAGTGGTTCTGCATGTACGTCAGGTTCCCTTGATCCATCACATGTATTACTTGCAATAGGTCTTCCACATGAAATTGCACATGGTTCTCTTCGTCTTACCTTATCAGAAGAAACCACCAAGGAAGATGCTGATTTTGTTGTGGATGAATTAAAAACAATAATCGAAAGACTTCGTAGTATGTCACCTCTTTACGAGGATTTTGTAAAGAAACAAGGTAAATAAATAAACAATAATTAGTGAGGAATATTTATGTATAGTGAAAAAGTAATGGATCATTTTTCAAATCCAAGAAATGTTGGAGAAATGGAAAACCCAAGTGGTGTTGGAACAGTTGGTAATGCCAAGTGTGGCGACATTATGAGAATGTATCTTGATATAGATGAAAATGGAGTTATCAAAGAAGCAAAATTCAAAACCTTTGGTTGTGGTGCCGCAGTTGCAACAAGTAGCATGGCTACTGAATTAGTTAAGGGTAAGACTATTCAAGAAGCTTTGGAAGTAACCAACAAAGCTGTTATGGAAGCTCTTGATGGACTTCCACCTGTAAAGGTACACTGCTCTCTTCTTGCTGAAGAAGCAATCCACGCAGCTCTTTGGGACTACGCAGAGAAAAACAATATCACAATTGAAGGTCTAAAAAAACCGGTTAATGATATTGAAGAACTTGAAGAAGGAACCGAAGAAAAATATTAAAATATTTTTGTTACATAATAAAGGCTTCCATCAGGAAGCCTTTTTTGTAGCCATCTTTGTGGCTATTTTGTATATTTCTTAATTAACCATTTGCCCATGGTTGAAAGATCTGAAGTTTTAAAACCATTTACTCTTGTGGAGGATGATTTAAGAAGCGAAGCTGACTCCGCCTTATTGGTAAGACTCCAGCACACATAGCTTATATTATTCTTATCTAAAAACTTTATCCATGTATTTGCTTCTGATTTGTTAATGTAACCATCGCCAGTACTTTCACATGCACTAAACTCTGTACAGAAAACCGGAAGTCCATTATTAAGTGCTGTCTGAACCTTATCTCTTAAATACTGTCCATGAGTTGCAGCATAAAAATGAACCGTATACATGATGTTCTTTCCCTTTATAGGATCATATGAAGCTACATCCACATCCTGTGACCATGTAGGTGTTCCCACAATAATTATCGCTTTCTTATTATTCTTTCTAATAACTTTAATAACTTTCTTTGCGTAGGATTTAACATCGCTCCAGGTTGTACCGCCATTTGGCTCGTTGCATATCTCATAAAGCACATTTCCATACTTCTTATACTTCTTTGAAACCTTTTTAAAAAATGCCTTTGCCTTCGCCTGATTCTTTACAGGTGTCTGATCATTAAGGATATGCCAATCAATAATACAATACATACCAAGACTCTTAGTATACTTTACAGCCTTATTAATTGTCTTAAGAAGTTTCTTTTTCTCAGTAGCACTAGTCACACAGTAACCATTATAATCTTCTGTATACATAGCAACTCTGATACAATTAACGCCCCACTCATCTCTTAAATTTCTAAAGGCCTTTTTATTAACATATGGATTTCCAACATCCCAGTTAATTCCATGAGTCGAAACACCTTTTATCTGAAACTTGTCACCGTTTTTATCTACCAAATCTGTACCCACGACCTTAAGCTTTCCGTGCTTTCCATAAGGTGTGTTTTTATAGGCAACCTTCTTTGTCTTGCCTGTGATTTTAAGTTTGCTGTTAATTAGTGTGTTGGTGCCAAGGCCCATTTTAGTAATTGAAGCAACTTTTTGCGTCTGTCCACTTACTGAAGCGTCCGTCTGTAATCCTGACCAATTCACAGGAAAAACCATAGCTATAGCAAGTATTAACGTCAATACTCTCTTACGTTTCTTATTATTCATAAACCATTTACCCATAATAAAATCCTTTCAAAAATTTCCTAACGAAACAGCCATTCTAATATAATCGGCGAATATGCTACAGGAATAGCAAATAAAACTAATAATATACACATCATAATATGTGTTTTCCATTTGCCCGCTAAAAGACCCACAAATTCTCTAACCTGCGCATTGGGCCAAAAATACCATTTCGTTTTTCCTGCAATTCCCTCTGCATCAAGGCCTGCGGACAATGCTATCATACCACTTCTAAACACATGATAATTAGTAGTGGCAAATGCAACCTTAGCATCTTTCTTTTTCTCATCAATAATATTCTTTGAAAACTTCATATTCTCAAAAGTTGTTTTTGAAGTCGTTTCAGGGATGATTTCATCTTCAGGGATACCGCACTCTACCAGATAATTCTTAATAGCTACCCCTTCAGAAATTACTTCATCACTTCCCTGTCCTCCTGAAGGAATAAATATAGCTTTCTTACTTGTTTTTTCTAACTGCCTTTTATAAAAACCAATGGCTGCATCCGCTCTCCCCTTAAGAAGAGGATAAAGTGTTCCATCCTTCTTAATACTGCACCCTAAAATAATTATAAAATCCTTATCATAGGAAGGTTCATTTTTTGACACCAATAAAAGACGCATTTCCGTGGCAAATAAATTACATACCATATATAAAAATATCGAACTTACGGCAGTTCTTATAAAAACAGTAATCATCTTATCAGGCTCAGGAGTCAAATAAACAGGTGAAAATAATACAAAACCTATAATTATGATACTTCCCGATATTAATAACCCACTAATAATAAACCCTAATAAATTAGCAAAACGAGCTCTCTCTTTCTTAATAAGAACTATATTGCTAATAGTCATACCTACAGAAAAAATAATAATCAAAGGAAGTAATAAAAGACTTGAGACAGTCAATACCAAACTCGAAATACTCAAAAGACGATATGCGCCTATTCTTCCCGCAAAGTATATATCTGCTATTGTTATTCCAGCAAATAAAATCCCTTGTACTAAGAAATAAGCACATAATCCGAAACGAAGTATACCACCATATAAAAATGCAGATTCTTTTCTATGTTTCCTGTAACTTATAAATATAATCAAACTTAAATATAATAAATAAAGTGCAACCATGCCTTCGCATACGGCATGACCACTAAAATCCAAATCTGGTCCCCAAAAAATAAATCCGTTTTTTGTAATTGTAACTCCCGTTGCTACATGATCTGTAAGAGTCGGATCGTTCTTATGCATACATTCAACGATTACCTGTACATTTCCCTGCTTAGCATCCTCTATCAAAAGTTTCATTTCTCTTTCTTTTGTTTCAAGCACTTTAACGCTACAATCCCCGTTCCCCTCAGTATGTACTTTTATATCACTATATTCATTAGCCGGCAGATTTACATAAGCTACATATTTTTTTCCCATAATCAAAACACTGACTATGGAAATAATAAACATCATCACAAACAAAAATACTGATACTATTATTGTCTTCTTATTATTTTTAATCCCACTAATCATTCACAACATTTATTCCTTTTCCATTAAGATAATTTTCATAATTTGAAGCAACCACATCCACAAGGCGCTTTCTTGCTTCAAGGCTTGCCCATGCCATATGAGGAGTAATAATAATATTTGGCGCATCCTTTAAAGGATTATCGCTTCTCATAGGTTCAAAGGATACCACATCAACTGCTGCCTTTTTCACCTTTCCACTAGTAAGCGCATCTCTTAAATCGCCTTCATTTACAAGGCCACCCCTTGAAACATTTACAAGCATTACTCCATCTTTACACTTAGCAATATTCTCTTTATTTATAATCTCCTTGGTCTCTTCTGTAAGAGGACAATGTAGCGAAATTATGTCGGATTCTCTAAATAATTCCTCCATGGCAACAAATATAACACCATTTTTTATCTTATCACTATACTTCTCAGGATGTGCTGTATGCACTAAAACTTTCATTCCGAAAGTCTCTGCAATTTTAGCAACTTTTCTTCCTATATTGCCATACCCTACGATACCTAAAGTCTTGCCACTAAGTTCCATAATCGGTTCAAGCCAATAACAGAAAACATCTGATTTTTCCCATTCTCCAGCCTTCACACTTTCATTATGAATTCTTAAGTTGCAGGTCATTTCCAAAATCATTGACCATGCAAGCTGTACCACTGAATCAGTACTATATGCAGGAACATTTGTAACTACAATCCCTCTATTTCTTGCAGCCTCAAGATCAATAACATTAAAACCTGTTGCACATACACCTATGTATTTGATATTAGGACACCTACAAAAAAGTTCATCATCCATAATGACCTTATTTACAAATACAACTTCCGCATCACCAATATGATCATATTTGTCGCTTTCAGTTGTATTTTCATAAATAGTTAAATCCACATATTTTTCCAATGGTTTAAAGGACAAATCTCCTCTGTTTATGGCTCCTGCCTCAAGGAGCACACCCTTAACTTTATCGCTCATAACATTACTCGCCTTACTGTTTATTCGTATTTTGCTTACTTAACTGTTTATTCACACTTACTCTCATTACTGTTTATTCGTACTTTGCTCTCTCTCCACCTATATATTTAGGCCTTGTTCTCGCTGCTGTTAAAAGTGCATTTCCAATATGATTATTTTCTAATCTAACCGGAACTGCAACTCTTCTTAAATGCATACCAATAAGAGTAAGTCCAATATCTATACCCGCATGAGCTTTAATACTTTCAACCACTACAGGATCTTTAAATTTCTCGTAACAGGTTGTAGCCCAGGAACCTCCTGCTTTAGTTTTAGGAACAACACACACCTCTTCTAAATTGTATTTTTCCAAAACTTCTCTTTCAACAACTATGGCGCGATTAAGATGCTCACAGCACTGAGCCGCAATAAAGATTCCCTTATCCCCCACTGCTTCATTAACTCCATCCCAGATTTCCTTTGCCAAATCAATATTGGAATTATGACCTATCACTCCTCCACCAACTTCACTGGTTGAACAGCCTATAACAAGTATTTGCCCACTTTTAAGATTCGCTTTTTCAATAATCTCATTACAGGCATTATACGCCTGCATCCTAATATTCTCGCTCATAATTCATCCTTTCTAAAATACGATGAGACAGGGGACTATTGTCCCCTGTCATCAAAACCTACTTTTTATTTTACTTTATAATTTGGTAATTTATAAAAAAACTTTACACTACGTTTATTTATGCTGTCTTACCTACAATCCTTTTAATAAAACTTACGGCCCTTGCCTTTTCCAATGCATTAATCACAACCACAGATAAAACCACATTTGTAAGAGCCTGGAAACTATTACTTACCGCTGCTCCAAATGCTCCAACACCATAGCTTAAAAATACTATTTCAAAAACGAAATAACCAGCAATCATAACCAACTCTGCAACAATTGCAGAAACAACATATGCCACTGCTTTTTTAGTATCTAAAACACCTTTTTTAGTCTCTTTACTCTCGCTATTTTTAACACCACTTACTTTAATTACACCAGTAAATACAAGGTATGCAGCAACTGCCATCAAACCCTTTATTACAGTTGTTCCCGGTACAAAATGTCCATATCCAGCAAAGAAATCGGCAAGACCTGAGCCAATACCTGCTGCCAGGCCGCCCCAAACGCCACCAATTAACCATGCACTAAGTAAAACAATTGTATCACCTATATTTGCATAACCATCAGGTCCTAATGAAGGAACTCTAATCATCATTGTTACCACACAAGTAATAGCGGCAAATAAAGCCGACAAAACTAATTTTTTAATCTTCTTATCATCCATAATATGACCCTCCTTTAAAGTAAAGACTAATTTCTATTTCATAATTAGGTTTATCATTAGAATCAATTCTGTGAGAGAGTATATCATATATTGGTATTGTTTGTATATTCAATTTTGTTATTTTTGATAAGGTCAGATTTTTTTACTCGTTTTTCTTTTTCTTCTTATAGATACCCTTACACTTGTTCTTTTTTTACGAAATATATCTCCTATGGTAGTGTAATCCCTTTCAAGTAAGGCATTACAAACCTCAGACTGAAACTCATCTTCGCTGCGCATATCTGCAATTCTTGTAATTAGTCTTGCCTTACCAAGATTTGCATATTTAGGAAGGCCAAGATTTTCCTGTAAAATAACAAGTTCCGGACGCCATAAAGTAGAAAGTTTACAAACCATACTTGCATTAGGATTCTTTAGAGGTTGTCTTAAAAAATAGAAATCACATGTTCCATCTTCTTCCTCATCAACCGTAATAATGCCCCAGTGTTTTGGTACATGTTCTATCACACTATTACCATGACTTCCGCCGCATACTATTAAATTGTAGTCATAAAACTTATCGTAATCCTTTATCTGTCTTTTTAATCTGGTATAGGTATCGGCATCACTTTTTATTTCTATTCCAAAAAGTGCATCCTTTGTAACCATAACAATATCCGCCCTGGAATTACCAATCATCTTTTCCTCAAAACATCTGTTAATCCCATAGGTTTCATCCAAAAAGTCAAATAAAGGCTCTCTAATGTCTTTATCGTATAACATTTATTCGCTTTCTTCAGCTTCAATTACTTGAAAAGAAACATCATTAAAGTATTCATTCTTTTCACGGTCCCACGCCTGGCTCTCGTAAAAACTTTCGGTAATATCCAGATCAAGTTTACCTTCCCTACACATACTTCTTAAAACATCAAATGCTCTTTCAGGTGGCATGGATGGCTTATATGGTCTGTCATCAGCAGTGATTGAATCATAAATATCAATAATGGTAAGCAATCTGCATTCCCAAGAAATCTCATCACCCTTAAGTCCATTAGGATAACCCGAACCATCCAAATATTCATGGTGATTTCCAGCCCATGTGCTTACGTCACCATAAACTTCTCTAAAGTCCATCTGATCAAGCATCTCCCTTGTATGAATAACATGGGACTGAATAACAACACGCTCCTCAGCCGTAAGTGTACCCCTGCGAATTAAGAGTGATTTCTTTTCATATTCATCCAAAAGTTTTATCTTTTTTCCATTTGGAGTAAGAACCTGCATCTTACTGATCTTTTCAATCTTTGCACTCATTTCATCATTAAGGAAGCCCACAATATTTGCCGCCATAATCACTTCAGATGCATCTTCAAGTTGCTTAATCTTCCTTGTTGCACTTCTCTTTGTTGATGGGTCTGAAGCCATTCTTAAACGCTCACACATAATGGCGATTTCAATACGATGCATAACATCTTTTTCATGGGAACCCAATCTTCTGGCTTTATCCATGATACTCTTTGGTATTACCAGCTTTCCAATATCGTGGAGCCATACACTGGCAATAAAAGCTTTTCTTTTATTCTTGATGGTTTTGTCACCATTTGCCTCAAGATAATCCAAATACTTTTGAGCATACATAACCATACTCTTAGTATGATTTGCATTATAAGGGGTTCTCGCTTCAATGGCGCCAATCATTACCTGAATAAATCTGTCCAAGGATTCAGACAATTCCTTATTCAATCTGGCATTTTTCTCGCTCAAGGTTACTAATGATGTAAGATCATAAAATGATACTACAAGCCCCATGGGCTCTCCATTACTAATCAATAATGATGTTACAACATGTAGCCTTGCTTCCCTTCTATTTTGATTAAAAGAAACAATTGCGTCAATTGTCTTTTTTTCATAAATCGCATCAAGGATGCATTGGAAAAACTCATCATTATCATCATTATCCATTAATAGCGTGGATATCTTGCTTCCCTGAAGAAACTCAGCAGGGATTCCCATGATTCGCTCAGCTGAAGGATTGGCAAAAAAAATCATACCATCAAGATCAATTGCTAAAATTCCATCCGATATATTCGTTACAATATTTTCGAAAAAAAACTCTCTTTTGTCCTTCTCCATAAATTCTCCTTTACTTTTGTATACTGTTACCCTGCATTAACTATCCCTTCGCTTTTGCATCGTTTCTTATCATCGTACATCAAACTATCGGCTCTCTCAAAAACATCCTGCACACGCATGTCCTTATCAGGATTGAAATCCGATAGTCCCACCGCAATAGGCTTAATACCTTTAACACGCTTATCCTCTTGTGCATCGCCTAGCTGCACTATCAATTCTCTTCTATTCTCATAATCCCTTCCCTTTAGAAGAACGGCAAATTCATCTCCACCTATTCTAAATACTGGACTATGACTAAATATATTACAAATAATTGAGCATGAATCCTTGATAAATTCATCACCGGCCTTATGACCCTGAATATCATTAACCTGCTTTAATCCATTAATATCGCAAACAACCACGGCAAATGGTGGCTGTACCTTCTTTTCTATCTGAGAATCAAGTTCTACTTCAGCCTGAACATAAGCTCTCTTATTCTTAACACTGGTAAGCGCATCCTTATTAGCTATGTCCATGGCCTTATTATATGCAATTTCCATACGTTTTGCCGCATCAACATTTGCCACCGCCACAATAATATAATCCGGATCTTCTCTTGATTGAACGGCAAATAGTGTTGCATACTGTGGCCTACCATCTATCATTAATCTATAATTAAGCAAAACCTTTCCAAAACTTGAAATACTTCTTAAGAAGTTCTCTCTTTCCATTGCAGCAGACATCATTGGATAATCATCCACATAAATGCCTGTTTGCATATTCTTTTGAGTATCTTCAAAGAAGTTTTCGCCCTTTGCACCTAAATTTAATCTGGCGTATTTTTCATTGGCTGTATATTCTGAATACTCATTATCAACAATATTTACACGATAAATAACTTCATACTGTTGGGCAAGAGCCATGGAAATATCACTAAAAGTACGGCTTTCCTTGGCAATCAATTCTTCGCGCTGAACTTGAGCATTGATGTTAATCACCCCAACAACGATATGTTCCTCGTCATTTCTAGGTCTAACAACAATCATGTTCATATATTGATATTCATCACCTAAAAACTGGCGATATGAAAATGTAACCGATCCCGTCTCCCTTAATTCTCTTAAAAGATTCTCCTTCTTTAACTGTTCAAGCATGCGGTCAACATCTTCCGGATGAATGTAAATACTTATGTCAGAAGCAGAATCCGCAAAAAAATCAGCTCCGTTTTTTGTAGTTCCAAGCAACGCATACTGCTCACTGGAACTGTACTGAACATATTCATTGGTATCTATGTTAATATGATAAATAACCTCATAACGACTTGCGAGAGCACCAGCTATCTGAGAATAAGTTTCACTCTCTGCTTTCATCTCAAGTTCTCTTCGTTTTGTTTCATCAACATCGCGAACACCAATTACAATATTGTTTTCACCAGCCCTAATGGTTTTCAGGAAAAAGTACTTTGGTTTTCCTTCGATAATTAATCTGTAGGTAAAGGAAAAAGACTTACCTTCCTCCATAGTTCCCATAACATATTCCTTGGTAAACTGTTTTAAAAAAAACTCCTGATCCTCAGGCCAAACCTGTTCCCTACAATTCTTCCTTACATCAGCGTAAAAATCCTCACCCTCATCAACCTGGACAAGTTCCTTTTCCACACCATCCGTTCTATATTCTATATAACTGTCATCCTCAGTATTAATAACATAAATACTTAAATAATCGCTTGCTAACGCAATAGCCAAACTGGCAAATGACAGTCGCTCGCTTTCCTTCCTCATAACTACCCCCTTAATCATCGAGTATTCCTATTAATTACTACTGTTCTTAGTATCTCCATCTTTTTCATCAACTACCAAAGTAGCTGAACCATAGGCTTTAAGTGGCTTTCCATTTTCATCGTACTTAAGGGTATACCTTACATGAAATGGTATCCGTCCAACAGTAAGCGGAATAATGGCATCAAGTTCATCAACCTCACCTTCTTTAAGCTTTCTCATTCACTCCCTATACATGTCAGCATAATCAGGTGGGAATAAACCATTTTCAATAACTGGCTCCGGATAATTTCTTACAACTGGTGGTATCGAAAGATCCCTCATACATCTAAAACATGGACGCATATCCCAGGTGGTAAGATCAACTTCCCAAGCGTAAATATTTGCCTGTTCAAAGGCATATTTAAACCTTCCCTCACTTTCAATGTAACCATTAATGATTTTCTTTTCTTTTGTAATGTTCTGAGACATCATATAAAAAAGATATTTATCCTCGGCACGACCAATAACCCTTATGCTGTTCCTAACGCATATTTCCTCAGTTCCGCACATATCTGAGAAAATATTATACCAGCATTCACAGGTTTCTTCCTCTAATAACTCAATGGCTTTTTTTATAGTATCAATAAATATATCCTTATTGAATTCATCAACATCATCCCAAAAATTTGATGCAAGAATCTGCTTTTCAGTCCTACCATTTCCAACTTCCTTAATATACTTTTTATTAACCCTTAAAAACTCTATTTTTTCTGTTTTTATTTCATAATCGAAAATAGCAGCCGCTCCAACAAAGTTGCTGAAAATCAAAGTCTCCAGAGAGTCTGGATTCCAAAACTTTCCAGAGTCAATAAAAAATGAAAGTTTTAGGGAATTTTCCAATGGCTCATGGGAAATCTTACTTAGAGTTTCAATATACTCATCTTCTTCCTGAGGTTTGGCATATAGATAACCCTGAATATAATTGCATCCAATGCTCTTCATATAATCAGCAATTTCCAAGGTTTCAACACCCTCAGCAATAACCGGTGTTTTAAGCCATTTAGCCATACGAACTACTGAACTAAGAATGGTACCACCACGACCTCCAACTTCTCCACTAATAAAACGCATATCAATCTTAATGATATCAACATCAAGATCCTTAAGGATGTTAAGAGATGAGTAACCACTTCCAAAGTCATCCATTTCCACCAAATAACCATATTCATGAAGATCTGATATTGCCTTTTGTATGGTCTCCATGCCACAAATAGCCGATGACTCAGTAATCTCAACTCGTAGGTATCTTACCGGAACCTCATACTTCTTTCTAATTTCCTCAATGTCATGTACATAATCATGATTATAAATATCATACCTTGACATATTTACAGAAATTGGAACCAAAGGGATTCTCTCATCAAGACATTTCCTCTGCAACTTACATACAAGTTCAAATATATGAAGATCTGCTCTATATATTAAATTGTTTTCTTCAAAAACCGGAATAAAATCGGAAGGATACTGAACACCATAAACGGGGTGCTTTAAACGCATAAGCGCTTCCGCTCCCGTCATCCTTCCTGTTGAATGATTAATCTGTGGCTGGTAAACAGCATAGATATAATCATATTTGATTGCATCTTCAAATGAACTGATAAGTTCACTTGCACTCATTTTATCTGACATATCAAACCCCTCCTTTTTTTGATAAATCAAATATACATTATATAGTAAAACACCTTATTATATTATACTTTATGAAGGGGATAAAAACAAGGAAAAAGAATGATAGTGTAATTTTACTAACAACTATTGACACTCTCACTTAAAACTTATATAATAGCCAAATAGAAATGGGTTTTGTACCTGGTAAAGTCTTATGACTCGAAGGGGTTGCTCGTTTCTTTTTTTATATTTAAAATATCATAGAGATACATTCTGCCATCATTGGCATGTCTGATTAACATAACTGCATGGAAAACATTATATCTTTCCACCTCTCCGATTTACATTTTCTTCAACTCCTCATAATACGCTTTATATCTATAAATACTTCTCTCACTGATTCCATTACGTTTTGCAATTTCAACCAAAGTCATCCCACGCTCATAGCAATCAACAAAATCATTGTAAATTGCCATCCACTTAGCATTATGCTTTTGCCTGCCACTAGCCTTGCGCTTTTTAAAATACTCAAGTTCTTCCTTTAGTTTTTTGTTTTCATCCTTTAGTTTAGCGTTCACTTTTTTTAATTTTTCTACCTCTTTTTCTAAACCTTCAATTCTCTTTGATGAATTTCCAATCGTAATTTTATTATTCATGGTAGTCCTCCTTTATAAATTTAAGCATCCCCGCCACTTGCATCTCACTACTCATAATCAACTAGCACCTTCATTCTCTTTTTGTCATTCTCACTTTGTCACAATTATATTCCTATCTAGCTACCACTGTCAATTCCATTTTGTCAAAACAATACTAATATCCACGCAAAAACCTCCACCCTGATAGGGTGGAGGTCTCATTCAATCATCGATGCCAGCACGGCACCGCTTTCACTATTTAATTTGTACCTACAACATATTCCGCATTAACTCTCGCATTCGTGTAAACCACATGGTCTTCACTTGAATATGCTGTCGAGCCCTTCGAAATAGTTGCCGTTACTTTTAACTTATAATTTGAATACTTGTATCCATCAATTGCCTTCAGCAAATCTTCTGTCTTAACATCAAAACTAAGATTTGAAGTAAAGTGCTTCTGGCCACCATTATCATTATATTTTATCGTCCAGTTATTTCTATTAGTTGATAATGGCATTCTATATGTATAGTACAAATAGCCATCCTGCTGCTCACCACTGCGAGCACTTGTTAATGTTAATGGTGAATCACTCTTGTCCATGAATTCGAAATTATCAAGATATCCTGTATTATCAGTTCCTGACAAATCTTCAATATTCACTGGAGTATAAACATAACCAGGTGATGAATTTGAATTTTCCTTCTGCTCCAAAGTGATTACAAAATCAAGATTATATCCACCATCGGTTAAAACTTCATCTGGCAAATTAGTTATGTCATAGTCTAAACCAACATCTATGTGTTCCAAGTAGCCCATATCAGCAAATTCACTTCCAGTCTCAATATACTTTCCGTTAATTCCAAGGCCACTCTTATTCTTACTCTGTTCACCATAAGCATCATAACCATCATATTCTGGCTGATCCAAAGCTGTTAAAGTAAGTACACCATTCTGAGATGTTCTGTCAATGTAATATCTCTTATTAGGTGGATCTGTTGCGTCCTTAACATTGTTGCTGTACTTAACTCTAGTTTCTGCAAAGTCAATCTTAGAACTTGCATCAAGACCAATACCACGGTAATCATTAGTTGACTTAACTCTGGCTGGGAACTCTTCGATGAGCTTAGCTTCATTTGTTCCAAAGTCTAATGCAATAACTGCCGTCTGTACACTTGACCAGTTCTGGCCATATGTATAATCAACTTCGATTTCAACAGGTTCAACATAAAAGTATGGAGCAAGTCTGTCCACACCACCTGAAGCTACCGCATCGTACTGACTACCACCAACTGTACGAGTATATGTGTATACTGGATTACCCTTAATCGTACAATCATCAGAAATGTTACCTTGTTCATCATATCTATTTAAGTATAGATAGAAGTTCTGATATAACTTCTCACCTGCAAGGTTTTCATTAAAGTAAACCTTACTATCACCAGCAAATGATATCGTAGAAGTTAATGTTGCATTAATCACATGATTATCAGTAGTAATCTTAGCATTATCATTAATCTCACTAATAGTTAGTGTCTGCTCTAAGAAATCTCCAAGATAAATATTTGTATTCTTAGCTGCATTTCTTTGACATGTTACGATGTTACTTGTAAATGTCATTGGACACTCTACTGTCAAACCATATGTATCATGAGTTGTAGCTGTGATGACATTATCTTTACCATATGTGTACATGCTCAAGTAATAAGTTTCTGATATAGTTTCACCAGACTTAACTGTAAGTGTATATAATGTGCCTGATGTTCCAGCTTTGAAGTATACTTCATCGCCATTACCATCATAAGCTATTACAGTTGCGTCATTCTTACTACACATAACGTACGCACCATTATTATCCGGTGTATACTCAATCTTATCAGCAGCTATATGCATCAGTTTCTGTGGACTAAATCCAGCAAATTCACCAAAGCTTATTACATCATACTTATTACCAAGTGAATCAGTATTAGTATCCGCTGCTGCTTTTGTTTTATAGTATTCTTTATCTACATTGTAGTTGTTATCAAGAAGAACATACTCTGTAGATGTTGCAAGAGATTTATTAGAATTGTACTTAAACTGTAATGTTTTTGAGGTATTCCAATCTAGGCCCTTACCAGTCTTTAAGAACTCATCCATCTCTTCTTTTGTATAATCAAACTTAGCGTAAATCGTCTGCCATGAATCAAAGCCAGCACCAAGTTTTGAAATACCTCCCCAATTTCCAGGGATCTTAGCTTCATAAACACCTTTTTCATACTCTGTACCCTGAAGTGCTGTAGAACTAAAGTTAAACTTAAGAAGTTTCTTAGTTAGCACTGGGATGTAGAGATGATATGCTGTTTTTGAAGCATCAGTTGGATCAAGGAAGCTTACATCAATCATAGAAATCTGATTATTACCAGCTATTGAGTCAGCTTGTGTATCATCCATAATATAATTTCCATTAGCATTACGCTGGAAACCAGTTGTTCCAGATACTTTCTGATATACACCGTTTATACACTGGCAAGGATAGATAGATATCGAATACTTACCAGCAACATCAGCAGTATATGTATCAGTTGTATTAGTTAAAGTTCTAATATAAGCATTGATATAACTGTTATAATTATATTCCGCACGATTTATAGCGATAATTGGGAAATCAGATCCTTCATATCCTGTTGGTACACCCATTTCTCTAAAGTATGTCGTTACTTTTATGTCGTAATCATTTGAAGTATCCTCACCTCGAGTAAGCAATTCTTCAACAGTATTTATATCACTATTACCAACAGTTTTATAAGCTACTCTATTATCTGCTACAGTTCCCTTGTTTTCATTTACAATTAATTTTGCAATTGGAACATCATTAGTAATACTCTCATTATTAACAACACTTTCCATTCCAATAATGTTTATACCATCTCCAGTTAGGAAGTTGCTACCACCCATTGAAGTTTTTGGACTAACAGTTACGTATGGGAAATAGTTTTTAGCTGCACCTTCACCAACATTTGTACCATTATCAAATCCTACAGCCATTGCATTACCATGATTATTTCCAATACTAATATTCATATAATCAGCATCGATAATATAAGAAGAACTATCTACATCTCCACCATAGTCAGCAGTTAATGCGACATCACCAAGCTTATTATTCTTTCTAGTAAAACCTACAACCTTAAAGATTGAACTATTTGATTGTCCTACAAAGTTTCCAACCTTTGCAGAAGTACTACTTCCATTGTATGCAAAACTATTATTGTAACAAGCTACATTATATGAACCAACATTACCACATGCTTTCGCTGTAGATTTTGCTGTTCCTGAATCATCTATTACTACTGTTCCCGAATTTGATGTACTTGAATCAATCGTAGGTACACATCCTATAACAGCGCCCATACCATGATTGGTCTGTGAACCATCAGCTTTTATTATACAGTCATGAACACTAGTGTTTACCACCGTTCTCATCTTATAATCACTTGAAGATACATACGTCGCTCTAGCAAATCCAAATAGGCCACCAGCACCACATAACTCATTAGCAGTTCCTGTTTGAGAAATAATATATCCCGAAACTTCACAACCATCAACATCATAAGAATAAGTATCTCCCTTATAACCAGCAACAGTTTTATCATACGCCTTCGATGATGTAAACTGACCTGTTATTCCTCCAGCACCTTTTATTCCTACAATAGAAAATGCAGATGAATCACTCGACTTTATCTTACAATTTGCTATTTTAATTACAGGCGACGTACCATAATTAGGATTATCATCATAAAAATCAATATTTCCAAACAATCCTCCTGCATATGGTGCTTTTATGTTTAAATCTTCAATTTCACAATTAGTAACGATAATGGAATCTGCTTTTCTTACAAAACCAAATAATCCTCCTGCTCCTTGGAACCATTGGTTCTTAGTAGTTGCCGTATTAGTATTATTTATAAATCCCTTATTCGTTCCACATCCTTTTATGGTTACATTATTTACCCAAAGTTTAACATCATAACCATTTCTTAATGTTCCAATAATACCACCTATTCCACTTTGCTTAATCGCAGATGTATTTGTCATAGACAATTCCATTGTTGTTTTATAATAGTTATCAGCACCCTTTTCATGATCATCTCCTGTTTTCACTTCAGCTGTATTAACATATATACTTGGATAGCCTGAAATACTTCCTCCTAAAACACCACCACAACATCCGGTTGAGCCATTAACAACTGTATCTGTAGCATCACAACCATTAAGATAAATATTACTTGCACCACTACCACTCTGCGCATCATATTCTGTGATATTATTTCTTCCTATATAACCTCCAACAAAACTAGTTCCTTTTATATCAAGTGCATCAAGGTCAAGATTGTAAAGATTAACATACGAATTAGGCAAGATACCAGCAGTTAAACCTCCTACTGAATATCTATTACGTGCAGGACTATTGGTATCGTTAGAAAAAGCTCCCGCCTGGATAGCTCCATTTGAATCATATTCATTAACAGCCACCTGACCCGTTAGTTTGAAATTGCCAATGTAATAACCTTCATCCAATTTATAGGTAGTCGAATTACTATAACGTTTCTGAATCAAAACGTTAAATAATCCCATACCAAGATTAATATTATCTTTTCCATAAACCTTATTAGCGTAATTATCACTATCATTAACATATGTATTAAAGATAATCTGTTCATTTATTGTTGAACCATTACCCTCAAAACCATAAATATGCATTTGATAAAAATTATTATCTGCTGGTGTAGTTTTAGATGCTCCCGGTAGTCCATCACATATAGATCCAATACCTCTAAATGATTTAGGAAGATTATATGTTCCACCTGCTGTAGAAAGCTTCATGAAGTCTGTCGCACCAGTCATTTTTCTTGCAGGATAAGTACCACTACTTGCTTTGGTATAATGATAAATAATATAAGGCACTGCTGAACTGTCATTATACTTATCTTTAATAGCGACTTTATAATCCCCCGTTGTCTTTTGAGAATATTTAATCTTACCAACTTCATCATAATCAGCAAGATGTGTTGCTACACTATATGCAGAAGTATCAACACCAGATACATGGCCGTAATGATTTGTTCCATCATAACCAATAGCATAAGCATAAGCATCATCAGCTGACGTTGCCGTTCCAGCACCTGACTGGGTTATCAGTGATAAAATAAACAACGCTTGACCATCAGGAATATTAACTCGATCATTTGAAGTAACTTTTGTGTCATAATATAATTTATGCGGTTTATCAGTAATTGAAGCATCTTCACTTACCTCTGCAATAACATCTGCTATTTGATAGTTTTTAGTCCCATTATCAAGTGTGTAAGTGTCTGTATCTCCGCTATACTCTGTTGTCTCATTAATTGCATAACCATTTATTACTCTTCCAACATACGGATTAACATAAAGGTGACTATGTGCTGTAGTATTATCCTCATCAAGAACCCAGTTTGCAGCATTCGATGCGCCGGCAGAGTTTACTTTAAAACTGCTCTTATTTGTAAAACTGTTAGGAGTCATATTTCTAAAAACAAGCCCACCATTTACTATAATTCCAACATATCCACCAACACACATAAGATAAGAATCCCGTGTTTTTATATAGCCATTATTAGAATAAGTAACGGAAACATTGTCAATAATATTATCCCCTCCCATTATCTTACCAATAACGCCACCATATACTAATGCATTACTACTATAATTAAATATAGTACTATTACTTCCACTAGGTCCATAAGTTCCCGTATTATTAATATCAATTTTAATATTCTTCACTACGCTTCCATTACTTACTTTTATAAAAGGAACAGTAGTTTTATTAGTTATAGTAATATTATTATTAAGTCCTACAATAACTCCCTTAAAAGCATATTCTTTATCAAATGCCCCTAATCCAGTAAATGTAGTTCCTAATTCAATACTATTGCCAATCTGATAATACGCAGATGCAAGATATTTACGAACATCGTTTATTTCCCAGTAAACAGTTCCACTAGAATGCTCATGTTTATATTTTCCCAAACTGGTATCATAAGTAAAAAGCAAACATTCATTAGTATTTGTTTCCGACGCACCAGAGCCAGTACTTCCTGAACAGCACCAATGAGTTCCATCATTTGTTTCTGGCAACATAATGTTAGGAATAAGATCAGTTCCGTCAGTTTTAGGATGATCAAGCATAATTGACACTGCTGACAACTGCTTCGCAGTTGTAATTTTATACGGATGATCATATGCTCCACACCCTTCAGTAAGATCAGAAGGAACAACATTCACCTTAATCTCTCGAAGTGTATAAGTAGCTGTCGGAGGATTAGAAACCTTTGTTGTGTCAGAAGTAAAATACCTTACATAAGGTAAATAATCCGAACTAAAATCATAAGCCGAACCTAAAGGAGCCGTCGTTGCATCATATTTGCCAGGATATGTTATAGGCGCAATGTAGTTACCATTTTCACCATCTTCATAATATCTATTTTCTTCATTTTCATATTCAACTGAATCTGTAAGTTCACGGCCAAATGTAACCTTGCCACCACTATTTCTATTTGATTTTGTAGTATTTGTTTTAGAGCCCCAGTCTTCTGCTTGTGAAAAATTATAAACTGCTACAGAAGTTGAATCCACATCGTATTTATTTAACAATGTTGCATTTGAAAATATGGATTTGGTTGTACCATATAATGAACCTGTTATGGAAACGCCTTCTTTGTTTCTTGCGTCTATTTTTATATTATTAAATGTAAGATTTATTCCAGTTCCCTGAACATCGCCAATCAGACTGCTCGCATATGTATTACCATCAGTTGTATCATATACATTTGCGGTCACCCATAATCCATTTAAATTTAAAACAGCCTTATCTCCAATTTTATTAATTAACAGGTACCTACTATTACTACTTAATTGAAGCGGATAGCTTTCACCATTATCATTATCATAATATCCTAAATAAAAATTCTTTGCAGTTGCTGTATTAAGCGTTCCTGTTAATGTACCATTAATCAGCGTACCAGAATAAGTGCTGTCAACACCCACTGTGCCGTACATTCTGATATTGCCCGTAGTAGTAATTGTAGAAGAAACATTTCTAAACAGTCCCATATGCATCATATAATGCTGAGACTCGCCATCTCTAGTAGAACGCTTTGTATCTGTTGCCGTTTCACTATCTTCTATTTGTGAATTATAAAAAACGATCGTTGAATCACCCAAACTAACATTTTTAGAAATATCGATCGGATAATATGAAATATTCTTAAGATCAAATGTCCCACTTAAAACATCTCCAGTAAACGGATTTGTAAAACAACGCTTAATATTTGCAGCAGCATAACGATTCAAACTCCAATAGAGCAATTTATAACCGGCATCCGAACTATTACTTGTATATGATTCTATATCAGCATTATAATAATACCTAGACCTATTATTTACGACTGTTGTATTATAAATATTATCATAACTATTTTTTGTCTCTTCAGCACTACTATATACTCCACCCGATGTGTAATAGGAAATCACTCCTGCGGTATCATTTGTAAGAATATGTTCTGTACTGTCAGCAAGACAAGTACAAAGCTCATCATAGAGTTTTTTACTTCCGGTCATATCAGGAATATATGATAGTCCACTTTCAAGAGCAAAACTATCCTCGGCCATAAATTCCATATAAATTCCTGAATTAGAATAATATCCATCATGTAGAATAATTCCCAATCCTGTTGGTGAAGCAATTGCATTTCCATTTTTAAATGCGATATCGTCAATATCTATGCCCAGTGAATTAATAACCCAATTTCCTGTTGCTTTATAAACTAAACCACCAATATATTTTGATGGAGTATTTATTTCATTATCTGATATTAATGCAATATTTTCAAAAGTAACATCTGTACCAAACCAACGATATCCAAGAATTCCTCCTGTTGTATTTGTTGCCTTATTTTTAACAATAGTATTTGTAACATCAATATCACTGATTGTTAACTTTCTTGTATCCGTACCATTCCACGCTATATCAGCAATAAGTCCGGCCATAGAAATATTAGTTGCCGCGCTAGCTCCTGAAGCATCAATATTAGCTGATAAATTAACGTATTTTACTTCTGTTTCCGTCTGAGAAGCAACTGTTCCTGAAGTTGAACTAATATAACCTATTGCTCCACCTATACATTGATTAACTTCTGTTGTTCCATTATCAAGACAAGTTCCAGTTACATTAATCGTTGGCGCTATTGTTGCTTTGGTTGAACTTGTTCCTTCAATTGTTACTTTCTTACCTGCATTACAATTTGTCTTGCCAATAACACCTCCAATATACTGACCACTTGTGCTTTCAGCATTAGGATAATGGTAATTAATTGTTTCTGTTGCATTTACAGATGTTAATGTAACAGCATCTTTAACATACGCTATAACTCCACCTACATTTGTATCAGCCACTCTAGATCTAACATTTATGATTCCATCAACAGTTATATTTTCAATAGTAGCTCCATCACCTGTACGTGCAAAGAGTCCATTAAACCTGTGTCTAATTATCGTACCCCTACCCTTACCATCAGTTACAGCTGTTCCATTTGAAAGCACTCCATAACGCTCACCTACTGCTAACTGAATGATAGCATCAGCATCGTCTTCTTCCTCTCCAGGTTCACCTTTAGATAGTTTACCTGTAAAGTACTTAATTTCTGTATCATCATTAGTAGAAGATGTGGATCCATCACGCATAAATCCTGTAATACCTGTTCCACTAAGATTAATTGTTCCAAATATAGTTAAACTAGTATCTGCAAGAAGCGCTGTTCTATTTGAACCACTATCAAAACGTAATGCACCTTTATTTCCATCATTTAATTGCATATTAAGAGCAGTTCTGACAAAATCACTTGCTGATTTCATATCGGTAACAGCAGAAGCCACTGTTACTGTATGTGCAGAACTGTCATATGTAATTATTCCATTTTCTATATCATTAATTCGAACTACTTCGCCCCATGTTCCAATGTCGTCAACTTCAACATCTGTAGAAGATCTAACTAATCTCCAGCCATTTCCATATGTTGAAGATGCTGCATCGTTTCCACTCCCAAGAGCATATACTAATCCATTATTTACCTCACCAACTACCTGTCCACCAGCATTTGCATTTGCTCCGGAAAGATTAGTTACTCCGCTTATACGAAGTACACCATTTCTAAGTCTACCTAATACTCCGCCACCCTTATATAGATTAGTTGATGTTATAGTTATACTACCAACATCAATTAAACTTCCATTACTACCTGCAGTTCCAAGAACGCCGCCAAAATATGAACAGCTTCCAACAGAACCTGTTGAAGTTAGCGAAAAATCATCAACATAAACATAAACTGCACTATCACCACCAATTGAGCCAACCGCACCACCATAATTAGTAGCATAACTTCCATTCATAGTAGCATTAACGTGTTCTATAGCTAATGTTTTAGTTAAATCAGTATTAGAATAAGTACCTATAATCCCACCATAATTTGTATGGTTACCTTCAAGTGTTGACACAACATTTACTTTATGACTTGAATCTGCACCTGAATAAGATACATCTATTCCATCAGCTTCAAGCACACCAACAAGACCGCCCGCTGTTTTTCCATTAAGCGTGCAGCCTGTAGTACTTGTATAATTACTTGGTGAAAAACCATTATAATCACTTGTTATTTTATAGTAACCAAAAACACCACCTGCAGCGCCGTCAGAAGCAACTATAGTACCTAATGCACCATATACTTCTTCAGCACCTTCAGCTGTATTCTTAATTACAACTGTACCCTGATCATTCTTTCCAACAAGTCCACCTGCGTATGTTTTTCCTGTTATAGTTCTTCCAGCATCAGAAGCATCCATAACGCTATTTCTAATAACATTAAGTGTTGAACCCTGATACATCTCACCAACATAAAAACCAGCATTACCGTTATCTGATGTTACATCTGTAACTGTTTCAGTACTTGCAGAGTTTAACTCAACATTAACCGTTGCACCATTCTTAATAGTTCCACATACAAATCCCGCGTTTCCATCCGCCTGAATCGTAGATGAAGAATTATTAATTGTAAGATCTAAACTAACAACTGTATTATCAAGTTCTGTTCCAACAGTTCCAATAATACCTGAATACGAACCTGTTCCACCTGTAGCAAAATGCCACGTACTAGGAGCAGATGTCACCTGCGAATCAGTATTATGAACAACTTTATTAGCAAATAATGGTTTTGTATCTCCGCTGCTCACATCATTATTTCTAACAAGATTGATAATCTGACTAGGTTCATAACCTTCAGCAGTCTGATCATCATTAATGTTTACAATATCTACAGAATCATATATATAATCAAAAAGTGGTTCATTTACTTCTATATTCTGAGTATTACCCTGGCCTAGGTTAATAGTAATTTTACCGGCAAATGGTTTATTACTAGTACCTATAGGATACCAAGTATATGTTGTTCCATTTATTTCCCTTGTTGGAGATATGATGATAGCTTCATTCATACCTATAACAAGATTCTTATACTGGTAACTATTTGGATTATCATGATAATTTTTTGCAAACTGATAAAGGGCCTCTAACGATGAAATAGAAACTTCACCTGTCAAATGCTCTGTATCAACATATGCGCTTACTTCTCTATTACAGGAAAGATTTTCGCTAATTGTCTTACAAAAATCCGGATGCGAAATACTTGATACAAGTATTATAAAAGAAGTAACAACAGCTATTAAACTTTTAAAAATTCTAATCTTTCTGTTTCTTTCCATCCAATCACCACTTTTCACTACATTTTATATCTTCCATCTACCAAACTATATCTATTATCCACTATTCACCAGATGTGTCGGATTCCCAATCACCAGCCACTGTATCCGGTAAGTAATCATCCTTAACTACAGAATAAGTATAATCATTCACTTTACTATCAGTTTTATAAAACTGAACTTCATATCTATTTTGTTCTGCAGAATCAACCTCTATTGTTAAAGAAACCATTCCATCACCATCTGGGGTAAGATCTGCTTCAACAGGAGCTGCCTGATATGCTACATAATTATCATTATCTTTATAATAAAACTTATTGTTTCTATTATTTAAGAAATCCTTATTAATTGATACATATGTTGGATTCCATCTGAATGTTAATTTACCTTTTCCGTTTCCTTCAAGGTAGTAGTTAAATCCATCATAATCCTTGTTAGTATCAAGTTCTTCTAGTTCTCCACTCCATCCGGAAGATGCCTGTTTTGTATAACTAACCATCACATATCCTGTAAGTTCCTGAAGATCTGAACTGTAGGGATTCGCTACAATTTTAATACAATAACCATTTGGTGTATTACTAACTTCATTCTTATCAAATACAAGAGAAAGTTGATTTGAATGCGCACCTTCACCAACAATATTACATCCGGCAAATGTATGGCTCAAACCATTTGCTTCACCAAATAAAAATGTCTCCGAGCCATAAGTAATACTATATGTTAAATCAGTCAACACTGAGGCATCTGATAATGGTACAAAATTATCTGAACTATCGATTGTACCAATTGTAGCCGTTAAATCATATTGTGTATCTTCATTTCTATAAACAGCTTCTTTTGGATATGCGTAATTATATACATAAACCATAACTGTCGTATTATCCGTTATCGGCTCAATAGTTTTCATTCCACCATTATTCATATGACTCGAACTAAATAAACTACTAGCACCCGCCTGAGTAGATACTACTCTCTTTGCAATTGTTACTCTTGTATAAATAGCATACGCCCCTCTACTTGAAAGAAGAATAGCTACGACAATAAACCAAACAGCTATCCAATTCTGTTTTAATTTCTTTAATACTTTTTCCACAGCCATCCTCCCTTCTTAATAAACTATGAAACCTGAGCAGTTATATATATTAAATCCGTTTCCTTATCATTTCTAACATCACTTCCCCACGAAACTCTTAATACATAATAATTCTGAAAAGATCTTTCATGAGTATCATAATCGTATCCTGTACCATCAGCTGTAATTGATGGATTAGTCTGCCAATATAAAGGCTCAGCATATGTTTGTCTGCTATCTGGCGTGCTACCATTGTTGTAACTTGGTTCAGCATATGCCGTTGTTCCAATTTTTCTAGTCACATCATTTCCACTTATATTAAAAATCTCACTATCATCATTTACATACGAACCTGCTAACTCAGTACCTGACGGTATGTAATAAACAGATTCACGATCAGCTGTAATATACTCAACTCCACCATTATCAACTGCAGGATTATAATCTTCATCAGGCGTTGCCTGGTAAATAGTATATGTAAAATTAATATTAGTTGTATGCGCAATTTGGATATTATAACTGGAAATATCCTCTCCTTCTACACAGAATACAAAGTCCTTATAATTCCCACTCTCTGTATCAATTCCAGCCATCTTAAATTGAATGATATCCTCATTCGCACCTGACTTTAAAGAAATTTTTGCAGGTGAATTTATCTTAGCCATAGTTGCTATTTTTTTCTGATGTGAAAGCCAAGCAGAAGTTAAAGATGAAATAATAATTGCAATTGTCATAATTAACGCACATACTGACATGATTTTGTCTCTTTTACGAAGATTTAAAAACCAGTTTTTAAATCTATCAATCAATATCTTAGATTTATCAATTATTACCACATCTATCACCTCCCTTTCATTAATATTTCACATCTTTATTTCAGCAAATGACTACTTCGCCATTGCATTAAGTTCAACAAGAATATAATTAATGTGATCTCCAATTGACTGGTCAGCATCATTATACATGCTGCCATATGTACTATAATTTCTACCCGAAACCAAATCTAATTTCTCTGCTATAGTAGCTTCTTCAGTAGCTACATCATCATTATGTGCAACTGTTATTCCAGCAAATGAAAAATTACCTGTAGTCTTCAGAAACATTCCTGGATTTTCAAAAAACATTCTTCGAACTTCCTTTGATGCATCAACATCGTTTAACGCTTCAATATTAGCATCTAATATTTGCTGAAGAGTTGGTACCCATACCCAATATATTGTCTTCGGTGTTTCTACTGTAATATTATCAGCATCAAATCCATCCTCAGTTAGAAGATGTTTTTTATTATCTGTTCCTTTATAAAAAAACAATATATGTGAAAATTTATAATTATTTACGTCCGAATCAGTAACCTCTATCATATCATCATCCGTCTTATGACTAGTAGCATCAAATGTCGCCTTATATCCTCTTACCTCTAAAGTCATTGTCACCGACACTCCTGATGTATTAGGAATTATTGAAAAATCAAGTTGTCCACTATCTCCAGGCTTTAAACCATAATCTTCAGAATCAGATCTTGTAATCTCTCCAAGTTCTGCTGATGTTAATGTTCCACTACCATTATAGAGATTGTTCATTTGCGATGTACTTGTCAAATTCCACATAATTCCATATGCACCAGCTGTAGTCGTTTTGTTTTCATAACCATCTACAGTATCACTTAGAAATTCATCATACAAGCCATCTGAGCCCGATGACTTTAATTCAAAAGGTGACTCAGCCATCGTCACTACCATTCCTCCTGCGCCTGTATCACGTAGCTGCGTAAACCACGCAATCGCTGCCAATATAGCAATTGTTAATGCAATTATGCACATAGCGCCTTTTTTATAAAGAGTAATCAGCCTTTTGTTAATTTCCTCTTTCTTGTCAATCAAAGCTTCATTATCACCATCAACCGCTTCAACGCTATCAGCTATTTTTCTATCTTTCTCTACATTTTCAACCTGCTCTGCCATGTCTTCATGAAGCAGATTATCTTTATTTAATTTTTCATCCATCTGCCTCACCTCCATCCGTGGTAAAAACATACAAGTACCCGCTGCGCACCTAAAAGTTTCTTAATCTCTAACCGATTTGAAATCCTTTATTATTCCTCGATTAGAGTGCAGTTTCTCATAATGAGTATACTATAATTTCAAGCAAATTACAAGTATTTTTGACGAAATTACAACTGCTTTATTATGTTTTTTTGTTAATATTATACAATAAATAATTATGAATATTTCGTAAAATAATTCAATTGCTTTTTCCGATGCATTTATCCCCATAAACAAAAACGGAAGATTGTTTGGAAGAAAGTCAACCTTCAATCAACTTTCTTCCAAACAATCTTCCGAATGATGCATACAAAACTACTCCATCAAATCCTCCATTTTACAGAAAAGTACCTTACTTAAACGCAACAATGTTGAAGCAGCCGCATTATTAATATTTCTCTGTCTCTGCTCAAACAGCTGAATCTGGCGTAACGCAACACCCGACTCATTTGCCAGTTCCGACTGTGACATTCCACAATTAATTCGTCTCATTTTTAGCCTCGTATTAGGATTCTTTTCTATCATCATCCTATCCATGTCTTCAACAAAATGCATTATATCCATCTCATGGTAAACATTATACATTCCCAATATGTCCGAAAGAGCATATGAAGACAAAATACTTATAAATGATTTATTACGATACCATTGATAAAAAGCAAGCACCCATCCCGCCCAGTATTCAGACGATTTATCCAAGTACATTACATCCTCTGCATCTATATAATCTATCTTTGTTTCCCTCAAAACCTCTCGTGCGAGTTCACAGCCATTCATTCCTATAACATACTTAGGATTACCATTTGCAAATTGCTTTGAAACATTTGATACAGCAAATGCATTTCCAAATTCATCAATATCAATATTTAAAGATGCAACTGCAAAATCAATAGCATGACCAAGTGTGTTTTGAGCAGCATAAACATAGTCTTCATCGTAAGCGCGAATCTCCATTTTTTATATTCTCCCTCATAATATCTATAATAAACAATTCATTAATGCTATCTCTGGTTCTCTTGCTTTCTCGATATGCACGTCTTGCTTCCCTGTCTCTTGCTGTCTTCTTCTCATAATATTCTCTTGCTTCTACAGGATACGCATTAATATAATTGATATGCTTAAACGACTTTTCACTTTTAAACACAATCTGCTCTCCTAATTTTCCAAGACGCATAGCCTCCGATAATTTGCCAAGCGATATTGTCCCTGAAATAAAATCCTGAGCAAACGAAAAATATGAATCATCTGCGCGATTACCAATAACAACATCATATAAAGATACATCTATAAAAAAGTTTTCTTGCAAATATTCCTTTGCTTCTTCAGCAATACTATTTTTCTGCCAATATGTCCTATACCTAACCAATATAGCAAGCCAGTTTAAAATATTATATTTTTCGTCATTTAAATTAAGGATTTTTAACCCCTTCAAATCAACTTCATACTCATTCGCAAAGCCATCATTACCATCTGAACATGACCATTCCTTTGCAAGTTCTAAATTCTCAGTTGTATAAAAACCATATCCATAATCATTTGCCCTCTTACTTCCATTGTAAACAGGAACCTTAATAATATGATCCGAACCATGATAAACTAACATACCACCACCTCCAATTATATTGTATCGCCACAGCGATACTTTGTCAAGAATAAAAAAAAGATTCCCATACCATCTCTGATATGGGAATCTATTATGCAGTCTAATTAGAGTACTTATTAATCTGTTTTAACGACTTTTTAATAACGGTCTTATTTAACACTCTTAACGACCGCCTTATTTAACCTTAACCTTCACTGCCTTATACATACCATTCTGTGCATATACATATACTACGCAACTGCTTTTCTTAACGGCTTTAATCTTACCATCCTTTGTAACTTTTGCTACCTTAGGATTTGAAGTTTCATAAGCAAGTTTTCTGTGTTTCTTCACCTTAAGCTTTTTGTTACCAGCTACAACTTTGGCCTTAATTTTTGCAGTCTTTCCTTTTTTAAGTGTAATCTTTCTCTTGTTAACCTTAACAGCCTTGTGGTTTCCAACCTTGCCACCCTTCGTCGCAATATGAAGGGTTTTCGAAACAGCACGAGCTTTACCATTTCCCACAGCCACAACGATATATTTATAATAAGTGCCCTTCTTAAGTTTCTTCTGAGTAAATGAAGTTTTCTTTACTGTCTTTAACTTAACATATTTATTCTTCTTGCCACATTTGTTTCCATAGACAACGTAACTTTCAGCTCCTTTAACCTTTTTCCAGGCTATTTTAATGCTGTTTTTTGTTACCTTTTTCTGCTTTGCCTGAAGGATTGAAAATGTCGAACCAGCCACATCTCTTTCATCTTTTATAGACTTAATCTGTTTCTCTTTTTTCTCAAGACTTACATATTTATTTCCATAAGCATCCTTTGTAGTACCGGCAAATGTATCTGGAATAACAATCTTTACTTTATCTTTTGGAACATTTCCTACATATCCTGTTCCCTGTTCTTCAGTTGCATTTGGATCCCCATCCGCACCGTAGTTTCCACCTACTCTTTGGGCATAAGTTGCACCCACATCAATATCCATCAGATGCTCAAGACCACTCTTTAACTGTGAATAAGTAATTCTTCCATGAGGGCGACAATACTTCGCATTCTTCTTAATATCAACTATTTTCCACTGAATTGCCCATGTAAATGGTGCCCATGCATAAAAGTCCATATCAAGGGAATCTTTAAACCAGTCAGATCTACCATAATCAAGTGCCGTACCCAGTTTAAACACATCGGCAAATCTATGAGCCATCAACGCAAAGTCCTGTCTATTAATTAACTCCTCGCCATTAAAGACATCATCGCAAATAACTGGATATCCGAAGCAAATATTATTTGCCTCGCCCCATTTTACTGCATCGTAATATGAAGCATCCGATGGCACATCCTTAAACCTTGTTTTTAGTTTACTAACATCAGGCTCTCCTGCAAGCATATAAAGAGTCTGCATAGCCTGACCTCTTGTAATAAATTTTTCGCTGTTTTTTAATCCATCTTTTTTATCAAGTCTACAGTCCGGAACATTTTTCCCATTAAACTTTGCATTTACTTTTTTACCTTTTATTCTGTTATCAAGAGCAATACAATGTCTAAGTTCATCAAATGGATCACTGCTTCCTCCATAGTCAAGTGTCATGGAATAAACCTCACCAATCTGTGGTTCATCCGCATATACGCCCTCGTTGTAAGCCTTACAAAGACGATAATTCTTACTTATATCTAAACTTTTAATACTACTAAGTCCAAAAGCCATTAAATAATAAAGCTTAGGATTATGTGATAAATCAAGGGATTGAAGCTTTGTATCACATTCAACCGTTAAAAATGCCAGTTCCGGATTCTTTGATAAATCAAGAGATGTAATACCTTTATTATAACCACAAACTAACTCCAGCAAATGTTTCTGATTTCTTACATTAACATTCTTTGCCGCTGTCCAGGCAATGTTTACATACTGAAGTTCCTTATTATTTGAAATGTCTATATCCTTAAGCTTTGGATTATGCCATACATCAAGTCTCTTAAGAAGTGGATTATTAGAAACATCCAAAGTCTCAAGATTATTGTAAAAACATGTTAATTCGCATAGAAGTGGATTCTTTGAAACATCGATTTCCTTAAGTGAACAATGACTACAAAACAGATTCTCAAGTTCCGGATTATTAGACATATCTAACTCCTTAAGATCCGGATTTGCATTACACTCAAGGTAAGCAAGTTTAGGATTATCCTTAAAATCAAGCTTCTTAAGCTTACAATTAAAGCAATATACCCATGCAAGATTAGGACAGTGTGAAAAGTCTAATTCAGTTAAAGGATTAAATGAACACCACACACCAAATAGTTTGGTATTTTTTGATAAGTCCATTTCTTTAATCTTATTACCTTTACACCATAAGCCCTGTAATTCTGTGAAGTATTCCACGCCCTGGATGCTTTCAACGCCGCTATTCTCGCAATAGAGATTCCAAGTGTATTTAATCTCGTAATTGTCAAGCCAGCCGTCACCATCCGTATCAGAATTAACCGCGACACACGCCCTGAAATTATCATCAGGAAAATGCTCTGCATCAATAGGTAACACTTCCGTCACCGGTTCCACTTCCGTTGCCCCTACGGGTTTTTGTTGGAAACTCGTAAAGACTACTGCCGTACATAAAGCTACAGCAATAAACCTTTTCATAATTTTCATTTTTACCCTCCTTAAAAAGCGAAACCACCTTTTTCATGATTTCGCTTAATTAATTTTCAAATTATTTATCCACCAAATATCCAACTACCCTATTTTTCCAAATACTCAACCACCTTACCCTTGGCAACCAAATATTTAACTTTCTTGCAGAACTCAAAGAACTTCTCATCAGTTATGCCCTGTTCTTTCAAGCCGTTAATTTGTTCCTCACTAAGTCCTGAACCTTTTCTAACATTTTCCATTGCCTTATATGCAAGCTCTCCGTCCACACCAGCATCAATAAGATAATCATACAAATCATCTCTATTGGCAAATAATACTTCATCCACATTATCAAATCTACTAAATACAAGGCTTAACTTTTTGATGTTCTCCTCTACATTTCCATCGGAATAACTATCAACATTTACTCCAGTATTTTTAATAACGTTATCATCACTATCTTTATAATAGTCAAGATTAATTACTTCAACATCTAATTTCTTTAATAATCCCTTGGCTCTGTTTACATCATCTGCTGAAACATTCACCTGAAGGTATGGACTTTTGTCTCCCAAATATCCGTATAAAATATCACTCTTAAGATTATACTTTTCTGGATTGACATTAGTTAACCCTCTGTCAAAAGCTTCTTTGGAATATGCAAAAAAAGTCCCCCATTTAAACTTAATATTATTGTCCCCAAGCACCTTCTTTACTGTCTCTGCCTGATCAAAATACTTAGCATATCCCTTCTTTTCGATCAATGCTTTTTCATTCATACCATTTTTCATTATATTTGCCTCCAAAACTATTTTGTGTTATATGCGGAAAACTAGAATTTTACCTTCTCCATAACCCTATTACCGCATTTTTAGTATTATACAATATTTTTATTAATATATCTACAAAAAAATCAAATTTCATGGAACAGGGGACGGTTCCTCGTTCCATTTGACACTTATCAATCAAAATGATACTATCAAAACAAATATATGATGGAACGAGGAACCGTCCCCTGCTCCACTTTCCAAAATTGAAAGGATTTCTTATGACAGAACAAGAAGAATTAATCTGGCAGGAAATACAAAGCAAAAAAAAGAAGGAATCACGAGCAAAAGCACTTGATATAACCATCAACATACTTTTGCTTTTTACTGTGGGATCATTTCTGTTTTCCCCCTGCTTTCAACTTATACTAAGGGCACTGATTGTCCATAATTCCACCCATTTCGAGGAAGTAACATTTTATACCCGTTACACAGTGGAAATCTATCAGGATATGATTCAAAAAGTAAACATGATTGCACTGTTTACAGCAGTTTTATGCTACATATACATGGGCACAAAACTACTAAAAAACAAGGAAAATATTTGCCCATATTTAAAAGCTAATATCAAAAAATATCTTCCACTGATTCTCATGTGGCTATTAGCCATTTCAATACCAGTGGTCACAATTATCCGCGGAGCCAATGAATATGACCTTTCAGGACACCCATACATGCATGAAAGCATTTTCTCATATATGCTCTATCCTACATGTTACTTTTTCTGTGGCGCATTTATTTGGAAGAGCAAATATAAAAAAGGATTACTATATCTCTTAATTATCTCATCCCTTCCAATGAACATTCTCTTCTTAGTAGATGAATGGATAACAAAACTTCCGTTTTTCATCGAGAATAACAAAAGTGCTGTTTTCCATAATTCCAATCACTATGGTTATTACTTGGCAATTGGAATTATTGCTTCATTTTTGTTGTTCGTATACGAAGAAAAAATGTCGCTAAAGATTTTCAATATAATTTCAGCAGTCCTTGGTACTACAGTTCTTATTGTAAACAATACTCTTGGTGCATACATTGCAATTTTATTTGTACTCGTTGCATTTATTATTTACTCCTTTATTTGCAATAAAAAACTTCTAAAACTATCATGCATTGCTCTTGTTGTTTTTCTTGTAACAACTATTGTTTTAAGTTTCAAATACAATACCATTCTTTCAAGTTTTATCACTCTTTCTAACGATGTGGGCATGATTGCATCAGATCCTCTTGAATCTGATTCTGCCGGTTCTTCCCGTTGGAAACTGTGGAAAGGTACTGTTAGCAATCTCCCTAAGAGTCCTTTACTGGGATTCGGTGTTGAAGGATTGCTCAACACCCACGGTGTTGGCACACCTCATAATGAGCTTTTGCAATATGCAGAATTCTTTGGAATTCCTGTTATGCTTATTTATTTGGTTGCCGTGTTCGCAGTTTTTGTTACAGTTCTAAAACACAATAGGAAACTTAATAGCATGACGATTATCTGTTTTAGTATTTCCGTAGGCTATTTTGTAAGTTCCATATTTGGTGTAGCCATTTACTACACCACTCCATTTTTCTATATTTTCTTGGGTCTATCATATGCAGAGTGGTTGCATATTAACAACAAATAATAATTACAAAGGGTGACAGAGGGATACCCTCTGTCACCCTTTGTTTATTTTCAACAAAAAATAGTATATTTTTCTCAATTCCCTTGTTAAAATTCTCTTATTATGGTATCATAGAACAAAGTATTGGAACCTTTTTATAAAGAAAGGTTTTTTATGACTAATATATGTTTTTAACTAATAATTACTTGCTTGAAAGGTGGGTTTACTATGGGGGATATTAAAAAAAGATTGGTTACCAGAAGCGATTTTGACGGCCTTGTTTGCGCCATGCTTCTTAAAGAATTAGATTACATTGATGAAATAAAGTTTGTTCATCCGAAAGATGTTCAGGATGGTAAGATAGAATTATCGGAGAATGATATTACTACCAACCTTCCTTTTGATCCAAGGGTTGGACTTGCATTTGATCATCATGAAAGTGAGCTTATCAGAAATAATGTTGAGGCTCACAGAGATAAATACATAATAGATGGCAATGCTAAATCTGCTGCCAGAGTTGTTTACGATTACTATGGTGGCGCCGAGAAATTTGTAAATGTTTCAGAAGAAATAATGCTTGCCGTTGATAAGGGAGACAGTGCTGATTTTACTGTTGATGAAATCTTAAATCCTACTGGCTGGGTTTTAATGAATTTCCTTATGGATGCAAGAACCGGTCTTGGACGTTTCCACGATTTCAGAATCAGTAACTACGCACTTATGATGGAATTAATTACATACTGTGTGGACCATACCATTGAAGATGTCTTAAATCTTCCCGATGTTAAAGAAAGAGTCGACTTGTATTTTGAGCAACAGGAACTCTTTAAACAACAGCTTAAGGACATTACCAAAATCGTTGGCAAGGTTGCTGTAATCGATCTTCGTGAACAGGAAACAATCTATGCCGGCAACAGATTTATGGTATATGCCATGTGGCCCGAAACAGAACTTTCCGTGCATGTAGCATGGGGATTCAAAAAACAGAATACAGCAGTTATGATTGGCAAATCCATTGTAAACCGCAGCTCCGATTTCGACATTGGTGCTCTTTGCCTATCCTATGGTGGCGGTGGTCACAAAAACGCAGGAACATGTCAGCTTGATAATGATAAAGTTGATGCTGAACTTCCTATAATATTTGCCAAACTTAATGGTGAAATTCCCGTATAAATAATTTTAGGCGTTTTCACTACGAGCAACAACATTAACACACACATAATTTGTTTAGAAGGGATAACTTATATGGAAAACAAAGAACATAATAACTTGAATAAAGTACTAAAAAAACTCACTAGGCGCAACAATGCACCTGCTTATTTATATTATTTGCTTGCGATATTTTATATAATTTCATCTGCATTCACCAGTGCAACTGCCAGTCTTTTTACAACTATAAAACTATTCGGCATTGATTTTCCTGTATACTCATTTGCTGGTATTTTTGCATCCATTTCGCAGATAACTATAATTCTTATAACATTTTATTACGGAAAGAAAGGATACTACACTGCACTTACATTACAGTTGATTCAGATGTTTTCTATCATCTTAGGCTTAATAAAAAGGCATAACTTTACAAGTGTTCCGGGTATTTTTGGTTGCTTACTTACAATATTGGCTATTACCCTTATCTATATTAACAATAGACGAGTGGATAAATACCAGGAAGTATTACAAAGACAGGCAGTAACGGATTCGCTTACTGAACTTCCTAATCGCTATGCGTGTTCTGAGCTCCTTGATATTCTTATTGAAAGAAAGGAAAAATACATAGCAACATCTATAGACTTAAACGGATTCAAGAATATAAACGACACTATGGGATTCGATAGTGGAAATATAGTTCTTAAAAATATTGCAAATAGATGGATGAACATCGCTAATAGAGATAATGCAGAAACCCTGGATTTTATAGCTCGCATAAGCGGTGATGAATTTGCCCTAATTATTAGAAACTACGATTCAGAGGAACAGGTGATAGATACCATCAAAAAGTATGAAAAAGCACTTGCAGATCATATAACTGTTGATGATTGTGATTTATTTGTAACAGCAAGTTTTGGATACGCAGAATACCCAAATGATTCCGATTCCAAGGATGCCGTATTAACCTGTGCTGACGCAGCCATGCGTGAAGTTAAAAGAAGAAAAAGCAGTAATCATATTCTTCATTTCAAGCCCAACATGCTTAAGGACGAACATACATTGGAAATTGAAACAAAGATACGAGAAGCATTGGAAAAACAGTCTATTTTCTTCCATCTTCAGCCACAATATAATATGAATCACGAACTTCGTGGTTTTGAATCACTTGCTCGTATGCAAGATGAAAATGGTAAGTTTATAAGTCCAGGTGAGTTTATACCGGTTGCAGAAAAAGTTGGACTAGTTGATAAAGTTGATGAAATGGTATTTAGAAAATCAGCAATGTTCTTTGGTGACTTATTAAAGAAAACTAATGCTGACATTACTCTTAGTGTTAATGTATCTGTAAGGCACCTCCTTAAGAATGATTTTCTTGATGAAATCAAAAAGGTATTAAAAGAAAGTGGCGTTCCCGCCAGCAAACTGGAAATTGAAATTACAGAATCCATTATGATTGATTCTGTAGACAAAGCATTGAAACGAATTGACAACTTAAAAGACATGGGAATTAAGATAGCAATTGATGATTTTGGAACAGGTTACTCTTCCCTTAGCTACCTTAATAAATTCCCAGCTAATCTTTTAAAAATCGATAAATCATTTATCGATACAATGAATACAAACAAGTCATCCAAGCAATATGTATCAGCTATTATTTCTATGGGACACATAATGGGATTCGATGTTATCTCAGAGGGTGTTGAAGATAATTCTCAGGTTGATACATTAAAGGAAATTGGTTGTGACTATATCCAGGGGTTCATCTGGGGCAGGCCACTTCCACAGGATGAAGTAGAAAAACTTGTATTGAAAGCAGTATAAACTTGAAAAGGAGACAGGGTGAAACAGGGGACGGTTCCTCGTTCCAAATTTGGAACGAGGAACCGTCCCCTGTTTCACTTTCTATTCAAAAGGTATAACTGCACCTTCATAAGTATCATTAATGAAATTCTTGATTTCATCTGATTTTAATACTTTAACAAGTTCCTTGATACCTTCATTGTCTTCATTACCTTCCTTAACAGCAATAATATTAACATATGTCTTAGCTGCTTCTGAATCACTTGATTCATATGCAAGAGCATCCTTTGAAACAACATAACCTGCTTCAAGTGCATAGTTACCATTTAATACTACAAATTCATCTTCATCTACTACTCTTGCGACCTGTGCACTTTCAAGTTCATCAAACTCAAGTTCATTTGGATTTTCTTCAATGTCATTAACTGTAGCTGTAAGACCAGCGCCTTCCTTAAGTGTAATAAGACCATTTGCTTCTAAGAGTAATAACGCTCTTGCTTCATTTGTTGTATCGTTAGGTATTGCGATTCTGTCACCCTTTTCAACATCATCAAGTGACTTTTTCTTTCCAGGATAAATGCCAAATGGTTCGTAGTGAATCTGTCCTGCATCCACTAAATGAGTTCCTTTTTCTTCATTAAAACTATCAAGATATGGTACATGCTGGAAGTAGTTTGCATCATATTCTCCACTTTCTACAACTTCATTAGGCTGTACATAATCTTCAAATTCTGTAATCTCAAGAGTGTATCCTTTTTCCTTTAAAATATCTTTAGCCTTATTTAAAATCTCTGCATGTGGAATTGGAGTAGCTGCAATTTTAATTGTCTTGCTATCTTTTTTTTCCTTTGCGTTTGCTTTTTCTCCACATCCTGTAAGTGATGTAACTGCCAATGCTCCAACTAATAATAAAGATAATAATTTCTTTTTCATGATATAATCCTTTCTGACTTAAATTTTCTTAAAAAACCTTTTTCATATATTTTTTATATATTTCTTTTATCAGTTTTTCTTGCAATAAAGTTTCCCGAGGTCTGGAATACCTGTACTAAAACAATAAGAAGAATAACTGTGATAACCATAATCTTGGTTTGGTATCTATAATATCCGTATCTTACAGCTATATCTCCAAGACCACCTCCGCCAACAACGCCTGCCATTGCCGAATAACCAAGTATCGTACCAATTGCAATTGTTATTCCGGATATTATAGATGTCTTACTTTCCGTAATAAGTACATGTATAATGATTCTTAAATTTGAAGCACCCATGGATCTTGCCGCTTCCACAACTCCACTATCAACTTCTTTAATTGATGATTCAACCATTCTTGCTATAAACGGTATTGCTGCAACCACTAATGGAACAACTGTTGCACTAACACCTGTGCTTCGTCCAACAATTAATCTTGTAAGTGGAATTATAAGAATTAATAAAATCAAAAATGGAATACTTCTAAAAATATTAACTATAAAATCAAGTACTTTATATATTAACCTATGAGGTGTAAGTCCATCTTTATCTGTAATGGCAAGACATATTCCAAGTGGTAATCCAAATAAATATCCGGCTGCTGTTGATGCTAAAGTCATATATAATGTTTCGCCAATTCCATTAATAATCATTTGTCTAACTTCAGGCTCCAACATCACTTATCACCTCCTTAAATATCTTTGATACATGACCGTGTTTCTTAATATGTCCATCTTCAATAACTGCAACCTTTGTACAAATCTTTTTCACCACTGACATCTCATGAGTAATAATAACAATTGTAATATTATATCTTTCATTGATATCTCCAAGTAATTCAAGAATTGAAGCTGTAGTTTGAGGATCAAGTGCACTTGTTGCTTCATCACATAGTAGAATCTCTGGATTTGCCGCAAGCGCTCTCGCTATTGCAACACGCTGTTTTTGTCCACCTGACAATTGAGAAGGATAGGCTTTCTTTTTATCAGACAATCCAACAATTTCAAGTAATTCATATGCTCTTTTTCTGGCATCTTTCTTTTTTACACCTTGAATGTAAAGAGGGAAGCAAATATTCTCAACAACGGATTTTTGCATCAACAAGTTATATCCTTGAAAAATCATTCCTATCTTTTCTCGATGCTTCTGTAATTCTTTTTTCTTAAGACCACCAAGTTCCTTACCAGCAACCTCAACAGTTCCACTTGTTGGCTTCTCAAGATAATTCATACATCGAACCAATGTTGACTTACCAGCTCCCGACATTCCTATGATTCCAAAAATATCACCTTTTTCAATGTCAAGGTTAATATTATCAAGAGCAACAACTTCTCCATTTTTATCCACAAATGATTTGGATAAGTTTCTGATTGAAATCTCTGACATGTCGTATATCCTTTCTTAATAATTCTTAAAACATCTAAATCAAATTTGATTATTTATTCTTGTCAAATGACAATATAGATAATATAGTATGAGGCATTCTTTGTAAAATATTGAAAACCTATGGTTTGCTATAGGGTGAATTTATAACAAAAAAGTGAAATAGGGGACGGTTCCTCGTTCCAAATTTGGAACGAGGAACCGTCCCCTGTTTCACTGCACCGTCCCCTGTCTCCTGCAATTATTCTCATTTATTCTCAATATATTCTTCTAATTTCTTTCTGTATACAATCACTATAGATGCACCTATAACCATGAACACAAACACTGTAGGAAACTCGACGCCCGTTGGTGGAACTAAATCACTATCATCGTTACCCTTAGATTTCTCAGGTTTCGAATTACTGTCACCATCTGACTTAGAGTCATCATCCGAGTCATCTTTCTTATTAGAATCATCTTTCTCGTCCTTATCACCATCTGACTGGCTACCTTTCTTGCCATCATCACTATCTTCTTTATCTGAAGGCTCATCCTTATCAGTTTCATTCAAAGTCATTTTCCAAAGCTGTGCTCCATAATATGGATTAGCTGTACCAATGTAAAGTTCATCATTATGAATGGTCAAAGTTCTAGCACCATAATTATATTTATCGCCAAATCCATCATTAACAACGGTCTCCCAATTCTCGCCGTCCTCTGTCACCAATAAATCAAATCCACTATCTGCATCACTTACAAGTTTGCTGGCTTTGCCCCAGTAACCCAGACCTTCCGTATCTGCAGTTTTAAGAATCAAGCCAAACAAATTATCAATGTTCTCAGGAAGTATTCCGTGCTCCTTTAGCAATTCTCTTTGTTCATCTGATAACATATTAAGATATGGTCCATAAGCAGATGCCGAATCAAAGGTACCAGCATATAGTTTTCCATCCATCTCCACAAAACGCCATACATAATCATTTGTGGTACCCTTAAGCAAATTATTTGCACTATCAACTTCCTTTATTTTTTCATTCTCATCCATAACCCAGATTTTCTGTGGATGTGAAAGTACTTCATAAATCGGTGCATAGATTTGAGACAAGGTAGGACCTGCATTACCAGTCTCCTGATAGTTTTTCAAATAGTTCAGTTTAATAATTAGCTTAATTACAGTTTGGGACTGAATACAGGTAGCATTATCAAAGGATCCAATATACATCTTGCCATTATAAACAAATGGTGTGGCCGTGGAATCTAATAATCCCGCACCATTTAAAGTTTTAGCATATTCACTACAACTATATTTTTCCCTTAATTCCTCATTCTTTTCTCCAATCTCCTCGTCCATGGCACAAGGGTACTCACCCTCATCACCTACGACCTCAGTCCACTTCCAACCAAAACGATTGGCCTTTTCATCATCAGGAGCTTCTTCACCGCGAAACATAACCCAGCCTCTGTCATAGGCAAGAATAACATATAATTTGCCGTTATAACTACAAAGATCCCATACTGTTCCACCGCCATTACGATATACTTGTGCCTCGGCATATTTGCCGAAGTCATTGAAATCAGCCACAAGATTGCTCCAGTCTTCGTTATTAGAACCAGCTGTATTAGGATTAAGATATCTAATCACCATAGGCACGGCAGCACCATCTGGATTATCTCTCTTATATGCCCGCCAAGCACTGTAAGTGGTATCCTGACCGCCGAAATAAACAGTTTCTTCCTCGCCCTCGCCATAGAGACAGCAAGCACGCAAACTGCTAGTAGCCGCTAAAGTCTGGTACACCACCTCTGCGTTATCATCCTTGTCAACACGGACCAATTGAACCATGTTTGAACCTAGCGAACCAAAATATAGGTTACCCTTATACTCAATTACCGAACGAAAAGAGGCGGTTTCAGAAGCCACATCGGCACCTTCTATAAGATTACCATCATTATCGGCATAATAAAGCACACCATCCTCACCCTTTACAGTATCAGGCTGGTATATAACCTTGGTTGTACTGTTTTCTACATCGAATCTTATTATCTGCGGAATGTAGTCCTCATCACTCGGAATGGTCGGCACATCTCCTCCAGAAATAATATTAAGCAAGTTATTCAAGGTATCCTGCGAAATATTCGGATTATTCTGACGGAGAAGATCACCCACAGCATTAAGAGCAGAACCAAATAAAGTTCTGTTGGTTCCAATGTATATATACTTTCCACGACTTGCCACTGCCCATGCATAACTATTTAGCCTATTGGCATCAAATCCTGTGATATCATTGGTATTAATACCGTCAGCCTCTCCAGGGCCTGCATTAGGATTAGAAACTTTCACAAATTCATAGTCCCCATAGTCTCGGCAAATAGTACCATCCGAAAGTGCCATCGCTGAAACTGGGAGCAATCCCACAAGCAGCGAGGTAGCACAAACCATGCTTAACAATTTTCGGATATTAATTCTTCTTAAATTAGTTTTTACTCTTCTTTTCATATAAACGCCTTTCAAAAATATAAAACCATCGCCAATCTCTTAGTTACTTACACTTAACGTTTCTTATCGCACTCCACTTTCCATAGTATTTTTCATTATCTATAGTTTTATAAGCACGAACACGAACAAAGTATTTCTTCTTGCTCTTTAATTTCTTAATATTCTTAAGAGTAATTTTAGCTTTTTTTACTGTAATTGTCTTTAATGACTTAGTAAATTTCTTATTACGGGCAATCTGGATTTCATATCCAGTTACATTACCTAAAGCCTTCTTCCAAGTCACCTTTACGCTCTTTTTCTTTAATGACTTAGCCTTAACACTTTTAATCTTAGCAGGAGTTACGATAATACTTTCATTAATGCTTTCAGTGTATTTGCCCATACCTTTAATGGCAACAGTCACCTTACCACACTTTAGCTTTCCAACAGTATTTGCCTCAAAATCCTTGCCGGCTTCAAGTTTGTCACCAGCTGAATTTGTAACAGTCACATCCACATTAATGCCCTTTTTATTGTACGCATATTCAGATTTATTAAGTTTAACAGTGCCCTTGGTAAGTCTTACATCAACATACTTTAATTTATAAACACTTGCGTAACTCTCGGCAAATGATGTTGAACCATACAAAGTAAATCCATCAACCTTAGTATGCACAGTTGCACCTGTGGCATGGATATATCCAAATGCATAATTTCCAATATCAGTAACAGAATCCGGCACTACCACTTCGAAAAGACTGGTACAATTTTCAAACGCGCCGTCACCAATACTTGTTACGCTATTAGGAATGGAAACCGCCTTTAAAGCTTTACATCTATTAAATCCATCATCCTTTATGGTCTTAAGACTGTTTGGCATTATAACGCGTTCCATAGATGTACAGGATGAAAACGCCTGCCAGCCCACACTCTTAACCTTATCAGGTATTCTCATGCTCTTAAGACTTGTACACCAGGAAAATAAATCATCCTGAATCTCTGTAAGATTGTCAGGCATGTCTACACTTTCAAGTGCGCTACAATAAGAAAAACAATATCCACCAATAGATGAGACACTATCTGGAATATCTATGCTTTTAAGTGCGCTACATTCATAAAACACATATTTATCAATACTTTCCAACCCACTACACAATGTAACACTTTTTAGACTTTTACACTTGTAAAAAGAATAGCCTCCAATACTTGTTGTACCACCATTAAACTTAACTGTTGTAAGATATGGTGATTCTCTAAAAGAATCAGCACCAACAGTCTTTACTGTTTTTGGAATGGTAACTGATTTGACATTGCTCATGTAGAAGGCTTCGTCACCAATTCTTGAAACGGTCTTTCCATTAAGTGATTCAGGAATTGTTACATTCACTGATGATCCCTTATATTCAGTTATCTCCACAGTTCCATCTGAAAGTGCTTTGTATCCATAATCGCCATAATTTGCAGCCCAGGCCACAACCTCGCCGCCAAATCCTGCTATGGCATCCTTTGGCACCACCTGACTTCCAAGTAGTAACATAGAAACCGAAAGCAGTCCCACTAAAATTTTCTTCTTCATTAATAAGTCCTCCCCTTATTTATTAATGGCAATATTATACTATATTTTAGGATATATATCAAACGGAGACAGGGGACCGTCCCCTGTCTCCTCAGTCCCCTGTCTCCTCATTCGCGAAAAAAATACTTGTTAGGATAGGCTGTAAGTGCTATAATATCCGAAAATTCGGAAATGCAGAAAGGATGATTTATTTTGAAAATATATGAAAAAATATTTAAGAGACTTGATGAATTACATATGAGTCAACTTGAGTTGTCTCGAAAAACAGGTATTGCTACTAGTACAATAAGTGATTGGCGTAAGAAAAAGATTAATCCACAGGCAGATAAATTGGTTACTATTTGTAAAGCTATTGATATGTCTCTTGTAGATTTACTTTGTAATGAAGAAGATAGAAATAACGATGTATTATATACAGAATTTGTAATTAGCGAACAGACAATTATTGATAGATTTGAAAGATTATCAGATGATACAAAGAAAAGAATGCTAAGTTATTTTGAAAAATGGATTGCAGAGAATTGTTCCATGAACCTAAATGAAAAAGTATCAATCATTACAGATGCTGATGATAAAAGAATTGTAATAATTAATGATATAAGATTTAAGCGGTGCAAAAGAATAAATTGGAATAGTGTTGAATTGTATTTGAAAGAGTATATTGGAGATTATGCTGAAATAATTGATACAAACGATATGGTTTATATTGGGAGTGATTTTCCTGACGAGTATTCACATTCAAAGGATACAAAAGTTCTAAAAGGTTCAAATGAATATGCCAAGGCAAATGCATCAGTTGCAATTAATGAAATGATACAGATTGCTAATAATAAGATATTTTCTGAAAATCATAAAATAAAACATAATAGCAAAGCTAAATATGGATGGTATCGTTATGATACTAGATTCGCTATTCCAAAGTATGATAACGAAGGAGAATTAATGGGATATACTGTATATAAAGGAAGAATGATTATAAGACATGCGCAAGATGGAAAGCTTTATTTATATGATATTATAAGAATAAAAAAAGAAACGAGCAGGCCGCTTAAGTAAAAACCGTACGGTTGTAAAACTCATTTCTTGCTGTGAATTATATATTAAAAATAGATGGTTGTCAAGGAGACAGGGGACGGTTCTCTGTCTCCTCAATATTATAATAAAATAGGGGGTGTGGGAATGCCAAGAAAGGCAAGAATAAAAAGTCAAACTAATATTTATCATATAATATTAAGAGGAATAAACAGACAACAGATTTTTTTTGATGATGAGGACTATTTCTATTTTGAAACACTTTTAAAAAGATATAAAGAGGAATGTCAATTTAAATTACCTGCATACTGTTTAATGGGAAATCATATTCATTTGCTGATTATAGAAGAAGGAGAACCTCTAGAATTAATCATAAAAAGGATAGGTAGTGCATTTGTTTATTGGTATAATAACAAATATGAACGATCTGGCCATCTGTTCCAAGATAGATTCAAAAGTGAACCGATAGAATCAGAAAAGTATTTCCTTACTGTTTTCAGGTATATATTGAATAATCCAGTTAAGGCAAATATTTGTCAAAGAGCAGAGGAATACTTTCATAGTAGTGCTAGGGAATATTTATGTGCAGAAAAAGGGATTTCTGACCAAAGTGTGATAAAGGATATACTAGGTGATTGTGCAATAAGGGAATATGTTAATACAGATAATGATGATAAATGTTTAGAAGTTGATAATTTTCCAAAGCATAGAAGTACTGATAAAGTGGCAAAGCTAAAAATAATGAAAGTATTTGGTACATACACACCAATTGTTGGAAGTAAAAATAGAGATGTACTTAATAATTCAATATGCCAGGTTATAAATGAAGGTGTATCAATTCGTCAATTGAGTCGTTTAACAGGACTGTCTAAAAAGATAATTGAAAAAGCGTTAAAGCAATAGAGAGGAGACAGAGAACCGTCCCCTGTCTCCTATGAAGATTAATTTTTATATAAAAACAAGCCAAACATTTTTTGTCTGGCTTGTTTTTCACTATTTTATATTTTTAATTAATATCAACATAATCAAATTTAGCACTGATATTTAATGTATCAACTGAAATACCTGTAATATTACTTGATTTACAATTTTGATCTTCACCTTCATAATACATGTACATATCAACTTGGATTGCACCATCGTTTGTATTTGGTATAGATGTAACTGAAGTATTTGTAGCTGTGGTAGAACCTATATATGTTAATGCTGTAGTTCCTTTAAATTTAGTAGAATTATCATAGCCTGTTATTGGAGCATAGATATATCCATTATTACCTACCACTACTAATACACGAAGTGCTCTATTAAGATCAGCTGATCCACTTCCAGCATTAACAGTATTTGTTGCTTTAACTTCTTTTATACGAAGTCTTTTACCTAAAGATGTATCACCAGTAGACTTAATAAAGAACGTTTTCTTTAGAACATAGTTTTGAGCACTATCACTACCACTAGGAGTAGCTTGACCAACGCCATCTAAACCACTAGTGAAAGTAGTTCCAGATGCTAATGACGAATCATAACTCATTGATAAATCAGTGTATCCACCTGCATCAGTCTGTTCTTGATTCTTATAAGCGTCATTAAAAACTTTACTATATGCAACAGCCCATTCCATAGGATCTCCGCTTGTGCTTGTAGGATAAATTTTTACTCCTGCTGTCATTGCAACATCCCAATCGGTCTGCCATGTAGCTTTGTTATCACCCGAAATAACTAAACCTTTAGATGCTGTAGCTTCAATCTTCATTCCAGTCACACTAACTTCCTTATTCATGGTAAACCATGCATATGTTGCCATGCCAAGCATTGCTGTAGATAACATCAGCATTGCTGCTGCACTGGCTAATTTTTTATTTGTCTTGTTTTGTTTTTTCATAACCATTTCCTCCTTTTCTGTTATGTTTATGATTTAGTTCGTTCCCGTCAATTTCTTAAATGTTAAATATGTATTTTATATACCAATATTTTACGCAATAAAAAATAAAAGTACAAGTTTTTTGTGTATTTTTGTTAAAAATATACATTCTTAATCGTATTCGTTGTAAATTTTGCACAAAAAATTATGCAATTTGCCATATCACAAACCTCTTTTCACCCCTATAGAGACTCCAATTCCTTCTTCATCTCCATCATATGGTTACGACAGGCAGTGATTTCACCGGTATACTTATTGAACCATTCAACGTCTTCTTCGTCCGGTTCTTCCTGTAAAAGAATTGCCTGAACCAGCGCAGACTGAGATCTTGCACGCCTTCTTTCAATCTCAACTATGGTTTTCTGACAGGTTTTAATTTCCTTCTTTAATTTACTTTTTCTACTCATATGCACTTACCTCTCCAAATTAATAATCATTAACACTCTTTAACATAAATAATTACATTAAATCATTCTAATTATTAATACCCTTTCAAATTTATAGTATCAACAAATTCATCTATCTTCTCATATGAATCCTTGTTATCAACATTTATAATTTCTTCAAGTACTTCTTTTACCTCTTCCATCTTTTCCTGCATTTGCTCAGGATATTTAATAAAACATGTATAAAGACTATTTATACTCTTTTGCTCATCCTCGAAATCATCCATAAGAAAGGCAAATGCATTGGCATTGGACATATCAGCCACAATCATTCTATACTTTAAATCATAATCAGCCTCAGCATCCAAATAGTCATCAATATCAAAAGCCAATGTCTCCAATGCCTTTACATACTTAGTATGATATGTTTCCTGAACGCGCCTTGACTGATCGATGTATAAAGCAACAAATACAATAAGAGCAATTCCAATCATTATGGCAACAACCATAGCTCTAATCATCTTACGCTTCATAATGTATTCCTGGCCAAAATCACGAGAAGTATACTGAAGCATCTTATCAGCTGTATTGCTTTTCTTAATCTTCGTAGGCTTTTGTTTTTTGTTATTTACTTCTATATTATTGTTAACTTCTGTTGTTTCTTTTTTTCCAGCCATATTTTATACCTTCATGCTAAATTAATCACTCTGTCTTAGTCTCATCCGTTTTAACTATATCCTTAGTTTCATCATCTGGTTTAACTTCATCCTCACTACCATCATCCGGCTGTGATTTCAAATATTCTTCCACCGCTTCCTTTTTAAGTCTTTCAACCATTTCATCGTAGGATTCCTGTGCCTTTGCTTTTTCCTCTTTTGTCATCTTCTCCTCACGCATCTTCTTTGTTAACTTCCTAATGGTGCTCACCTCATAAATCGAAGCAAGAAACATTGGAATAATAACAAGGAGCATCAGAATCTTTCTAAAATCCATAAAAGATGAAATGAAATTAAGTGGTCCTACTCTGCCACAGTATTTGCCGATAACCTGGTCACCCCTGACAGGACGCGCATCACTGGTCTCGTTTGCATCACCCTTGGTGATAAAAGATCCATCGGACAATACATCCACAATTCTATGGATTACAATCATTCCACTAACATCGGACTCTTCGCTGTAGTAAGCTATGATGTCTTCCTTTTCTAGAAGACTCACTTCCGCATCCCTAACAAATATGTACTCATTAGTGGAAATAGTTGGTTCCATGCTACCGGTTACCACATACAAAACATTATAACCAAATATTTTAACTGCTTTTCCTTGTAATGTATTAAAGAAGACATAAAACAGTAATACGGCAAGGACTACAAGTATGGTCCATTCGGCAAATGCTGCCACCTTCTTTAATACCTCTAATGCTTTTTTCATTATGCAGCCTCATCTGTATCTTTTTCTGTAAGTTTTTTAATTGTTCTTCTCATTCTCTCACGTACTGATACATGATATTCTTTGTAAAGAGCACGCATTTCCATTTGGATTGCTCTGGTCTCTTCTTCAGTACGTACAGGAGGATTCCATACAGGTTTTGGTTTATTCTTAGCTGCTTTCCTTCTCTTACGTTTGAATTTCTGGTCTTGTATAAACCTTGTGAAACTGTAAGGGAAATTCGTCGCATATTTCTTGTAGTATACCAGGAATTTCTCTCTTTCCTGTTTCTCGTATTCTTTCTTTCTCTTGTTCTCTTCTCTCTGAAGTAAGATTCTCTTTTGAACAGGATTGTCTGTATCCTTTGGAATCACACCAAAAAGAACATATAATAACCATCTGATTAAACGAGGTATTGAGTAAATCGGATTATAAGTATATAACTTATAAATCTCTCTGAAAGGCTTCTGCTCGTAAGCTAATCTTTCTGCCTTAAGACGGGCAGCACGCTCTTTTTCACGAAGCTCTTTCTCTCGTTTCTGCTGCTCAAGTTTCATCCTTGCAGCAACTTCCCTTGGATCCTCTAACAATTCATCTTCAGGTTTAACTTCTATTTCACCACTGGCAATCTTTTCTTCACGCTCCTGCATCATTTCAGCAGCTTCTTCAATGTCGCTCTGCGTTACAGTACCGTAAGCATTAACCTTTTCGTGGCTTTCTTTCTTCTTATCAAATACAGCTGTATCGACGCCTTCAGCCTCACCAAATTCTTCTCTGATGGCTTTCTTTTCACGTTCGAGTTTTTCTCGTTCAGCCTTTTCTTTGGCTTCCTGTTCAGCCCTCTTACGCTCTTCTTCTATGCGAGCCTGACGCTCTGCTTCAAGGCGGGCACGTTCGCGCTCTTCTGCTTCAATCTCTGCTTTTCTTCTATCAAGCATTTCCTGAATACGCTTCTGTTCTTCTTCACGTTCTTTTCTGATACGTTCACGCTCTTCACGTCTTGCTTCTTCAATACGCTGTTTTTCTTTAAGTCGCTCTTCTCTCTCCTGTCTTCTCTTTTCAGCCTCTTCTGCCCTCTGCTGTTCTTCTAACAGTCTCTGATCAACTTCATCGTAATAGTTTCGCTCAACAGTAATGGTTTTACCAATCTGGTCAAATATGGCTGTAATATTTTCCGGCAGTTCTGAATTCTTATATCCGGCAATTCCCTGTACCTCTATATATCCAACTGCACCTTCTGTATGAACATCATAATGTCCTGAAAGCATCTCTGCATTATAGCGCTTTACAACCTTAGGCTGAATTCCCTTAAACCTTCTTCTACCTATTGGTTTATAAGCATCAGGTACACCACCTTTATCCGTGTAACTTCTAAACAATACAAGGTTACATGCAAGTGTCTTTCCAAGGTCATCCACATATTCCTTATTTGGAGTAAGTGCCGTATCCTCAACATTTATTTCATAACCAACCTTATCGTAACTTAAAATGTATTGCCAAAGTGCAAGACATGCCTTTAAGTCTACATTTTTCATAAGAGCATTGGTTCTCATAATAGGTGGCTGAACAAAATTGTTGCCAAGACTTGTGCAAAGTTCTGACCCTTTGTATCCCTCTATTGTTTTCTTAAGCTTCTCAACACGCTGCCAAATAGTATATCCGCTGTCGTTAGTAGCCTCTAAACTTCTCTTTGTATCAATGGAAATCTTAACATTAAGAGAATTTCCTCTTTCATCGTCAATTGCACTTTCTGCCTCCATTGCATACACTTCTTCGTCTTTTTCAACCTCAGACAGCTTCTGATATCTGGTCATTATAAAAATATACAGTCTGTCAATAAGCGTATTAACGAAACGATTCTCATATGTATTAAGACTTTCCTCTTTATGGACATTAAGAACCTTAGAAGGGGTTATGGTCCCCTTCTTTTCATCTACGCTCTGGATCAGATCTGTATGTTGTGCCAGATGCTTTATTGATTCAACTGTAATTTTTTTTGATAAGGCTATAGGGACGATTTCTTCCACGTCCACAATAGTCCTACCAGGATTTCTTATAACATTATCAACATGAATGATTCCATCCTCTATGGCTTCAACCCAAGAAACATCTATACTCTTTTCCATGAGTTTTCTATTCATGGAAATATTGAAACGGCCAAGCCCCATAAGCCTGTTCATATCAACATAGACATCGTTTTCATCCATGGTGTCAATAGCACTTTGAAAATCCTGGTACCATTCTCCGTATTTCTCGTTCAATTAAAAACCTCCGGATTCTCTAGAACAGTTTCTGTAATCTTTCTAGATAAGCTATTGATTCATTCATCTTGTTCTTGCCAAATGATTTGTTAATATATACCACCAATTCCTTAAGTTCGTCTCTTAACATTGCAAGGTTTAATGATTCAAACTTACGGAATATCTTTGTTGCAAGTATGTAATCAATACCATCAAGTTCATCGCCACCACAGGCAACATATACTGGAACAAAGAGTCCCATTTGCTTGATAATACGGTTACCAAAAGCTACACGAAGCTTGTCAATTACCCAAAGGTCAAGCTGGTGTATCTTCTTAAGATTTTCTTCTGAAATAGGATACTTTTCAAATGCATCCCTAAAGAGTTCATCAAGATGCGAGAAACTAATTGTTAACTCTTCTGTTTCAGGTGCTTCAAAAGCAACACCCTTTGCATCAAGGTTTATAGGCTGAGCACGGTCATAAACCTTATCTGAAATAGCATATGTGGAATCATCGTTATTAGCTGTTCCAATATACCAAATATTCTGCGGAATGCGTAAACGTCCGTGATCAAGATTTTCCGGATCAGAACTCCATACATTTGGAACAAGATCAAGTTCCCATTCATCTGCATTAGGCATTTCAAGTATGGATAACATTTCTGCAAAATAGTACTCGATACGGGCAATGTTCATTTCGTCCAAAAGGATTAAGTTAACATTGTCATTGTAACTTGCTTCATATATCCTCTTAAGAACTTCAGTTTCATTAAAGTTCTTTGTAAATTCATTGAAATAACCAAATAATTCTGTTCTGTCACGCCATGATGGCTGAACTGATGCAATGGTTGTATCCACGCCTAAAAACTTTCCAAAGGAATATGGAAGGGATGTTTTACCAGTACCGGAAATACCTTGAAGAATAATAAGCTTTGTTGAAGCCATACCGGCAATAAACAATCTAACTGTTTTTATGTCATAGAATAAATGCATCTTAGAACATGCGAAATTACGAAATCTATCACATACACCTGGAAGGTCGATTTCGTTATCATAATTTGGTGTAGCATATTCTTTATAAAACATGTCAACTTCATAAAGTTTGGAGAAACGTCTTGTCTGAGTAATAAAGATACCCTCATCTCCTGCTGCCTGCTGAATATTCTCTGCATCCTCTGTTTCATATTCCTCAGATGTAAGGCTAAGAGCCGGTCCACTTCCGCCACCTATCTGTGCAACCTTCATGGCCATAATCTCATCCTTTTCCTTTGCCATCTTCATGACATTTCTCTGAAGAACAGAAATTTCCTCTAAAAGGTCTTCGTTACTAACTATAGAATGTCTAAATCTTATATATTTTCTTACAACCATAATTATAAGAACCAATAAAAGTACATATATAGCCGCAACAACAACTATTGCAAGAATAGAGAGAATCCACTCCGCCGTACTAAACCCTTCAGAATAGGACTTAAAAATTTTTATGTAATTCTTAATATTAAATATCTTTATGATGCCTCGTCCAATGCCTTGAAAAATTATTTCATAGCCCCGTAGCATTTCAGATATAAATTCAAAAAACCATCTTAAAAAACCATCCACTACTCATACCCTCTTTCTGTCTACTCTATCTACCTAAGCTATTATTTGTCTAATTAAGCCTCTTCTTCTGAAGCAACTTCTGCCACGCCTTCAACTGCCTCAGCCACTTCAGTAACTTCTTCTTTAACCGCTTCAACTACTTCTGAAACATCCTCTTTAACAGCTTCTGTAGTTTCCTCTACGCTTTCAGTTGTACCTTCTGTAGTCTCTGTCACAGTTTTTTCAGTGCCTTCTTCCTTCTCTTTATTAGCAAGATATTCTTCTACAGCTTTCCTCTTTATTTCTTCTTCATCTTCTTCGGAAAGAACAGTCTGTTTTGATTCAATTAAAACAGCAATGAACTTATAAAGTTCGAATATAAAGAATATTGCTATAGGAATAAGTACACAAATAAAGAAACCAGTCTTCGTTGTTATAAAGTCAAGGAATTTTCCTAAACCACTAATTTTTTTATTTGTCCATTTACCCAAAATATCTGAAGCACTAACAGGAGTTTCATCATCAACTGGGTTATTATCACCTCGTGTAATAAATGTCTTTGTGTTATCTTCTTCACTTATTCTAACAATTCTATGGGTATTAATTACTCTCTGTCCATCTATAATTGTATAGAAAGTAATTACATCATTTTCCTTTAATGAATATAAGTCATCAACCTTCTTTGCTATTATAAGATCCCCTTCCTTAAATGTAGGTTTCATGGAATCTGATTGAACGCTCATAGGCATGTAACCAAGCAAAGTTGGCACTCCGTTGTTTTTCTCCGATCCAAATACCATTATGGTAATGAGAAATGCAAAAATCAATAATATCCATGCCAAGATGTCAAATATCACGCTAAGTACTTTTTTCATAGTCTATTCTGCCCCTTAAATCTTTCTTAAATAGTATAGTCAATTAGTATCTTTAGTTTTATTAATATCTTTAAATTAATATATATTAACTTTTTTAATAATATTAATAATTCTCTTTATGTTGATTCTATAATCTTAAATTCCATTTGGAATTTAATTGTTCCGCCTATGATATCATCAACGCAGTCGGGATCATTGCCCTCTAACCAAATAACCACAGTGTATTTGTCCCTGTCTTTAGGTGCGAAGCCTTCCTTCTGGGTTCTCATTACAACTTCAGATGAAAGAAATTCCTTATCACAATCACTTTCTATTCCGCTGCCATCACTCTTTGTTTTACCATAGAGAGTCTTCTCACCATTCTGGTATACTGCAATTCGTATGGCATCATCAACATCCTTTGTTACATTTTCTATAAACAACTCACCTTCATAGGAAAGTGTGTCACTTCCTGCATTAATAACATAAAAAGTATATGCTATGTAGTTCTGACCATTATGACTTCCGTTAACCATGTCGATGTTATCAGGAAGATCTTCACCACTTATATTGGTCATGTCGTATACAATTTTTGCATTCAGTTCAGAGATTGTATGGTCGTATTCCGGAGTTTCGGAAAGAGCCAATCCCTGTCTTGCCATATCGTATTTATTTACTTTTACTGTGAAACTTCCAAACTTGTCATAGAAGTATGAAATTATATAGGCAACAGCAACTATTGCCACCAGTAAACCTATGAGGAGTGCCATAACACGTGTTATAACAACATGTTTTTTGACTTCCTTGGCAGTTCGACGCAGTTCCACAACATCACGCATATTATCTGCCAAACTACTCCCTCCCTTCAGTATTATTATCCTTATTATGAATCATATTATTAACTTATTTATTTATTATGATTCCTTTTTATTTCGTAAATATCTTGATGCCATGTATTTGCCCACAAGAGGTCCCGAACCATATTTGCACTGAGCCTTAAATAAAAGTTCAGCCTGCTCGGCCTTAGTAACTCCGTCCGCTATGGTTTCAGCGCCCATGCCACTGGCAAATTCAACGATTGATTCAACAGCCTCCAAAGACCTTGAACCGTCCACCAAATATCCAATCATTTCTTCGCTAAGTTGCACATAGTCCACAGGGTAATATGCAAGTCGGATTAATGGCGAATTAATCCCGCCAAAATCTGTTAGCATAAAATGAAATCCTCTGTTTCGCAAATTTTCTATATTCCTGCCATGAATTGGTTTTCCTTCAAAAAGAAGATCCGGTGTTAATTCGAAACAGATTTTATTAGTATCGATACCTTCCTCATCCATCTTATCCATAAGATATTTTTGTACATCCTTGCTCTCAAGAAATCTAAGGGGCATGTACATAGAAATCCATCTGTAATAAAAATCTCTTTCTTTAAGCATCTTTATATTATCTATGAGTTGCCTAAGTTCAAGTTCAAATAAAGAAACACACTGATTGCTAAGCTCAGAAACTTTCCTGAAAGTTTCAGGCATCAGTGTTCCCAAATCAGGCGTATTAAGTCTTGTTTTAGATTGAAGAAACTGTAATTCACCAAACTCGAATTCTCGAATTCCGCGGAAATTCATCTCTACCGCTCTAAGTCCCCCAACCTTTGTAGCAGTTTCTATATTTTCCATAAATACTCTCTCTCTAAATCTAATTGCATCAATCGTCCCCTGAATATACTCCGAACTAGTATAATCACTCTATCATATTATAATTAAAATTATGAAATATGTCAAGTAAATTGGCACTTTTTAGGTGTTTTTTTGTGCATTTTAACAGAATAAAAAGGAGACAGGGGACGGTTCTCTGTCTCCTGACAAATAACTACTGTGGTCTGCTTTTTAAGATTCCTTTATTTCAGACCACAACTTGCTTTTCTTCTGTGGTCCGATTTTTAAGATTCCTTAATTCCAGACCACAACTTGCTTTTCTTCTGTGGTCTGCTTTTTAAGATTCCTTTATTCCAGACCACAACTTGCTTTTCTTCTGTGGTCTGCTTTTTAAGATTCCTTTATTCCAGACCACGGCTTGCTTTTTTACTGTGGTCTGCTTTTTAAGATTA